>Ga0007854_10002265_pt1 | contig 11975 bp, 6 predicted proteins | sample CryBogCBH12Aug08_FD_60382 | JGI IMG/M metagenome (GOLD analysis project Ga0007854, IMG submission 60382) | Freshwater microbial communities from Crystal Bog, Wisconsin, USA - CBH12Aug08 | ecosystem: Environmental > Aquatic > Freshwater > Lake | place: Crystal Bog, Wisconsin, USA | collected... | reverse complement strand
GGCCCGCCTTCGGTCCCTCCGCCCTGAGGTACTGGTCCAGGAAGGGGCGCAGGATGTCGCGCCGGAACTGCAGGCCCGTGTCCTGGCTGAACCTCAGGGGGCCCAGGCTGCTGCCATCAGAGATCTCCCCGCCGTGGTTCCAGGGACCCATGGCCAGGAAGACCCACTGGTTGCCGGGATCCCGGGGCTTGAGGGCCTTCCAGACGGCAACCGCGCCGTAGATGTCCTCGGCGTCGTAGAGGCTGTGGACCAGCAGCACCGGCACCTTCAGGGGCTGCCGCGCCAGCACCTGGTCCATGGCCTGCTGCTGCCAGAAGGAGTCATAGGCCGGGTGCTCGGCCACCTTGCGCCAGAAGCCCAGCTGGTCCATGCCGCGGCGGCGGGCCAGCTCGCCCGTGGAGCCGGCCTGCAGGAACATGTCGTAGTCGTCGAAGTGGCTGGTCCACCACTTCTGCTCGCTGCCCCGCGTGGCCTGCTGCTCGTAGATGTAGGAGAGGTTCTGGGCACGGAAGGCGCCGTTGTGGAACCAGTCGTCACCCTTCCAGCCGTCCACCATGGGGTTCATGGGCACTGCGGCCTTGAGGGCCGGGTGCGGCTCCACCAGGGCCATCAGCGGCAGGAAGCCGTCGTAGGAGATGCCCAGGATGCCCACGCGGCCATTGCTCTCCGGGAGGTGCTTCACCAGCCAGTCGATGGTGTCGTAGGTGTCCGTGCTGTGGTCCACGGCAGTGGGGTTCAGGGGGCCGCGGAGGGGCCGGTTCATGACGTAGTCGCCCTCGGAGCCGTGCTTGCCGCGCACGTCCTGGACCACCCGGATGTAGCCGCCCTCCACGATCAGGTCCGTGGCGTTGTCGTAGCCCTGGAGCACGGGCCCCAGGTGGGCGCTGGGCGCGTGGCTCGTGAGCTCCACGGCGTTGTAGGGGGTGCGCGTCAGCAGGATCGGCGCGTTCTTCGCGCCCCTCGGCAGGAGGATGATGGTCCGCAGCTTCACCCCGTCCCGCATGGGCACCATCTCCACCCGGCGCTCGAAGTCCCAGCTGTCCGTGGCCACCTGGAAGACCGCCGGCATCTCGCCGGGCAGCGCGGGCGCTTGGGCCGCGAGGGACCAGGCGGCGGCGAGCGAAAGCAGGGGAATGCCCAGGGATCTTGTGCTCGTCATGTCTTCCTCCTAGAGGTGCTAGCTAGCCCTTCAGCAGCTTCTCCTCCGCCAGGCGCAGCAGGTGCTCGCTGGCGAGGACGCCGTCCTGGTGGTTCATGCGCTGGAAGTGGGCCCGGAGGTGCCGGAGGGTGCGCGGGATGGCCGAGGCGAAGAGGGCCTTCTTCCGGTGCACCAGCTGGTGGCCATAGGTGCCGAGGATCTTGAGGTTCCGCTGGATGGCGCTGAGGGTCAGCTCCTCCTGGATAGCCTCGTGGTTCCAGCCCAGCTCCTGCTGGAGGGGGCCGACGAGGGCCCGCCCGGCCTCCGGGGACCAGTCCCAGTAGCCGTCGTAGAGGATGCTGGCCAGGTCGTAGGTGGCCGCGCCCCGCCGGGCATCCTGGAAGTCGATCACCACCAGCCGGTCGCCGTGCACCATGAGGTTGCGCACGTGGAAGTCGCGGTGGGCGAAGAAGTGCGCCCGGGTCTCGAGGCTGGCGTGGGCCTCCTCCATGAGGCGGTCGAGCCAGCGGGGCGGCTCCTTCTGCAGGAAGTCCTGGAAGAAGTTCGTGCGGCAGTAGTCCCACTCGAACTCGAACTTGGCGCGGTCGAAGGCGCGCTGCATGAAGAAGGCATGGCCCGGGGCGCCCAGGGTCAGGGGCCCGGCCAGGGCGGCCAGCAGCCACCCGGCCCGCTGGGCCCAGGCCAGCTCCTCCTCGGGATGTTCCACCAGCCGGCGCTCCAGGGTGGTGTCGCCCAGGTCCTCCACCAGCAGGCAGCGGTCCTCGTCCTGGGTCTGGATGATCGTCGGCACCCGCAGCAGGGGATCCAGGTAGGCCTGCAGGGCCCGAAACTCGAAGTAGCTGTCGTCGGTGCGCTCGGGCGTGTCCAGCGGATGCAGCACCACCATGGCCGTACCCAGGGGTGCATGGGCCACCCGCACGTACCGCCGGGCCCCCGCGTCCCCCGTCAGGGGCCGGGGATCGCTCAGGTTCCAGCGCTCCAGGGCGCGGTGCAGGCGGGGGTCCATCCGACCAGGGTACTCCCCCGTGAGTCATCCGGCATCGGGGTCCGTTGGGATGGAGACTAGAGTCCCAGCCGCACCTGCCGGCCGGCCTCTTCGAACCAGAGGGCGTCGGCGTCGGCGGCCGAGGGCGGTGGCGCGGCGCCGGGGCCCAGGATGCAGCGGGTGAGGCGACCCGCGGGTGCCGCCGTGGGATGCGCGTAGCAGCCCCCCAGACGGCCCTCCTGGTCCGGCGCCAGCTCCGCGGCGGCCAGGATGAGCGCGTCGGGGCTGCCCACCTCCCGCCAGGGGAAGGGCTCAGCCACCACCCCCAGGTGCAGGGGCAGGCGGGGCCGCAGGTCGTTCACCTCGCTGGCCCCCTCCGGCAGCATGGCCAGGGCCTCCGGGGACCAGGCGGCGGCCCCGGTGAAGTGGAAGGGGCCCCGGGGCCCGGTCACGCCCTTCGGCAGCACCCGGCCCGCCGCATCCAGCCAGACCGGGTTCCAGTCGCCGCCGGGGTGGGGTACCAGCAGCCAGCTCAGGGTGGCCCGGGCGGCGCGGTGGCGCTCCCGCAGCAGGTCGAAGGGCACGGCCTCGGCCCAGATGTCCGCGTTCCAGGTCAGGAGCTCGGCGGCCACGCGGCCCCGGGCGTGCCGCAGGCCCCCGGCGCTGCCGAGCAGGTCGGGCTCTTCGCAGACCTCGATACCGGCGGCCACGGCCCGGACCCGCTCCGCCAGGAAGTGGGCGTTGCAGGCGAGGTGCCGGGCGCCGGCCCGGCGCAGCAGCTCCGCGCCCCACTGCAGCAGGGGGCGGCCCCGCAGGGTCCAGGCCGGCTTGGGCAGGCACTGGCTGAGGACGCCCATGCGCAGGCCGAGGCCCGCGGCCAGCAGGAAGCCATCCAGGGGCTCAGGCATCGTCCCGGCCGGCCTCCACCGGCAGCGACTTCAGCAGGAACTGGCTCGGGGCTAGGCCCCGCATGGAGAGGACGCGGATCCGCCAGCCCTGGATGCGCAGCTCGTCGCCGGGCTTGAGCACCCGGCCCAGGCGCTCCTGGAAGTAGCCGCCCAGGCTCACGGAGCCGGCCTCGGCCTCGAGGCTCAGGGCCAGGTGGTCCTCCAGCTGCTCGAGGGTGACGTTGCCCTGGGCGAGCCAGGCGCCGCTGCGGGTCTTCCGGAGCTGGATGGCCTCGCGATCGAACTCGTCCTGGATCTCGCCCACCAGCTCCTCCAGGACATCTTCCAGGGTGACCAGGCCGTCTACGCCGCCGTGCTCATTCACCACCAGGGCCAGGTGCTGCTTGCGCTGCTGGAACTCCAGCAGCAGGCCCTGGATGGGCTTCATCTCCGGCACGAAGAAGGCGGGCCGGGCCAGGGTGCGCAGGTCCAGGAGCCCGTCCTGCTCCTGGATGGCCCAGAGCAGTTCCTTGAGGTGGACGATGCCGACCACGCGGTCGAGGTCCCCTTCGACCAGCGGGATGCGGGTGTGGGGCGTCACGCGGGCCAGGGCGAGGTTCTGCTCGAGGCTGCGGGTGAGGTCAAAGCAGACCACCCGGGCCCGGGGCACGGCGATCTCCTTCACCATGCGGCGGCTGAAGTCGAAGAGGTTCTCGATGAGCTCCTTGCGGTCCAGCTCCAGGCGCCCCTCTGCGTGGCTGCGCTCGAGCATGCGCCGGAACTCGGCCTCGCTGGGCAGCAGGTCCTCGGCATCGGCCTCAGGCGTGGCCCCGAGGACCCGCAGCACCAGGCGGCTCAGGTGGGTGAGGCCCCAGGTCAGCGGGCGCACCAGCCGGGACCAGGCCAGCAGCGGCGCCGAGGTCCGCAGCGCCCAGGGCACTGCGGAATGGATGGCGAGGCTGCGGGGCACCAGCTCCGCCAGCACCACGTGCAGGGTGGTCATGAAGAGCAGGGCCAGGCCGGTGCTCAGCGGGAGCACCAGGCGTGGCCAGGGCAGCGAGCCGAAGAGCTGGCGGAAGGCGTGGCCGAAGAGGTCCTCGCCCACGGCGCCCAGCGCCAGCGCGCAGAGCACGATGCCCGCCTGGATGGCGGAGAGGTGGTGAGAGAGCCGCCGGTGGATCTCCAGGGCCCGGCGGGCGCGGGGGTCCTCGTCGACCAGGGCCTCCAGCTGAGTCTCCCGCACGCGGACGGCGGCAAACTCGGCCATCACGAAGAAGGCGCTGATGAGGATGAGGGCGGCACAGACGAGGGCCGCGGCAAGGGTCACGCTAGATACCTGTGAGATCGGAGCCGCGGTGGACCAGCTCCTGGATGTCCCGGAGCAGGCCCTGGAGGCTCTGCAGCCGGTCCTGGCGCTCGGCCAGCTGGCCCTGGAGCGCCTGCTTCTCCCGCTCGATGGCCTGGCAGGCCTCCTGCTGCTCGAACCGGGCCTGGTTCATCTGGGCCAGCTCCGCGTCCTTCTGGTCGATCCCGTTCATCAGCTCCAGCCGCTCGTTGTCGTGGAGGAGCCGCGCCGCCTCTTCTTCCCGCCGCACCTCGGCCAGCTGGGCCGCCAGGCGGGCGATCTCGTCCAGGCGCTCCTGGAGGTCCCCGTCCTTGGCTGCCAGCTGCTGCTCCCGCTCCGCCACCAGGGCCTGGGTGGCCAGGGCTTCCTGGTCCCGCTGCTGGAGCAGGACCCCCAGCTCGGCCAGGTCGCGGCTCTGGCCCCGCAAGGTGGCCTCCAGGCCGGCGACCTCCATCTGTAGGCCATGGGCCTTGTCCTTGTAGCCGGCGGCTTCCAGCAGTGCCGTCTGGTGCACCGCCTCGAAGCTGGCCTGACGGTCCACCAGCTCCTCGATCGTGGTGGTGAGCTGCTGCTGCGCGAGGCGGGCCGCCTCCAGCTCCCGTTGACCGGCGGCGAGCTCATCCCGGTGGCCGGCGGTGAGCTCTTCCTGGCGGGCGGCCTCGGCCTCCCCCCGGGCCCGGAGCTCTTCCTGGCAGAGAATCAGCGCCTCTTCCCGGGCCACCAGCTCGGCCTGGCATTGACTCAGTGCTCCGTCCCGGGCCGCGAGCTCGCCCTGGCACTGACTCAGTGCTTCGTCCCGGGCCGCGAGCTCGCCCTGGCACTGACTCAGTGCTTCGTCCCGGGCCGCGAGCTCGCCCTGGCACTGGGCCAGCGCCTCCCGATCGGCGGCCGCTGTGGCCCGGCTGGTGCTGAGCTCCTCGTCCCGCGCCGCGAGCGCTGCCCCGCGGGCGGCGAGGTCATCCCGCAGGGCGACCAGCTCCCCGTGCAGGGAGGAAAGCTCCAACTGAAGGCCCTGCAGGGCCTCCTCCCGGCCGGCCAGGGCCGCCTCCAGCTCCTGCGCCCGCCCCCGGAAGGAGCCCAGGTCCAGGTTCTCGGCATGGAGCCGGTCCCGCTCCCGGAGCAGCTCGATGGCCCGCTGGGCCTTTTCGCCCACCTGATGGTTCAGCGCCTCCACCTGCTGGATGAGGTCGGTCCGCTCCTGGAGGGACTCCCGGAGCTGGGCCTTGATGAGCTCGGAGTTCTCGCCCTCCCGGCCTCGGCTGTCCTCCAGGCTGCGCAGGGCGCTCTCGGTCTCATCCAGGCGGGCCTTTAGGGCCTCGGCCTCGCGGTTGCTGCGGTCGAGCTCGTCCAGGTTGAGGGTCACCGAGCTGAGCTGCCGCTGGACCTGCTGCGCCTCGGCCTCCGCCACCAGCAGACGCTGGTCCCTGGCGCGCAGCTCCTCCTGGAGGGCGGCAAGCTGAGCCTCGAGGAGCGCGACCTTGCCGTGGTCCTGGGACTCGTCGGGGTGCGCCACGGCCGGACGGACGCCGAAGACCGGGGTGGAGGCGCTGGGGACCGGACCATCCAGGGCGTTCTTGAGGCCCTCCAGCCAGTCGTCACCCAGGTCCATGTCCGCCAGGTCCCCGAGAGGGTTGTCCGGATCGACACTCCGGCCCGGCACCAGCGGCGTGAGGGACGCCGTGAGGGCGCTGGGGGAGATGGGCTTGTGCAGGTAGAGATCGGCCCGACCCTTCAGGCCCTGGTGGCGCCGGTATTCCTCTTCCGTGGCCTTCCCACTGATGAGGGCGAGCTTCACGCCGTCCAGCGCCGGGTTCTTGCGGATGGCGCTGCAGAGGGAGTAGCCCTTGTTATCCGAGACCTCGGCGCAGACCAGCACCGCGGCGAAGTTGCCGCTCTCAAGCCGCGCCAGCGCGGCCTCGGGCGTCGCGGCCACCTCGAGGTCGAAGGTGGACTCCAGGCTGACCTGATGCTCCTTCAGGAAGGCCCGGTCGGTGTCAACGACGAGAAGACGCTGGCCCATGCTTGATCCTTAGCCCTGGTTGAACCCTGAAGTCTACCCTGAACAGCGGGAGCCCCGCTGACACGGGGCTCCGTTCAATCCTGTCCTTGGACTTTCCCGCGCTCAGCGCGGAGGAATCGCCAAGGTGACTTTCTGGCTCCCATTGGGGGACTGGATGTAGAGCAGCAGGGTCCGGCCTCCGGCTTTCTTCACCTGGGCGTTGAACTCGGCCAGGTTGTTCACGGGCTGGCGCCCCACCTCGGTGATGACCATGCCCGGCGCCAGACCCCGGGTGGCGGCGGGAGAGCGGGGGTCCACCGTGGTGACCACCACCCCCTTGAGCCGGTTCTTCACGTCCATGGACTCGACGTTGAAGCCATAGGTCTTCTCCAGGTTGAGGCTCTTCTGCTCGCCCTGGGGCTTCTGGCCCTGCTCATCCTCGGGCTCCTCGCCAGCCTCGCGGCGGCGCTGGTCCTCGATGGCCTTGCGGTCCCCCAGGGAGGTCGTGACGGTCAGAGCCTTCCCGTCGCGCCAGAGGGTCAATTTCAGCGCTTCCCCGGCGCGGCGGCTGGAGACCATGGCCACCAGCTCGTCAGGGCTGTGCACGACCTGGCCGTCCACGGCGGTGATGACATCCAGACGCTGCACGCCGGCCTTGTCCGCCGCCTGGCCCTTCTCCACGGTGCTGACCACCACGCCTTCCTTCACCCCGAGGGCATCCTGGTAGGCCTGATCCAGCTCTGTGGGGCCGATGCCCAGATAGCCCCGGCTCACGGGCTTGCCGCTGCGCAGGTCCTTCAGGATGCGGTTGACCTGGCTGATGGGCACCGCGAAGCCGATGTTCTGGCCCGCGGGGTTGATGGCCGTGTTGATGCCGACCACCTCACCCCGGAGGTTCAGCAGCGGGCCGCCGGAGTTGCCGCGGTTGATGGCGGCGTCGGTCTGGAGGAAGGAGCTGACCCCGGTGTCGAGCTTGCGGCCCTTGGCGCTGATGATGCCCTGGGTGACCGTGTGTTCCAGGCCGAGGGGGTTGCCGATGGCCACCACCCACTCACCGATGCGCAGCGAGTCCGACTCCCCGAGCTTGGCGAAGGGCAGGTGGGCCGCATCGATCTTGATTAGGGCGATGTCCAGTTCCTTGTCCTTGCCCAGCACAGCGGCCTTGTACGTCTTCCCGTCGCTGGTCTTCACCTCGAGGGTGTTGTCCGAGCCGCCGCCCGTGTTGGCGACGACATGGTAGTTCGTGAGGATCTCGCCCTGGGGACTGATCAGCACGCCGGAGCCGCCGGAGACGGCCCGCTGCTCGTCATCCCCGCCGCGGGGGCTGCGTCGCTGCTGGGGCCCGCCGGGGCCGAAGAAGAAGTCGAAGAAGTCCTGACCTCCCACCTGGGGGTGATCGAACGAGCGGCCCTTCACGAAGCTGGTGTTCGTGATGGCCACGACCGTGGGGTTCAGCTTCTCGGCCACGTCCGCAATGGGGGGCAGCCGATCCAGCCCCTTGGCGTCCACCACCACCGGCTGCTCCTCCTGGGCCCGGGCCACCCAGCCGTGGCTGAGTCCCATCCCAAGGGCCATGCAGCCGGCCGCGAACACCGACAACCCTAGTACCTGCTTCAACTGACGATTCATGGAACTCCTCGCTGGCCGGACCCCCGGCAAGTCATTCGATGACAGCAGTCCCCCTAAGGTTCCCGCTGGCCATCCACCGCCGCCCAGGTTAATCTGGATGGTCCAACGGCGGCTGTAGCTCAGTTGGTTAGAGTACTGGATTGTGATTCCAGATGTCGCCGGTTCGAGCCCGGTCAGCCGCCCCAGATTGAACTGGCCCCCGAACGGGGGCTTTTTCAATGCGTGCCGACGGTCCGGGCCCGGTCCCGAGGGGGCCGGTACACCCAGGCCAGGCAGCCTTCCTCCGGCAAGCTTTGCCGACTATTAGACCAACTGGTCCTCAATTGTTGAAAATCGTCACAACTGGCCTGTTTGACGTTGGTTTTATTCAACCGTCTGCCACCATCGGTCCGATACGAACCTCACCCTAGAGTCCCGCTGGAGTGGCCCTCTGCCGCTCCCAGGAAAGATCCTGATGTCACGTCTCCCCCTCAGTGCCAGTCCCTTCTCCAGCAGGCTCGAGGCCCTCCTCCCGGGCCTGGCAGCGGCACGCAGCTCCCGGTGGCTCCGCGTCCCGCTGGCGCTGTTGCTCCTGGCCCTGCCCCTGGCTGCCGAGGCGCCGCTCCGCTTCGCGGTGCTGGCCTTCCGGCCGAAGGCGCAGGCCATGGCCCAGTGGCAACCCCTGGCCCGGCAGCTGGCCACCGCGCTGGGCCGCCCGGTCGAGCTGAACGCCTGCACCTACCCCGAGCTGGACAGCGCCGTGGCCCGGCAGGCCGTGGATGTGGTGCTCACAAACCCGGGGCACTACATCGCCCTCAGCCACCACCAGCAGCTCTCGGCGCCCCTGGTCACCCTGGTCGGTCTGGAGGGCCAGGTGCCCCTGGCCCGCTTCGGCGGCGTGATCTTCACCCGGGCGGACGCCGCGGACATCCGGAGCCTCGCCGACCTGCACGGGAAGCGCCTCGCCACCGCGGACACCCAGTCCCTCGGCGGCTACCAGATGCAGGCCTTCGAGCTGCTGGAGGCCGGCGCGGACCTGCCCCGCCAGGAGCACCTGGTGATCACGGGCATGCCCCATGACCGGGTCTTCGAGGCGGTGCTGGCGGGGCGGGCGGACATCGGCTTCGCCCGCAGTGGCGTCCTCGAGGCCATGGAGCGGGAGGGCCGCCTGGCCCCGGGAGCCGTCAGGGTCATCCACGGCCAGAGCTTCTCCGGCTTTCCCTACGCCAGCTCCACGCAGCTCTACCCGGAGTGGCCCGTGGCGGTGATGCCGCAGGTGGACGAGCGGGTCGCCCGCCAGGTGGCCGTGGCGCTGCTGTCCCTGTCACCGGAGAGCCCCGCGGTGCGGAGCGCGGGCATCCACGGCTTCACCGTCCCGGCCAACTACAGCGGGGTCGAGAGCGTGCTGCGGCGGCTGCGCCAGCCGCCCTTCACGGCTGGTCCCGACTTCACCCTGGCCGACCTCTGGCGGAAGCATCGGCCGGAGACCGCCGCCTTCGGGATACTGCTCCTGCTCCTGGCGGCCAGCAGTGCGGCCCTGGCCGTGCAGAACCGCCGGGTTCAGCGGGCCCGCCAGCACTTCGCCACCCTCTTCGAGCACTCCCCGGAACCCATGTGGATCATCGCCGACGGGCGCTTTGTCGACTGCAATCCCGCCGGGGCCCGCATCTTCGGCCACGAGGGCAAGGAGGCCCTGCTCCTGCGGCACCCGGGGGCGCTGTCCCCCCGGCACCAGCCCGACGGTGAGGCCTCGGGCAGCAAGGCCCGCCGGCTGCTCAGGGCGGTCGCCGCGGGCCAGCCCCAGCGCTTCGAGTGGGTCTACCTTCGGGCTGATGGCACGCCCTTCAGCTCCATCCTGAGCCTGACGCCCACCACCCTGAAGGGCCGACCCGTCAGCCTGGCCGTGGGGCACGACATCTCGGACCTGAAGCGCGCCGAGGACGAGCGGCGGCAGCTCGAGGCCCAGCTCCATCAGGCCATGAAGCTGGAGAGCCTCGGCAGCCTGGCGGGGGGCGTGGCCCACAACATGAACAACGTGCTGGGCGCGATCCTCGGCCTGGCCTCCAGCCTGCGCACCAAATCCGAGCCCCTCTCCCCCGCCGCCAGGAGCCTCGACACCATCGTCAGCGCCTGCATCAAGGGCCGGGACGTGGTGAAGGGGCTGCTCTGCTTCGCCCACAAGGACGTCCACGAGGATCGGCAGGTGCAGCTCAACGACCTCGTCCGGGAGATGGCCCAGCTGCTGAGTCAGACCACCTTCAGCCGGATCCAGCTGGCGCTGGAGCTGGAGGAGGGTCTGGGCAGGGTCCGCGGGGACGCGGGCGCCCTGAGCCACGCCCTCATGAACCTCTGCGTCAACGCCATGGATGCCATGCCCGACGGCGGGACGATCTGGATCCAGACCGGTCGACAGGTCGATGGCAGTGTGACCCTCCGGGTGCGTGATTCCGGGGAAGGCATGGCCCCGGAGGTGCTGGTCAAGGCCATGGAGCCCTTCTTCACCACCAAGCCCCTGGGCAAGGGCACGGGCCTGGGCCTCTCCATGACCTACGGCACCATGAAGGCCCACGAGGGCAGCCTCGCCCTCAAGAGCCACCCGGGTCAGGGCACCGAGGCCATCCTCACCTTCCCGGCCGCCCGTGTGGAGGACACCACACCGGCACCAGTCGCGGCCGGCCCCGCCCACAACCCGACGCCGACCCTGAGCATCCTGCTGGTGGATGACGACGACCTGATCCGCGAGTCCATCACCGAAGTCCTGCAGTTCCTGGGCCACCGCCCCTTCAGCGCCCCCAGCGGCCCGGAGGCCCTGCGGCTCCTGGAGGAGGGCCTGGCCGTGGACCTGGTGATCCTCGACATGAACATGCCCCTCATGACCGGCGCCGAGGCCCTGCCCCGGATCCTCGAGCTGCGTCCGGGCGTGCACGTGGTGATGGCCACCGGCTACAGCGACGATGACATCCTGCCCCTCAAGGTCGGCCGGCCGAATGTCCAGAGCCTCCGCAAGCCCTTCGGCATCCAGGAGCTGGCCGACCGGCTGGCGGGCCTGGGCATCGGCGCCGTCGAGCCGGTGGGCTGAGCACGCTGGGCACCAGGGGCCGCGCCCCGGGAGCCCGTTCTAGTTCCAGTGGTTGTTGCTGGTGGTGTGGGTCTGGCTGTGGCAGGTGAGGGCGCAGCCCCCCTGGCCCTGGGCCAGGCCCGTGCCCGTGACGGTGTAGGTCATGGCCCCGGTGGCCGGAGTGGTGCCGCCCCCGAACTTGATGGTGTCGCTGGGATACTGGTCGGAGGGCGTGCCGCTCACGCCGCTCACCGCGGTGGTGTCCAGGTACTTGAAGTGGTTCTGGGCCCCGGCCTTGGCCTGGGTCATGTCATGGCAGTGGTCGCAGGTCTGGTTGTGGCTGCTGGGATTGTTGTGGCGCCCGGTCAGGTCGTTGTACTGGATCGAGGCCTGGATCTTGTGGCAGGCGATGCAGTAGGTGCTGGCGTTCACCGGATTCGTCCCGGCCTGCCAGCCCGGCGTGGTCTGCCCGCCGTGGCAGCTGATGTTAGAGCAGGTGAAGGCTGAGGCGCTGGCCACGGTCCCGGCGACGCCGCTCTTGGCGTTGAAGGTGGCGTGGACCGAGACCGTGGCGGGACCGGACAGGATCGGGCTGGCCACGCGCCGGTTGGCGTTGCTGTAGTGCGTCTGGGCGGCATCGTAGGGAACCGCGCCCACGTGGCAGGCCTCACAGAAGGGGAAGGCGGAGGCCGTGAGCCCCGCGGGCAGGGCCGGTGAAGGCCGGGTGAAGACCGCCAGGGAGAGGTGCTTGAGGTGGGCCCCCTTGAGGCTCGGCCAGGCCGCCCCCGAGGGACCCTGCGTCGTGAAGGCCGTACCAACGTGGCAGGAAAGACAGGTCCCAGCCGTGAGGCCAGCGGTGAGCGGGGAGCCCTGGGTGTGGCAGATCGTGCACACGGGACCGGCCTTGAAGCTGGTCCCACCCTCGTCATGGCAG
>Ga0007854_10002261_pt1 | contig 11990 bp, 12 predicted proteins | sample CryBogCBH12Aug08_FD_60382 | JGI IMG/M metagenome (GOLD analysis project Ga0007854, IMG submission 60382) | Freshwater microbial communities from Crystal Bog, Wisconsin, USA - CBH12Aug08 | ecosystem: Environmental > Aquatic > Freshwater > Lake | place: Crystal Bog, Wisconsin, USA | collected... | reverse complement strand
TCTCGCCGCAATTTGTCTTGGATTTTGGTCGTTCAACAACTTTAATAAAGAGATTCATCTTGCGCGAAGCGAGATAAAAAATTTATGAAAGAAGAATTCGAAAAACTGGCGGCAGCGGGAAAAATCGAGGGCCGGCATGTCGCGGCACTGACAACGCTGGCCGAAGCCGGCTGTTGCACGCATCGCAGTTGGGGCTTTGGCCGCATCAAGGCGGTGGACACGGTGTTCGCGCGTTTCACGATTGATTTTACCAGCAAAGCCGGCCATACGATGGATTTGGCGTTCGCAGCGGAACAGCTCAAGCCGGTCTCGAAAGATCACATTCTCGCGCGCAAAGCGGCCGACCTCGACGCGGTGCGTCATCTGGCCGCGCATCACATTGACCTCATCAAAATCGTCTTGAACAGCTTCGGCGGCAAAGCCACGGCAGATCAAATCCAGTCCGTGCTCGTGCCCGATGTGATGGCCGACGACTGGAAAAAGTGGTGGGAGGTTGCGCGCCGCGAAATGAAGAAGGATGGCCATTTCGTTGTGCCAACGAAAAAGACCGAGCTGATTGTCTATCAGGCGCAGGAGACTTCACTGCAAAATCGGCTGCTCACAGATTTCCGCGCGGCGAAAGGTTTAAAGGCGCGCATCCTGATCGTGGCCGAAATGCTCAAGGTGGTTTCCGATTTGAAAGACAAGGTGGCGCTGGCCAACGAAGTTATCGCGGTGCTCAATCCTGAAATCGCCGCGTATCAACGCACGCAGACGGCGGTGGCGCTGGAGGCAATCTTCGCGCGCGACGAATTGTGCGAGGCCGCCGGCCTGCAATCCGCCGCTGGCGAAGTCACCGCCGCGCAGGTCTGGGCACAGGATGGTATCCGGTTTGGTCCGCTGCTCGAAAGCATCCCCGCCGCGAAACATCATCGCGCGCTGGAATCCTACAAATCCGCGAATCCTGACAAATGGGTGGAAACGCTGCGCAGCGCGCTGAATTTTGTTTCGGCAAAACTCGCAAAGGAAATCGCCGGTTTGCTCGTCCACAACGGCCATCTGAGCCTGCTCAAGGAGACGTTGTCCAAGCTCATCAGCCAGCACACGGCCACGAGCGAACTGCTGCTGTGGTTCGCCCGCGAGCGCACGGAAGATTTCGTGGACATCCTCGGCCCGGAAGTTTTCCGCGCGATGCTCACCGCGATGGAACGCGACCAGTTCAACGAAAAACGCTCGAACCGTCTGCGCGATTACATTTTGGAAGATCAGGCATTGATTGCCGAACTCACGGCCTCCGCGGACATTGAAATCATCAAGGATTTGACGCGTGCACTGAAATTGTCGCCGGTGTTTGACGACATGGACAAGCGTTCGCTGCTCGCGCGGCTCGTCAAGGCGCATCCTGCCGTGCAATCGCTCGTCAGCGGCGAACAGACCAAGCAGGACGCCACGCTGCTCGTCTCGTGGGAAAGCCTCGAACGTCGCCGCGTGGAATATCAGGAGCTCGTCGAGAAAAAAATTCCCGCCAACTCCAAAGAAATCGCCATCGCGCGCAGTTATGGAGATTTGCGCGAAAACCACGAATACAAGGCCGCGAAAGAGATGCAAAAAATTCTCATGCGCCAGAAGGAAGATTTGGAGGCCGCGCTCACCCGCGCGCGGGGAACAGATTTTGCCAACGCCAAAACGGATGTGGCCGGTCCGGGCACAGTGGTGCAAGCGACTAATCTGGCGAGCAACCAAACCGAGACGTTCACGATTCTTGGCGCCTGGGATTCTGACCCCGACAAGGGAATTATCAGCTACCTTACGCCCGTCGCCATGGCATTGGTGAACCGCAAGGTCGGTGACGAGGTGGAATTTGAACTGCACGGCAGCAAGCGCCGTCACCGCATCGAAAAAATCGAGGCGTGGAAGTCGGAAGCGGCCGCCACCGCCGCGTAAGCAAATTACCAAGGCAAACCGGAAGTGGAATCCCATCCGCTTCCGGTTTTTGTTTTCCAAATCTGCCGTTATTCAGCAGCGGTTGCGCACGAACATTTTTCCCGGCAACTGTTTCACCAGCCGTTTCATCTCTAAACCAAACAGCGCCACATTCACGGTCGAGCTGGGCAAGCCGCTTGCCCGGATGATTTCGTCAATGCTGGATTCATCATCTGCTTTCACCGCGTCGAAAACTTTCTGCTCGTTCTCGTTCAGCTCCAGCGCAGGCAAAACGCCGGTCTCGCTCACCGAGGCCGGTCGGTTGCTCGTGGGGAACAGATATTCGAACTCGCTTAAAATATCCTCCACGCCTTCGCACAGTTTCGCGCCTTTTTTGATAAGGTCGTGACAGCCTTTGCTGCGCGGCGAATCAATCCGTCCCGGCACCGCAAAAATCTGCCGCCCATATTCCGTCGCAAAATTCGCCGTGATGAGCGCGCCGCTGGAAAGATTCGCCTCGACCACGACCGTGCCCAAAGTCATGCCGGCAACGATACGGTTGCGGATGGGAAAACTCTGCTTGTCGGCCGGCCGGTTGAAAGGAAACTGCGTGATGACTGCACCGTTCGCCGCGATGCGCTCGAACAGCTCCGCGTTCTCGGTCGGGAAAATCAAATTTATTCCGGTTCCCAGAACCGCAATCGTCCGGCCCTTGCCGCTCAAGGCGCCCTGATGCGCCGCCGTGTCAATGCCACGAGCGCCGCCGCTCACGACCGTCACGCCGGTGTAGGCAAGCTGATATGCCAGCTTGCGGGCCGTCTCGATACCGTAGTGCGTCGTCATTCGCGAGCCGACCATCGCCACGGCGTTTTTGTCCTTCGCGGTCAGTTCGCCTTTGACGTAGAGCACAAGCGGCGGATCGTAAATCTCGCGTAGCGATGGCGGATAATTTTCGTCGGACTGAATCAGGACGTGGCAGCCGAAATCGGTGATGCGTTTCAATTCGCCGGCGAGATCCACAGACTTTTCCCATGTGGAAATTTTTTCCGCAGTGTCGTTGCCGATGGTGGCGACACGGAGTAATTGGGATTTGGCGGCAGCAAGGATGGTGGGCGCGTCGCCGAAATGCTGCAGCAGTGAACGGGCGCGCACCGGCCCAACGCCTTCAATCATGTTCAGCGCGATGAATGCTTCGCGGGAATCCATGCGGCGTTTTAACGCCGGCGGCGGGCGGCGGCAAGATTTGTTTCACACGCATCCGGCTCACGCAAAATTCCCGCTTGTCAACCGGCGGATTACTGGTATTTTAACCAACCATTTTTATGAAGACGGACATCCATCCGAAATATGTGGACGCTGAGATTCGTTGCGCCTGCGGCAACGTGATTAAGACGCGCTCCACCAAGCACACCATCATCGTCGGCATCTGCAATTCCTGCCATCCGTTCTACACGGGCCAGCAGAAGTTCGTGGATACCGCCGGTCGCGTGGACAAATTCCAGCAGCGCGCCGCCAAGACCGCCGCCGCCGCCGAGGCGTTCGCCACCAAGAAGAAGAAAAAGGCCTAGCTTTTGTCAGACAACCGCCCGCCGTTCCGAATTTTTTGGAGCGGCGGGCGGTTTATTTTTTGCCATTCCCGATTAAATTGGAAATTGGCATTTGAAGACTGCAAATGGATCTCCGCCCGCACATCGAAAGATTCCGCAAGCGCTTCGCCGAGCTCGAATCCTTGTTGAGCGATCCCAAGGTTTTTGACAATCCGCAAAGTGCCCAAGAATTGTCGCGTGAATACGCCCGGCTCAAGGAGCTCGTCGCGGCGGGTGGAACCTATTTAAAAACGGTGGCCGATTTGGAGGAAAACCGCGCGCTGCTCAAAAACGAACTGCCCGATTCGGAGCTCGCGCAGATGGCCAAGGACGAAATCACCCGGCTGGAGGCGGCCGAAAAAAAGTTCGGCCAGCAAATCCACTTCGGCCTTGTGCCGCCGGACCCGACGGATTCACGCAACACGATTGTCGAAATCCGTGCGGGCGCGGGTGGCTCGGAATCTGCGCTGTTCGCCGCCGATTTGTATCGGATGTATGGCCGCTACGCGGAGGCGCGCGGGTGGAAAACGCAGACGCTTGATTCCAGCGTGTCCGACCTCGGCGGCTTCAAGGAAATTATTTTCCAGATCAACGGCACGGATGTTTTCAAGCGAATGAAATACGAAAGCGGCGTTCACCGCGTCCAGCGCGTGCCCGCGACCGAGGCGCAGGGGCGCATTCACACGAGCACCTGCACCGTCGCCGTGCTGCCTGAGGCACAGGAAGTGGACATCGAAATCAAGCCCGACGAAATCGAGATCAACTGCTGCCGTGCGTCCGGCAAGGGAGGTCAAGGCGTGAACACGACGGATTCCGCCGTGCAAATTATTCACAAGCCGACCGGTCTGATTGTGCGTTGCGCCGACGAACGTTCGCAGCAAAAAAACCGTATCACGGCCATGACGGTTTTGCGCTCGCGCTTGCTCGAGGCGAAAATCGCCGAGGAAAACGCGAAATACGCCGCGCATCGCAAAGATCAGATCGGCACCGGCGACCGCAGCGAAAAAATCCGCACCTACAATTTTCCCCAAAATCGCGTCACCGACCACCGCATCGAGGTCACGCTTTACAACCTGTCCGTTTTCATCGAAGGTAATCTGGATGGGCTGATTGACCCGCTGATGACGCACGACATGGAGACAAAACTCGCTGAACTGACGGCTTAATTTCGCGCGATCCAAATAAACATGAAAGAAATCAAGGGACTCATTTTCGATTGCGACGGCACGCTGGCTGACACAATGCCGCTGCACTGGCACGCGTGGCAGATGATCACGCAGCGGCATGATCTGCACTTTCCCGAGGACCGTTTTTATTCGCTCGGCGGGGTCCCTTCGCGCGACATCTTGAAAATGCTCGCGGCAGAACAGGGGCGTTCGCTCGACCACATTGCGGTGGCGCACGAAAAAGAAGAGGCTTATCTGCCACTGATGTCACAGGTCGGGCCGATTCATGAAGTCGTTGAAATCGCGCAGGCGAACTACGGCAAAATCCCGATGGCGGTGGCTTCCGGCGGCACGCAGCCAATCATCATTGACGTGCTGGAACATCTGAAAATAAGGCATCTTTTTGCCGCCGTCGTGACGAGCGAGATGGTGAAAAACCAGAAGCCCGCGCCGGATATTTTTCTCGAAGCCGCGCGGCGCATTGGCGTAGAGCCGAAATTTTGCCGTGCCTATGAGGACACAGATCTGGGCTTGCAAGCAATTCGTTCCGCCGGCATGGATGCGGTAGATGTGCGCAAATTGCGTCGGTAACTATTTCACCAAAATTGCCACGCGCCGCGCGTGACGACCCAGAGGCCAAGCAGAAAATTCGTGATGGCATGAGCCGTCATCGCGTCGCCGAGGCGGTTCTTGCGCAGCACGAGCCATTGATACGCTGCGCCGCACAAAATACCGGCGAGCCATTCGTTGTGCGATATGCCGAAGACAAATGCCGTCGCCAGAAATGGCAGCGGCAGAAACCGGTTCAGCGGCACGGACAAAAATTCGTGGCGGGCTACATAGCGATAAAGAAATGAGCGGTAAAAAACCTCCTCCAGCGGCGGCACGATGAAGGTTGACCCCATAATGCGCGTCGCGATGAATAGCCACGCCAGCGCGGAATGGGCACCGAATTGTTCGGGCGGATTCCAGGCGGAAATGAATTTCCCAGGCACAGCGAATCCGAGCTTGTTCCACAATGAATTTTGCGTGGTCCATTCGCCGCTGACGCCGACCCACAGCGCAAAAACTCCGACGCCGATGAGCATCGCCTCCCAACTGAACGCCCAGCGCATTTCCGGAACGACCGTCCGCATTTCCCAGACGAGCCAGAAGCCAGCCAGCGTTTTGGCGAGGTAAAGCCAGTAGGCTGATGCCGCACCAAAGCGGCCTTGGAAAAAAGTCAGCGCGAGAAAAATGCCGAACGGTGCGACGCGCGCCGTGACCGGTGAACTAGTAAGGATTTTCCCCAGCACCTTCACGTCAGTCGGACATCCCTAGCTTGAGCGCCTTGCCATCCGCTCCGACGAGCGTCACGGTGTAGCGGGTGATTTCCTTGACGCGGTAGTTTTGGAAATGATCGCCGGGCCGCACGGTTTTTCCATCCACGATGGCGACGGGATCTTTGGCGGAATAAAATATTCCCTGCAGTTTCGGTCCGTTCTCGGGATTCACCACCACTGGTGGCGGCGGCGGCGGCGCGACAATGACCGTGGACGAAACATCCGTCACAGTCTGCGTTGCGACGGTTTCGGCGGTAACGGTGTCCACCACATTGCGCACCGTGTGGTGTGCCGACGCGAGGCCGATGACGAAAACGACGGCGAAGACCAGCAAGATTACGATGGCCGGAATCAGCCAGACTTTGCGCGAACTGGACTCGTCGTCGTCCGGCGGCAGCGGTGCCATCGGCCGCTGCGGAATTCGCGGCGGTGCCTGCCGGGCCTGCTTCAGGGCGTCATTGATGAGGCTCATGCGTGGATGTTTCCTTCCAGTTCACGGATGGCGCGGCCGACCATCCAATAATTAATCCGCTGGCTGCGCCCAACAAAACCGGCCAGCAGCGCCTTGTCGCAGACGGCATTGACCAGCCGCGGAATGCCGCCGCTGTAGCGGAACACCCGCCACACCGCCGGCGTGGTGAAGGCCGGCAACCCGCGCGAGCCGGCCAGCGCGAGCCGGTGATGAATGTATTGGCCGACCTCGGCGCACGTCAAGGGATTCAAATGATATCGCACGGTGATGCGCTGGCGCAATTGTTTCAAACGCGGGCTGTTCAGCCGGTCGCGCAGTTCCGGCTGCCCCATCAAAACAATCTGCAACAGCTTGCGGTCGTCCGTCTCGATGTTGGAAATAAGCCTCACTTGTTCGAGCAAATCTTCCGTCAAATTCTGCGCCTCGTCCACAATCAAAACCGTCTCGCGACCAGCGAGCGTCTGCTTCAGCAAAAAATCGCTGATGGTGGAAACTGTTTCCAGCCGGTCCCTGCCCTTTACGTCCAGGCCGAACTCCGTTGCGATGGCCTTCATCAATTCGTCCCCGCTCAATACCGGGTTCAGGATCAGCGCCGTGGAAAATTTTCCGTCAAGCTGCTCCAGCAGTGCACGGCAGAGCGTCGTCTTGCCCGCGCCAACCTCGCCGGTGAGCTGCACAAAACCCTTGCGCTCCCGGATTCCGTAGAGCAAATGGTTGAATGCTTCGCGGTGTTTGTTGCTGTGGAAAAGGAAGCGCGGGTTCGGCGTGATGTCGAACGGCGCGAGCTTCAATCCATAAAACTCCAAATACACTTTTTGTTCCTATTGTGCTACTTTTGATTTTCCGATAAATTCCGACACAATGAAAGCACAGGTGCAGGCGCATAAGCAATTGGCAATTTCGTATGTCCGATACAGCAGTGTGGGGCAGTCTGACGGCGACAGCGTTCGGCGGCAATCTGAAGCTACAGAAGCATATTGCCGGAAACATGGACTTACGCTCACGGATAAATTCCGTTTACAGGATTCTGGCAAATCAGCATTTCATGGCTTAAACCGGAATGCAACAAGCGCACTTGGACAATTTGAAAAACAGGTTGCCGCTGGTGAAATACCGAAAGGCACGGTTCTCATCGTCGAAAATCTAGATCGGTTGTCACGCGCAGAGATTTCCGAGGCACTGGCTTTATTGCTGGGCCTAATTCGTAACGGTATTGAGATTGTGGCTCTTTCGGACAATGAGCGGAAATATACTAAAGCCGGCGTAGATGCCAACCCGATGGAATTGGTAATGTCCATCATGGTTCTCTCTCGCGCACACGATGAAAGCAAAACACGGTCGTATCGCATAAAAGCTAGCTGGCATAATCGCAAGAAACTCGCCATGGAAGGTAAGCACATCAATATTCAATTACCCGGTTGGTTGGAAAATCGGGACGGAAAATATGTTTTGGATATTGCTAAAGCAAAAACAATAAAACGAATAGCGAAACTTTGCTTGAATGGATTTGGAGGATATACAATTTCTACAATGCTGCGCTCAGACCACACTCCCAATATTTCTCGTCCACAAAATGGGAAGCGAAAGACTTGGCATCCATTATATATCAACCGGATTCTGAGGAACAAAGCGTTAATTGGCACATATACTGTTGACGGGATAGAAATACCCAACTTCTTTCCACGGGTTCTTTCCGATGTTGAATACTATGCCTGCCAGGCAAAGCTTAGCGAACGAAGTCGCTTCAAAGGACAACGCACCAACAATCCTCAACCGTTTAGCCATCTTCTCAAGTGCGCCTTGTGCGGCGAATCAATATTCAGGGTTAAAACTTTGGATAGAATTTATTTGCAATGTTATGGCAACCGAGCGGGATCGTGCGATGCAAGATATATGGATTATCACAGCACGGTCAACGGCTTACTGAAAGCTATTGCTGACACTGATCCAACAATAACGACGACTGATGACGATGCGGCGCTTAGAGTGCAACAAGAGCTGGAGGCATTGAAGGGACGGCTTGTAGAACTCGATTCCAAAATCCTTAAAGCCGAAGAAATGTTCATAGCGGATATGACAGAATCTGGCAAACGCATTTTAGATAAGCTGAACGCAAACAAGATTGATGCTCAAAAGAAACTTGAGGAATTAAAGAGTGTAAAATACCTAAACGACCACAGGCATGAATGGAGGGAAGTAAAAGCAAGAATTGAAAACGAGATTTTGAAAAGTAAGGGCTACGAGCTGCAGGTCGTACCGACTTCCGTTGTTCAAGTATCTGGAGAACTAAAATTTATCCGCCATACGTCCACCACAAACGAAAGTGATGTGGTCGCACTGCGGGAAAACCTGCGTAGTTTTATAAGCAGAATAAACATTAACATACCAATGATGCAGGCAGACATATTGTTTAAAAATGGAAAACATCTGCCGGTCTTGTTCAAAAAGAGCAAAACGACACCACGGCAATATTTCTATAAAATAAACAACGCAGACTGGGTGCAATTGGATAAGTTCAAAAAAATTATCTGATTATCAACACGTATCGAAAGTCTCCAAGTCAATCTACATAACCTCCTCTGGTGCCTACCCCTAAACGTGTGATTATCACGACGAACAGTCCCGCCCACCCCTCACCAAGTCTCCAAGAGTGGGGTGGTGGGGTCAGTTTCCAACATTAACAGTCCAAAGAAATAAATGATTTTAATTTTCGGGCTGTCAAAGTGACAAACATACCCCACCACCCCACCCTAAAATCGCCAAGTTGTCTTTTCCAGCCCCTAAAACTTGGAAACCGACCGCACTACCCAACCCTTGAGCTAGGTTTGGTTCACCCAAAACGGTCAAAATCGAGAAAAACCGACTTTTGTATCTATCTGTATTAAAGCTTATTACACATATTCAGGTCAAAAGAATTGCCGTTAGCTTTCCTGCCTAGCAGGAAATTGAAAATCACAAACCCATTGATTTCATTACGTTTTCTTAAAACTGGCCTTACTTTAACTCTGAAAACAATCTCGGGCCTACCCCGTGACCTGAGCTTGGTCTTTTCGTCATCTTTTTATTGCAGCCAATTCTGCCCTCAATGTCTGCTCATCTGAGCCGAATGCCAGCACTTCACATCTTACAACCCGATCGCCAAAAATATTTCCGTTCTTTTTCATGTTGTCCTTCAAAATCTCAGGAACACATAACAAGAAACAACCCCGGTAAATCTTGTTTTCATCTTCTGACATTAAGTCGATTAGCTTTTCACCAAAATTTTTATTCACGAACCCCTTTATGACATCGTGCCCATCATTCGCCTCATGTTTTAGTCCAGATATGATTGAAATTTCATAGTGAGAATCCGGACCTAACGCTGCATTTTCCTCAAACAATAAGGGTGATTGCGTGGCGGAAATCTTTACGGATCCAGAATAAAAAAAGCAATTTTCACTTCCGACATATTTATTGGGCTTAGCCCACAATTTTGAAAAGGTGATTGATGGCAAACGCGCGGGTGGGATTATCGACGGATTATAGTCGGATGAGAATTGCGTAAATGGTATCACTGGGGCTTCGTTGTTATTTTGAGACAAAGCAGTGTCTCCATGGATATTTTTTACAGGCGTAGACCAAATATGCAGAGCTGCAATCGTGCAGATCGAACCGAGGACAAAGCAGAGTAAATATTTTAGAGACGATTTTAACACCACGCTGACGGACGATTTTGGTATGGTTGCTTCCATGGATCGTACGGGCGTTTTACTTCTGAAGTGAACATGAAGGGTTTTCAGAAAAGAAGTAATGCCAATAATTAATTTTGATTTCCTTTTGTTCTGAATCGGTTTTTGCGCTTGAATTGCAATTTGAGGGATAAACAGTTGTGTCTCCATTTTACAATGAGGGCACACGACCGTTTTGCCTCCATCCACAGAATCGAATTTTAGTGGACCACTGCATATCAGGCACAGGCATTCATTTTCCATAATTATAAATTTCCAGCCTCAAAAGATTAAACGCATCCGCCCATAGTTGAGCTTCCTGATTTCACTCCTGATGAAATTCCAAGTCAAATCAAATCATCACACATACGGGACGGCTGATTTGCGACAGTTTTGGGGTGAAGACCAGCATGGACGCTCAGCTCGCAAAATTCCTGCGTAAATCCAGGGGTGAGCTCTCGTATGCCCAGTTCGCCAAAAAGACCGGCATCTCCCATACAACACTGCATCGGCTAGAACGGGGCGAACATCACCTCACCATCAACAAACTCGAAACCATGATGCGGAAGCTGAAGCTCAAATTGAGCGACATTTTCCCGGACGAATACTGAGGCCTGCGTTTCTCTTTAGCGGGTAGGAGCGTTCGTATTGACAGGTATCTTGGCGTCAAAATCAGGGATAAATAACTTCAGCCCAACTTCAAGATTGGTAGTCAAATTCAGACCGGGATTCGCGGCTACAATCTGCTTCTCCGTCACCGCTACGCCTTGCTCCCGGTAAGCCTGGGCAATGTCCGCCAAAGAATCGCCGCTATTGACGATGAAGGAATATCCAATGGGTGAAACGAGGGACAGCCGTTGATTAGCTTCCCTGACCAGATTCTTCGCTTCTTTCAATTGCTTGGCTGTCAGTTTCGTGACCAGATCCGCCAGAGTTTCCCGCGTATTTTCCAGCACATCGATATTGGTGATGACGGAATGATCCGATTCCATAAACAGCGTGCTCCATTTAAAGCTCTGGACAAAATCCTGTTTCACACCCTTGCCATGAAAATACGCGCCGCCTAAATAAAAGAAGGCGCCCGGTTCGCCCCGTTCCGCTGCCTTCTCAAACCATTTCACACCTTTGGCTTCATCTAATTTTACGTCAATGCCGAGCCAATAGTTGATGCCTACAAACATCTGCGCCTCGACGATGCCTTGTTTCGCCGCTTTTTCAAACCACGTCACTGCGGCCACCTTGTCTTGAGGAAAACCGACGCCATCCCGCAAACATTCCCCCATCTGAAATTGGGCGTCAGCGTCGCCGTGTTCCGCCCGGCTCTGCAGCAGTTCAATCAATTGACTACGGGTAAGACCATTGATGTCATCGCCGGCCCAGACCGTGGCCGAGAGCAGGAAGATGAAAAAACTGGAAAGCAAAAACTTCATGCCCGATTTTTACCCCGTCCTCACTCCGCTGCAATCACAATCTCCCATATACGGGACGAGACCCCTCCCCACCCACAGAAAAGCCAGTAAACGGGTATAATACAATGAAGCCAGGATTCACCCTTTGAATCTGGGCTTCATCTACGGGGAGCGGGAGGGTTGTCGCTTAATCTGCCGGCAATCTCTCCCGTTCCCCATACCCCGGGCCAGTTCATCGGACCGGGTCGTTTAGCTTTCACCCCTCAAACATTAACAAACGAAAGGAAAACCACCATGATCACCCTCGAAGCCAACTACAGCAAAAAGATCGGTTTACCCGGTTACAGCAGCCATCAGTTCAGCATCACCCTCAAATCTGAACTGACGGACGTATCGCAGGTAGAACAGGAATCCGCCCGCCTCTAT
>Ga0007854_10002258_pt1 | contig 11996 bp, 1 predicted proteins | sample CryBogCBH12Aug08_FD_60382 | JGI IMG/M metagenome (GOLD analysis project Ga0007854, IMG submission 60382) | Freshwater microbial communities from Crystal Bog, Wisconsin, USA - CBH12Aug08 | ecosystem: Environmental > Aquatic > Freshwater > Lake | place: Crystal Bog, Wisconsin, USA | collected... | reverse complement strand
CTGGTCATGGTGGTGGCGTTTCTTGCCATTTCGCGGCGCGAGCGCAACGCCGTTTCCACCACCACCGACACCGCCATCGCGCGCTTCGCTGCGGATTCCGCGCTAGCCGCCGCGCAGGCACAAATCGTTGGTAACATCCTTTCTTCCAGTGCCGCCGCTTATAACTATCACCTACTGGTCTCGACGAATTACATTGATTCGCTGAACACTAACTACAATTTATTTAACATCGGTAACAATTTGCCGTGTCCACCGGTGATGACCACCGTTGACACGAACTATATCGCCGGTCGCTTCTATCTCGACTTGAACCGCAATGGAAAGTTCGATCCCAGCGGCTGGGTGGCGGAACTGGATAGCACGGGCGCAACCAATGGTAATCAGGTGTTGGTGGTGGGCGATCCCGAATGGATTGGCGTGTTGGAGCGGCCCGACGCACCGCACGCGAACAATAATAAATTTATCTCCCGCTACGCCTTTCTCGCCCAGCCCATCGGCAACGGGCTGGATTTGAATCATATTCATAATCAGACACTCAACCAGAGCCTTGGAATTAATGATGGTTTTCTCCGTAATCAGGGTGTCGGCTCATGGGAACTCAATCTGGCGGCGTTCCTATCGGATTTAAATACAAACCAATGGGGACAAAGTATCGGCGCACCTTCACCTTATTACCAATACAATGAATCTGGTGGTTCCATCAACCGTGGCTTTGCCTTTGACGATGCGCGTGCATTGCTTTCCTGGCGCTATAACTTCACTTATAACTCACTCTATCCGGCCAATAAAAATTTTGCCAACTTAGCCAATTATCCGTCCAGCATGGACGGCTACAGTGATGGCCCGTTGCAGATTACGGTGGATTTTGATGCGGCTTCGCTGCCGGATAACTTGAACCTTGCTTGGGCCGGTTCGGCCAATACCAACCGCTTCTTTGCGCTACTTTCCGAACTGCCGGATCCGACCAAAAGTTCGGTAGCTTTCACCAATCGGTTGTTGAGCGCCGGCTTTGGTAAGTCCACCTACGACAGCTATACCTTTTACCGGCTGCTGGATCAGCTCGGCACCGATTCCACCGCCGACGATGGGCGGATGAATTTGAATTATCGAAACGTGTCCAACGGTGTGGTTGTTATCGGCATGGAAACAAACTTGTATCCGTGGACGGCCTTGGACTTTTTCACCAACGCCGCCAACCGGTTGCTGACGAATTTCACCACCAAATGGCTGGCCAGCAATTCCAATTCCTTTGCGGCCACCTTCAACACCACCACGCCGTTTGGCTTGACCAACATTCCGGTGCTGGTGAGTAACCAGTTTGTCTATACGCCCGCCGTCAACCGGCTGCTCCAGCTCGCGGCGAACATTTACGACGCCACCACCAACTCGCCTTACCCGTCCGTCTTCCGGCCGATTTTTCTGGTCACGGATCAAGGAGCAATGAAAAATGTTTACATCAACGGCTATCAGCAGATTGCCAGCGTGATTGGTGCCAATGACCCAATTCTGAATACACCGACGAACGTCACGGCTTTGACAGCCTGGCCCAACGGCGTTTATACAACCAATGTTTATGGCGTGCCGTGGATTATCGGCGCGAAGAAGGGGCTGCCGAACTTCAACCAGTTCTCCATGCTCAACGGCGTGGAAGTGACGCGCAAGCTGCAAGTGACCAAGCCGACGGTGACGGCGACGCTTGACCAATTTCGCACAAACCAGATGTATATTTTCAGCATCACCAACCTGTTCGGCAGTTCGTTCTGGAATTCCTATACTTCCGCCTACACCGGAAACATCACCGTTTCTTTTCGTGACAATCTCACAGTGTTGCTGACCAATGATGACCCGGGTTTTAGTCCTTACGGTTTCACCAACCATTTGATTTCCATCACTACGCCTTCTTTTACCAACTGGCCCGGCATGTTCTGGCAGTATCCTCCTACGAATACATCTCCGGATAATCACAATCAGTCTTTCATCAGCCTGCTAAATGCCACCAATGCCTTTTTCCCGACCAATGGTATTTACCGCTTTGCTGGCTACAATGGCGCGGCGAAACCTTATTTTGATTTTAATGACAATAGCTACCAGACGAGCTATAACACCACCGGTGCCGGGAATTTGGGCTTGACGCCACCGCTGCCGCATTTTGGCTTGCTGACGACCAACCGGCTGCAGGCATTTATCCTCAACGGCAGCAATGTTATTGACTATGTCCATTTTGCCGGGCCGGACAGCTTCTTGGATTTGAACCACAATACCAACAACACTCTCCCGGATCCCGATAGCAACCCCGATGACCCAACAAGTGCGAAATGGCTGTGGAGCACCAATGGTTACAACGGCGGGGTGACGCCGTCGGGGGTAGTGAACCAGTTGTTAGCTTGTTTTAATTATCCAGCTCTTCCGCCGGGTGAATCTTGGTCCAAAGATCCCAATTTACAGCCGCAGCAGGAACAGGCGGCAGCCACCTTTAAGAATTTTTTTGCTACGAGACATATTACCACTACTCAGTTGTGGGTGCAGGCGGTTTGCGTGCCAACGCGGTTGGTTACCAATGCCATCAATTGGCAGGCGAATGATCCGCTGGTGCATTATCTGGCCAGTGATTTGGATTATGCCACCGGCACCGGCATCGGTCGGCTTACCAGTGCTGATCTGATAAGTTACACTTCGGCGTTAGGCTTCACTAATCTGGTGGCCTACTCGCCGTGGGGAGTTAACTACTATTTGTTCACTGGAAAAAATGAGGGTAAGTATGTGAACGCAGCCTGGTTGATGCCGATCAAAGACCCGCTGGTGTGGCGGTCGGATGACTGGGATTTCCCGACAAATAAATTTCCCACGCCCGGCTGGCTGGGGCGCATCCATCGCGGCACGCCGTGGCAGACGGTGTATCTCAAGGCCAGCAACATTCTGGCCACGGTCAACGGCCCGGCAACTTGGGCGAAATGGATGGGTAACACCAATATTGTTGACGCCACCAATGCCGCGCCGGTGCAGGATCGCGGGTTGTTTGATCTCTTCGCCACCACGCTGCATCCCAACGCCACGTTCGGCACGCTCGCCATCAATCAGGGGAATTTGGCCGCGTGGTCAGCGGTATTCAGCGGCTTGGTGGTGCTGACTAATTCCGGGGCGAATGCCAGCAGTTATGTGGCCGCTCCTATTGTGACCAGCATGGTGATTGATCCCGCTGGTGCCGGTGGTGCCAACACTTCGTTTGGTCAGTTATTCACCAGTATTACCAACATTCAGCAGACCGCCGGCCCGTTTGAGCATCTGGGCGATATTCTGTCCGTGCCGCAACTGACTGAGCAGTCGCCGTTCCTGAACTTTAGTTCAGCCCAGCAACAATATGGTATCAGCGACCAGCTATATGAATGGCTGCCGCAGCAGACGATGGGACTGTTGCGCGTCAGCACCACGCCGCGTTATGTAATTTATTGCTACGGTCAAACGCTGCGCCCGGCGGCAAATTCCATCGTAACGAGCGGCGGAAGTTTTGGTTTGGTTACTAATTATCAAGTCGTGGCAGAAAGTGCTGCTCGCGCGGTCGTCCGCGTGGATAAGCACGCGACCACCACCGGCACGAATTATTCGACGGTGATTGAAAGTTACGACCAACTGCCGCCGCAGTGACCGAGGTTGGTATTTGGTCAAATCTGTGAGAATGTTATGAAGATGCGTTCGAGAATCATTATTATGTGTGCGCTGGCAGTGGCTGGCGCGTGGCTACTCTGGCCGCGCGGCGGCACGCCGGTGACTTCGCCCAAGCCGGTGGCCCAAGTTGGCGCTCCCGTTGTGGCCGTCGCAACTAATACCGTAACCAACCGCCACCAGCCGGCACCCGAAAATTCCGGCACGCCGTCCGCTGCCAGCACCAACCGGCTGGCTTTCCGCCTCACTAACACGACGAAAACCATCGGCCAGTTGGTTTCCAACCACCACGCCATTTTGCTGGAGAACGCTTTGATTGAAACGGACGCGAAAATCGATCTGGCGATTCCCAAACATCTGCGCGCCACCGGCGATCCGGGCGCGTTCATCGTGCAGGCGCGCGGCACGGTTAACGCCGCGTTTCGGGCGGCGCTGGTAGGCGCGGGCGGGCAGGTGGTTTCCTACATTCCAAACAATGCTTATCTGGTGCAGCTAACCTCCGCCGGCGCGGCGGCGTTGACCGGCAATCCATTAGTGCAAGCCGTGCTGCCCTACGAGCCTTATTACAAGGTGCAACCTTCGTTGCTCGACGCGGCGGTGAATCAAAAACCGTTGCCGGTGGGAACTTATCTCACGCTGGGATTGTATGGCGGCAGTGCGGCGGCGACGGAGGCGCAGATTCAAAATCTCGGCGGCAACGTTTTGTCGCGGGAACGTTCGCCGTTCGGTTCGATTGTGCGCGTGCAACCACCGGCGGACTGGCTGGCGGTGGTGCAATTGCCTGGCGTGCAGATTGTGGAACCAGCCCGCCGACGCGTGCCAGCGAATGACTTGGCGCGGGTGACGGTCGGGGTGTCGCCGACCTCCATCAGTCCACCGGCGAATGATTATTTGGGGCTTACCGGTAACAACGTGATTGTGGAGGTCAATGATACCGGCATTGATGGAAACCATCCGGATTTTTCAACGGCGCGCGTTTTTGCCGATTCGACAAATAGTTTGTATGACACGGATGGTCACGGCACGCACGTCGCCGGCATCATTGCCGGTAACGGCACAAAATCCACAACGGTTTCCTTGCCTTATTACGCGCAGGGTTCGACTAATCCGGCGGTGGCTTTTCAGTTTCGCGGCAAGGCACCGCTGGCAAAACTGTTTTCGGTCGGCGGCATTGATGGTGGCCACGACTTGCTGCCTGACCGAAATCCACCGGTGGATCAATATTTTCAGGAAGCTCCGGCGCTGACCAATGCGCTGATTTCCAATAATAGTTGGGTCAACGGTGGTTCCAGTGATTACGATTTGTCAGCGGCCAGTTTTGATGCGGCGGTGCGCGACGCGCTGGCGCGGCAAACCGGACCGCACCCGGTGCTGTTTGTGTTTGCCGCCGGCAACGATGGTGGCGGCAACGACGACGGCGGCGGCGGACATTCCGACACGATTGCGTCGCCGGGCACGGCCAAAAATGTCATCACCGTTGGCGCACTGGAGCAGTTGCGCAACATCACCAATGGCTACATTGACATGAACGGTGATTTTGTTCAGCCGTGGCTGGCGGGAACGGATTCGGGAACCGAGGTGGCCAGCTATTCCGCACGCGGTAATGTGGGGGTCGGCATTGAGGGAACCTATGGCCGGTTCAAGCCGGATGTGGTGGCACCGGGATCTTTTGTCGTCTCGACGCGCTCGGCAGATTGGGCCGGGGTCTATGACTTGACGAATACGTTTACTTACATTCCGCCGTTACCGGTCTGGCCGTATGTGGACACGAACTACTATGAAACCTTCAAGTTACCGGTTCCGCGTGGCACAGTGGGGGTGACGGTGACATTGAGGCGGGACACTTTTTCGCCTAATCCGCTTCCGACTTTGCAGATGTTTTTCTCGGCGACCGGCTACCCGGATCCGGCAACCCCATCCACCTACGATTTTTCAGCGGTCAACAATTCCGTATCCATCCCGCCGTCCGGTCCCGGCAACTATCTCTCGACGCTGCTGGCCAGTGGTTATTTATATGTCGCGGTGGTTGACACCACCACCAACGCGGTGGACTTCTCGCTGGTGGAGACTATCTCGACGACTAATTTTGCGCCTTATTATATAGCGTTGAGCAACCTTGATTACTCGCTGGGGCCGTGGTATCGCTACGACACCGGCACCAGCATGGCCACACCGGCGGTATCGGGCGTGCTGGCGTTGATGCAGGATTATTTCACCAACACGCTGCACCTCACGCCCAGTCCGGCGTTGCTCAAAGCGATGCTTATTAATGGCGCGCGGCCGGATGGCAACTATGGCTACGGGGTCTATGGCCTCATAAATTTGGAAGGCTGGGGATTGGTCAACCTTTCCAACTCCATTCCCGCTGGCGTCTCGCCCGCCACCGGCACCACCACGCCGTTGTTCTTCGCCGACCAATCGCCGACGAATATTCTCAAGACCGGCGACAGCCAGACTTACACTATTACCGTGCCGCCGGCTTCGCGTGGACAGTTGCTGCGTATCTCGCTGGCGTGGACCGATCCACCGGGTAATCCGGTTGCCGCGCTCAAGCTGGTCAACAGCCTGGGACTCGTCGTCACTAACATTACTCCGGGGCAAACGCCCAAAATTTATTACGGCAACAGCTTCAACAATTCCTCACCGCCGTTAAGCTGGGCTTACTACACGAATGATGCGCCGGTGATAGACCCGGTCAACAATGTCCAGAACATCATCATCCAGACCAGTTCGGCGGACTCGACTTATTCAGTCACCGTCACCGGCTTGGGCGTGAATGTGAACGCAGTGACGACCGAGCAGACCAATATCGTGCAGGATTACGCACTGGTGATTGCCTGTGATGATAATGGTCCCGCCACCGGTATTTCCGTCGCTTCGCCCGTGGCGGCGGCGGCTTCGGTGCCGGCAGTCACCACCATCGGCGGTAACATTGGCATGAGTGAAATTTATTTCAATCAGGTGGTCGGGGCTGGTGCGCCGCTGTTGAACACCAGCAACGTCGTCTTCAGCAGTGGCTCCGGCTATGCCACCAATGCGGTGGACTATCTTGGACAGAACAACCAGTGGCATTTCTATGTTCTCACCAATGCGACCACTTACACCAATGCCGCGTTTGTCACGTTCCTGCCCAAGACAAAGGCGGTTCCGCGCGAAGGGGTTTTGGCCGGCTCGACCGAAAACCCGACGCTGCCCGAAGCGAATTTGGATATGTATGTGGCGACGGAATCCAGCCTGACGAACTTGGATCCGACGGTGATTAATAATTGCATCTCCAGACAGAATGGCGACAGCGCCAATCTCGCGCGCGGCGGCACTAAATTTGTCGCCTTCAACAATTCCGCCCCAGGCCAGGTTTACTATGTCGGCGTGAAGTGCGAAGACCAGATGGCGGCCCAATACGCTTTTCTTGGAGTGTTCAGTCGGTTGCCGTTCAGCACGATGGACACGAACGGCAATGAATATGTCAATGGCATCGTCCTGACGAACATTCCTGATGGCAGCAACCCGCTTCCCGGGGTTGGCTATGCCTTGGGTCTGGCGTTATGGCCCATAGATGCGCGCAATGTCATTGTCAGCAATACGTTCACCTCCCAGAACTTTGGCGACCTGCTGGGGCAATTAAGCCACGACAACCCTGACACCGACACCAACGCTGAAGCGATTTTGAACAACCACAATGAGCTGGCGTGGTTGGGCGGAGGTGTGATTAATAACCAGAATTTGGTTTATGATGACAGCCCGGATGAAACCAATAGCTTGCCTTCCGACGGTCCCGGCACCCTGCTTAATTTTGCCGCCACCCAAGGCGCGGGCGTGTGGCTATTGACGGAAATGGACGATGCCCACACCCAAGACAGCAGTATCAATCAATTCAATCTGATGCTGGAGCCGCATCTGCTCAACAACAGCAATAGACTGGTGCACATTCACCTTCCGCAAGGTCGCTGGGTTTATGATTATGTGATTGTTCCGCCCGGCTGCACCAATCTCACGATTGTCGCCACCAATCTGCCGCCGACTTCCACGCCGCCGATTGAACTGGCCATCCAATATAACGCCAAGCCAACCCAGACTAATAACCTGAAATTGGTAAAACTGGATCAAGGCACGCCGCCCGGTAACTCGATTTCCATCGCTTCACCCCGCCCGGGCATCTATTACATTGGCCTCTTTAATCCCGACACGGTTGATCACGATGTTCTTGTCGGGGCATTTCTTTCCTTTCCCGCTTCGGCGTTAACCACCGTTGACTATGCTTCCGAAGACACGCCATTGCCGTTGCTGGATGACGCCGTGACCGAGAGTTCGTTGGCGATGACGAACTATGACCGGCATAACTCCACCATCTATGTGCCACCGGGTGCCGGCATAATCCAGGATTTTAATGTTGGCTTACGCGTGGATCATCCGCGCATTTCCGATTTGGTGTTCACTCTGATTGACCCCAAAGGCAATCGCTATCTGCTCATGGAAAACCGTGGCAATACCACCACCAATGGCTGTGGCATCACCGGGATTTCAATACAAACGGGAAGCGGATCGTCTTCCGGTGGTCAGGCACAATATAGTAAAGTCATTGATACTGGGACAAATTCCGGAACGATTACCATTAATTACCAAATGTATTCCATACCGGACCGGATGGTTGTTTACAACGGAACCAATTTACTTTGGGATACCGGTATGGTAAGTGGAACCAATACCCTTGTTTTGAACTACAGTGGCTCCCCAATCATTACCATCGTCATGAATCCCGGTGGCGGCAATATAGGGACGCTTTGGGATTTTACATTCACGGCCCCTCTGGCTGACTATCGTTATCTTGCCTTCACCGAAAACACCAACCTGACGACCACGCCTATCAAGTTTGCTCAACCGCCATTTGTGCCGACGCTTCAGACTTTTTTGGTAACCAACACCACTTACATAACCAATCAATACATATCAGGCCCACCGATAATGGCGGATGGATTTGAAAATGCCCTACCAGGTTCTTATGGAGCCGGTCAATATGTGTCCGGCTGGCAGGTGATTTCCAATAAAGTCAATATTACTAATAGCCCGAATCCAGATACTGGAACGAACTTTTTGGAATTATTTAGCACTACAGCAGGAGCTATTCAAACCAACTTTCCAACAACCGTCGGGCAGACGTATCAGTTGAGTTTTGCCTACACTCAGGATCCTGCGTTGACCACTAATCCTGCTATTGTCCAAGTGAGCGTCGCCGGCCAAACTAATATAGTCACCACAGATCCATCCCAGACCAATAGTATGACCTATTTAGTGTGGGCGTATGAAGCTATTAGCTTTAGTGCAACAAATACAACCACAACATTGCAATTTGCTAGTCTAAATACTAACACCGGTGGAATGTTTTTAGATAGCATTAGTGTCGCGCCTTTGACCAATATCGTGACTAGCTCGAATACAATTACGATAGACCGGACAAAGGAAAATCTTTACTACCAACCCGAACAGTCCCTCGCGCCGCTCATCGGTGCCAGTGCCGATGGGGCTTGGCAGTTGGAGGTGCTGGATAATCGCGCCGGTGCCACCAGTCCGACACCGATGCTCGTGAGCTGGCAGTTGGAATTCCAACTTGCACCCGCTTATGTATTTGCATTTGTTCCCAATCTGGGGTTCAGCGGCAATAGCGGTGCTGGTGTTACTAATACCAACGGCGGCAATGCCAGTGTCACCAGCAGCGGGTCGCAGCTCTCCTGGTCGGCGGCTATCGGTGCCAGTTATCAGGTGCAATGGAAGGACAGCCTGACCGCACCGTGGAACACCATCACCAATCCCAAAACCACCATGGTCAACGGCGTCTCGACCTTCGTGGATGACGGCACGCAAACCACCAACATCGGGCCAATGCGCTTCTACCGGCTGGTGCAAAAGCCGTAGGCATCCTTTTTAATTTCCACCGGCGATAGCGGGGCAAGGCTTCATTCGCCCGGAATTATTTTAAGCAACTCACGCTTTGCTTTTTCCACCGCGTGGCGTAGTGTGACTTTTCCCGTGGACGGGAAATTCACAACATGAGCAAAGAGTTCATCAAGATCGGTGGCGCGCGCGAGCACAACCTCAAAAATCTGTCGCTCTCGATTCCGCGCGACAAGTTGGTGGTCGTCACCGGCTTGAGCGGCAGCGGCAAATCGTCGCTCGCCTTCGACACGATTTACGCCGAAGGCCAGCGCAAATACGTCGAATCGCTCTCTGCTTACGCCCGCCAGTTTCTCGACCAACTGCAAAAGCCCGACGTGGATTTCATCGAAGGCTTGTCACCGGCGATTGCGATTGAGCAACGCAGTTCCGGCAGCAACGCCCGCTCCATCATCGCCACTACCACGGAAATTTACGATTACCTGCGTTTGCTTTACGCGCACATCGGCCAGGCGCATTGTCCCGAAACCGGCGTGCCCATCTCCACGCAAAGCACCAGCGACATTGTGGATAAAATTCTCGCGCTGCCGCCGAAAACCAAAGTGATGCTCCTCGCGCCGGTGGTGCGTCGACAGAAGGGCGAGTTCCGCGACGTGTTTGAGCGGCTCGCGCGCGAAGGCTTTGTGCGCGTGCGCGTGGACGGCGAAATCCTGGAGCTGGGCGAAGAAGCCGCGCGCATCAAGCTCGACAAAAAGAAATTTCACAGCATCGAAGCCGTCGTGGACCGTCTGGTGATGGACGATAAAATCCGCGTGCGCCTTGGCGATTCCGTCCAGACTGCGTTGCGCCTCGGCGAAGGCGTGATGTTCACGCTGCACCAGCTTCCCGAAGAAACAAAAACTGGTGACGTGGGACGGATGACGAGTGACGCGGCGCGCGTGATCACGTCACCCGTCACCCGTCGCCCGTCACCCGCTACCGGCGGTTGGATTGAGACGCTGCACTCGAACAAAATGTGTTCGCCCGCCACCGGCAAGAGCTACGATCCGCCGACGCCGAAGCATTTTTCCTTCAACGCGCCCGCCGGCGCGTGTCCGGTTTGCCACGGCCTCGGCCAGAAGATGATTTTTGACGAGGCGCTGGTGGTGCCGAATTTTGACGAGCCGCTCGAAAGCGCCATCCAGCCGTGGCGACGCGCCGGCAAGCGGATGAACATTTATTACAAGGCCATGCTGCGCTCGGTGGCGGCGCATTTCAATGTGGATTTGCAAACGCCGTGGAAAGATTTGCCGGAGGATTTCAAAAAAGTTCTGCTCCACGGTTCCGGCGAGGACAATGTGGAATTCAAATTCTGGCGCGCGGGCAAAGTGAGCAGCATTGACCGGCCGTTTGAAGGGGTGTTGCCGAACCTCGAACGCTTGGCGATTGACAGCGAAAGCGAGTTCATCCGCAACCGGCTCAAAGCTTACATGACGCCGCAGTTCTGCGACGTGTGCGGCGGCAAGCGGCTCAAGCCGGAAATTCTGGCGGTCACGCTCGGCGGCGAACAGTTTGTTTCCAAACTCAAAACTAAAAATTCAAAACTAAAAACCCTCAATATCCCCGGCCTCTCCATCATGGATGTGTGTGGCTTGTCGGTGGAAAAGGCCGACGAGTTTTTTGTTGCGCTCAAGCTGACGGAGTTCGAGCAGAAAATCGCCGGCGAAGTCATCAAGGAAATCCGCGCGCGACTCGGCTTCCTGCGGAATGTCGGCCTCGCTTATCTCACGCTGGACCGCGAGAGCGGCACGCTGTCCGGTGGTGAGGCGCAGCGCATCCGGCTCGCCACGCAAATCGGCGCGGCGCTCGTCGGCGTGCTTTACGTTTTGGATGAACCAAGCATCGGCCTGCACCAGCGCGACAACGACCGGCTGCTCGCCACGCTGCGCGGCCTGCGCGATTTGGGCAACACCGTGCTGGTGGTGGAGCACGACGCCGACACGATTCGCGCGGCGGATTACATTTTGGATTTGGGGCCGGGCGCGGGCGTTCACGGCGGCGAGCTGGTGGCCGCCGGCACGTTGCCGGAAATTCTCGCCGTAAAAAAATCGCTCACCGGCCAATATCTCACCGGCGAACTGGAAATTCCGGTTCCGAAGAAACGGATTTTGCCATCGGAGGAAAAAGGTTGGCTGGAAATTCTCGGTTGCCGCGAAAACAATTTGCAGAATATTGATGTGCGGATTCCGCTCGGCACGCTGACGTGTGTCACCGGCGTGAGCGGTTCCGGCAAAAGCACGCTGGTCAGCGATATTTTGCAGCGGGCGCTGTTCCGCAAATTTTACGGCTCCAAGGAACGCCCCGGCGAACACAAGACCCTGCGCGGTTTTGAATCGCTCGACAAAGTCATCGTCATTGACCAGTCGCCGATTGGCCGCACGCCGCGCAGCAATCCGGCGACTTACACC
>Ga0007854_10002257_pt1 | contig 12005 bp, 9 predicted proteins | sample CryBogCBH12Aug08_FD_60382 | JGI IMG/M metagenome (GOLD analysis project Ga0007854, IMG submission 60382) | Freshwater microbial communities from Crystal Bog, Wisconsin, USA - CBH12Aug08 | ecosystem: Environmental > Aquatic > Freshwater > Lake | place: Crystal Bog, Wisconsin, USA | collected... | reverse complement strand
TGGGCCGCCATGTCGTCACGATCGGCATCTGCGGTGGCCTCTTGGTCGGCGCGTCGGTGTCGGGGCTGGCCGTCGCCGCCAGCGTCGGCCCAGCTCCGCTGCGCCTCGGCAGCGCCAGCTCGAAGGTGCTCGGCGAGGCGCTCCGCCCCACCACCGACCTCCAGCTCGCGCCCACCACCTACGTGGCCGACCCGGGCCTCTCCGGAGCCACCCAGGCGACCGTCTACCGCCTCGAGGCGCCGACAGATCGGGTGGCCGTGGCCCAAGACCTGGCCCAGTCCCTCGGGCTCACCGGCACGCTCAACTGGGCCGGGCTCCCCCCACAGCCGGCATCGAGCGACTCGACGACCACCACCGTGGCGCCAACGACCCACCCCGCCACCTGGAGCTTCTCCATCGACGCCACCTCGGGGGCCAGCTTGAGCGTCGGCGGCGATGCCCAGCAGAGCTGGTACTACAACGCTGCGCCCACCACCGGCACCACCACGGGTGTGGACTGCACCCAGGTGGCCGACCCCTCCCAGAGCACGCCGACGCCGGACTGCACCACCACGACCACTGCCCCATCGACCGATCCGTCCCCGATCAGCGACGCCCAGGCCATCTCGCTCGCCACGCCGATCCTCGAAGCTGGTGGCGCCCCGAGCGACGCCACCCCCACCGTGACGGTGTCCGACGCGTCCCAGGGCCTCGTCACGGTCACCGACACCGAGACCCTGTCGGGGCTCACCTCGGATCGCATCTGGTCGGTGACGGTCGCGCCCGACGGCAGCATCGCGCAGGCGAGCGGCTCCCTGGCCGTGGCGACCGCGGTGGACACCTACCCGGTGATCGCAGCCGCTGATGCGGTGTCCCGGCTCTCCGACCCGGCCTGGGAGGCGCTCTCCGGCGGCTTCGCCGAGCCGATGCTGAGCGCGCCGGTCACGACCACCGCACCAACCACGACCGACGGCACGGCAGGCACCGACGTGCCGACGACGTCCGTCGACCCCACCAGCACCACGACCGACCCGAGCGCAGGGGCCGCTCCAGGTGACCCGGGCTCGGGAGCCGACGTGACCACGACCACCGAGCCCACCACGTCACCGGTGCCGCCGACGGTGGTGCACCTGACCGAGGCCACGCTGACCTTGTCGACGGTCACCGACGGCGATGGCCAGGGCTACCTGGTGCCCACCTGGAACTACCAGGCGAGCGATGGGGGCACGGTGTCGGCCGTCGGGCTCGATGCTGCCGACGTGGTGCTCCCGAACCCGAGCGCCAGCGGACCGATCGTCTACTGAGCCATCGCTCGATGCGGGGGTTCGCTCACCGGCGCTCCGGTGCCCCGGGGATCGGGAGCTCAACGAGCACCTGGTCGGTGAGCACGACGAAGGACGACGACTGGTCCACGAAGCACTCATCTCGGGACCGAATCCGCAGCGCCAGTACCGCCAGGCCTCGCCGGTAGCGCGGGTTCGGACCCGAGCCGTTGTAGAGCGCCACCGGTGCTCGGAGCCAGGCGAGCCAACTCGGCAGGAGCTCCAGCCGGTCGCCGCGGTTGGTGGCGGTGAACCGGGCCACCAGGTAGTCCAGTTGCCGCTCGAGTTCGCCTCGGTCGCGCTGGTCCTGGCCGAGGCGATCGAGCAACGCGTCGTAGGTCTCGGGGTTCCCGTCGAAGTCGAGCAGCGCTTGATGCGCGTCGTAGGAGAAGCACTCTCCTTTGGCCCCGACGATGGAGAGGCCGGGGCGGAGCTGGATGCGCTGTTGGACGAACCCTCGATCAAACGGCGTCAGCATCGAGTTCGGCACCGTGCGCCACGAGCCGTCGGGCACCAGCACCTCGTAGAAGATGTCCTGGCTCACCCGGGTACACCACCAGGCCAACCAGTGCGGGTCGAAGGGCACGAACACCGCGGCCGAGGCGAGCAGGACCACCGCTAGGACGAGCAGCGGGACGAGGCCGAAGGCCAGGTGCACCAGGTCGGCAGGCTGCTGCCACACGAGCAGCACCAGCAGCGCGTTGAGCACGATCGACTCCCAGAACGCCACCCCAGCGGCCAGCCAGATCGAGAGGTGCAGCACGATGCAGGCCACCAGCACGGCCGTGAGCGTCCACCTCGTGGCGAGCGCCCCAATCGAGGAGAGCTCGATGGCGACGGTGCCGAGCCCGAGCAGCCAATTGAATGGGCGAAGCGCCGAGACTGACCTCGCCACCAGCTCGGGACGCCGGTTCCGCCAGAACCCCCAGAGGTAGGCGGCAGCGGTGTAGAGGTCGAAGCGGCACTCGAGGATCCAGGACCATGGTCGGGGACCGAGCCGGAGCTTGCCCATGGCGGCGCTGAAGTACTGCGACAGCAGCGGGGCGAGGAGGACCAGCAGCAGTGCGGCGCCACCTGCGGCTCGCAGGGTCGTCGTGGCGGCCTCGCCGAGGAGCCCGCGTGCCAGTGCCGAGGTCAGGAGCCAGCAGATCGCCACCGCCACCAGACGCAGCGCCGAGTGGACGTGGTGGGTCCAGAGCCCGAAGGGACCGACCGCCAGGGCCAACCACAACGGCAGGCACCACGGCGACCACAGGGCCAGCACCGCTGCGGCGACGAAGCCCAGACGACGGAGCACCTGCGGGCGCCTCGGGATCCTCGGATCCAGCCCGGCGGTACAGCCCTTCCAGGTCACGAGGCCCACCGCGACGTCGACCACCCACCACAGTGAGCCGGACGCCACCCGGAACGACCAGCCGGTGGTCCACCAGCCGAGCGCGCAGGCGACCATGAGGGCGGCCCCAACCACCGCCAGGTGCGTGGGCGTGGGGCCTCGCTTGGCTTCCCGCAGGCGCGACAGGGGGAGGAACAGCCCGCTGAAGAGCCCCAGGGTCACGACCACTTCGGACGCCAGGAAGGCCGATTGGTGCGCCAGGAAGTACGACGCCACCGCCGTTAGCGACGCGGGCTCGCGACGTCGGGGACCTGACAGGCGTTCGGCCCCGGGAAGCGGTGGCGGTTCTTGGCGAAGAGGTCGTAGCAGACGGCGCTCACCTGGGAGATCCCGGGCCAGGTGAGCACCCGACCCACTGCCGCTCGCCATCCGCCGCAGCACGCCATCGCAGCGGCGATGGCGAGGTGGCCCCGCTGGAGCGGTGCCCCCTCGGCGACGTAGAAGGCCGCCTCTCGGGCCTCAGCCATCGAGAACCCCGCGGCAGCACAACCGGCCTCACCGAGCCCTTGAGAGGAGACGACGGAGAACTGGGGATCGCGAGCATGGGCGGCGAAAGAGTTCGCGACCTTCGTGCAGACGCCGCAGTCGGCGTCGTAGACGAACTGCCCCACTGCACCCGCTCCTCGCTGTGGCCCTCAGGTGGCCACCAGGGCTGATGCTACCGGGGTCGCCCTCGCCCATTCCGGCTGCGTCGGACTCCTCTCCGGTACCGCTGCCCTGCTCGGCAGCCTCGCCCCGCAGAGTCGCCGGCTCAGGCGGTGGCGTTGCGGCTGTGGGTCGTCGCCAAGGGATCGGCTTCGAGCGCCGCCCAGTCCGTTGCCTCCTCGCGGCGCTCCGGCAAGCCGAAGAGCCGCTTGGCCACCACGAGGTAGACGAGGATCGCCAGGTTGACGACCAACGCGGCGACCCTCGTGACCGTGACCTTGTTGAGCAGCGCCCCGATCTCGAAGGGCAGGAACCCGGCGGTCGCCAGCACCGTGAGGTACTCCGCCCAGCGACGCTCCCGCCAGAGGCCCACCGCTTCGACCCCTTCGACCACGGCGTAGAGCAGGGCCGTTCCGACCAGGACCTGGACGGTTGCCGGCTTCAGGTTGACGAGCTTCGCCAGGTAGCGGGCCAAGGTGGTGTGCCCTGACGTCGAGAGTGGGCCGACCAGGGACGCCGCCCACTTCTCCACCGTGCCGAACTTGAGCTCCAGGACGACCAGCCCAACCGCCAGCAGCGCGAACCCGACGGCGTGGACCGCCCGCTCGATCGCGATCACCTTGAGGATGACCGCGTCCCGCAGCGCCTTGCCCCGGCGGGGATGGGGTGGCTCGAGTGGCGCAGTCGAGGGCAGCGCCGAGGGGACCCAGAGGTCACAGCGCCAGCAGCGCTCCAGGGTGTAGTGCCCTCGGTCGATCGCCTGTGCCCGAGCCGGCGCGTGCCCCCGGAGCGAGCAGATCCAGGTCTCGAGACTGCGGCTGGTCATAGGGGAACGGTAGGCGATGCCTCGAGCGCCCCGTGGCGGGGGAGGTCTCGTCACGCGAACTCGCGCCGCACCGAAACGTGGCGCGGGAAGCCCAGTGCTCGCTGAGGAGACCCAGCGGGCTCCGAGGGAGCGCCGGGCAATGGGCTTGGGGGCGCTGGTACGGTTCGCGGGACCTGAGGAGGTCAGATGTTCCGTCGTACCGTCGTGGCAAGTGCAGTGCTCGCAACCGCTCTCGGGCTGTCGGCATGTTCATCGTCCAGTTCGAGTTCCGGACCGCTGATCGACTCCTCGATGTCCGCCTCGCAGATCGCCACCGCTGCCGGCAGCGCCCTGGCCAGTGTGTCGATCCTGAAGCTCACCGGGACGGTGCCGTCGAGCGGCTTCCAAGGCCCGCTGGTGATGAGCATGAACCGCAACGGCGAGTTCAACCTCTCGCTGACCAAGCAGGCGACCGACCCCGCGCCCTCGGTCCAGATGATCAAGTCCGGCAGCACCATCTACCTGAACATCGCCCCGAGCTACCTCCAGAGCCAGGTCCCCGCCCTGGCCAAAGTCCCGCTCGCCGTGCGCACGGCCACGATCAACGCGCTGTCGTCGAAGTGGCTGATCGTCCCGAAGAGCGGGGCCTTCGCCTCCCTCGGCAAGATCGCCTTGGTGGCCAAGAGCCTGGACCTGTTCAACTTGGCGGCCCAGATCAGCCACATCCCGTCGGGGGCCACCGTTGGCAGCACCGGGACGGTCAACGGCATCGAGGTGGTGCCGATCAGTGCCGGGGGCACCACGATCGACGTGGCGACGGCGACCGCGCTCCCCGTCCAGCTGAGCCAGGCCGGGGCCTCGAACTCGTTCACCATGAGCTACCCCACGTCGTCGACGATCCCCCCGCCGAGTGGTGCGGTGACCGTCTCAGTCGCGCTCGGCGCCGCGCTCTCGGCGGCACTGGCAGGCATCGCCTGAGGACGCCCACGGCTGCGCCCACCTCAGTGGTGCGGCGGCCACCCAGCGCCGCCGCGCCCGCCGTCGAGTGGGCGCGTCCACCGAACACCTGAGCACCAGCGGCGACCGATCACCTGTGCGCACCCCGAACTGGCTCGGGTTCGCTCTCGGTTGCAGCACCCTGTGGCCGGCACCGTGGCCAGTCGCGGCGCCTCGTCAGGTCTGCCAGTTGGCACCACGGCGAGCGAGCCGTCGTCCTCAACGACCGCTGCCGGCCGCAACCTGGCGGCAGTCCGTGGCAACGGCGGTCGCCGGCGAGGTTGAGTGGTGCAACCGCTGGCCGGTCCCGATGCGGGGCTCTCAGATCCCGAGCGCAGAGGTCGGCGGGCTGACGCAGCGCCGTGGATCCGAGCCCAGCGGCCATCGCCGTGGGGCACACCCGACGTCGGCGTGGTCGAGCGGTGGGCACCACCGGTTCAGCGGTTGGGTGGACGACCGCCGAATTGGCGAGCGTGATGGAACCCACCTGCTGAGGCCTCAAGAAGGACGACATCCTTGCAATTCCACAGGAAACTGAGGGGGGTGCCATTGACACCCCGGGGGGGTGTGCCTAGATTGACGCCACCGTAAGGCAACCACGGGGAGGAAACCTAATGAAGAAATATCCGTCCGCCAGAGTTCTGGCGGGGGTCGCGACTGTTGCGGCCATGTCACTTGGGCCAGTCATGGTCGGTGGCACCGTCGCTGGGGCAGCTCGTGCTCCCCACGCGTCGACCACCATCAAGATGGCGCTCAACCAGACCCTCGCGGGCTGGAACGTCTACACCTCAAACGACAACCAGTTCGTGCTGTCGGAGATTCTGAACCTGGTTTGGCCTGGCCCGTACATCACGACCAACAAGCTGGCCCTGGTGCAGAACACCGACCTCGTGAGCAAGGTCGTCGACAAGGTCGCTGGTGGCGTTCAGACCGTGACCTACACCATCAACCCGAAGGCCGAGTGGTCTGACGGCACCGCCATCACCGCCGACGACTTCATCTACATGTTCCAGGCACAGTGTGGTGGCGCGTCGGCTGACCCGTACTGCTCCAACAGCTGGAAGGACACTGACGGACAGCCCTACGACGACGCCGGGACCTCTGGGTACAACCAGATCCAGTCCGTGGTCGGTTCGAAGCCTGCCACCGGTAACTCCTGCGGTGGCAGCTCGGCCAACCGGACTGCTGGCCTCTGCCCGAACGGCCTCACCGTCACGGTGACCTTCGAGAAGAACAAGCCCTACTCCGACTGGCAGGGTCTGTTCGCCCTGCTGCCGGCCCAGGTCGCCCGCAAGTACGGATGGAACACCATCGGTGCGAACGGCACGACCATCCAGGGCTTCAGCGCCAACCCGGTCGCTCGGGTGCTCTCGGCTGAGCAGTACAAGCTGAAGAGCTACGACTCGACGGGGAACAACGTCGTGCTCGTCAAGAACCCTGACTACAAGGGCACCGACCCGGGTCACGCTGACTCGATCGTCTTCGTGAACGAGTCCAACGACGACAACGGCGTGTCGGACATGTCGAATGGTTCCTTCCAGGTGTGGGAGCCCAACTCGACCTCGCTGGCCTACGTCCAGACGGCGAAGGCTGCTGGCCTCCACGTCTCGGTCGTTCCTGGTCTGCAGTTCGAGCACTTCGACTTCAACCAGCTCAACCCCTACCTCGCCAAGGTGCAGGTCCGTCAGGCGATCGCGTACGCGACCAACCGTCAGGCCATCATCAACGCGGTGGACCAGGCTGCGCCGGGTACCAAGGTGCTCGACAACCGCATGCTCATGAACAACCAGGCGGGCTACGTCGCCAACGGCAAGGCCTACGACACGGTCAACCTGAAGAAGGCTGCGTCGCTGCTGACTGCCGCTGGGTTCAAGAAGGTTGGCGGCTACTGGCAGCCGACCTGGGGTCCCCAGAAGGGCAAGGACATCACCTTCCAGGACTACTCGACGACGGCTTCGCTCCGTGGTCAGGTCATGCAGCTGTGGCAGAACCAGCTGAAGAGCTTCGGCATCAAGATCGACATCAACCAGATCAGTGCAGGCAAGCTCTTCGGTGACGTCGGCCCCAACGGCAAGTTCGACATCATCGAGTTCGCCTGGGTTGGCGGGGTGTTCGTCTCTGGGAACCAGGGCATCTACTGCACCTACTCCCTGGCCGCTTGCGGTTCGAACTGGGACCACTACTCCAACAAGTCGGTCGACAACCTCTTGTTCGCTGGCCCGCAGTCGGGCAGCTTCAAGACCGAGGTTTCGGACTACAACAAGGCTGACGCCCTGCTGTGGGCTGACATGGCGACGCTTCCGATCTACCAGAAGCCGGTCATGGTGGCCTACTCCAACGTCAACAACGTCATCAACAACCCGAGCAGCGCAGGCGTGACCTGGAACGCTCAGAAGTGGACGACCTCCTGAGCAACTGCTCAGTGTGAACACAGTCCACGTTCGTTGAACGTGCGGAACGGGAGGGGCTTCGGCCCCTCCCGTTCCGTCGTGTTCGGACCAGATTTCCCCACCGCGGATTGCCCGCTCGCGTGCCGCTGCGGCGGCAATTGTGGCCACGCTGAACAGGACCACCTTCTGAAGTCCAAGGGTTCGGCCCGAGCACTAGAGTGGCCGCCATGCTCCGGTACATCCTCCGGCGAATTCTGGCCAACAGCGTCAACCTGATCGCGATCTCCATCCTCGCGTTCTGGCTGGTGGCCATCTCGGGAGACCCACTGGCGAGCCTCCGGCTGAACCCGAAGATTCCGAAGTCGACCATCGAGCTCCGGATCCACCAGTTGCACCTGGACAAGGGACTGGCGGAGCGGTACTGGATCTGGCTCCATGGGGTCATCCACGGGGACTTCGGCATCAGCACCTCGCTGAATCAGCCGGTGGGCGCCTCGTTCACCTCGCACTTCGTGGTGACGCTGCGGATGATCATCGGCGCCACGGTCTTGGCGATCATCGTCGCCGTCGTCACCGGCGTGGTCGCCGCACTGCGCCGAGGCAAGGTCACCGACCGCGCCATCACCTTCAGCAACTTCGTGTTCTTGGCGGTGCCGACCTTCGTGCTGGCGCTGTTCCTGAAGCTCTACGTCGCTGGTCCGATCAACCAGCACCTGGGTTCACCGGGCAACCCCTTGATCCCGGTGAGTTTGGACCAGAACCCCACGGCGACCGGTGGGTTCTTCCAACGTCTCCCGGACTACGCCTCGCACATGATCCTGCCGACGATCACCCTGACCCTCGTGACCTACGCCTCCTGGTCGCTCTACCAGCGCTCCCAGGTACTCGAGGCGCTCGACATGGACCACGTGCGCCTCGCCAAGAGCAAGGGGCTCTCGAGCCGTCGGGTGCTCACCCACCACGTCCTGCGCAACGCCCTGATCCCCGTGGTGACGGTGGTCGCCCTCGACTTCGCCGGTCTGCTCGGCGGCGCCATCATCACCGAGAACGTCTTCAGCTGGAACGGCCTGGGCTCGTGGTTCATCAACGGCGTGAACGCCCAGGACGTGAACCTGACGCTGGCCTACGTCATGGTGACCGCGCTCTTCGTGGTGATGTTCAACCTGCTGGCGGACGTGATGTACGCGGTGCTCGACCCGAGGATCAAGTATGACTGAGCAGTTCCACGAACCCGGGCCCGGCGACCCGAAGTACCAGCGTCCAGGCCACACCCTGGACGACCCTGAGTTCGCTCGGCTCGACGTCCCGCTCGACGAGGTCGACGGCACCGTTGAGGAGCACGACCCCGAGCGCTACGCCGAAGAGGGCCGCGGCGAACTCCGGGCGACGGGGGCGAATGAGGCGGTCAAGTCCCGCGGCCAGTGGAACCAAGCCTTCCGTCGCTTCGCCCATGACAAGACCGCCATGGCGGGCTTGATCCTCTTCGTCCTCCTGGCGGGCACCGCACTGGTCAACGTGCTGCTCAACCCTGGTGGCTACACCGTCTCCTACAGCAACGCCTACCTGGTGCCGCCGTCGTGGCAGCACCCCTTCGGCACCACCCTCATCGGCATCGACCTCTTCCAGGCCTGCATGCGAGGCCTCATCGTCGACCTGCAGGTGGCCTTCATCGTGGCGGGGGTCTCGACCATCATCGGCATCGGCGTCGGAGCCACTGCGGGGTTCTTCGGCGGCAAGATCGACGCCGCGCTGATGCAGTTCGTGAACCTCATCTTGATGGTGCCCACCCTCGTGGTCCTGATCGTGCTCTCCAACACCTTGAAGAGCTCCAGCAACACCACGGTGGTCTTGGCGCTGCTGGTGGCGGCGCTGAGTTGGACCTACATGTCCCGCCTGGTGCGCGCCGAGTTCCTCTCACTGCGCAAGCGCGACTTCATCGAAGCTGCCCGAGCGATTGGGGCCTCTCGGCGGCGCATCATCTTCCGCCACATGCTGCCCAATGCCATGGGACCCATCGCGGTCAACACCACGCTGACGATGGCCGGGGCGGTCCTGCTCGAGTCGACCCTGTCCTTCCTGGGCCTCGGGATCCAGCCACCCGACGTCTCGCTCGGTCGGCTGCTCTTCGACGGCCAGAGCTACGCCACCATCGACTGGTGGGTCTTCGCCTTCCCGGCGGGGATCCTACTAGCGCTCATCCTGAGCATCTTCGTGGTCGGCGACGGCCTCCAGGCTGCAGTGGATCCCCGCAAGAGCAGGAACCGGAAGTGACCGACGCCACCACCACCGCCGACCTGAACGGAACCACCGCCGAGGGACCGCTGCTCGCCTTCGACAACCTCACGGTCACCTTCACGAGCGACGGCGCCACCGTCTACGCCATCCGTGGGGTGACCTTCAGCATCGCCCGCGAGGAGGTCGTGGGGCTCGTCGGTGAGTCTGGCTCCGGCAAGTCGGTGACCTCGCTGGCGGCCATGGGCCTCTTAGCCAAGAACGCCACCGTCGGTGGCTCGGTGAAGGTACTCGGCCGTGAGGTCGTGGGGTTGAAGGAGAAGGACCTCTCCAAGATCCGGGGCACTGACGTCGCCATGATCTTCCAGGACCCCCTGACGGCACTCAACCCCGTCTACACCGTGGGCTGGCAGATCATCGAAGCCCTGCAGGCCCACCGTGACTTCAACGACGAGCAGGCCAAGGCCGAGGCCATTCGCCTCCTGACCTTGGCCGGCATCCCCCGTCCCGAAGATCGCCTGTCGAGCTACCCCCATGAGTTCTCCGGCGGCATGCGCCAGCGCGTCGTCATCGCCATCGCCATGGCCAACCAGCCGCAGATCATCCTGGCTGACGAGCCGACGACGGCGCTCGACGTGACCGTGCAGGCCCAGGTCATGCGGACCCTCCAGCTGGCCTTGGAGGAGACCAAGAGCTCGCTCCTGCTCATCACCCACGACCTCGGGGTCATCGCCGGGATCGCCGATCGCGTCCTCGTGATGTACGCCGGTCGGATCGTCGAGTCCGGGACGGCCGAGGACATCTTCTACCAGCCCGCCATGCCCTACACCCACGGCCTGCTGGGATCGATCCCGAGCGTCGACAGCGACGACGGCGGCAAGCTCGCCCAGGTGCCCGGGAATCCTCCGGTGCTCACCGACGCCGTGGTGGGCTGCCCCTTCGCCCCCCGCTGTCCCATGAGGCAGGCGGTCTGCCTCGAGTCCGAGCCCTCGCTGCAGCCCGTGAGCGACACGCACTCCTCGGCCTGCCACTTCGCCAGTGAGGTGATCACCTTGCCCATCGGACAGATGTTCGCCGTCGACGACGAGGTCACGCCGTGACCGACACCGCGGCGACCACGACCCCGACCGCCACGCCGGTTGAGATGCCGCTCCTGCGGGTGCGGGACCTGGAGGTGCACTTCACCACCAAGTCCAAAGAAGGGGTGATCCGGCGACCCTCGATCACCGTCCACGCCGTCTGCGGCGTGAACTTCAACCTCTACCAAGGCGAGACCCTCGGGCTGGTGGGTGAGTCCGGTTGCGGCAAGACCACCACGGCTCGGGCGATCCTCCAACTCGAGCGCGCCACGGGCGGCTCGGTGGAGTTCAACGGCCGAGAGCTGCTGGACCTCAAGTTCACCGAGATGCGCGACGTCCGCAAGCAGATCCAGTTCGTCTTCCAGGACCCCTTCGGCTCGCTCAACCCCCGCATTCCGGTGGGCCAGACCATCGGCGAGCCGCTCATCATCCACAAGGTCGGCAACCGGGCCGAGCGAGCCGAGCGGGTCGCCGAGGTGATGCGACTGGTGGGCCTCGAGCCGCGGTTCATGAACCGGTTCCCGAATGAGTTCTCCGGTGGGCAGCGCCAGCGCGTCGGCATCGCCCGGGCCCTCATCATGGACCCGAAGATCGTGGTGCTCGACGAGCCAGTCTCCGCCCTCGACGTCTCGATCCAAGCCGGGGTGATCAACCTCCTCCAGGGACTCCAGGACAAGCTGGGCGTCTCCTACCTCTTCGTGGCCCACGACCTCTCGGTCGTGCGCCACGTCTCGACCCGAGTGGCGGTGATGTACCTCGGCCGGGTGGTGGAGGTTGGCCCGAAGGCCGAGATCTACCGCATGCCGATGCACCCCTACACCCAGGCGCTGCTGTCGGCCGTGCCCATTCCCGACCCTCGTCGGGAGCGAAGCCGCCAGCACATCATCTTGGAGGGTGACGTCCCGAGCCCGGTCGACCCGCCCACGGGTTGCCGCTTCCGGACCCGCTGCTGGAAGGCGCAGGAGATCTGCGCCGCTGAGACCCCGAAGCTCGTCGACGGGGGTGGTGGCCACGAGGTGGCCTGCCACTTCCCCGAAGCGGCCTCGGTGCTCTAGAACGCCCGCACCGCACCGCCACGGAAGGCGTTCGTCGCTCTGGCGGGAGTTCGCCTCACCACCGGAAGAGGCGCTCCCTCTGCTCCACCCACGAGCTGCTCGGATGGTC
>Ga0007854_10002255_pt1 | contig 12011 bp, 13 predicted proteins | sample CryBogCBH12Aug08_FD_60382 | JGI IMG/M metagenome (GOLD analysis project Ga0007854, IMG submission 60382) | Freshwater microbial communities from Crystal Bog, Wisconsin, USA - CBH12Aug08 | ecosystem: Environmental > Aquatic > Freshwater > Lake | place: Crystal Bog, Wisconsin, USA | collected... | reverse complement strand
GACCGTGGCGGACTACGGCCTCCTCGCCGGTCAGCCGCTCGATCAACTGCGCAGTGGCGCCCGCATTGAGGCCAATGAGCAGAAGCGCAGCCCGCTGGACTTCGCCCTCTGGAAGAACGCCAAGCCCCAGCAGCCCAGCTGGCCCGCCAGTTTTGGGGCCGGACGTCCGGGGTGGCACACCGAGTGCGTCGTGATGTCGCTCGACCTCTTGGGCGAAGGCTTCGACCTCCACGTCGGGGGGCAAGACCTCCGCTTCCCGCACCATGAGAACGAGCGAGCCCAAGCCGTCGCCGATGGCCGTCGCTTCGCCCGGCACTGGGCGCACTCGGGGTTCGTGATGGTCGGCGGCGAGAAGATGAGCAAGTCGCTCAAGAACTTCACCTCCCTCACCGACCTCTTGGAGCGCGCCGATGCCCGGGCCTACCGCCTCCTCTGCCTCCAGGCGCACTACCGAGCTCCGCTCGAGGTGACCCCGGAGACGATCGCGCAGGCCGAGGCGACCCTGCTCCGTCTCGACAACCTGGCCCGTCGCTTCGCCCTGCCGGCCCTGCCGGCGACCCCCGTGGTCCTCGCGGCATTCGACCTCGACCCTGCTGCCGTCGGGGAGTTCGTGGCGGCGATGGAAGACGACCTCGACACGCCCCGAGCCTTCGCCCAGGTGATGGCGCTGGTGTCGGCCGCGAATGGAGCCGCCGACGCTGGTGATGGCGCCGGTGCGCATGCCCTCGCCACCACGGTCGCCGTTCTGCTCGGGGCGCTGGGGCTGCGGCTGGCACCGGTCGAGGTGGAGGTCGACCCCGCCTCGGCCGCACTGGCCAGCGCTCGTGATGCGGCACGAGCTGCCAAGGACTGGGCGGCAGCCGATCGGCTCCGGGCCGAGTTGGAGGTCCTCGGCTGGGTAGTTGAAGACCGCGACGGCGTCACGACGCTGCACCGCTGAGCCTCCGGGCGCGCTCCTCCCACCTTGCACTGCTAGCGTCTTCTGCGCAATCGGAGTTCGCTGTGCGGGTCCTCTTGCAGCGCTGGCGTCCGCCAGTACTTAGAAATGAAGGAGGATCGCTCCAGTGGCTACCGGAACGGTCAAGTGGTTCAACGCAGAGAAGGGCTTCGGCTTCATCTCGCAGTCTGATGGTGGCGACGTGTTCGTCCACCACACGGCAATCCAGATGAACGGGTACCGCGTCCTCGAAGAGGGTCAAGCGGTTGAGTTCGACGTCGAGCAGGGCCCCAAGGGCCTCATGGCCAAGGATGTCCGCCCGATCTGAGCGAGACGATCTCTGTCGTCTTCGAGGCGGCGCTCCCTCCGGGGGGCGCCGCCTCGTCGCGTCCTGGGAGCAACTGACGGTCCCCATGGCCAGGAGGACCCTGGTTACTATGGGGTAACCAAGTCGTGCCGATGCGGCCGACTCGCTCGAACCAATGGAGGCGCACCGCCATGGCTGAATTCTCGATGGACCTCAACGAGGATCAACTCCAGATCCGCCAGTGGGTGCACGACTTCGCAGAGAACGTGATCCGTCCTGCCGCTAGCGAGTGGGATGAGCGTGAGGAGACGCCCTGGCCGATCATCGAGGAGGCCGCCAAGATCGGGCTCTACTCGGTGGACTTCATGGCCGATGCGTCGAGTGACCCGCAGGGTCTCAAACTCGTGCTGGCACTCGAGGAGTTGGCGTGGGGCGATGCCGGGATCTGCCTGGCGATCATGGGCTCCACGCTCGCAGTCGCCGGCATCATGGCCAACGGCACGCCGGAGCAAGCCATGGAGTGGATCCCCCAGTGCTTCGGCACCCCCGGCGACCTCAAGCTGGCGGCCTTCGGCGTCTCGGAGCCTGACGCTGGTTCCGACGTGAGCTCGCTCAAGACCCGGGCGGTCTACGACGCGGCCACCGACGAGTGGGTCCTCAACGGCACCAAGACCTGGATCACCAATGGCGGGATCGCCAACACCCACGTCATCGTGGCGTCGGTTGACCCGGAGCTCGCCGGTCGCGGCCAGGCCAGTTTCGTGATCCCCGAGGGCACCAAGGGCATCAGCCAGGGCCAGAAGTTCAAGAAGATGGGCATCCGGGCCAGCCACACCGCCGAGGTCGTCCTCGATGACTGCCGCATCCCCGGCCGCCTGCTGCTCGGCGGCAAGGAGAAGCTCGATGAGCGCCTGGCCCGAGCCCGGGAGGGCAAGAAGTCCGGTGGCCAGGCGGCCATGAAAACCTTCGAGGCCACCCGTCCCTCCGTTGGGGCCCAAGCGCTCGGTATCGCCCGAGCGGCCTATGAGTACTCGCTCGAGTACGCGAAGGAGCGCAAGCAGTTCGGCCGCGCCATCATCGAGAACCAGGCCATCGCCTTCAAGTTGGCCGAGATGGCCATGCACATCGACGCGGCACGGCTCCTCGTGTGGCGGGCGGCGTGGATGGCGGCGAGCGGGAAGCCGTTCCTGCACGGCGAGGGCTCGATGTCGAAGCTCTACGCCGGCGAGACCGCGGTCCGGGTGACCGAAGAGGCCATCCAGATCCTCGGCGGCTACGGCTACGTGCGGGAGTACCCGGTGGAGCGCTGGCACCGTGACTCGAAGATCTTCACCATCTTCGAGGGCACCAGTGAGATCCAGCGGCTGATCATCGCCCGATCGATCTCGGGGCTGCACATCCGCTGAGCTCCACCGAGGCTGTGGCAACGCACCCTCGCCACCGGCAGACCTCGTAGGCTCCGCTGCCGTGGAGCAACCGCCCGCACCCCCGCTCGTCCTCGACGCCGAACGCCGTCATCGCAACTGGCGCGAGGTCCTCTTCGCGCCCCGAGGGGGCGGCGGTCGCCGCCGTCGCGGGTCTGATGTCTTCAAGCTCATCGCCGCCCTCCTCTTGGTCATGGTGGGCCTCGCCGCGCTGCACACCGGATTGCGGCTCGATCACGTGCTGGCGATGCTCGGGGTTCCCCTGCCGCTCGGACTGCAGTGGGTGCTGACCTCGCTGTGGCTCATCGGCACGGTCGGGGCCATTGCCTTGGTGGTCGGTCTCGCGCTCCTGGCCCGTGGGTTCGAGGTCCTGCGCGACCTCGCCCTGGCTGCGGCCATCGCCCTCGCGGCTTCCTATGGACTCCGAGTGCTCTTCGGGGCCACCGCCGGTCGACCGAGCAACTCCCAGTTGTCCGGGGTGAACCCCGACTTCCCCGTGATCGCCTTCGTGGTCGCCGTGGCTTGCCTCCTCGCCGCGAACCCCTACTTCGCTCGGGGAATCCAGCGCAGCTTCCGGGTGTTGGTGGGGGTCACGGCGGTGGTGGCGCTCCTGCGGGGTTCCGGGATGCCGATCGCAATCTTCGGCTCGATCGTCATCGCCTGGGGGGCGGTGGCCATCGTGCACCTCGCCGTCGGCTCCCCGCTGGGCCTCCCCTCGGTCGACGATGTGCAGCGGCTCCTGACCTCGGTGGGCTTCGCTGTCGCCGATCTCGAGCCGTATCCCAACCAGAGTTGGGGCGCGGTTCGCTACGAGGGTCGTGAGCAGGACCGCACCGTGGCCGTCGTGGTCTACGGACGCGACGCCGCAGATGCGATGTTGGTCTCCAAGCTGGCTCGCTCGGCATTCCTGCGCGACTCGGGGCCGGGGTTGTCGGTCACTCGGCTCCAGCAGGTCGAGCACGAAGCCTTCCTGACCCTGATGGCGGGTCGGGTGCTCGGGTCCCAGGTGTCCGAAGTCCTCACCGCCGGCGAAGCCTCGAGGGGGGATGATGCGCTGCTGGTCTTGGCGCCGCCAGTGGGGACCCGACTCATCGACCGTGCGTCGACGGACCCGTTGAGTGAAGCCGAAGCCGACGCGGTGTTCGCCACGGTGGCTCGGCTCGGGCAAGCAGGGTTGACCCACGGGAGCCTCTCGCTCGAGACGGTCCTGCTCAACGAGCACGGCGTGGCAGGCCTTCGGGAGTTCGCGGAGGCCACCATTGGCGCTCCCGCTGAGCGGATTGGCCGAGACCGGGCCGCGGCCCTGGTCGTGGTGGCCCTGCGCAGTTCCGTCCAGCGGGCCGTTGCCTCGGCTGGACGGGTTCTCGGAGCTGAGGGGCTGGCGAGCGTGCTCCCCTTCCTCCAGAAGGCGGCGCTGCCGACCACGCTGGCCCGCCAACTACGCGGGCAGGGTGGGTTGCTTAAGGAGTTGCGCGCCGCTGGCGCCGCGCAAGCCGGCGTCGCCCCGCCGGAGCTCTACGAACCGCGCCGGGTGAGCTGGCCAACCCTGATCATCGCTGTGGGCACCTTGATCGGGGGATGGGCCCTCATCGGTGTCCTGCTCAAGGTGGCCGACTCCTTCTCCACGCTCAAGACCGCGTCGATCCCCTGGGTGGTCCTGACCTTCCTGCTCGCCATCTCGACCACGCCGGCCGTCGCGGTCACCACCGTGGGCTCGGTGACCAAGCCGCTCCCCTTCGGCCGGGTGGCCCTGCTCGAGCTGTCGGATTCCTTCACCGGTCTGGCCGCCGGTTCGGTCGGGGTCCTCGGAGCTCGGGTTCGGTTCATCCAGCGGCAGGGCTACGACGCGACCCTGGCGATCTCATCCGGCGTGGTGGCCTCGACCGCCAGCTGGATCGTCAAGGGGGCGCTCTTCCTGCTCTGCCTCCCCATTGCCTGGGGCTCGTTCGACTTCGGGAGTTCGCTGGATGCGGGGACCACCGGAGCCAAGTTCATCAAGCTCATCTTGGTGGTCGTGGTGGTGGTGGGCTTGGTCGCCGGGATCGCCATGCTGCTCCCGAGATGGCGGCGGCTGGCGGTGGCCAAGTTGCGCCCCAAGCTCGATGAGTCCCTCGACCACCTCAAGGTGCTGTCGGGCACCCCATCCAAGTTGGTGGAGATCTTCGGCGGTCAGCTGGCGGCCCAGCTGCTGGTCGCCCTGGCGCTCGGGACGTCGCTCCATGCCTTCGGTGACCACCTGTCGCTCCCCACCATCATCGTGGTGATCACCATCGGCTCCATGCTCGGGGGGATCTCGCCGGTGCCAGGCGGCATGGGCGTGGTCGAGGCGGGAATGATCCTGGGCCTGACCGCGGCGGGGATCCAGAACGACGTTGCGGTCTCAGCGGTCTTCCTCCAGCGCCTCTTCACCTCCTACCTCCCCCCGATCTGGGGTTGGTTCGCGCTCATCTACCTCCGTCGACGGGAGTACCTGTGAGCCGGGCTGCTCGGGTGGTGGTGGTCTGCACGGGGAATGCCGCTCGCTCGGTGATGGCCGGGTACTTCCTGGGCCACCTGGCGGAGTGCGACGGACGCCCGTTGGAGCTCCGGACCGCTGGGACCCATGCCTTGGAGGGCCAACCCATGGGGATGCGGACCAGAGACGCCATGCTCGGGCTCGGCGACCTCGATCACCTCCCCCTCTCCAAGCACCGCAGCCACCAGTTAACCGAGGAGGACGTGGCGTGGGCCGACCTCGTGGTGGTGATGGAGGCAGACCACCTCCGCTACGTCCGACGGGTGCACCCCGCCGGGGCGCCACGGACCGCCACCATGGTCCGCGTGGCGGCAACCCTGCCCAGTGACGACCGGCCACTCCCGGCCCGGATCGCGTCCCTCGACCTCGCCGCCGTCGATGCGGAGGGGGAGGTGGAGGTCCCCGACCCCGCCGGAGGAGATGCGGCGACCTACGACCGCTGCGCTCGAGCGCTCTTCGCGTTGAGCACGAGCCTGGTGGAGCGGCTCTAGGCCCGATCCCCCACGGTCCGGAGCCCACCCCAGGCCAGCGCGGCCACCGCTCGAGCGAGGTCTTGCGCCTCGTCGTGGCGGCTCATCGCCGAGTTGCCTTCGCTGAGTCGGAGCCACCGTCGGGCAACCCCTTCCGCCATCGACACCACCGCTGAGGCCAAGACCCGGCGGTAGCGCGGATCGAGATCGGCATCGATCAGCGGATCGACCACCTCGATGATGACGTCTTCGATCGCGGCCATAGGATCGCCGCCGGCTCGGTCGCTGCGGCCGTCGCGTCCGTAGAGCAGGAAGAAGGCCTCTCGGTGGTCGGCGACGTAGGAGAAGTAGGCCGCCATGCCATCTTCCACCTGGCGACGAGGGCTTCCGGCAGCGACCGCGGCGTCGCTGATGACCACCACCAACTCGGCCGCAACCTTGTCGACGAGTTCGTCGTAGAGGGCTTGCTTGGAGGAGAAGTGGTGGTAGACCACCGGCTTGGTCACCCCAGCCGCTTGGGCCACGTCATCCATGGTGGTCCCTGCGAAGCCCCGCTCGGCGAACAGCGCAGTTGCCACCTCGGTCAACTGGGCCCGGCGATTCGGCCCGGTGAGGCGCACCGTGGGTGCGGGGATCGCTTGCGCTGCCACTGGGCCAGGGTACCTGGACCTCAGCGCAGCGACCGGGCGAGCGGCTCGAGGATCTGGTTGAGCACCGCCGGAAGGTCGTCGACGTTGAAGTGCTGCGACGCCACCTGGTGGTTGGTGTCGACGACCGCCGCGAGTTCCTCGGTGCCCAGGGCCTCGAACTGTGCCAACTCGTCGAGGCCGAACCAGCAGAATCCGAAGCGCTCCAGTTCTCGGGCGACGGGGTAGCGGTTCAGCACGAGCGGGCGCCGATGCGTCGCAGATTCGAGCGTGGGATTGCCGAAGCCCTCCCAGCTCGACGCCATGCAGATCACATCCGCTGCGGCGTAGGCATCGTGGATGCTCCAGCTGCCTGGCGGCCAGCCGCGTCGAACTGGGCAGGTTGCCGACTCGAGGAGACCCTCGAGCTCGTCGTCGAAGCCATCTTCGGGTGGGCCGAGGAGCCAGGCGGTGGCCCCGAGCGCTGCGGTGGCCTCGAGGGCCCGATCGATCCCCTTGCGGACGAGGGCACGCGTCGGCTGGAGAACCAGCCGATCACCAGAAGCCAACCCCAGGGCCTGCCGGAGACCCACTCGGTCTCCCCGCGGCGGCGTGGGGTCGAATCGGTTGTAGCAGGTGGTCGCGGCGAGACCCCGCTCGGCGAGCTCTCGTCGAGAGCGCTCGTTGATGGTGACGTGCACCCACGCCGGATCCGTCGGGGGAGGTGGCGGGTCGAGGAAGGCCGGTCGCTGCCACGGGAGGTCGTGGTGGTGCAGCACCGTCGGACGCCCTCGGCGCAACTCAGCCACTGCCTCAGCCGCCGAAGGGTTGAGCGGCAGCGAGCAGAGGTTCTCGACGATGCACAGGTCGGCGTCGAGGGCAGCCGCCAGAGCCGAGCGGTCAACTGGCGACTCGTCTCGAATCCGGAGTCCCTCGACCTGGTGGTCGACGACCCCCTCGCCAGCCACGGTTGAGACGGCGAAGCCGAGCGCCTCGAGTGCTCGAGCCCACTTGGCGGCCTCGATCGCCACGCCATCGGCACCCCCGAGGCGGAACGACACGATGGCGCAGGTCGGCATAGCCCGGATCGTAGGGGCCGACGGGAGGCGCGAGGGCCGTCGACTACCGTTGGAGGTCGCATGGGCAGGTTCGGTAGGGGCTGCACCGCCCAAGGAGGCACCTCGTGCGCAAGCGAGCACTAGTCACCGGCGTGACCGGTCAAGATGGTTCCTACCTGGCGGAGTTCCTCCTCACCCAGGGCTACGAGGTGATCGGGATGGTCCGACGCACCTCCACCCTCAACTTCGAGCGCATCCACGCCATACAGGACCAGATCACCATCGTTCCAGGTGACCTGCTCGATGAGGCCTCGCTCATCGCCGTCCTGCGGGAGCACCAGCCCGACGAGGTCTACAACCTCGCTGCCCAGAGCTTCGTGCAGAGCTCCTTCGGCCAGCCGGTGCTGACCGGGGAGACCACCGCCCTCGGGGTGACCCGGCTCCTCGACGCCATCCGGATGACCAAGCCAGACATCCGCTTCTACCAAGCCTCGTCGTCGGAGATGTTCGGCAAGGTCCAAGAGGTGCCCCAGACCGAGCGCACCCCGCTCTACCCCCGGAGCCCCTACGGCGTCGCCAAGGTCTACGGGCATTGGATCACCATCAACTACCGCGAGAGCTACGACCTCCACGCCTCCTCAGGAATCCTCTTCAACCACGAGTCCCCTCGCCGAGGGCTCGAGTTCGTCACCCGGAAGGTGACCCATGGGGTGGCGCGCATCAAGCACGGCCTGGCGCAGACCTTGGCGCTCGGGAACCTCGATGCCCAACGGGACTGGGGCTACGCCGCCGACTACGTCGAGGCGATGTGGCTCATGCTGCAGCAGGATGAGCCGTCCGACTTCGTCGTGGCCACCGGCGAGACCCACTCGGTTCGGGAGCTGTGCGAGGTTGCCTTCGCCGCGGCCGGACTCAACATGGAAGACCATGTCGTCATCGATGAGCGCTTCCTGCGCCCGGCTGAGGTGGACCTCCTGGTCGGCGACCCCTCCCGAGCCGAGCAGGTGCTCGGCTGGCGTCGAAAGGTCGACTTCGAGGGTCTGGTGGCGATGATGGTGGAGTCCGATCTCGCCGACGTCGCCGCGCAGAAGCGCTGAGCTGGTTGGCGGTGCTGGGGACGGTCACCGCGAGCCCCTCCGGGGTGCTGGTGGCCTTCGGGGCCGGGATCCTGTCCTTCCTCTCACCCTGCGTATTGCCCTTGGTGCCTGGCTACCTCTCCCTCGTCACCGGCCTCTCGGCCGCGGCGGTGGAGTCAGGCCAAGCTCGCCGGGCCGTCCTGCGGGGCATTGGCGGCTTCGTCGCTGGATTCACCTTGGTCTTCGTGGTGCTCGGCGCGGTGGCCTCTTCCCTCGGCCACGCCCTGGTGACCCATCGCGAGGGGCTCCGGCTGGTCTCGGGGGTCGTCGTCATCGCCTTTGGGGCGGTGCTGATCTTGGCCGCGCTGCCCGCGGGCGTCTGGCGGCGAGCCGGCGCCGGCGCCTCCTCAGCGGCTGCGTCGGTGGTCCAGGAACGGCGATTCGAAGTCCAGGTTGGCCGACTCGGACCCTTCGCCGCACCGGTGCTCGGCATGGCCTTCGCCTTCGCCTGGACCCCGTGCATCGGTCCCGTCCTCGGGGCAGTCCTCACCTTGGCCGCGTCATCGGCGACGGTGGTTGGCGGGGTCGTTCTCCTGCTCGCCTACTCGATGGGTTTGGCCGTCCCCTTCGTGCTCTCCGGTTTCGCCGTCGCCAGAGTTGCCGGTGCGACCCGCCGCTACGGCCGGGCGCTCTCCTGGTTGCAGGGGCTCGGCGGCGTCGTGCTGGTGGTGTTCGGCGTGCTGCTGCTCACGAACCAGGTGTCCTGGCTCTCGACGCAGTTCTCCCAGCTCCTGAGCTGGCTCCACCTCGGTCGGCTCACGACCAGTGAGCTCGGCTGGGCTTGATGGCAGCGCTCCCACCACCGCTCGAGGCCGCTCCGGCGGTCGTCCTCCGTGACGTGGTGGCTCTGGCTGGCCGCTTCCCCGTCCTCGCTGGAGCGAGTTGCACGGTGGCCGACGGCGAGGTCGTGGCCGTCCTCGGGGGCAATGGAGCCGGCAAGACGAGCTTGCTCCGGACCATTGCTGGCCTGGTCCCGGTGGTCGCGGGTCAGGCCGAGGTGCTCGGCGTCGCACTGCGCGATGGCGCCGCCCCGCCGCTCGGCTCGGTGGGGTTGCTCGGCCACCATCCGGGGCTCTTCGAGGAGCTCAGTGCGAAGGCCAACTTGGCCTTCGTGGCTCGGATCGCCCGCGTCGATCGCCGAGAGGTGGATGCCGTCCTCGCACGCGTGGGGCTCGAGGGCCGAGTGGCCGACACTGCGCTCGAGACCTTGAGCGCCGGGCAGCGCCGGCGAGCTGGGTTGGCGGCGCTCCTGTTGCGCCGGCCACGACTGTGGCTGCTCGATGAGCCCCACGCCAGTTTCGACGCCGCCGGTCGACGGCTCGTCGATGGGCTCGTGGCCGAGGCGGCTGGGGCTGGTGCGGCGGTGCTGCTCACGAGTCATGACGCCGCCGAAGCGGCGTCGCTGGCTGATGTCGTCCTCACGATGCGGGGCGGGCAGGTCGTCGAGCGGGCACTCGGCACCCGTGGCCGGGGAGGCAGCGATGTGGCGTGACGCGGCGGCGGTGCTCCGCCGCGACCTGGCGATCGAAGCCAAGAGCCGGGTAGGGCTCTGGCAGGTGCTGCCCTTCGCCATCTTCGTGGTGGTCCTGTTCGCCTTCGCCCTCGGGCCGTCGCGCTCGATCCTCCAGCAGGCGGCACCTGGGTTGTTCTGGCTGGGGGTGCTGCTGTCGTCGATCCTGCTCGTGCTGCGTTCGGCGGGCATTGAAGCGGCCCCGGGGCTCGCGGATGCCCAGCGGCTGCTCGGGGTCGATCCGGCAGGGCTCTTCCTCGGAAAGGCCGCCGCGATCGCCGTCCAGCTGGTGGTGCTCGAGGTCATCCTCACCGGGGGCGTGATCGCCCTCCTGGGCTACCGGGCGAGCTGTCCTGGCCTCGCGGTGGCGGCGGCCCTGCTCGCGACCTGGGGACTCGCGGTGGTGGGCACCCTCTACGGCGCGTTATCGGGGGGCGCGCGAGGTCGCGAGACGTTACTTCCTATGCTGGTGGTGCCGGTGCTCGCTCCGGTCCTGCTGGCAGCGGTGAAGTCCTGGCAGGCGGCGGTCAGCGGGCCGTGGTCCTCGTCGACCACGTGGTTGGTGGTGTTGGGGGCCTTCGCGGTCATCTACAGCGCCGTCGGCGTCATGGTGTTCGGGCAACTCCGGGAGACGATGTGACCACTCAGCTGCGGAGGACCATCGGGGTCCTCGCCCTGCTCGGTCTCGCCGCCACGGTCTGGCTGGGACTGTGGGTGACCCCGCCCGACGCGGTCCAGGGGAACTACGCCCGCTTCCTGTACATCCATCCGCCGCTGGCCTGGGTCGCCTACCTGGCCTACGGCCTGGCGGCCGTGAGTTCGGTGCTCTACCTCGTGCCCCGGACCCGGAACCTCGCCTTCGATCGCTTGGCGGTCTCGGCGGTCGAGGTCGGGGTCATCTACACGCTGCTCACCTTGCTGACCGGTTCACTGTGGGGCAAGAACACCTGGGGGGTCTACTGGGTCTGGGATGCCCGCCTCACCTCGACGGCGTTCATGGCGGTGCTCTTCCTCGGCTACCTGGCATTGCGGCGGGTGCCGGGAGAGCCGCATCAGGTGGCCAAGCGCAGCGCGGTGGCGGCGCTGGTCGCCTTCATCGACGTCCCGATCGTGCACTTCTCGGTGCAGTGGTGGAACACCCTGCACCAGGGCCAGACCATCCAGATCCAAGGCAATGCCGTCCACGGGTCCATGGCGTGGACCCTCCTTCTGGGGTTCGTGTCGTTCACCCTGGCCTTCGTGTGGATGCTGATGCTGCGCTACCAACTCGAGCGGGCCCGCTCGACCGCCGCCGATTCTGCGCTCGCCGAAGCGGTGGCGGCTCGACGCCGAGAGGGCGACCTGGCGGCGACAGAGGTCTCGGCATGACCGATGTCGTAGTGGGCTACCTCGCCACCTTCGCCGTCCTGGGGGCCTACGCCGCCAGTCTCATCATCCGGTGGCGTCGCCGATGACCATCGACGCCCCAGTGGAGTCCGCTCCAGCGGCTCCTGCGCAGTTGCCAGCCCGCACGGCGCGGCGCGGTGGCCTCCGGGTCTGGATCCCCCTCGGGTGCATCGTGGCGGCGCTCGGGGTCCTCGGCATCCTCGGGGTGTCGAGCTCGCTCGACTTCTTCGACACGGTGGACCAGGCGGTGGCGCACAAGGCCGCGCTCGGGACCTCGGTGTTCCGGCTCGAGGGCGTGGTGGCGCCAGGGACCATCCACGGGACCGCCCGCGGCACCACCTTCGATCTGAAGGGCAGCACGGTGACGGTCCATGTGGTCAACACTGGGACGCCACCAGCGCTGTTCCAGCCCAACATCCCCGTCGTCGTCGTTGGCCACTTCGCCAGTTCGGCGTCGTTCACCTTCGACTCGGACCAGATCTTGGTGAAGCACTCCTCCTCCTACATCGCCGCGCACCCCGGTCGGGTCGTCGCCCCGAACGGGTCGGTGCGGTGAGCTGGCCACGCTGATGGGCATGGTGGGCTACCTCGCCGTCCTCGCGGCGCTGGCACTGGCACACCGCACCGACCCGTTCGGGGCGA
>Ga0007854_10002254_pt1 | contig 12015 bp, 8 predicted proteins | sample CryBogCBH12Aug08_FD_60382 | JGI IMG/M metagenome (GOLD analysis project Ga0007854, IMG submission 60382) | Freshwater microbial communities from Crystal Bog, Wisconsin, USA - CBH12Aug08 | ecosystem: Environmental > Aquatic > Freshwater > Lake | place: Crystal Bog, Wisconsin, USA | collected... | reverse complement strand
CACCACCAGTAAACTCCAAGAACTTCTCCAAGCTCAAGCCTTCCGTCCCACTACCCAAGCTGAAGCCGATAGAATGCGCGCCAGCATTCAGCGCATATTCTCACTCCAAGCCGAGTCACCGGAGAAATATACCGGGTTGGTTTTGTTGGCTCTACTCGTCGTAACCACGCTCTTTAATTCACGCCGCGCCGACCACCGGCTGTACTGGTTTTTCATGGCACTTCTCCTCACCAGCATCGCCCTCGCCTTCGGCCTAAGCAGCGTCTGGGATGCCAGCTGGACGACATGGAATGCGTTCACCTTATCCGGCTTACCGGCAATCTCAACTCTAACCATGTGGCTTGGATTTGGCGCCATCGTTGCATTTCTCGTCGCGTTCTACCGGCGCAAACTCACCACCAACAGCAAGCGCTGGACCGCCGGACTCGCACTAGCGGCGTTCCTATTTATCCCGGCGTTCAAACTGCTCGCGTTGATTCCATTTTTCAAAGAAGTTCGCTCACCCTTTATTTTTCACGACGGTCCCGGCGTGTTTTTCACCTGCTTACTGGCCGGCTTTTTTGTAACCGATGTTTTGGAAACCGCTAAATGGCGCACCCAAATCCCGACCATCATCGCCGGTACCACCCTACTCCTTGTCCTTGATTTCTGGCCATACCAAAAACCAACAATAGATAACGGCGTTCCGGAACACACACTGACCAATCTCAAATCCGCTTACGAAACATTGCGCTCCGATCCGGATTGGGTGAAAACTTATTCGATTTCCGGCCGGTACTTTCATCTTCTCGGCCCGATGTACTCCGACAAACCACAGGTGTACGAGGCGTTTTATAACTGGATGGCACCGCTCGGCACCGGCCTACTCAATCAACGCGGTGGCGGCACGCACGAATTCCTCGATCTCGTCGGTGCCCGGTATCTCATTCTCGATAAAACTGATCCTGGAATGGCGCAGCAACAACAACTCTTCGCCTCCTACCGGCAAAACCTTCCGGCCGTACTCGAAAATGAAGACTTCCTTGTTCTCCGGAATCCCACCGCTCATCCATACATCAGCGCCACAACGCACGCCTGTCTTTACACCGGCAACGTCCGAGATTCCGCACCACTCGCTTTGACGCTGACAGCTCGGCATTTCACGCTCGTCCACGCCGCAAAACTCCGGACTGGTTACGATAAGATATACGACGGTCAACCACCGATAACATTACCCACCACGACGAGTGAGGTTTTGCCGTTGCAAATTTCAGAATTGAAACGCCCCGACCACGAACACATTCAAATTAAACTAACCGCCCCGCAGGCATGTGTTGCCGTCATCGCCGAAAGTTATTTTAAATTCTGGCGCGCCGAAGTAGACGGACAACCGGCAGAAGTCTTGCGTGTGAATTGCGGATTGATGGGTGTCACCGTGGAGAAAGGCTCTCACGAAATCCGACTCCAATACCAGCCACCGGTAGCATACACAATCGCTATCGTCATCAGTCTCCTCGGATTGCTCACCGGTCTCGGCGTGGTATTACTTACATCTCGCGCAACGAAACCGGCTGCCCAATAATCTCGTTCGCAATAATTACATTGCGAATATTTTTCCGGTCGCGTAACGCCATTGCCCATTGATTAGACCGGCTCGGTACCGCAGGAGTAACCGGCGGTGGAGCCGTTTTTTCTTCTTCCACAACTACTGCCGGTGTCGCGGCAACCACCGGTGGCGTGACTTCCCGGCGCGGTGGACGCCGGACGGGTGGTTTCGGTCGCGCCTGAGACTGCGGCGGTGCAGATTCCACTTCTTCACCACTCGACTCGCTCAGCTTACCAAGCCCTTTGACCACCATCACAACGATGGCGACGACAATCCAGACAATGAATTCAAAGTTACCGGAAGCGATCATTTTAGCTCGCGGTTCCGCCGCTCTTGCTTGGGTCTTCGCCGGCAATACTCTGACGCATTTTGGAATCAGCTTGGACGTTTTGCATCCGGTAGTAATCCATAATGCCGAGGTGACCGGCGCGGAATGCTTCCGCCATTGCCATCGGAATTTGCGCTTCGGCTTCGACTACCTTGGCACGCATTTCCTGAGTCTTAGCTTTCATTTCCTGCTCGTTCGCAGCGGCGAGAGCGCGACGCGTTTCGGCAGCGGCTTGGGCAATTTGCTTATTGGCTTCGGCTTGCTCGGTTTGGAGGCGCGCACCGATATTGTCGCCGACATCCACATCAGCAATATCAATGGACATAATACCGAACGCGGTACTGGCATCGAGTCCTTTTTCCAAAACGCGTTTAGAAATCGTATCGGGATTTTCGAGAACATCTTTGTACGAATCCGCCGAACCGATGGCGGTGACAATCCCTTCACCAACGCGAGCGATGATGGTTTCTTCCGTTGCGCCACCGACGAACCGGTCGAGGTGCGTACGAACAGTGACGCGGGCTTTGACTTGAAGTTGAATTCCGTCTTTTGCGACAGCGGTGATGAACTGTTTGCCACTGGCTGGATTCGGACAATCAATCACTTTGGGATTCACAGAAGTCATCACGGCTTCAAAAACGCTCTTACCGGATTGATGTGTCGCGAGGTCGATGGCGGCGGCTTGGTTGAAACCGAGATTGAGCGTGGCTTTCTCAGCGGCAATCAGAGCACGAACGACTTGGTTGACGTCACCACCGGCGAGGTAATGCGCTTCAAGCTGGTCGGTCGTGAGCGGAATACCGGCTTTGACGGCGGTGATTCGACTCTGGACAATCAGACTGATTGGCACGCGCCGCAGCTTCATACTCAGCAGATTAATGAACGTGATTGGTGCACCGGAGAACCGCGCTTGAATCCAGATGTTGATGAATGAGATGACGACGATGACGATGATAAACGCCACGATTGCGGCAATAACTGCGAGTGCGACTAAAACGAGTTGGCCCATAATATTTTCCTTTTGTTAGACTTTCCTAACGACGATTCGGTTACCTTCCACGGCGACGACTTTGATAGCACTACCACGAGAAATCATATCAGACTCCGCAACCACGTCGAGCCGCTTACCGACAATCTCCGCCATGCCAGACGGTCGCAACGTAGTTTGAGCCACACCTTCCGCACCAATCAAATCCGGCGCTTGCGCAACGGCCGTACTGTTTTTTTGTTCATGCGAAAGAATCATTCGCTTACCAGCGGCAGTGTGCGGAATGGTTTTGATGACGATGTAACCAGTCAACAAAGCGAAGGCGACTTCCGCCACGAACAAACCGGCTGCCCAACTTGCACCGAAATTCGTTAGACAAATAAAATCCGCCGTTAACAGTAGGATACTGCCAACAGTAACCAGCACCAAACCTGGCATATAAAACTCAACACCAATGAGCACTAATCCAATTACTACCAGCAAGATGATTCCTAAAATGATTTCCATAAAATTACCTAAACCAATGGATAGCGTCCCACCGGACCAATCACAAGCCAATACCGCAGCGGTGATTATTTGTAGGACGCCATCACGGTTTTACCCGTCAGAATATCTCTGACGACAATATTCCATTTAGCTCCGACTTCGGATACCGACAATGGAATCTTCACTGTACCTTGACCATTGATATCGGATGTAATATTTCGACTGAGATCAAGATTCACCACACCAGTCTCAGCAGCGACGATATCAATACGGACAACGTGCGGAACAAATAGCTCAGCAGCTCCACCGGGAGGTGTTTCACGGTTAATCTGCCAACTGACTAATAGGTTCCGATCCGACTCCGTAACTTGTGCTGAAATATTTCTGACAACGTATGGTAGGAGGGTAATTAATTTTCCTTCGGCAGCGGTCGCGGCAATTTCAAAAACCGGTCCGCTAGCGAGGCGCTGGCCACTGCTCTGCTCGTAGGCCGCTACATACCTAAGAGCGGAACAATCGACGACGCAAGAAATAGGCCTGCCGGCGTCAGCAGATGCCTCAATACGCGGAACACCGTCTGCTCCAATGGTCTGCTTGCTGTTGGGTGGAGGCAGAAGAAGTGACACGATATAACCGCGATTTTTATCTCCAGCAGATAGTTCATGGACATAGGTTTTGAGCGCTTCCAGCGGAGAACCGTCTTTATTTTTAACCACTACGATGGGATTGACACCACGCTTAGCAAGCTCGCCTCTTAAATCATTTTTGATTGACGCCATAGATACGGTCAACTCACTAAACTTGCTAGGCGGCGTTACTGGCTGAAGGAACTCATCACACTCTGGAGTAGAGGTTGTAACGACTATCCCTTTTCGGTCGAGGAACTCCTGAATCTTTGGCCAAACCTTGATGCCGGCAGGCTGTTCGCCCATACCGAGCGAAAGTGTCATTGGCAAAAACAAGGCCTTGGTGCCCTTCGTCTGGAGATCACCGGCAAGAATCTGCTCTTCGGAGATAAAATATGGATCGAAGCCAGCTTTGCGCAATGACTCAACCATCTCTTTTTCTGCGGCGATGAATTCAGTGTACTTTCCAAATGCGTACGCCGCCCGTTGGCTATTGGCACTCCAAAGGATTGCCACCGGAGAAAAGTCACGCTTGGTAAGTTGGTACTGCTTTCCTAAACCACGACGAAAAATGTCAAAGACCGCCTTGTAATCTTTGGCAGATTGACTCCAAGTCAAATCGGGATTGCGCATCGAAAGCCACCAGAACACACCACAACCACTGTCTCCGGTGAGTAAGTTTTCCCACATCTGATGATGCGCTGCTAAACCTTTGCCGGTATATCCAACCCAAGAAAGAGATTTCAGGTCACCGGTCGGATGAAAGCTGGCCCGCTGTAAATCTTGATAGCGACCACGGTAACCGACGATTGAACGAAATGCTTTCGTCAGTTTTGCCCAATCGACACCATTGAAAGGAGCCGAAGTTTGAGTACCGGAGACACTGAAACGAATACCGGGACAGGCCTCATTAAACCAATCCGCATAATCCGTCATTGCTCGTGTCCACATGTCGTCATTATGGGCACGCCACTCGTTCCAAAGCCCCCAGTTACCGGACGCTTTCGCCTCGGCCGTTGTTGGCGGTACGACACCAGCAAACGAGCTCGCCGACGTTTTGAGGGCATGGTTCATCGCCTCAACAGTTTTATATCGTACCGCTAGTTTTTCACGGAAAGCGGCGACATTGGTTGGGTGAAAGTCAAAATCGAAATCAGCAACGTAACTAGTCAGCGCGGTCTCATCGGCAATAATTCCAGAAAGCGGCTTAAACTTATTAAGTTTCGAGACCTTATCGAGGACTTCCTTATGCCGTTTGGCGATCTCCTCTGGATCAGCCAATGATGGTTTACGCACCAGCAAATTAGGGTTTCGAGTGAGATTATACTCCTGCACAACTCCCGCGAGGTCAATATGAAGTCCGTCAATACCGGCATAATACTGATTACGGAAACCGTTTTCGAGCGCCGCATACATTTGCGATGGTTGTGAAGTTTGCTGACAGGTGACGCCGAGCTGTTTCTCTAAACTTCGCTCGAAAGCGATGAGAAATGGCAATCCCTCCGCCCCACCCCAACAGTGAATTTCAAAATCGTCCCACGTCTGATTTGGCGTGAAGAGAATCGTCGCTCGTCCTTCAGCAATGCGCTTACCATTGAGACTACCTGTCAGATGGATAAGAGCGGCAGTTGAGGTAAAACGCATACTAGAAAGTGTGACCATGCTTTGCTGGTCTTTCGTTGGTGCATTGGCGCCTGCCAAATCCAAATCAAGTTCTTCCATGATTCGTTCACCTGTACTTGACGGCTCAGCAGCCGTTAGATGCCACTTGGCTCTCTGCCAATCCTTATTTCGTAGGGGAATGCCGATTTGGATGTCTTTGCCATGATCCAACATTTCAGGAACGGTTAGCCGCACAACATCGATTACCGGCGGTGGAGTAAAATCTATCTGCCAGTCTGTTACCTTACCGGAGACGTCTTTCCATTGCTTCGCCTTTAGAGATGAATCTGCATCCTCACCCTGAACGACCAAAGGCATCGCTTCTCCACTATGCGTAAATGTGCGACCAGATACCCAGTGGACCGAGCGCGCCAAAAGGTCGTACCAAATCTCCCAATAGCGGTATGGATACGTCGTCATACAGTCATCTGCATTAAGCATCAACGAAGGCGTTAACCCTCGAGATCGAAAGGCAAAGGTCACGACTCGCCCTTTACCTAGTTGCTTCACCGCCATGACTGGATGTCCGTCTTCGGTCTCAATTAAAACCTGCGCCCTAGGAGCAGGTTTGTAATCCATAATCTGGGCAGACGAATGACCGGTCGGCATGGCATCCAGAGGAATGCCACTAGTAATCGGATGATCGCCAACAACTCGCCATTTCTTACTCGGGATTACACCGGATTTAGCGACCCGCATGTAAACATGATCCGCACCGAGATAGTCCGAAGGAGAATCGATTAGGGCACAGACTTTCCGCAGTTCATCAGTCCACTCTCCTGGAGAATTGTCTCCACCCGGAAACGGCATGATGAGAATCAGTCCCACCCCATCTTGTTCAACGCGACTAATAATCCGTTCTCGTACACCTTGTGGAAACTTGCTCCAACCCATCGGGGTCGTTAGAATCATCGTCTCAAACTTCTCCGGTCCTTGAATCGAGCTCGCAAGATAGCGCTGCAAGATTGACTGGTCATCCGGTGCTCCACGTTCAGAATAGGAATTACCCAACCCCCAGGCATTGACATCCCCCTCGCGCTCCCAAGTGACCACACTCATTTGGGTGTCGAGGCGCTGCATTAACTCAGCAACATCGCGCCCTTGAAATATGCTCGCGATAGCAAACGTTTTGATTGGACCGCCACTCAGATTCCGTCCAAACTCAAAATGCGGCGTGCGAATATCCGTCGTCGGTTGTGTATCGTTTCGTTCATTGTAGGGAATAAATGCTACGGCTTCTGTTTGTACAGGGCCAAGCCGGAATTGATCATAATAGAGCGTGAAGCCGGGGGTACTTTTCTCCATAAAAATTTTCACAAGCCGGATTTGTTTGACATCCACAGCCTGCCGGATTTTTTCGATTGGAATCTGAATGAGATTCCTTCCGGTTGTAACCTGAAAGGAATAATTCAACCGCGTCGCATACCCTTGACTTTTGGCGTCATCAATTCGGACTTCCATACTGGTATTCGCCGGCGACCAAATCTCGAACGAAAAAACTTCGTAAGACGACCAGTCGGATGGTGGGTTCGGCAACTCAACACCAGGATACTCACCGGCACTATTTACAACCTTGAGCTTGTAGTCGATATCTTGAGGGGTTCTCGGCTCAATTGTGAGTGCCACACTACCGGCACCCGCTTGCCACGGCTTAAGATTCGTCTGGCTTTGGAATTTACAAATCACAAATTCCTTTGCAACCTCGGCGCGCCCATTATTTATTGCAATAGCACTTCCGAGAATTGTGACCATAAGCGTTTGTTTGAAACCGCGTATCATCTTCGCCTCCTACAACTCATCATGTTTTTGATTTATACGTCTCGCAAGCTTACTAAAAAATTTATCAGACCTTACCGGTAGGTAATGGGAAATAGTTGCGAGCGTTGCCGAAACTAATAGCACGCACTAATTCACCGAGCAATTTCATATCGCGCGGCAATTCGCCATTAATCACATCACGACCAATCAGGTCACAGAGCAACCGGCGGAAATATTCGTGCCGGCTATAACTGAGGAAACAACGCGAATCCGTCAGCATACCAACGAAACGACTGAGCAGACCAAGGTTGCTCAGCGCGTTGAGTTGCCATTCCATCGCCTCTTTCTGATCGAGGAACCACCAACCGCTGCCGAATTGGATTTTTCCCGGCACGCTACCGTCCTGAAAATTGCCGAGCATGGTGGCGAGGACGTAATTGTCAGCGGGATTCAGATTATAAAGAATCGTTTTCGGCAATCGGTTATTCGTATCCAACCGGTCGAGGTATCTCCCTAACGCCGTCGCCTGTGGATAATCACCGATGGAATCAAAGCCGGTATCCGGTCCGAGCGTGCGGAGCAACCGGGAATTATTATTTCGCTGGGCGCCGAGATGCAACTGCACTACCCAACCACGAGCGTGATATTGCTCGCCGAGCCAAATCAGTAAGAAACTGCGAAATTTAACAGCAACATCTGGCGCAACTTGTTTACCGGCACGCGCAGCGGCAAACGTCTGCGCCACTTCTGCCGGTGTGCAATCGGCGGCGTCAAGATGACTGAGGCCGTGATCAGAAAGCCGACAACCATTCGCATGAAAGAAATCAAGACGTTCATTTAAGCGCGTCAACAAACTGTCGAAGTCACCGGCAACACCAAGCTTGTCAAGCCACGCATTCCACGACACCAGTTGGTCAACAGCTAACGCCTTGTCCGGCCGCCACGTCGGATAAACCTGCGTTTTAAGTTGGCTGGCGCGAATTGTCCGGTGGTGTTCGAGCGACTCGGTCGGATCGTCAGTCGTGCAAATGACGGCGACGCGATTGGATTCCAAAATTTTATGAACCGGCATTTGTGCGAGCTGCCGGTTGGCATCATCCCAAATTTGTTTGGCGGTGGATTCGTTGAGCAAATCGGTGATGCCGAAGAAACGTTTTAGTTCGAGATGCGTCCAGTGGTAAATCGGATTACGGAGCGTCGCCGGGACCGTTTTGGCAAACGCGAAAAACTTTTCCCAATCGCTGGCATCACCGGTGCAGAATTTCTCCGCGACACCATTGGAACGCATGGCGCGCCATTTGTAATGGTCACCGGCGAGCCAGATTTCGTAGAGATTCCGGAAAGTTTTGTTACCGGCAATCTGCTCCGGCGGCAAATGACAGTGATAATCGTGAATCGGTTCTTGCGCGGCGTGGTTGTGGTACAACTCCCGCGCAACGTCACTGTGAAGGAGAAAATCTTCGGTGACGAAGGTTTTCATCACTCACCCATTGCTGAGTAGGCTCAGATGTTTGGTGAAATGTTTCTCCAAAAATTCAGAGTGCAAGTCGGCATGTTTGTTTAAGGCCTCTAGAATCCGAGGTTTGAACTGCAAGCTGGTCAGCACCGAACCGAACGTGACGTGCAAGAGTTGCCGACCGGGGATTTCATCGAGGTAAATCGCTTCTTCTTTACCGGTGAATTTTGGCAACCCGGTCACTTGGGCGCTCGTCGTCGAAATATGATAGCTCTTCCGGTCAGTATCGAACCGACCCCGGCAAAATTCGACGATTTCTGCGAAAAACTTTGTATCGGTCCGCGCAATTACTCGCAAGGCTTCGAGGTAACTCGTGCCGGCGGTTTTCACGTGGAGCAATTCGCCGCAGAGCCGTCCGAAAATCGGATAGACGCTGAATTTGTCGGAGCCGCTATGGACGCTGATTTTGTATGGGCCGTATTGCTGCGCGATGGCAACGTGCCGCCGGAGGGCTGCTTCAAACTTTTGAATATCGCCTTTGTAATCAATCCCTTTTTCAAATTCGCCAATGAATCGCGGCGCGACGCTGACGACATTGGGCACCTGATGGCGCTTCAATTCCAACGCGATGAACAAATGTTCTAACTCACTCGTTGGCGATTCGGTTTCATCCACGCTGACTTCGATTTCAAACGGCTTACCGGCCATCACTTTGGCAATGTGTTCGCCCATGTGTGCAATGTGTCCGAGCGCACGACCGTATTTCACAGCGGCGGCATACAAACTGGTTCGGTCAAACGTTCCACCGACATCAAATTTTTTTCCAAGATACAATGACTCCAACTCTCGAGTCAGCGTTCCTTTGCCAACGTATTCCGATGGGTCAATGGTGAAAAAACAGAAACCAGCCGCAGCGGTGTAACTCACGTTCTCCGGCAGTTTCAAGTGGTCAGCGTCCGCCCCCCACGCGCCGGTATAACCGAGCTTGGTGACAGAGCTTTGCGCGGCGACCATGACTTCTTGCGGCGTGCGCTGCGTGCGTTCCATTTCACGAATGGATTGTTGGGCAAAGATGGGCGCGAAATTATATTTCTTAAATGCGGCAAAGTGACCGGGTGTAGCGAGACCGAGCCGGTCGCCGAAGCCGAATGATTTTTTGAGACCGAGTGCTTGAGGTGTATTCATGTTGTACCGGTAGTGTAGGCAACGCCCGCGCTTCTGCCAAGCGCAATCACATTCGCAGGCTGGACACACCGCACCGGTGGCGGTATGAATGGCGCATGAAAATCGGCGTTATTGGCGGCAGCGGACTTTATGCAATGAGCGGGATTGAGCGGAGCAAATGGGTCACAGTCACGACTCCGTTCGACAAACCTTCAGATCAATACTTAACCGGCCGACTCGCCGGTCGTGAAGTGGTGTTTCTTCCGCGACATGGACGCGGCCACCGGATTCTGCCGAGTGAATTAAACCATCGCGCCAATATTTACGGTTTGAAAAAACTCGGTGTCACCCACGTCATCAGCGTCAGTGCTGTTGGTTCGCTCCAGAAAAAATATAAACCGACAGACATCGTGGTGATTGACCAATTCTTTGACCGGACAAAACGCAGCGCAGACTTTACATTTTTCGGCGACGGCGTAGTCGCACACGTCGGCTTCGCGGATCCGGTCTGCGCGGGGTTGCGAAAAACTTTAGTAAAATGCGGTCGGCGTGCCGGTGCGACCATTCACGACGGCGGCACGTATGTGAATATGGAAGGCCCGGCGTTTTCGACACGCGCGGAATCGTTATTCCATCGTGCGCAGGGTTGGGATGTCATCGGAATGACAAATTTCGGCGAGGCGCGGTGCGCCCGGGAAGCCGAGCTATGTTATGCGACGCTGGCGATGGTGACTGATTACGATTGCTGGCACGAATCGGAAGAAGTGGTCACGGTCGAAATGATTATCGAGTGTTTACAGAAGAACGCTCGGATGGCACAGGAGATTGTTCGTCTGGCAGTGGCTGCGATTGATTCGAGCGCAGACTGTTCCTGCCGGCACGCTTTGACGAATGCGATTATGACGCAACCAGGTCTCATCAAACCGGCACAGCGCAAAAAGTTGGATTTGTTAATTGGAAAATACCTAAAACGGTAATGGTCACAGTCGGCACCACCTTCGCGAATTACACCGTCCTCGAACGCCTGAACCACGGCGGCATGGCGGATGTGTATTTGATTACCGATGCCAATGGCCGGCGCTTCGCTCTGCGCGTTCTCCTACCCGAACTGCGATTCCACTGGAAAGAACGCCGCCGGTTTCACTGGGGCTGTTCCGTCAATCAACGATTTGAACACCCCAACGTCGTTCAGCTTTTCACCGAAGATAAATTTCGCGGCCTCCGGTACAGCATCCTTGAGCTCGTTGAAGGTCCGAACCTCAAAGAATGCATTCTCCGCGCCGACCCGCAACTTCGCATCCACCGGCTCAAGCTCCTCACCGGCATGGCCGACGGTCTCGCGCACATCCACGACCGGGGTTTTCTCCATCTCGATTTCAAACCAGAAAACGTTCTCACCACTTGGACCTACGACCCGAAGATTATTGATTTCGACCTCGCGATTCCGCGTCCGACTCGGCCCAAAATCACTAACAAACTCTCCGGCACGCCGACGTACCTCGCACCGGAGCAAATCCTCCGACAACCGGTGGATGAGCGCGCTGATATTTTTACTTTTGGTCTGACCGCCTACGAAATGCTCACCGGCAAAAAACCGATTACCGGCGACACCCTCGACGAAGTCATTCAGAAATACGCCAACTTCGATCAATACCTCAAATCGCCCCGGATTCACGCGCCGGACATTTCGCCAAACCTCGAACGCGTGATTCTCAAATGTCTTGAAAAGGATGTCACCCGCCGCTACCCTTCCATGGGATTCGTACTGCGCGACCTGCAATCATGAAATCAATTTTAGTTCTAATACTCGCAACACTCTCGCTGACCGGCTGCAACCGCGCGCCGGCACCGGTGCCCGCACCGGCTACCAACCAACCCGCCGTCGTGGTTACTCCGGCACCAGTTCCAGCCCCACCGGTGGATGACCGCTTACCGGAAGCGTTGAAACTCAAAGAATCTGGC
>Ga0007854_10002250_pt1 | contig 12026 bp, 6 predicted proteins | sample CryBogCBH12Aug08_FD_60382 | JGI IMG/M metagenome (GOLD analysis project Ga0007854, IMG submission 60382) | Freshwater microbial communities from Crystal Bog, Wisconsin, USA - CBH12Aug08 | ecosystem: Environmental > Aquatic > Freshwater > Lake | place: Crystal Bog, Wisconsin, USA | collected... | reverse complement strand
ATTAGGTAGAGTCACCCTATAAGAATGGCAGCGGCAGTGGAAGCTGAGCAAGTAACACGCACAAAATGGTTCTGTTATTTGCTAGAAACTCTTGATAAGCGAAAAACATATGTAGGAGCGACAATAGACCCTGACAGGAGGTTACGACAACATAATGGGGAACTCTCTGGAGGGGCCAGTGCTACGAGAGGTCTTGTGTGGAGACGAATCTGTTGTGTGGAGGGGTTTCCCTCAGAAGGCGCGGCCCTACAGTTTGAATGGCGGTGGAAGAATGCTTCCAAAAGCATGAAGGGTGGTGCGCTTGTTCGGCGAAAGAAGGCACTTGAATACATATTGTCACTCGACAAACCAACTGCGAAAGCAATCCCTTACAGTGAGTATCCAGAGCCGCTCTTAATTCATTGGGAAACTTTAGATGTTGGGGGTGGATGCGCACAAAGTATATGATAAACCTCTAATCTATTTATTAATCCATATTGGACTTGGTATAGTCTCGGCATGGATTTCTTGGATCGTTGGCGCCTTCCTAATGTATCAGGGGTTCCAACTTCTGATTGGTCGTCGTTTCTTCTTCTTTGAGGGAGATGTGAAAACTGGCAATAGTGTTGCGCACACGGCGGTAAAATTGGGGGAGTTTTTTATTGGGTACGCGATTGGATCTGGGATACGAATTAGGTATGATGGTTAGATACTATGAGGCGAACAACAGCACAGGCTCGTGATGCCCCTCAATGGGGCACAGCGCCACCACAACAAGGAGGCTCTGCCACAGTTACAGGAACTTATTTGGGTGCACATCCTCCTGCGACATCAACATCTCCACTCGGACAGCCGCAACCGTCTATGAATTATGAGCGAACAATGTTAAGTATTGATTCAATTGATAGAGATTCCTATTTATATCCGAGTCCTTCTAAGTATGTATATAAGTTACCGACTGCTTTCCGAAATGTTGCTGCTATTCGTCTGCTGAGTATGGAAATTCCTGCGAGTTTCTACATTTTTTCGGCGGCGGCGAATAATACTACTCTATTAATCAAAGAGGCTGGTAGCAGCGGCTTCGTTGCGGCGACAATTGCGGATGGAAATTATACTTTGCCTGATCTCGCAGCGGCTGTGGGGGCGGCTATAATTGCCGCTACAGGAAATACAACTTATACTGTTGTTCTGAATCCAAATACTCTAAAAATGACAATTTCTAACACCGCCAATCAATTTCGTATTGATACTGCTACTGGCGCACTTCCCCAAGGACTTTTCTGGGGTCTTGGATATTTTCTCGGATTCGGAAAAGGTATTTATCCTTCTTCTAACATGTCCCTTACAGGAGTGAATATTGCGAATATCAATCCCTATAACTATATGGTGCTGGATCTGGGTGGAAACTTGAATATGATTCAGGAGGGAGATACAACCAAAGGATATTATGCCAAAGTTCCTTTGAATGTGAATAATTTTGATTATGTATATTTGACGCCTGAATGTTGTTCGTATAATGTTGCGAAATATGATCCGCCCATTTCGCGGCTAGATACGATTCCGATTTTATGGCGATTTCACGATGGCCGCGAGATTAATTTTAATGGTTTTGAGCATTCGTTTATGATTGAGATTATTACTGGGGAAGGTCGGCTATCACATCCAGAGATTAATCGTATTACTGGAGCTGGATCTCGCTAGTTGGTCTAGACTGCCCCCCCCACTGGTCTAGGCGATACCACTTACACCAAGTGACAACCATTCAATTCCTGAATATATAGCAGTAGTTGTAGTTGATGCAGCCAAAACAGATGCAGTATTTTGAATATTTACAAAGTTTGTACCACCTGTCGCACCTTTATGTTTAATTACAAATAATGAACCAGATGGTACAGAGGTTGTCGGCAAAGAAACAAAAACGTTGCTACCTGATGAGGCAGCACTTGTAATGAATAAGTAAGATCCAGCTGCACTTGTTGGTAGATACATCGTATTTCCTGTTCCTACTGTGCTAATAATTGTATTATAATACACTGGGAACAGAGTCGCATTAATTGTTGAAGCCTGAACCTGTGTCGCATTCAATATACCTGTATTTGTCTGTATACTGCTGACAACTACAGACCGAATCGCACCAAAATCTACATAACCGTCGCCAGTTCCGAACTGCATAGCATTCACTATAAGGGAAGAAAATGTGGCCTGTCCAGAGGATATATAATTTGTATTTAGTGTACTCACAGAATATATATTTGTTGACAACGTATTCACATTCAACTGAGTCACATTGAGTGTTGAAATATTCAGGATACCAGCGCTCACAGTTTGTGCGAAAATGGACGAATATGAATAAGTTGGTAAGTTAATTGAATTAGCTATGATGGAAGAAGTAAACATTTGGAGGGAAGATATCAGTGGGGCGCGAATAGAGGCTGTGCCACTTGTGAGCGCCACATCAAGAGTTGCGCCAGGGGTATTCGTATTTATACCGACTTGTGTTAGACCTGTGCCGGCTGTGCCGCTGATATATACTGAAGCAGCCGTCGCAGCGGTATTGGTAGGCCATGTACGCGCTCCAACACCTGCCTCAAGAAGAATATTGCCTGTTGTCTGTGCGCGAATATTATCTGTTGAAGTCCCCCCCTTATAGAGGAGTAATTCTTGGCTCGTGGCAGAATTGCTCTGCTCTGCGACCACTGTGCGATTGTATGTATTGCTGAGGCCTGCGTAGAAAATGCCTGAGATGGTTGACGTGTTGCCAACCTGGAGAGAATTGGTTGTTATAGAGGATATTGTTAAGTTTGTGTTTGCTGTGTTTGAATATATTAGAAATGTGTAAGGTCCTCCTACTGGCACTGTTCCAATAGTAGTATTAAGAGTTGTCCAATTAATACCATTTGAACTTGATAATAGAGTTCCAACTCCACCCGTTGCGCCATATGCTATAATATTTGAACCAGTCCACTGAAAACTTACACAATAATTTGTAAGAGCTGCGCCAGTTGTTGGAAACCATGTTGTTCCATTTGAACTATATTGGATATTGGAATTTGAGGAACCTCCTGTTCCTCCTGCTAGCCATAGATTATATTGTGACACATATGTTACACCATATCCACCATTCGCTTGCCTAGCGCTACTTGCATATTGCGGAAAAGAACTGCCAATTGTAAATCCTCCAGAAGTAATATTTGACCAATTCATACCGTCTGTAGAAGTTTGAACTGTATTTAAAATATTGGATGACAATCCTACAACAACCCATAAATTGCTGTTATTATATGCTACAGCTTGTCCGCCATAGTTTGAATAAAATCCTCCAGTTAGAGCATTTGACCAGTTTTTTCCGTCTGGTGAAAATAAGATTGTATTTGATTGAGTTGATATCGGCCCTGCAGTTGCTACAAACATATTACTACCATTCCATCCTACTCCGCCAAATGCATATGCTGATGTAAATCCACCAGATATAATATTATTCCAATTAATCCCATTATTTGAACTCCACCATATACTATTTGTGCCTGTACCATAATTCCAAGTAGGACCTCCTACCCATAATCCTAATGATTGAGCATATACAAATCCTGATATTAATCCGGGAGAAGAAGGTGTTGTTGCATTAAAATATGTAATTCCATCATAACTATACTGTATATTAGTGCTCCTTGCGGATGTTATAATAATACTGTTATTTGTTGCACTTGCCTGTATATTATTTGTATTATTTACTTGCTGCCATGTTGTCAAATTAAAACTATAGTAGGCTGGGGAAGAAGTACCACCTGTAATATATATTGGACCTGCTGTTTTTAGATTTGTATTTATCATGGTAGTTTGCTGCGATCCAGTATACCCAATTACTGACATTGATAGATAGTTAGTTAGTGTATTTGAGATATTTGCTGTTCCTATTGTTGCTATCCCTGTTGTGTTAAGAGTTGTTATGGTTCCTGTTGTTGCGCCAAGAGTTGTTATGGTTCCTGTTGTTGCACCAAGAGTTGTTATGGTTCCTGTTGTTGCGGTAACTGCTCCACCAGCACTTATATTACAACCAACCGTTATATTTGAACCAACTGTAATAGTAGACGCCTGAATATTCACCGATGATATAGAAGCAAGTGTTGCAATAGTCCCCACATTTAGAATATTCGTATTCGTTTGAATAGAGCTCAACGCAATCGCTTGAAGCGCTGGAACAGTTACGAAGCCTGTAGTAACGCCAAAAAGAAGAGAACTTGCTGTCAACGAACTTGTTGTGAAACTTAGAGTATATGATGTTGAAAATGATGAAAATGAGTAGGATACTATGGAGGAGAGTGAGGAAACACCTGGATTTGTTGAACCTGTTGCTAAGGATGACAATCCATAAGAAACTATGGAGGAAAGCGAGGAAATTCCTAAGTCAGACCTTACAGATGAAAGACCATAAGAAACTATGGAGGAAAGCGAGGAAACACCTGGATTTGTTGAACCTGTTGCTAAGGATGACAATCCATAAGAAACTATGGAGGAAAGCGAGGAAACACCTGGATTTGTTGAACCTGTTGCTAAGGACGACAATCCATAAGAAATAACAGACGACAATGAAGAAATAGCACCCCCTACAGAAATGTTTGACAGCTGGCTGCCATCACCAATGAAAACCCCTCCCTGAATACTTGAAATCCCCACTATAGAACTCACTGTAAGGGAAGGTGTTTGTGTAGCGCTTAGGATATTCCATCGCTGTTGTGCAGCATTTGCGTAGAGATTCACATAAGTGAAATTATCACGGAAGGTTTTGGTGGTAGTTCCATCTCCAAATACATCAGCCCCCTGTGTCTGTATTGTAAGTGAATTAGTTCCAAAAGTTCCGTAAGGGTCTTTAATAGTTAGGACGCGATATGGAACACTTGTTGTAAGAGGTAATTGTATAGTACCACTTTTATTAGTGGTATTTGCCAAAATAACCTCCGCTGAAGAAGCCACATTGGAGGCCATATCTAACTAATACTGCGAGACCGTTTGCTGTTAATTACGAAGTTGGCATGAATGCGTTTGGATGTGTAGATGGCAACGAGGCGCGAAGACCCCATTTCCATGCGAGGTATCCTTCTACTTGCTGGTATTCTATTTGTGATAAAGTTCTATTAAAAATAAGAAATTCATTTACATAACCTTGCCAAGTGTTTCCACCGCCATAATATTCGCCGATATAATATTTTGTAAGAGCATTTGTTACAGCACTATTTGATAATGCTGGACTAGTTGGTGTGTAATAATTGGAAGAACCATTTGGATAATTTCCATTAAGAGATAATAAAAATGATCCGTTCGAATTATAAACTGTCGTCGCCAAAAAACGTGTAGATACTGGTATACCTGATGGTGTAGAAGGAGTTGCGGTAATAGTGGAAGGTCTATATGGAACAAAAGTTCCATTAGTATTCGCGGCTGAATATTGTAACCCTGTAGGAGAAAGATAATCAACACCAGTTCCATCATTTGCTGATAGTAATCTACTAGGATTGCCAGTATATGCACTAGGTGAAATGACAACACTGAATGCGGTAGTGGCTAATGTTCCAGCAGCAATATTTAGAGATCCAGTAAAATAAGAGTTATTTGTAAGACTTATATTTGGCGCTGAATATATTGGTCCAGCACCTGGTGTAGCATTTCTTCCACCACCGCTCTTATCTTTCCATAGAGTTACAGTTGTCCCTGACAATATGATTGTTGTGGTATCAGCAGCGTCCAGCCATACTGAGAGGCCTGGGATTTGCGTGGGTAGCCAGGGTGTATATATCATTTGTGTAATAGTCGGCAGCGGTCCAGAGTAACCACTTAGACTGTTTGAAGAGAACGCAAGTTGTGTAATAGCCGGCAGCGATACATTGTATCCTGGAAGATTGGAAGAGAATGCGTAAGGATGTGTTGCTGGAAATTTTCCTTGAAGGCCCCATTTCCACCCAAGATAATCTTCAACTTGTTGGCGCTGAGTAGTTGTCAATGTTCCATTGTAAAATATAAGTTCACAAAGGTGTCCATTATTACCAACCGATAATGTACCACTTTGGAACCATCCATTACTATAATATACATACGCGGATGAATAGGTAGATGGTGTAACTGTTACTGCTGAGGAATATGTTAAATTGGAAACAGCCCCTACAGGTGGTGTGATAGCAAATGTCCCATTGTATGCAGTTCCTGTTCCCCCCCCTCCAAATAGAATAGTAATATTGCTAATACCTACAAATGTTGTAGTTGAAGCGAAATTTACAGTAACAATTGATCCGTTACCTGAAATACTTGTAATAGCAGCACCTTGTGTCTGAGGGGTGTAAAATCCTTGTAGGGGACCAACACCGCCAGTTCCAGCCTGGGTTCCGTTTCCCCATCCACTTGAAGTACCCCCATTCATCACAAGTTCTCCAAAAAATGCGTTACTTAATGTTGTATTGAATTGTATATTATTATTTTGTTGAGTAAGGGTATTTGTACCTGGACGATATTGTGTAGGGCTTATTGTCATATATATATATGAATTTTGTGAGGCAATAGAATATGAATTATTTACAAGCCCCACAAGAAACATTGAAAATGGTTGTGGCAATGAAAATACATTGGTAGCGGTTGTTCCTAAAATTGCTCCAGCGGAAGAATAAAATGACGGATATGTTCCATTGAAAGTTTTATTTGGATACGTACATCCTCCATTTGAAAGTGTATAACCATTTCCTGATTTATCCCTTACAGCGGTTATATTTGACCCCCCTGATAGACTTACAGTTGTCGCATCAGCGGCATCGTACCACGCAGTAAGTCCAGGGATCTGTGTAGGTGCTGTTATATAATTTGATTGTGGCAAAAAGCCAAGTATTGTTGTCGTGGTTGACATCTATTATTTGCCGCATGTTTATACAGTATTGTATATTACGAAACAGGAATAATCTTATAAGGGTGATTTGCTGGCAGTGAGGTACGAAGACCCCATTTCCAGGCGAGATATCCTTCTACTTGTTGTCTTTGAATCGTTGTAAGTGATACATTAAAAAGTAAAATTTCATATTCTTTTAAATTTGCCCCACCTGTGCCAGTGTAAGAACCGATGTATTGTGAAGACGCTAAACCGGTCCCACTTCCACTAGCTGTGACATACGCGGTTCCATTTACATACGGAGTTTCTGTAGCATTGTTGTATGTAACTTCGTATAAGTTTGTTACTCCATTTGTATTTGTAAAAGCAGTTGATGAGAATGTAGCACCATTAACATAAAGGCGATATGCTGCCGTTGAAGTATTTATAACCATACTTAAGTTATCATTCGGTGTTGAAGGTGCTGACAATCCTGTTGATATGAAATATATATTGCCTGGATTGACTGGGGTAGAGTTTCCGACCACAAAGGCACTTATTGAGTTTGTAGATGAGATTGCGAAGGATGGACTTGTCCAAGCATTTGAATTGGAACCTGTAGTATTATAAAATTGGATTCCATTCAATCCGTTTAATGACGACGTTAAAAGGGTTGGAGTTCCTGAAATTGTGCAATTTATTCCATTCCCAGATTTATCATTCCACTGACTAACAGAACCACCGCTCTGAACAATAGTAGAAGTATCAGCAGCATCCAACCATAGTCCGAGACCTGAAATTTTTGTCGGCAGCCAGCGATTTGTGCCGCTCATAAATATCGTCTTAGACATAGGAATCACAATATTGCTGTATAAAATTGCGGATTCATTGCTCGCAACAGGATGTGTAGAAGGTAAATTGCTCTGTACACCCCATTTATAGGCAAGATAGCCTTCCACTTGTTGGCGATATGTCGCATTCAACGCCGGTTTGTAGAAGATAATTTCCCCAATATTTCCAGAATAAAATGTCGCGCTTGCCCCATAAAATCCAATAGATCCATTTGACCAGGACGTTAGATTTCCAGACTGTGCTCTCTGGGCCGCATTGGATCCGTTCAAATAAATATACTGATTTGTCCCATCCCAGATACCATCCCACAAGCGAAACGGCTCATTCGCAGTTGGATTTGGAACCGACGAAAAATCTACATCATTATTGAAAAAACCGAGCGTGACATCGTTGGAATTTCTATAACCAAATTGTAAGTCTGTATTCTGTGAGGTTGTACTTCCAGCAAGCCAATATGTATAATTCGTAGCAGTTTGTACATTACTTCTCTGTTCAACAACAAAAATACTGAATGAATTACTTGCTACAAGCGCGTTTGGTGTTGTAAACGCAAGGGTATTTGACCCCCTGAAATTTACATAGCCATTGCTATACGTCGGATTACTCCCTACGCTCACAGCATTATTCGCCTGCCCAGACTTATCATACCATGTTGTAAGTGCCGCACCAGCAGTTGGTGCCACACCAGTTCCCAGAGGATCCGCACCATCAAACCACCCCACACAATTCGGAAGTGCCGCTGGATTGAAAACCTTCCAGAAAGATATATTTTGTACCCTTACAGGGATTGTCTTCGTGAGAGTTAAGTTCACCGTCTGGCCAAAATATGTGATCTGTCCAGCCGTCGCAGGGGCTTTGGTGTAATTCGGATGAGTAGACGGAAGTTGCGAATTGTATCCCCACTTCCAGGCGAGGTAGCCTTCAACCTGCTGATATTGTGACAGTGTGAGCGCAGAGTTGTAGATGATGACCTCATTAATCCACCCTATAAGGCCACTTGTATTCCATTGTCCCATTGAAAACTGGACATTTGTACCTCCAGTATAAGATGGTATACTTAAAGACGTATTTAGCGACCCATTTTGATAAACAGAGAAGTTGCTTGTATTTGAGTTTTCTATGAATCCGCGTACACCGTTTGACGTCGCATTGGTTGAACCTATTGGACTGCCCTCAATTGTATAGACCTGATAATTGCCAGCGACTGACCAGCGAATAGACTTTTCTGGCGATAAACTCGCAATTAGTACAGCAGCATCTGCCGGCTGTGGATTACATGTATTGTATCCAACTCCAAACCATGTTGTACCAGTCGCACCGAGAGAAGGGATTGTTCCTGTTAAGAGTTGTGTAGTGGCGGCTGGAAAGTAGATAGAAGGATAGCCGTTACATGTTGCTGCTGTTGGTGCTGGACCAGCATTGCTCGTGGCTGTAAGGGAATATATACCTTTACTGCGCCATTGAAAAGTAGCAGTTCCTGAGCCTGAATACGTGTTTGAATCCGCTGCGTCAAACCACACAGCGCATCCTGGAATTTCAAGAGGCGTAAAGGGGAAGTTTGAATAATTTGATGATGCAAAGGACGTAGCCATTATACCCTAACAATGGTGTGTAGAAACTGGAGCCCCATTATGACGCTGGAATATAGTAATTTGGGTGTGAACTTGGTAGTGAGGTACGAAGACCCCATTTCCAGGCGAGATATCCTTCTACTTGTTGACGCTGTCCTGTTGTGAGCGCATTTGAATATATTATTAGTTCACATATATGACCTATCCACGAATTCTTAATTGAATATTGTCCTCCCACAGTTATTCCAGTTGTTCCCGAATTTGTCATAGTCCCTGTACCAACACTTGTCCCGTTCAAATACATGCCTGAAGAGGTTGAATTAATTATATTATTATAAATTGTATTATTAGTATAAGAAGAACCGTCATTATATGAGAAATTACCTGTGGAAGCTGCTATACTAAAAGTTGTAATTGATGCATTTACAAAGAAAAAACAGCGATTGCTGCTAGTGGTAGAATCATATGCATAGGACCTTGTATTTGGAGATATTGAATTATTAACACCTACCATAAATATATACGCTGGTTGGGGAAAATTAAAAGAACTATTTATACCAAGTATATAATTACTGTTTTGTATAATATTTGGTGCACAATAAAACGATGGATATGTTCCATTAAATATATTATTTGGATATGTAAACCCTAATCCATTACTCAAATTATATCCATTTCCTGATTTATCCCTTACAGAGGTTACTGCTGCATTAGATTGTGTGACAGTGGTCGCATCTGCCGCATCTAGCCAGAGTGTGACACCTGGAAACTGTGTTGGCAACCAGTAAGGACTTTGCGTAAATTGTAGAGTTGGTATCGAGACTGGAATAGGTGTAATTCTATTGTAGTAGAATGGATGCGAGGCAGGCAGCGACCCCTGAAGACCCCATTTCCATGCGAGATATCCTTCTACTTGTTGGCACTGGTTTGTAGAGAGTGTCGCATGATAGATGATTATTTCACCGATTGAGCCATTGTAGTTAACAAGACTTTCCTCTCCAAAATCGCCGCCTATTTCATAATTTGAATAGCCAAAATTGCCAGAGGATGCTACTGTTGTTCCAGCTGTTCCGTTTATATAAAATGTATTACTTGTTCCTGTATAAAGAGTACATGCAATGGCTGGAGTTCCAAATGTATACGAAGCTTGTCCTAATGGAGCGAAGTTACGATATGAATTTAATGTATTACCTGTACCTCTTTCGATAGCTGCTGTATATAATGTATTGTTAAATTCTACAGAACCCACTATGCCAAGTGATAAAATACGCGCAGAAGGATATGACGACGAATTCATTATAGCAACGCTAAACGCAGTTAAGTTTGAACTTGTATTTTTAATAGAGCCTCTAAAATAAGTACTAAATGCGCCAGAATAGTACATAGCATTTAGCCCATTTATTAGATTTGAATATCTAATTGTCCCTGTTGCTGTCGCATTGGAGCCATTACCACTCTTATCTTTCCATTGATTTACTGCGCCATTGGATGTTACAACAGTTGTCGCATCCGATGCATCCAGCCAAAGAGCACACGCAGGATATTGTGGCGGTGTAAATAAATATTCTGTCGTGTTTACTGCGAATGACACTGGGCCACTATATGGAGTCTCTGTGATTGTCACCTCAGATGCCATCTACTAGTTAATTATAAAAGTGAATTAAAATGTTATAAATTGTGGTATGTACTGCAATTGCCCATAGAGAACATTATTGTTAAAGTACAGAATATTTGATGTAACATTAATATTATTGTTCGAGCCATAATAAGTATCAATTAAGTCTAATACCCCATTCACTGTAAGGGCCGGATTAGAAGAATTACTGTTTATTATCAATTGACCATTGATTGTCACAACTCCATTCGCAAGTGATGAGAGACCATAGGAGACTATAGAAGAAAGTGAGGATGTTCCAGGACCGCTGAAAGTGGTCTGTAGAGAAGAAAGACCATAGGAGACTATAGAAGAAAGTGAAGATGTTCCAGGACCGCTGAAAGTGGTCTGGAGAGAAGAAAGACCATAGGAGACTATAGAAGAAAGTGAAGATGTTCCAGGACCGCTGAAAGTGGTCTGGAGAGAAGATAGACCATAGGAGACTATTGAAGACAATGAAGAAACTCCTGTTCTATTAAGAGCCACAACTGAGGAAAGACCATAGGAGACTATAGAAGAAAGTGAAGATGTTCCAGGACCGCTGAAAGTGGTCTGGAGGGATGATAGACCATAGGAGACTATAGAAGAAAGTGAAGATGTTCCAGGACCGCTGAAAGTGGTCTTGAGGGATGATAGACCATAGGAGACTATAGAAGAAAGTGAAGATGTTCCAGGACCGCTGAAAGTGGTCTGGAGAGAAGAAAGACCATAACTAATCACTGAAGAGATCTGATTAATATTTGACGATGTAATATTAGATCCAACAAGACTTGTTACTGTCGCATTACCAGCATTCAAATAAATTGTGCTAATAACTGTGGCCTGTAAAGCAGGAATATTTACATATCCACTTCCAGTACCTACTGTAAGGGAATTTACAATAAGTGATGAGATAAACCCATTTGTTGACGATATAAAATTTGTATTTATAGTTGACAAGTTTGCGATTAATACAAAGGATGATAGGCCATAGGAGACTATTGATGATAAGGAGGATGTTCCAAAGGTCACAAGCGATGAGAGGCCATAGGAGACAATTGAAGAAAGGGATGATGTTCCAACTGTCACAAGCGATGAGAGGCCATAGGAGACAATTGAAGAAAGGGATGATGTTCCACCTGTCACA
>Ga0007854_10002247_pt1 | contig 12044 bp, 9 predicted proteins | sample CryBogCBH12Aug08_FD_60382 | JGI IMG/M metagenome (GOLD analysis project Ga0007854, IMG submission 60382) | Freshwater microbial communities from Crystal Bog, Wisconsin, USA - CBH12Aug08 | ecosystem: Environmental > Aquatic > Freshwater > Lake | place: Crystal Bog, Wisconsin, USA | collected... | reverse complement strand
TGATTTCAATTTTTCCGCTGCCTTGCGTCATGCGGATGCGGGCCACGGCGGTCTTGCGGCGGCCTGTTGCGATAATTTCCTGGGTCTGTGCCATAGTTGAATTCTGTTGGGGAAAAATTAGACGACGGTCGTCAGAACCGGCTTCTGGCTGGCGTGGGGATGGATTTCGCCGCTATACACTTTGAGTTTGGTATAGATCGCCCGGCCAAGCCTGTTGTGCGGGATCATCCCGCGCACGGCCCGTTCGATGAGCAGTTCAGGGTGACGCGCCTGGCGCTGCTTGAAATTCTCGGATTTATGGCCGCCCACGAAACCGGAAAAACTCATGTAGGTCTTTGCAGTCTCTTTCTTGCCGGTCACGCGAACTTTGCCTGCGTTGATTACGATTACGAAATCGCCGGTATCCACGTGTGGAGTGACGATCGCTTTTTCTTTGCCGCGAAGCAGATTGGCCGCCTTCACAGCAACCCGGCCTAATACCTGGTTCCTGGCGTCAATAATCCACCATTTGCGGTCCACTTCGTTTGCTTTTGCTGAAAATGTCTTCATATCTGCTTTTATCGGAAAGGGTGAGCAAACTAGAGGCCAGGCTGAAGAGTGTCAAATTAAAAAACACCGATTTTCAGATCATTTACACGCCCCGCTCTGTCGCAGGCCGTTCCAAGCCCAGTTTCCTGCCCTGGTATGCAGTCACAAAATAGATGGCCACGGCGCCGGACATGACAGCCATTCCCGACCAGAATAACGGCCAGCGGGTGCCGGCTGGGGAAGTGCAGCAATCAAGCCAGAAACCCGACACCAGATAGCCCGTCAGGTTTCCAATGCCGCTGTTCAAGAGCGACATCAGAGCCTGCGCGCGGGCCCGCCAGGAGGGATCCACCCGCTGATCCAGATAGATCTGCGCCGTAACAAAGATGAGGGTGTAGGACAAGCCGTGCAAAGCCACCCCCGCAAGCAGCCAGGCCTTGCTGTTCAACGCACAAAAGACAAACCGCAGCACACTGAACCCGAGCCCGGCCAGGAAGATCCATTTTAATCGCCATCGCAATAGCAGCCAGCCGACACTGAACATCGCCACCATCTCAGACACCTGTCCCAGCCCCATCCAGGCGCTCGTCCGTTGAAATCCAATCTGGCGCAGGTGCGCCGGCGTGTGCGGATAAAATGCCGCAAGCGGGATGCAAAGCAGCATTGTCGTCAGGAACACCACGCGGTGATCCCGGTTTTTCAACAACCCGAGCGCATCGAGCCCGAGACGTTCCCGCCACGAGAGATGCATCGCGGAAACCGGAGCCGGTATGGCGGGCAGGAAAAGAGTGGCCAGGGCAACGGACAACCACACAGCCGCACCCGCATAACAGGCCAGCACGGAGGCGTCCATATTCAGGACGCTGACCAGCATACAACCCGCAAGCCAGCCCAGTGTGAACATCGAGCGGATTCGTCCGAACTGCTGCCGCGCATTCGACAACCGCTCAAAAATCACCGTGGCGGATATGCTGCTAATGGGTGTGTAACAAAGCGCATAGAGTTGAATGAATGCGAGCACCAGCCACCGGTTCGCATGGCACTGGATCGACGCGCTGACCAGGACAATCGCCACGGTTGTCGCCACCGCCAGCCAGCGCAGAACCCTGACCGGCGACAAATGCCGGTCGGCCATCGAGCCGAAAAACAGGGGTGAAAAAAATGCCGCGAGCGCTATGGTTGCAAACGCAAACGACCTGATCTGGTGCAATCCATGGGCATCGAGCACGTTACTTAACGGCACCATCCAGATCGCTCCCGCCGTCCCTTGCAGAAAGTAGAGCAGCGCGAGTTCCATGACTTCGACCTGGCGAACCTTTTTCATCAGCCGGACAACACCACATAATAAACCCGGCAATTCAAGGCGAAACATCAACCGCGACGACGTGAATAATCCAGTGGTAATGCCGACGACGGCATCGAAGGAGTGTTTGACCACGGAATACGCGGATTTCACGGAATTCCAACGCCCCCTGCCGAATGGGTCTTGCCCTTTCGCGATTCATTTTATTTCTTTCTCCCCATCCATGCCATCCGTGAATCCGTGGTTCAATTCCGCATCTCTTTTCTTCGCCGCTTTGCCGCTTCGCGGTTGTTTTTCCGCTCTTTTCCTCATCCACCGCGGCGTATTTTTAACCGATTTGCCCTTGACCTCATCCCTGAGGGAAGGGAACTTGCGGGCAGGATGGCCATTGCAATGACTTCGTCTGTATTTAAAAACAGCAAACCGGCTCCGTGGCATGAGATCCACGATTCGGAGGGGAACGTGCGCCCGCATTACCGGAAAGTCATCCAGCACCTTGCGGGACTCCCGCCCGATCATGTGCGCACCCACGTCGAGCGCATGGAGGCGACTCTGCGTGAAATGGGCGTGTCGTTCACGTTCACGCATGGCAAAGACAACCATCCCTGGATCTGCGATCTTCTTCCCCATGTCTTCACTCATGAGGAATGGCAGCGAATTGTTGCGGGGTTCCGCCAGCGACTGAAAGCGTTCGAGCTTTTTCTCCAGGATATCTACTCCCGCAAGGAAATCCTGCGCGAAGGCATCATCCCGATCCAGCCGGTTCTCGGCAGCCCCCATTACCAGAATGCTTCCATCGGCCTGCCGCGTCCGCTTGGCTCCTATCTGCACCTGAGTGGAATCTGCCTCACCCGCGACCGCTACGGGAACCCTGCCGTAAAACATCATCACTTCGCCCATGCCTCCGGCATTTCCTACATGATGCAAAACCGGCGCGCGCTTGTCAGGGTGATCCCTGAAATCTTCCAGGATACCAATGTCCAGTCGCTCTCTGAAACACCGCTTCTGATTCTAGAAAGATTGCGCGCGCTTGCGGAAGGAACCCGCGAGGATCTCTCCGTGGTTCTCCTCTCGACCGGCACGGGAAGTCCCGTTTATTCGGAGCACAGTTTTCTCGCCCGCCGAATGGGCATTCCAGTCGTTCAAGGCAGCGATCTGCTGGTCCTCGATGATCATCTTTACCTCAAGACCGTCCAGGGACTCGAACGGATCGAAGTCGTTTACAATCGCGTGGCCGATAAATGGCTTGATCCCCTTGTATTCAACAAGGATTCGCTGCTCGGTATCCCCGGCCTGGTTCATTGCCTGCGCAAAGGGACGGTCGCGCTCATCAATGCAGTCGGCAGCGAGGTCTCCGATGACCGCAGCCTGCTTCCTTTCGCCCCGGCCATTATCCGCTTTTATCTGAACGAAAGCCCGATTCTTCCCGCCTTGACGACCCACTGGCTGGGCGACCTCGACCAGCGCGAAATGGTGCTCGACAGCCCTGGCTCCTACCATATCCGCCCCCTTTTCGGAGACGGACTTTCCGGCGCAAGAGGCAAAAACCGGATGCCGGCACAGGTCATCCAGGATATTCGCAAGAACGGGGCGCAATTCGTGGCGCAACCACGCAACCGGGATGCCGCGTCGGTCTGTTTCGAGAACGGAAAAATGGTGGAACGCGAACAGGAGCATGTGGTATTTGCCATGCGAACCGGAGCCGACTTTGAAGTTTTCCCAGGTGCCCTCACCCGTGTTGAATTAAAAACTGCCGGGGATTTTGAAACGGGCTGGACGAGCCGGGATACCTGGGTGATTGGAGATGAGGAGGCTTTCCAGCAAATATCCCCCCCCGCCAACCGGCGCACATTGCCCGCCCGCCAGATCACCAGCCGCGTGGCGGATGCCTTTTACTGGATGGGCCGGTACCTCGAACGCGCCTGCCACCAGGCCTACCTGATCCAGGCGATTGAAACCCTTGAAACCGAGGAACTCAATCCCGCGGAGCGGAAATTATACCGCCCAATGTGGAACCGCCTGCTGCCGCCTTTGGAAAAAAGCGCAGGCAACAGCCGTCGAAGCATCACCACCCGGCTCGACCGATACCGGCTAGCACTCCTGCCCGAACCCGGTTCGCTCGTTTCCACCATCGGGATCGCCTGCCGCAATGCGCAATCCGTGCAGGAATGCCTGAGCCCGGAAGCATGGGCTGTCCTCAGCAACCTTTTTGCGCGCCTGCAACGGCAGAAAATCCGGAAGAACATATCCGATGACGAATGCGCCGGTATCGCACGGCGGGCCGGAGAAATGGTGACCCAGTTCATCCCGCAGTTTTTTGCCACGGCATCGGGAACCATGCTCGCCGACGACGGATGGCGCTTCTGCGAGGCAGGCCAGCTTACTGAACGGGCAATCATCACCGCAAACTCCGTACTCTCCATCGCCGCCTCCCTCGTCTGGAATCCGCAGGCCACGGAAATCGAGCTTTCGGCTTTTCTCCGGCTGATGGGAACCCGCGACGCTTACCGCCGCGTTTACCAGATGCGCGCCGAACCGATCCAGGTGCTGGAAATCCTCTTCCAAAATTCCCAGGCTCCCCGTTCGGTTTTCTGCTGCCTTCGGAAGTGCGCAACCCTGCTTCGCGAATCGACCTCCGGCAGAACCCCGGGCCCTAGAACCGCGATTGATGCCATCGAGGAATTCATGCACAAAATCCGGCGCATCGACTGGAGTGATTTCATCCGGCCATCCGGTGATGAGGATGCGCCCGCCCGCGACCTTTCCCCCGCAGGGGGAAGATCCCGCGAGCTGACAGTGCTGCTTGAGTCGCTGCTGCATTCCACACTTGGAATTCACGAACTGATCTCCGACGGTTTCTTCAGCCACCAGACGTGGATCGCACGGGGGACACAACCTCTATTAAACGGTTTCTAGGCGCTTCAGCCCCAAGGCAGACATGGAATTCAAAATCACGCATACCACGGCCTACACTTACAGCCATCCCGCCGCAGAAGCTTATGGCGAGGCCCGCCTGACGCCGCCGGATCGCCCCGGCCAGAGAGTCGTCAGTCACCAGTTTGTGATCGAACCGGAAACGGGAAGTTCAAGTTACGTGGATCATTTCGGCAACGTGGTTCATTTCTTTTCGCTCCCCTACCGGCACAAGAAACTGGTGGTCAAAAACCATGCACTGGTCGAAACCTCCCCGGTGCTGCTGCCGATGAAAAGCCTGGAACTGACCGTCCAGGAGGCCAGGCAGATCTTTACTTCCGCGCTGACCGATGTCTTTGACTACCTCCATCCGACCGAGATCGTGCGAACCGGCTCCGAGGGAACGCAATGGGCCAAAAAATATCTGCCCGGCAAGGCGCAACTCGGGGAGGCGCTCCCCCGCTTGAACGAGGCAATTCACGAGAACTTTGATTACACCAAGGGAGCCACGGACAACTCCACCCCGCTTTCCACAATCTGGAAGAATCGCAAGGGAGTCTGTCAGGATTTCGCCCACGTCGCCTTGAGCATACTGCGCACAGCCGGCCTTCCTGCGCGCTATGTCTGCGGTTACATTGAAACCGATCCGCCGAAAGTCGTTGAAGGCGACCCGGTGCGGCGGCTGGTCGGTGCCGTTGCCACCCATGCATGGATCGAGGTGCTGGTGCCCGGCATGACCTGGGTCGCACTGGATCCAACCAACCGCCAGCTTTGCAATGAACGTTATGTCGCAGTTTCCTTTGGAAGGGATTTCCGCGACGCCACCCCGCTGCGCGGCACTTTCAAAGGCTCGGGCGGGCAGAAGATGTTTGTGAATGTCGAAATGAAACGCCTGAACAACGTCCCATGAAAATCAAAATTCTTTACCGGGCGGACTATCATTACGCCAGCGAAGTCGGTTTCTCGCCGCACATATTCCGGCTGTTTCCAAAACCGGATCAATCGGTCTCAAGCGATAAAATCTCCTTTGAAACAAATGCAGACGCAGACGTGCAGTTCCGCAAGGATATCTTCGACAATAATATCGCATTCTGTTTCTACCCGAAACCCGGTCTCGTTCTCGAGGCAAGACTTGAAATCGACCTGCGCTTAAACCAGAGGAATGCGTTTCATTTCCTTGTCGATTCCTCCGCCATCGATTTTCCTTTTGCCTACCGGGAAAATGAGGCGCGGATCCTGTCGCCTTACTTGCAGCAGACGGACAAGGTTGAACTCCCGTTCTGGAACGCCCGGCGGCAACCGACGCTCGACACGCTGGTGGAATTGAACAGCGCCATCTTCAAGAACATCCGCTATGAGCGGCGCGAAGAGGGGCCCGCCCGGAATCCTGCTGAAACACTCGCTCTCGGGTCCGGCTCATGCCGCGATTATGCGGTGCTCATGGCGGGCGCTTTGCGCACCCACGGCATAGCCACCCGGCTCGCAAGCGGCTATCTTTGTGAATTCGGCCAGGGTGAAAAACGGGCCGAGGGAGCCTTGCACGCCTGGGTGGAAGCCTATCTGCCGGGAGCCGGCTGGATCGGCATGGATCCGACAAACGGAATTTTTTGCGACCATAATCATATCACCGCAGCCACCGGCCTGAGCCCGGATGACGTTTCCCCGGTGAGCGGCACTTATTTTTGCGACCACAAAGTCTCCTCGATCATGAATGCCTCCCTTGAACTGGTTAACAACGGCGAATGAAAACAACCGCCAGAAACATTACCGAACAACTCGCCGGTCAAGGGGTTCAACTGACCCTCGGCGGCGAACCGAGCTACGTCCCCATCGAACCGGTCGGCGCGGAATGGAACATTACCGCCGTCGGCCCGACCAAACTGCAATATGCCTGGGACTTCGCCGACGCTTTGATCGCGGATTCAATCCAGGGCGGGGTCGTCTTTTTCTCGCCCGGAAAATCCTTCCCGGGCGAGATGAATCCCCGATGGGCGCTTCACATCCTCTGGAACCGCGACGGATCGCCCATTTACCGGGCCGGCTCGAAATGTGATCCGGTGACTCAAAAGACCGTCGAAAATTTCAAACACGCCCTCATTGCCAAACTTCGCCTGAAAGCAGCCTGGATTCCATGCAAGGATCCCGCTTCCGCATCCGCCAGGGTCTTTGCGCTCCCACTCGATCATGTCGAAGACCGCTGGATCACGGATTCCTGGCCTCTCGGAAGAAAAAAATCGATGGATCTCGCTTACGCCGAAGGTCCGGCCGGACTGCGCCTGCCTCTAAACTCGCTCCCGCCGGATGCGCTCAAGCGTGCACTGATCCTCGAAACCAGGGGGAACCGGCTGTACATCTTTTTTCCACCTCTGATGCAGGCCGGCTTCCTTAAATTGCTCAACTGCGTGGAAGCCTGTCTTGCCTCCTCAAAAATCAGCGATTTCCGGTTTGAAGGTTACATTCCAGGCGACGACAGGAATCTTTGGTCCAAGCTTTCATTCACACCCGATCCCGGCGTCCTTGAGGTCAACCTGCCTCCCTGCGCATCGGCGGCCGAATATACGGAATGGATGGAGCGACTCGAAAAATCGGCCCATGCGGTTGGTCTGCGTTCCTATAAACAACTGTCACCTCAACTGCAATCCGGCACGGGAGGCGGCAACCATCTCCTGTTCGGCGCGCCCGATCTGGAGAGCAATCCGTTTTTCCGCTTTCCGGGCTGGATCACTTCGATGCTCCGGTACTGGCAGCATCATCCATCGCTTTCCTACCTCTTTACCGGTGAATATGTCGGCCCCTCCTCCCAGGCTCCGCGTCCCGACGAATCGGGACGCGAACTTTACGATCTCGAGATGGCTTACCGGTTCCTGGAAAATCTCGAACCCGGTTGCGACCAGCGCTATCTCATCAGCGAGACCCTGAGGCATCTGCATACCGACAGTTCCGGCAACACCCATCGCAGCGAAGTAAGCTTCGATAAATTCTGGAACACAGCCTTCAGCGGCGGCTGCCGGGGTCTCATTGAATTCCGCGCCATTGAAACTCTACCCTGCGCCAAATGGATGGGAGCCGTCGCCCTCTTGTGGCAGGCGCTCGCTGCGTTCCTCTTTGAAAATCCGTTCCGGCGTCCGCTCACCAACCATGACTCCCGCATTCACGATCTTTTTTTTCTTCCATCGGCAATTTGGGTCGATTTTCGTCGGGTGCTCCGGGATCTGAGGAATGGCGGATTCAAGCTGGATGAATCCATTTTTGAAGCAATCTGGAACTGGCGCTTTCCACAGATGCTGGCTTTTGAAAAAGCCGGATCGCGACTCTCGATCCGGCGCGCTCTTGAAGGCTGGCCTCTCCTTTGCGAAACACCCCTCGAGGGGGGCAACACCAGCCGTTTCGTCGATACCTCGATGGAGAGGATTGAACTCCTTGCAAACCAGGCGTTCTCGAAAAAATACAAGCTTTACGCCCAGGGTCGAGAATTGAAACTGGAAAATTTTCCCGGTGGCAAAATGGGCATTGGCTTGCGATACCGCCGATCGGCACTTTACCCATCGCTGCATCCCGGCATTACCCCGCATATACCCCTGTTTGTCGTCATCTCCAACGCGCAGGAAACATTCGCCTTCCGGATGGGGGCGGATCAACGGGCTTTCTCCGCCTGCGACATCAACGAAACACCGCCACGCGCCAGCCGCCCCTGCAAAAAACTCCAGCAGGGACTGATCACCTGCGACCTCCGGATTCCTTAGAAATGCCGCCAGGCAGAAGATGCGTCAGCCATGATCCAGTTCTCCTTATGAGTTTAATTTCCAAAGCGGATACCCTGCTGAAAACAGTCACACGGATTAAAAACTGGCCCACAGTCATTACCCGCCGGTCCATCGCAAAATCGCGCGACTTATGCCGGGTAAAATTCCGCGACGGTCTGGAAGCCGCCTACCGCCCTGAGACAATGGATTGGGAAACGATCAAAGAGGTGATGCTGGACGGTGTCTATGCCCGCGCTTTGGATTATTTGAAACACGAAAATCGCGGCAGACCGATCCTCGATCTGGGAGCCAATATCGGATTATTCAGCCTGAGGGCGGCAGCCTCCGACCCGGATGCCACGATCCTCTCCTACGAACCGATGCCGCAAAATGTGGAACTAATGAAGATCATCCTGACCGCAAATCCCGGAATCAACTCCCGCATCCATATTCATTCCGAGGCTGTGGGAGGCTCGAACCGGATGGCGGAATTCTTTTTTGATGAAAACATCCTGCAAGCATGCAGCCTCTATACCAGCGAAGGAAACAGGGTTGAGGTCGTTGTAAGGAGCTTCCGGGAGATCATCTCAAGCATGCCGGTCGGGTGGGGCCTGGTTAAAATAGACGTTGAAGGAGCCGAATACGAAATATTCAAGGAAACGCCGGACGAAACCTGGGAGCATATTGATGCCCTATCGATTGAAATCCACCACGATCCTGCCGGAGCCCAGGAGAAAAACGATTTGCTTCGCCAACTGGATTCCCTCGGTTTCACCGCCCATAAAGAACCATCGGGACAAAATTCATTCTTCCTCAAAAGACACAACCGTTGAGTTACCTGCCTCGGATATGATCGGTTTTTTACCGCGGAGGGGGAAGGGAATTTTAACCAAGAAGCAAGGCAGTGAAGGGACACCAGTAACTCAAATCCCGAATAGGTTAAAGCATTTTAGCTGATAGCATTGCCTTTCGATCCCTGCAGCAGTCCTCACTTTTTTCTCCCACTCTTCGCCGCTTTGCCGCTTCGCGGTTTATTATTGCCGTTCTTCCCATCATGTTATCCATGGTTCAATTTTTTATGGTTGGTTGATCTGCCAATTCCTTGATGAACCGCCGGTTCTCCCCGGCATGGAATTCGATCCTCTCCACAATCTGCGGAACCATTGAGGGCCGGAGCAACCGGACCACCGGCAGCGCGGCCGAAAAAATCAGGATCCGTAGCCTGTTCAACCGGATCTTCCGCCGCACCCCGCCTGTCTTTTGATGCAACAGAAAACGCCGGGCGTGATAATCCGGCAACTCCGGTTGATTTAATAGTTCCATTTTTTTTGAAGCCATCAGGCTGGCGCCGCCCAGGTGGGTAATCTGCGCCTCCGGGACAACCCAGGTTTCAAAGCCATGTCGTTTAAGCCGGTAACAGAATTCGACTTCCTCGCAGTAGAAAACAAAACTCTCATCCAAATCCCCAACCCGGCCAATGATCTTCCTTGGAAACATCATGCAGCAACCCGTTACCCATCCGACTTTGCGTGCGCATCCCGTGAGCCTGCGGGGATAGCCCGGCGGCAGAAGAAGATCTTTTATGAAACCGGGCAACGGCAGTTTTTCGACCCCTAGGATGCTCGATATTACATAGCAATAGGAATCGAATGCCTCCCCTTCGGACTGAATGCTTCCATCCCGGTTCAAAACTCTGGGGCCGACGCAACCGGTTGTTTCCGGGGCCCGCCGGATGAAATCGAACAGCGCCTCAACCGCGCCCGGATGGACGAGCGTATCACTGTTCAGCAGCAGGATCTGCTCTCCCCGTGCAACCCTCATCGCCCGGTTATTGGCTTTTGCGAACATCAGATTCTCCGGATTGCGGATTAGCGAGACCTCGGGAAAATCGCGTTCAATCATCTCCGGACTGCCGTCCGATGAAGCGTTATCGACAACCAACACCTCGTAACCGAGGCGGATCCCGGCATCCCGGATGGAGTTCAAACACGCGGCCGTGATTTCGCGCGTGTTGAAGGAAACAATAATGATGGAAAGTTGCAGCCCTTCCCCTTCAGGCAAAGATTCAGAATTCATTGGAGGGTTCGCTCCATTTTATGCGCTGCAAATAAACATACAAGATGAAGATGGCAGACCGCAGCAGTGATGTTTATTTAGCTTGTTTATGGATAAATCAGTTGCTTGAAGCCATCCGAGCCCCAATCATTAGCGAACTGAAGAAAATGACAAAATCGGGTGAAAGATTCCGCCGGAGGCGCGGTGTTTTGGGCAGGCGGCGAGACAGCACTTCTACTATGAGTTCGCTAATGATTGGGGTATCTGAGTAAAAGGTTGAATGCATTAAAAGCATTTTAAATAAAACTATGGTCAGTTTGAATGCCTGACTCTAAAATAAATGCAATAGATGGTATCAACCCAAAAAAAATGCCAGTCCACTCATGAACCGGATTAAAGCCTTCAAAATCAGGCTGGAAGACCGTCTGCGTTACAGTCCCCGTGTTCGGCAATTGCTGGCGCGCTGGTATGAGTTCAAAGCCTCGAGGCAACCCTCCGCCAAACCGCAACAGATCGCCCGGACGATTGACACTCTCTGCAAGGCAGCCCGATTGTCCGATTCAAAAAACGACCTGCTCCGGGTCGAGGAACGGATCAGGGAAAAAATCAGGCAACTCGACCGGCGGAAAATCGATTGGACGGAATTTGAAAAATTCGCGAAGGCAAAACGCATATTCAAAGCCGCAGTGCTAAAGCCCAGGGTCAGCGACCGGGAACGCGGCGTGGTTTACATTTCTTTCGAATACCAGTTACTGCCGTTGCTCCAAATCCCCAACCTTTCAGAGTTCGCCCGCGACTATTCCCTGGTGGTGATTCCGGTCTGGAGTCCGCCCCATTGCCTGGTCAATTATCTACTGCCTGAAATCTATCCCGATCCGGTGATCTGGACGATCAACATGCAGCGGGATCTCGATGATCTGGCACGAATCGCCCCGAAAAACACCATCGTTCCGCTGCTCTGCTCGAATTGGGTGAACCCCGCGTTGTTGAAACCGAGGCCGTTTCAGGAAAAGGACATCGACATCCTGATCGTGGCAAACTGGGGGAAATACAAAAGACACCATGTCTTTTTCGATGCGCTCCGGGAACTCCCCGCTTCAACGCGTGTGCTCCTGGTCGGGCATTCCGACGGTCAGCGGACAGATGAAGTGCTTCGGGCCGAGGCGGCGACCTTCGGGGTCGCAGGGCGGTTCGAACTACGCCAGCGTGTCAAACACCGGGAGGTTGCGACATCTTCTCCCGCGCAAAAATCAGCCTCATTCTATCCCGCAGGGAAGGTTCCTGCGTGGCTGTAATCGAGTCGATCTTCGCCAATACCCCGGTCGCCCTGTTTGAAGACGCGTCAGTCGGGTCGCGCGCGTTCGTCAATGAACATACCGGACGTTTTTTCAAACACCGGAACCTTGCCGGACAGATCCGCGATTTTCTTGCGGATGCGGAACGTTTCCAACCCCGCCAGTGGGCTCTGGATCATCATATTGACTGCCATGGGAGCACCGCCA
>Ga0007854_10002245_pt1 | contig 12044 bp, 11 predicted proteins | sample CryBogCBH12Aug08_FD_60382 | JGI IMG/M metagenome (GOLD analysis project Ga0007854, IMG submission 60382) | Freshwater microbial communities from Crystal Bog, Wisconsin, USA - CBH12Aug08 | ecosystem: Environmental > Aquatic > Freshwater > Lake | place: Crystal Bog, Wisconsin, USA | collected... | reverse complement strand
CCCGGTGGAGACGACCCCGCCCTGAGCGCCCTGAGGCTGTCCACCAGTCCGGGCGGTTGCTGCCTCCTTGCCGAACATCTGTGTAAGAGTCTCGACCACCTTTTCCGCAGTGGCACGCTGGAGGGGAATGAAATCGGTGACAATCTGGGTTGGTTCCCTGTCAATGATTTCCAGAAGGGCGAGTATCTTGCGGATAACGGGAGACTTTTCAGTAATGACAAGGGCGCTTGTGTTGGGGATCGCAACAAGCGAGGTGTAGGGGCTTATCTGAATAACACTCTGAAGTATCGAAACCGCTTCATCGGGACTGAGGAATCGAAGAGTCTTATAAAAGCTCACCATCTTGTCCCCCTCCTTGGGAAGCTGTGACTCCTCAAGGTAGAGAGGGAGTCCTTCGGAGCGTGGAGCCTTGTTAGGCCCCAGAATCTTCACGGTTTTTTCATCCACGGGAACCAAGGTGTAACCATTGAGGAGTAGTGAACTTTCGATCAGGGCGATGGCTTCATGAAGAGGCACCGGATCATTGACGATGATAGAAAGCTCTGGACCGGTGAGATTAGAATCACGGATAATCCGTTTTCCAGTGAGCTTTTCGTAGGTCATTAGGACCTCCGCCACGGAGGTGTGAGGGAATTGAATTGAGACGGTTTCCTCGGAGGGGGAGGAAGGATGGGAACTCCGTGTCAAAGTAACGTGCGTTCCTCCCGGTGTGCGTGGCACGGGTTGAGCGAGAAGAACAACCGAACAAAAAAAAGACTGAATCAAAAACGCAGCCCCGCGAAGTGAGAAATGTTTGCTGAAGTTCATGGAGCGGTAGATTGGGGCGGCATCACAACGGGTCTTCGAATAGAGCGGAGGCTAGCGGGTGGCGTCGTTTCCAGTTGCGCGGGCGCGGCGATTCCTGATGTTCGGGGAATCTGTGGAAGAGGCGGGAGCTGGGGAAAGCGGATGATCGGACCACCTGCAGAAGATCCGGCTGCAGGAGAGCCAGGAGCCGGTTGACTGGCTGGCTGGACTGCATTCTGCTTGGCCGATTCAAGATATCCAATCGTGCCGGTTTCCTCACCCACGCGAATCGTGGCTTTCTGAGGAGGATTGTCCCCATCGCGGAGAAGGGATACGAGGGCGACGTTGTTAGTGTTAGGCGTGTGAGTGATGAGTGTCCGGCTCTGGTCGGTACGGTCAAAGATGAAAACCTGCTCTTCCCCCCCGATATTGACAATACCGGTCAATGCAAAGCGTTCCGTGAGAGGGGAAGTCTCCTCGGCCGTAGGAAGGGAAAAAGGAGAGCGTTGAAAGAGGGATTGAAAGTCGGAGAGTTTGCGTTCTTTTTCCCAAGGAGCCGGCGAGACGCCAGATGCTGAGGCTTCAAGCGGCAGAAGAACGGGCAGGCAAAAGAGCGCGAGAATGACGGGCATGGCGTCACTTCGGGTCGGATTGAGCGGAGAACGGTTCATCGAACGGTAGGGTTCTGGGCGGAATCCCCAGCAGTCATTTTACGGAAGTACTGCCGCAGTTCCACATCGGCGACGACATTGGGTGGCTGGGAATCGCTGCGCAATGCCAATTTCTCTACAGTGCGCCATCCCGTAGGGGTCTGAATGGCAAAAAGCAATCTTACCACTCCTTCAAATGGACCAGAGAGTTTCACGGCGACCCCCACGGTTGACCCCTGAGGTCCTTCCTGAGCAGGGAGAAGATTTTCTTCCGAGACTTTCAGTCCAGCTTTTTCAGCCTCCTCCCGTTCAATTTTCAGCAGCTCTGCACTTGCATCATCCGGAGGCATCTGTGGCATAGGATGGGAGTTGATCCAATTGTCGGCAGGGCGGAGGGTGTCGGAGAGCTCCAGCCAACTCCGATCAAAATTTAGTTCCGTTTTTGCGGTCATTAATGCCTGCTGCAGTTTGGCGCGCGCCTGAAGGAAGGAACGCAGTCCCAACATGTTCAAAGCGAGGAAGACCGCTCCGCACAGGATTAGAAAGAGTGCTTTTTCGTTAGGAGCTAGGTTTCGCATCAGGTTGGATCCCCTCCATGTCAAATCGCACGCTATTCTTTCCCGCCAACTGCGGTTGTCCGGCATGCCAGTCGTATTCCTGAAGAAGCGGATTTTTCTTCAGTTGTTCAATGAATCCGTATGCTTGGGGCACGTCGGTGGCTTCTCCCGAAAGTTGAAGACGGCCGGGCTCCAAGGAAAAACGAGTCAGCCTCACTTTGCCACCCCTTGTGGGTTCGGCAACCGCTGCAAGCAGGTCGAGGGCGTAACGCATCGGATCAACAGCCGGCCTCAGGGCCTGCCATCGCTCGGAATCTCTTTTAGCCAGAAGGGCGGGTTTTTCAATGAGGGTGATTTCGTGGCGGAGACGTTTGAGAGCTGTCTTGCGGACGAGAAGATCGCCCGCGCACCAAAGTAACAGGATCAAATAGAGAACAATGCCCACCGTTGCAAAGGAAAGAAAACGCGTCTGTTTTTTGAGGCGGCTGCGTTCAGAACGCGCTTCGGATGGGGGCAGGTCGAAGGAATCCTTGCGAAGAATCGGTGGAGGAAGTCTTTTCCAAGAATGGCTAGAAGGCGCGCGAATCGATGCCCCTGGAAATGCGCGGCTCAATTCCGAGATGCAACGCTCTACGCGCTCCTCGTTCATGCCCTCTATGCGGATCAAGGAGGGGGAGTGCTCAAGGATGCCTTCAGCAAGCAGTCTCAAAGTGATGCGCCGGAGGGTGTCGGAGAGGCCTTCTTCCCGAATTCCACAAAACCAAACAGGTTGTCCTCCGCGATACAGGGCACCCTGGAGGTTTTCCCATTCCTGCCACAAGACCAGTTCAGTTCCATCAGAATCGGCGAGAAGTCGGGCAGGAAGTTCAAAGGTATCGGCACTTCTCCATTTGTCCGGCATGCCTTCCTCTGGGAATGGTTCCTCGACCGTTACAGCTAGAACCAGTTGGCGTTCCTCGCGTGTGAGAATAGGTAGAACGACGAGCGATGACTCCATGCCGCGTTTGAGAAGATGGCGTCCTGAAAGCTCAAGCCTTACCAGATCCGCACTGTCTCCGGTGGATGCGATCCAGAGCGGCCACGCAAAAAGGGTTTCAGATGGAAGAACTACTACCCTTCTGCCCTGTGATGACGCTGTAATGTCTGCCGGTAGGAATTCCGGTTCCCGACCCGCACCCAGATGCCATTGTTCCCAGACACCAGATTCAGGACTCGCCCTAAAAACAATAACGCCATCCTTGGTTTTATGTTTAGAGGAAGAGGCTGCTTTCTTTCCGGACTCAGGACGGGATAGGTGATCCAGCGGTTTAAGCAGGGCCGGATTGTCCACCTTGAGGTTCATAGTTCGAACCATCCTAGCACACTGGTTGACCCTTGTGGATTAACTGTTATGCCACCATTTACAACGACGGTGATAAAATGACTGACTCCATGACTGAAACCCGTGCTTTCGATACGCCGCACGCTTCCAGTGACATCACACGCATCCAGGATGGCCGCCTCTTGGATGCCATTGGCCCCGATGAGGGCTATGGCGTCATTGATGGACGGAATATCGGGTTCATCGCCGCTTCCCTCAATGCCGTCCTTGCCGTTGCGAAGGGTGATCCATGAGTCGGCCTGAGTTGGTGATAGACCCAGAAGATCAGTTAGGATTGCCTTCGGGGCGTGCAGAATGTTGATCTTTCCTGCATAGTAGGTGGTGAAATACGATTTCCAGTCCGGTCTCGCCTGCATGACGGGTTGAAATCCCACAACCAACGCCATTTCCGCAGGCGATGTAAAAGGGAGTCCTGGTGGGAGACCGGAGAGACCAGCGGCTTCATATTCCGGTTGTTTTGCGCCATGAAGTGAACGGAATGGGGATGGGCTCTGCCAATCATAGAGGCTATCCGCTACAGTTTCGCACTGGTTGATATCGAGTCCCCAGACCGCGAAGAGCCTTCTGAAAAGATCCCTGCGGTCAGGATTGGTTGCAAGCCACGTATTGGGATTAATGAGTCCCGATTCATCCTTGATTACGACTTTGTATCCCTCCTCATTATCAGAGCCCTTTTTGTTCAGAAGGGGATCACCTGGAAGGATTGCCGGATTCATCGCTATGGCGACACCGGAGAGGGCCTGCTGACGTGCACGAAAAACTCTGCCAGAGTGGGTCTCCTCGGTAATCCATCCATCAATGATCCCAGCCAGAAGCAAGGTGATGCCTGCAAGCAGTGCGATCGTCCAGAGAACCATCGGCAGGGCCATGCCTGACCGGCCACTGATTTCATATCTGCTCCTCCCTTGTTTCATAAAGGCTAGGGCGTTGTCTGCGTCGCCCCAGAGGTAGGGGGAGAAACGGAGACTTGGGGGACCGTGGGTGGACTCATCGAAGGAGGCACATAAAATATTCCCTCTACAGGATCGGGAAGTTGCTCGATCTGCATCTGAAGACGGACGAGTTGGGGACGTGAACTTCCTTCGGGCCATTCATCATGCCAAGTCTCGTTGCTGTAAATGGACCATCGAGGCTTTCTGACTCCGGGGAGAAGCGGTATGCCACGGGACGTTAGGATCTGGGCTGTACGGGGAGCTCTGACATTGGGCGGGAGGCGAATCATGGTGATGGTTCGCGTTCCGTCTGCACACGCTCTGGACGCGAGCACTAGCGATCCTCCTCCGAGACTAGGAAGACCAAAAAGTCCTTGGGCTCTTCCGATCACGAGTTGTTGTTCCGGTTCCCCGCCAGGTGACCGACCCTGCTGGAGGAATACCGTTCCCGAGCTGGGCAGATTCAGAAAGGCTCCCCGGGTGAGCCGAAGGAAGGCATCAAGTCGCCGGAGCGTTAGTTGCTGATCCATTGCAGTGCGCGAGGCGCTGATCGAAGAACTCGCAATTGCATAGACGGAGGCCGCGAGGAGGGCCATGATGGTCATGGAGATCACCACCTCAAAAAGGGTGAACCCGTTCTCCTTACAGTTGTGGAAAGGCTGATGAGTTGTCATCGGTTGCTGACTTGTTACGGTTGGTAAAGCAGAACCTCAGCACTGTCGCTCTGATCGCCCGAACTTGCGGTGATAGTCAGTTTTTTCATGCCCGCAACAACTTGTCCCTTCACATTCTTTAATGAATAAGAAACCAGGCTCTCCTCCACGCGTATACCCTGATTTTGCTCCGGTTGGAGCACCCGCCGTGTTCCTGTCCTAGGGGGATTTACTAAGCAGTAATCGAGTCGGGATTCCAGTGCTTGCCTGCAGAAGGAACGGTGGCGAACCTCAAGTGCAGTCCGGAGCGCCGTGTCCAACGCAATGACGATTCCCGTTGCTGCCATTGCGAAGACGCCGAGGGCGATCATGACTTCGAAGAGGGTGAATCCCGCCCTAATGTTGACACCGCGAGGCGTTTTTCCATGCCAAAGCATAGGCCTAGTCATGGTCACGAAGGAGTTGTGCCGTGAGCGCATCGAAAGCGAGCGTAATTTCGCGGGCTCCGTTTCCAAGTCGGAGTTCAATGGGTTCGCAGATCCCCGCGGAATTGAACTCCCAGACCTGATTGCGGGCAGGTGGATGAAATTTGGAGTCATTGATACCCTTGACCTCAAGTTTCCATCCGGACGGAAGAGGGATGCCGGAAATCCCTGCTGGAGTGAGATGCAGTTGCTGATTAGTCCCCGAAATCATTGCCTTACTGCGAAGTTCTTGGGCGCGCGAGGAAATGGCATCGGCCGCGCGATCTATAGCCGAGTCGGAGAAGGAATCGTATAGGTAAGGAAGAGAAGCCGAGACGAGAATTGCAACCAAGGAGAGGGCGATGATGATTTCCAAAAGAGTATAGCCCATCAAACTCATCTGCCGATGACGAATCAGGCGGAGGTCAGGTCCGGTTGCCGGGAGGGAAAGGCTATCTGCCAATGTTGTTCGTATCGCCATCCTTGCCATTAGGCCCAAGCGAATAGAGATCGTATCCATCGGTTTTATATTTTCCGGGATTACGATAGACGTAGGGCTGGCCCCAGGGATCTAGGGGAACATTCTCCATAAGTTTTTTCCAATGCTGCGGTTTCGGGTCGGCATTCGGAATCTGTACGAGGGCCTCCAGTCCCTGTTCACTGGTCGGTTTCCGGTAGTTGAGCATTTCATAGGTGCGCAGTTGCATGGAGATAGCCTGAATGTCGCTTGTGACGCGCTGTTCCTTAGCTACATCAAGGTTGCCAGCCAGCATGTAGATTGCGGAACCAACCAGTACTGCGATGATTCCGAGCACCAGCATGATTTCAAAAAGAGTGTACCCGGATTCCAGTAATTGAAGGGGGCGAGGAGGACGATGTTTCTGCATTGGTGTAATGGTATTCGTGATTATCAGGTCATGCATTCTAGCACTCTGGAGTTGCTAAATGTAAGGGAAGATCTCATGCAACCCGACTAGTTGGTCAAGTTCCGACACGCCATGTGACGGAATTGACACCATTATGATCCCGGCACAAGCTTCTCAACCAAATGCAAATGTAAGCGCTTAAGGCAGGATCGCGGGAGGAGCAGCATGGAAGAGGGAAGGGGGAGGATTCCCGTAGAGAGAGCCGTTGGAGAGAAGGACATTCGATGGCGCTGAAGTCATCTGAATGGGAGTCCCCGTCAAGCCCGCGCTGGCAGACTGAAAAGCTCCTGCAACTGGGAGGGGAGGAGTTGAAGCCGGTGTGACAGAGGGGGATGCGAAGGGGCCGGATTGTCCCGCCTGAGAGTTAAAGAGGAAGTCAATATGCACCCTGCGGAGAGTGACTGGCAGTCCTGCATCACCGGTGACCCGGTGCAGTGTTAAGACCACGGAGTTATCCCCTGTTTTCCAGAGACGGAGTGGCAGGAAAATGGAGGCGGTGCGCCATCCGGCCAGAAGAAGCCGTCCTGCAGTCGTAAAGACAACTCTGGGATTATTGAGGGCAAAGGGGGCAGTTCCAAGCGATCCAAGAGACTCCCCGTTCACGCCGATTTCAATCCATGACTCGGGGTCAAGACCTGCGATCTCGGCATGCAGATACCCACCAGAGGGGGGTACGGCCATCGGCACCATGTATTCTATTCCCCCAAAAGAGCCGGGAAGATCCAGTCTTGAGGGTTGAGAGGAGAGTTCAGCGTGGATGACGCTTCCTTCCAGCCGGTCGCCAGAGAGGATTTTTTCATCATTTCCCGTGACACTCTGGCTATCCAAGACGCTATCTTCACTTTCGATCAAGGCTGGGTTAAAATCAGTTTCAAGAGCCGCGACCCCCAGTTCCCGTGCAGGTTGCAGGGAAACCGAGATTAGGCGGGTGAATCTTCCGGCAAAGGTGACGCGGGCCGTCCCTCCGTCGAGGGTCATTGCCTGAGGGAGTAGAATAGTACGGGCGTTCAGCCCAAGGGCGAGCCCGAGCTGGCCGAGACCTGCACTCAAGAGGGTCTGTTCGCCCCCCCTCGACATCCATTCCACAGTAGGTCCTCCATCCCCGTTATCCTCGAACACAATTGTCAGGGCGAAGCAAGCGATCTCATCCTGAGAGGCCAAAGCCGGGACGGGAATATCGACAGAGTCCGATTCGGTATTCACCAAGGGAGTTCCAGCGGAGGATGTTGTCCATGCGGGAAGAGGGCTAAGGACAACCTTGGGACGAAGGGTAAGCGAGAGCGTGCCGAATGAAGAGGCCGGGAGCGACGCAGGAAGTAGGAGCGTGAATAGAATTGCTGAGGCCGCTCGGACCACTTCGTAATGACGCACGCTGCTCATAACCTTCTCTCCTAGTGAGAGCGGACAAACGGGGAAAGGTCAAAAATGGGAATACTCACAATTCCATTGATTCCTTGATTGTGCTCGGAATCGATCATCAGTCCTGTCATTTCGGATATAAACCATGCCCATTTTCACATACAGAGCCATTGATTCTGCCGGTCGTTCCGACTCGGGCCGGATCGAGGCGTTTTCGGGATCAGATGCTTACAGGAAGCTCCGTGAAAGAGGTCTTCAGCCTAGCAAGATTGAGGGGGAAGATGCGACTCCAACCGCCGGGAATGGGTTGCAACGTATCGGTCATTGGATCCCGGGAAAGGAAGCTAAGCGTACAGTTATTGAGAAACTTCCCCGCCTGAACACATCCCAATTGCTTTTCTTCACGGAGGAACTTGCCGAATTGCTGGATGCCGGCCTGCAACTTGAAGGAGCGCTCAAAGTGATCGAGCAGAGGCAGGAGAAGTCACCGGTCAAGCTTGTGGCCTCCAATCTCCGCCAACAAGTGAGGGAGGGGGTAGGATTCTCTAAAGCGCTTCGCAACTGTGGAAAGTCTTTTGACCCGCTCTATTGCAATCTGGTTGCTGCGGGGGAGACGGGGGGGGTGCTTCCCGAAATCCTCAAGCGCCAGTGCACTCATCTGGAAATGGTCGGAGAGTTGGGAAAGAAAGTGACATCTGCGCTGGTTTATCCAGCCATTGTCTTTAGCTCGGCCATACTGCTGATGTTCATTTTCCTGACTTTCCTTGTGCCGCAACTTTCCGTATTGCTCGGAAAATCAGGCCAGAAGCTGCCCGTCGTCACTCAGGCGCTCATTTCTGTAAGTCTTTTCTGCGGCCACTGGTGGTGGGCAATCCTCTCTTTCCTTGGAGCACTCGTCACCGGTGTGCGGCTTGTGGCAGGGACTCCGACGGGAAAGACTTGGTGGCATCGAGTCCAACTTGACCTTCCGGTGGTCGGACCAGTGCTCAAGGCCCGCTTCCATGCCGAAGTGACCCAGAATCTTTCTACATTGGTTTCCAATGGAGTAACGGTGCTTTCGGGAATGGATCTGCTGCAAGCAGCAACGGGGAATGTCTATCTCAAGGAGTTACTGGAACGGGTCACCGATATGGTGCGCGAAGGGGTTTCACTGGCCGCAGCGATGCGACGGACCGGTTTTTTTCCACCGGTCCTTCTCGACATTCTGGCTGTCGGTGAGCAGACGGGGGATCTTGCGGGATCGCTTGCCAGAGCAGCCAAACGCTATGATCGGGAACTGACCTCTCGGATCCAACACCTCACAACGCTCATTCAGCCTGCGGTAATCCTGATAGTGGCCATTTTTGTTGGAGTCGTGGCCTACTCTATGATTTCGGGAATCCTTTCCAGCGTGAATTCACTGAGGGTTCGTTGATAAAGGCAAGTGTCTGAACTTTAAGGCATTTGCGTGGCAGCGAAACCTATCTCCCCGTGCAACTTCAGATGCCGGATATGATTTTTCCGATTTGAGTCCTCATTGGGCACTGAAAAAATGAGAAGGTGGTCAGCAAACAACTGTTTGCGGTGGACAGCTGAATTAGTGGATAATTAACCTAGGAAATTCCCAAGCACGAAAGTTGTGCTTTAACACAGGCTCAGGATTTCCTGGTAACTGCCACGAAGTATTTTGGGCGATTTTATTGTCACGAAATCGTCACAAATATCAATTCTCCTAAATTAAAGAACTCTGATAGTGTCGAACCTCTTTGTCATCAGAGATGAAGAGCATAAATTAATCCCTTCGCTTTCAGTGGCATTAACTAAACTTCCAATTCGAATGTTATTGTCTGCCGTACGTTCCACGTATGGATGGGAGGCAATTGTGCCTCGGAGGTTCCTTTCCTTGTGCCTTTTCTCTGGATTAGCTCCCGTTTGGCTGAACGCACAATCGATCCCAGTCGGCGATGATGGGCCCCCTTCTGTCCCCTCGGTAGCTGCTGCGCCTGAAGCATCCACAACCAACGCTCCGGTTCAAAAACTGTATATCAGGGAATTCCGCATTCTAGGATCGCATCAACTCAAGCGAGAAGAGATAGAAAAAGCGGTCTACCCCTACATGGGGCCAGAGAGGACCCCGGATGATGTGGAAAAAGCACGGACTGCACTCGAGAAGACCTTTCAGGATAAGGGATTCCAGACGGTCAGCGTACAAATCCCCCAGCAAAGTGGAAAAAGAGGCATTGTTTTCCTGCAAGTCGTGGAGGCTAAGATCGGCCGACTTAATGTGGAGGGATCTCGATTCTTTTCCCTTGATGCAATTAAGAAGAAGGTTCCGTCACTGGCTCCCGGTACCGTGCCAAATTTCAACCAAGTGTCATCGGAGATATTGGCCTTGAATCAATGGAGTGACCGGCAGGTGACTCCGACGCTCACTCCCGGCTTCGAGCCTGGTACCGTTGATGTGAATCTGACGGTCAAGGACACGCTCCCATTGCACGGGAGCGTTGAGTTCAACAATCGCTACAGCCCTGAAACAGTACCCTACCGGCTTAACTCAGCTGTCAGTTACGACAATCTCTGGCAGCGCGGTGATTCGGTGGGAGGATCGTTCCAAGTAGCTCCGCAGAATGCGTCCGAGGCCCTGAACTGGAGCGTGTTCTACACCGCGAGAATTCCCGCGGTAGACTGGCTTCGCCTGAATGTTTCCTATAGCGATCAGAATAGCGATGTCTCCACACTCGGAGGTTCTGCGGTGAATGGAGCTGGCCAGACAGGGGCCTTCCGCTTTCTCGTAGGATTGCCATCCGCGAAGGACTTCAGCCAGTCGTTCAGTTGGGGGATAGATTTCAAATTCCTGACTCAGGCAGTGAACCCGAATACTCCAGGTGCCTCGTCTGCATCGACTTCCACTCCACTCGATTACTGGCCGATCCGATTCAACTACAATGCTGTTTGGACGCCCAAGGGATCGGTCACTATCTTCGATGCAGGCCTCTCCATTGGGATCAGGGGAGCCGAAATCGGGGCTTACGGAAACGAAGCGAATTTTGAAAACTTACGTTATAATTCGGATGGCGGGTTCATTGCCGTAAAGGGCGATCTTTCACACACTCACGAGCTTCCGGGAGGCTTCCAGATCTATGGCAAGGTGCAGGGACAGTTTTCCCCCGAGCCCCTTGTTTACAGTGAGCAGTTTGCCGGGGGCGGGCTCGATACCTGCCGTGGTTATCTTGAGGGAACCGAGGCTGGCGACAATGCCCTCTTCGGCAGTCTGGAGCTTCGAAGCCCCTCTCTGCTGGCCGGTCATGCCGGCGTGAACGAATGGCGTGTTTATGGCTTCTTTGACGGAGGCACCTTGACCCTCAACGATCCGCTTCCGGGTCAGATAGCCTTTTTCAATATGGCTAGCTATGGTGCCGGGTCTCGCCTGCGGATTTACAATTATCTGAATGCCTCGATAGATGTCGGCATCCCCCTCATTACCGAGGCTCCGGTGATGGCGTGGTCACCCCTTGTGACATTCCGGCTCTTCGGAGAATTCTAAGCCCATAAATCACATATCTTTCAGATCATCATCCCATGAACCTTAAACTCTCCCCGCAATATTCCCGGCAGAGCAGGCGTCTTGCACCGCTTCTGATGGTGCTTCTCGCCGCATTGGTTTTTTTCCCCGGAACCCTTCAGGCTAGAACTTGGTGGAATGAAGCTTGGGGCAACCGAATAAAATTCACTGTTGACACCACGGACAACGGGGTGGGGGTCAACGAACCCATCGGCACTGCCACCGTAGTAGTCCGTCTTCACGACGGTAATTTCAATTTTGCAGCCGCCAAAGAAGACGGAAGTGACCTGCGGTTCGTGACCGGTGATGACAAAACACTACTCGCTTCCCAGGTTGAGAAGTTCGACACGGTGATGAACGAGGGGTTTGTTTGGGTGAAGATTCCAGATCTCAAGCCTGGTGCGGCTACGGATATTTATCTCTACTATAATCGCAACGACAAAAAGAAGCCGAAAGCCGGCGAAAAGACGGATCTCCCCAGAAGTGCGTACGACGGTGATACCGTGACCGTCTATCACTTTAATGAGCACGGCACTCCGCCAGGGGATTCTTCGGGAGAAGGGGTCCGTGCGGACACGCCAGGCATCCCCATTGATGGCTCACTAATTGGCGGAGGCATCAAACTTGATGGTAAGAAGCCGATCAGCATATCTGCCAAGCCGACCTCTGCGATTCTGGAATCAGCGCCGTACACATGGATGGCTTGGGTCAAGCCGACTGCCCTGACGCCGAATGCCGCAATCTATAGCCGTAAGGACGGTGCCAATGCTCTACGAATCGGGCTTGATAGCGGGG
>Ga0007854_10002244_pt1 | contig 12046 bp, 10 predicted proteins | sample CryBogCBH12Aug08_FD_60382 | JGI IMG/M metagenome (GOLD analysis project Ga0007854, IMG submission 60382) | Freshwater microbial communities from Crystal Bog, Wisconsin, USA - CBH12Aug08 | ecosystem: Environmental > Aquatic > Freshwater > Lake | place: Crystal Bog, Wisconsin, USA | collected... | reverse complement strand
TGAGCGGCAGGCAGCAGAGGACGAAGCGATTCTGGCTGCTTCCCACCGCCACGTCCTGCAAAAACCCCCATGCCATTGCACATTATTACGCTTGATTGGCGCACAATCATCTCATAGGCTATCTCCAGCCCTGCGAACGTAAGTGGATGGCTCCGTTGGTGTACCGGGGATTCATCGCAGATCTGTATCCCTCATTTGCACCTGGACCTTCAGGCGCAGGTCGGTGTTGTAGGCAACACCCCGGCCACTCGTTGCAGTGTCGGAGATCCGCCCGGTTCAATCTGTCAGGTATGTCCCCGGTCCGTACCCTTGAACGTACCCCCCCACCCCCCGGGGGGTAAAACAGCTTTTTGGCGCACTATCAACTTGCCAAGTACCATACATACCAACGGCTTACAATGAGTCCCTGTTAATCAATTAGTTACACCTCACCCTACAAATTCGTTCACAATCGGCCCATTCTGGCCCGTTTTATGCCCAAAAAGCCCTGATTTTGGACACCAGCGGAACAGTCGATCTTGCTGGCTCGCACACGGCGCACGAGCCGCTATCCTGAAAGGGGACCGCAGAATGCTGCCTGCTCCATCCGGGCTTGTCTGAAAGGCTGAAACTTGATTCAACTTCTGATGCGTTGGTTATTTCGAGCGGTATTGGTACTCGCGGCGCTCTTCGTCGCCGTTTATGGCGGCGATTACGCCATCTACCGTTTGCGCGGTTCGCCCACTGCAAAGGTGAACGTGAATCGCTACGTCGCCATTCCACTGAAAGGCCGCAAAACAGAATTCGACTATCTCGGATCGCTCGACGTCCAATGCTCCGTTTCGCTCTTTCCGCAGGCAGGCCAAAGCGCCTGCTGGCAACTGCGCCGCAATCCAAACCAGGGACTCACACTCTGATGATTATTTCGTGAGGAGATAAAGTTCGTTCCTTAGAGGCGTAATTAGAGGGCAGGGTGCGTCACATGGGCGCGTGATGTGAATCACGCCAAGTAAATCCGTGTGCGAATAGCATCGTAGAGTGTTCGGGCTATCTCCGAGGGACGATGTATAACCGCACCCAAAATGAAAATGGCAGCTTCAATACGCGCTGCCTTGACTGCTTTATGACAGTCGCCTCCTGTGTCGAGACAGAGCAAGAGTTGGATCGGGTTGAATCCCACCACATCTGTCCAGAGAAGGCGCTTGCAGATCTCCTCGCGCAAGAGAAAGCCATTGAAGCGCGCGCGGCGCGAAACTAGCGGCAGTTTGCGTGCGTGCGCGCCAGCTAACTTCCTGTCGCAAGCTTGGTACGAAAACAATCGACCACAAATCTAGTGCGAGCTGTCTTCCACAAAGACAAAAGTGTTCCCATCAGGGTCAGTAATCGAGGATGCTTTCTTTCCCTTTGTTACGGTGAGCCCGAGAGCGCGCAACTGGCGCTCGGTGGCCTTTGCATCGGTCACGCGGAAAAGTAACTCCGGCTTGCTGCCGGCGGCGCTGAGTTGAATCCATGGATAGGACTGGGTGGTGATGTGGACGCGGAGTCCGCCAGCCTGAGGGCTGGTCTGGAAGCCGAGGCCTTCAGCGTAGAACTTGCGCGCGGCGGCCATATCCAGAGCTGGAAACTCGATGCCGTCAATCTCCTGAGAGACGCGGCTTGCGCCCAGATGCTTGCCTTGGTCGAGAGTGTGGCGGGAACCGGGCATGTACTGGGTAAACTCGGTGGTGCGGCCCTCAGGATCGTTGAAGCCGGTGATCAGATTGCCTGCGCCTGCCTTCTTCACAGGAGTGGGCTTCAATCCATGGGCGGCGTAGACCGCGGCGGCCGCGTTGATGTCGCTGGCTTCATAGCAAACATGCATCCAGCCAAGAGGCTGGGTGGGATCAGTCTGCGGATAAAGCTCGAGGAACTGGCGGTCATTGATCTTGACGAATGTCTCGGTCACCTTGCCTTCCTTGGTGGTGAATGAAAAAGAAGGCTCGTAGCCCAGCTTGAGCAGGAAGGCGTTTTCGCGGTCGAGATCGCTGACTCGGTAGGCTATGTGCGCAATACCGGTGATCGCGGAAGGCTGCGCTTGTGCGAAAGAGAGAATCGAAGCGGCGCTGAAGAGCGCGAGCGTGGTGATGGACCGGAGTTTCATTTTGCTTACCTGGCTTTCTTGATTTGCAGGTGCTAAACAGGCTGCGGAAAAACTCTCCTTGCGCCGCTGTCTTGAAAGAGCAACTGGTTCTTATGCGTAGTCTTCGCGATAGGGGGTGAAGATATCCAAAACCTCAGAGTCTTCAAGGGCAGAAGCCTGATGGTCGAGGCTGCCGTCCACAACGACGCTGTCGCCGGCGCGCATGTTCCAGCTCTTGCCTTCAGCCTCAAAAAGAATGTGCCCGCTCACCACATAGACCATCTGGTGATGAGGATGGCTGTGTCGCGCGCCAACCCATCCCTTCACGAACTGGTGGCGAACCAGCATCAACTGCGGATTGTATGCAAGCACCTGGCGGATCATCCCGGGCTCGGGCGTGGATGTGGGCGTTGCATCGGTTGCCGTGTAGACTACTCTGCTTTCACTCATATGCTCTCCGTAATGCTGAATCGTTTAAGACGAGGCCCACCCGCGACCAAAGGCGCGGTTATTGAGGTACAAGCTATCGGTTAAGCCAGCCACCATCGACAACCATTACGTGACCATGCATGTAGTTGCTGGCGGAAGAAGCAAGAAAGACGGCCGCGCCGGCCAGGTCTTCAGGGTCTCCCCAGCGCCCTGCGGGAATGCGCTCCATGATCTGGCTGGCCCGCTCTGGATTGTTTTGCAATGCTTCAGTATTATCGGTTGCCATGTAGCCGGGCGCAATGGCGTTGACGTTGACGCCCTTTGAAGCCCACTCATTGGCGAAGGCTTTCGTGAGCTGTCCAACGCCGCCTTTGGCAGCGGCATAAGCGGGAACCGTGATGCCGCCCTGAAAGGTAAGCAGCGAAGCAATATTGATGATCTTGCCGGATCCCTGCGCAAGCATGTGTCGGCCTGCGAACTGCATGAGGCGGAAGACACTGGAGAGGTTGATGTTGATGACCGCTTCCCAATCTTCCTCAGAGTAATCGGCAGCTGGAGCACGACGGATGATGCCGGCGTTGTTCACAAGGATATCGATGGTGCCAAGTTGCTGAACCGTCTCCTCAACCAGACGCGCGCAGACGGCGGCATCGCCCACATCGCCGACCAGTACAATGTGACGTGCACCAGTCTCGTCAACCAGTTGCTGCGTGGCTTGGGGAACGGAACTGGAGCCGTGGAGTGCGACGCTGGCGCCTGCTTCTGCAAGCGCAATTGCAATGCCTGCGCCAAGGCCGCGCGACGAGCCGGTGACGAGCGCGGTTTTGCCCTTCAGGTTGAACTTGTCAAGTATCAGGGGAATTGATCCTTTCCGGTTAGGGCTGGGGTGCTTGAATGCCGACAGATTCTTGAAGGCGTTGAACCAACAGGGAGCAGTCCAGCGCAGACTTGCGATGGCGCCGATTTACAGAATCAGCAACCACAAGGATACAGCGGTGAAAAGAGTGGCGCAACCGCGATGCGGTGGGTGCGGCGGACCCGAAACCTGGACTTGCGGCCGGTACGTCCCAAGCTTGCGCTGCATTTCGGGCGCTATTTTTCTGGCTCGACGAGGACGGATTCCGCCTGTTCCAGATGGAGGGGGAGCAGGTTGTTTTTCACCGGGAAAACACGGCCGGTCCAGGCATCTTTCCAGGGCGCGACAGGCCACGATTCCTGCAGAACAAGGGTTGCGAAGCATAGGCGCAGTGGTCCCGGCGCGGGAGACGCGCCGACGCGCAGGCCGACTAGGCTCTTAAGATGTTGGCCAATGCCGCTGAGATGCGTGCCAGGAACAGTATCGATAGAACCAGAAGCACGGCGATTACGGCTGCACGGGAGTGTTGAAATGACGCCACAGTTGCTTCTCCTTGTCTGTTCAGGAGGCTCCGTGCCGGAACTGAACGGATGGGCAACATCATACGTTGCGGAGCGGCGCTGGCACAGGTTGGTCGAGGGGTTGAGGGCTGAAGCCTCGATCGAGGGCCATGATGGCGGCGCGCATGAAACCCAGCGTATGGGCCATGCCGGCATGCCAGGGGGCGGAGCAACTCATCTGCGGGCTGTGATCTGGAATCAGTACGCCATCGAACCTATTTTTGTGGAGGATTGACAGGATCCGAAGCATGTCAATATCTCCGTCGTCGATGAAAGTCTCGTGGTAGTTGGGCACCTTGCCGCTGACATTGCGGAAGTGGACGTAGGCTAGGCGATTCTGGGCGCTGTATTGCTCGACCGCGTCATAGAGATTGCCTTCAGTCATCTCGGCCAGCGTTCCCAGGCAGAACTCGAGCTTGTTACTCAGGCTTGGGGAGATGTCGATAAGACGCTGATACATGGCTGGCTGATACACCAGGCGCGGTTGTTGACGCATGGTGGGCAGAGGCGGATCGTCAGGATGTGCGGCCAACTGAACGCCAGCCTGCTCAGCAACGGGAAGTACTTCTTCCAGGAAGCGCTGTAGGCGGCTCCAGAGTTCTTCATGGGGGATGGAAGGCAGAAATCCAGCTGTGGCGTTAACGTCATACGTCATATTCCAAACGGTGCCGTTCGGGATGGGCGTGTCAACGGGGCCGTCCATGCCAACCGACTCCGCGCCACCACGGGCGAAGGGTCCGCGCGTGCGGCCACATACACCGGCAAGTGAAAAGTTATAGCCGAGGGTACCAATGCCAGCTTCGCCCATGGCGCGCAGGATGGCGTGCACGTTGCGGACGTGGAGGGCTCGCTTGGGGCCGTCGAGAAGAACGTCGTGCCAGTGCGCTGGGTCAAGGTTTTCAATGGCTTCGAGTTTCAGTCCGGCAGCCTCGATCTGCCGGCGCAACTGGATGAGTTCCTGTGCCGTCCAGAGCCTGTCCGGGTCGCCAGCCACGCCCCAGGGCTTGTCTTTGTCGCCGGTGGGCTGGTTTTGAGTTGGATTGGCCTGCCCCTGCTTGAAGTAGTCAACCAGATGGACAATGACATGCGTGCAGCCTGCCTGGACCGCGAACGAGTAATACTCGTCATTGAGCATGTGCCGGTAGAGCCCCAGACCGAGTTTCATATTCTCCCCCTGCGTCAGTCTAATTCGGCTGGCGAGGCGCGGGGCGAGGTCAGTTTTCTAGTTTGCCACGTTCGTCGCATCGTTGTGGAAACTGGCAGAGGCCGAATTACGGCCATTTCTCTTAGCCTGGTACATAGCCTCGTCAGCGCGGCGCATCATGCCTTCCCAGCCGCCCTGCGCCGGGTCGAGCTGGGCTACTCCTGCGCTAACGGTAAATTTGATGGGTCCAGATTCCAGAGAAATCTCAAGATCTTCAATGGACTTGCAGACGCGCTCGGCGGCTTCAATACCGGTGGAGACAGCTGTATCCGGCAGCAGGATGGTAAATTCGTCGCCTCCAGTGCGTGCAAGCAAATCCTGGCTGCGCATCATCGTTTTAATTTGACTCACCAAGGCCTGCAGCGCGCGATCACCCACTGCATGTCCACGCGTATCGTTGAGGTGCTTGAAGTTGTCGATGTCGAGCACGATAGTACTCAACATGTACCCCTGGCGAATGCTCCGCGACATCTCGCGGAGAGCCGCTTCTTCAATCGCCCTGCGGTTCAAGGCCCCGGTGAGGGAATCAGTGCGTGCTTGCTCAGCCAGTTCTCTCTGCAACTCAGTCACGAGAAACCACAGGTCGCACATGACCATGAAGGTAGCAAAGAAGGCCATGCCCATCAGCGAATACAGCCATCGTGGGTCAGTCTGCGCATGGACGGTCTCCCAGGGCCGGATATAGAGGAGGTTGGTGAGCGCTGCACGGTACCCTGCAACGCACATCTCACTGCACAAGATGATCGCGGCAATTCTGGATAATACGGTAAACGGCCCGCTACCATATTTGAGCATGATCCATGCGGAGGATCCGCAAACAACCACGAACGGAATATTGACAACGTTCCCGCTGTAGGGAATCTTGCCGAGGAACATGATCGTATAAACCAACAAAGCAAGGGCGATGGCAATCCATGGCCACCTGCTCTGCATCGGCTTGCGTACTACAAACCACCGAAGCCCCATGAACTGCATCATGAATGAGATTAGGTAAAGCTCATTGGCAGTCATGTTGGCGAGGACGGGCGAAACTTTGCCTTCAAGGCCTTGCAGAATCAGCTTGGCCAGCCCGATAATCAGCCATCCGGAAAACCATAGCATTCCCGTAACGCGGCGGTTGTACCACGCGAGCAGCGAGACGCAGACCGTAAATACGATCACCGAAGCGATATTCGTGAAGAAGAACGTTCCGTAATCCATGGCTCAGCTCGATACCAATCAGATGGGCAGAACTAGACAACAGGAAATTCGTTTTTACACCGTTCCCGTCCGTTCATTCAAGGCTACTCCTATTTCCTGGATCGAAAGAGGATATCTCCTTGTTGGCATTTTGGGAAACCCTGTTCACACAAGGAAACCATGGATCGCCCAGTCGATTGTTCAGATCTCAGTCGTGATGTACGCACTATTGACGCGGCGCTCCAACGATTTATCATATTCTGGTTTCCTGAAAGTGGGGGTGGAATCATGGCTCCAAATACATCTCGCCGAGATTTTTTATCCGCCGGATTGATGCTACCGATTGCAAGCGCAGGCTCCAGAATGGGCTTCCTGGCCAAGCCGGAGGGCGTCACAGATACTCCTAGTGTTCCGGTGAAACTGGACTATAAAGTCCTGGGTCACACGGGATTGAAAGTGACCACGGTGGGCATGGGGTGCATGATTACGTCGGACCCCAGTGTGATTGAGCGCGCCGCCGATGCCGGGATCAACTACTTTGACACAGCGCGCAGCTATCAGCACGGGAACAATGAGCGCATGGTGGGCGCGGCGCTGGGCGCTAAGCGAAAGCAGATTGTGCTATCTACGAAGACGCACGCACCTGACAAGGCTGGGATGCAGCAGCATTTGGAGCAGAGCCTGCGCGAGTTGAATACGGATTACATCGATATCTGGTATCTGCACGGGCGTAGCAGCGCGGCCGATATCCATGACGACATGATTGAGGCGCAGCAACTAGCCAAGCAGCAGGGCAAGATCCGCTTTGCCGGCGTGAGCACCCACAGCGGCCAGAAAGACCTGCTGCCGTGGATGGCGCAGAAGGGCGTGTTTGATGTGGTTCTGGCAGCCTACAACTTCTCAATGGACGCCGCGATGGAGCAGGCGGTTGCAACTGCCGCCAAGGCCGGTATGGGCGTAGTTGGAATGAAGGTGATGGCGGGCGGTGCACGCAGCGTAAAGCCCGGCAGCCCTCTTTATGACAGGCTCACCAAGCCGGGCGCATTGCTGGCGGCGCTGAAGTGGGTGGTGAAGAATCCAAACGTGGCGACGACCATTCCCAGTATGACGGACATGGATCAGTTGGAAGAGAACCTGAAAGCAATGGGAAATCCACTGTCCTCCGATGATGAGAAGATTCTGGCTGCACATCTGGAGATGATTCGCCCGCTTTATTGCCGCATGTGCGGGGAGTGCGACGGGCAGTGCCAGAAGGGGCTTCCGGTGGCCGATGTATTGCGCGTGCTAACTTATGCCGACGGATATGGGCAGTTTGCGCTGGGTCGGGAGCGCTTCCTTGAGTTGGCTGATGAGCACCGTGCCATCCGTTGCGACGACTGTGCCGAGTGCACAGTCCAATGCCCGCATGGTGTCCGGGTATCGGAGCGCGTGGCGCGTGCACAGGAGTTGTTTGCATGAAGATTTCAGGATTGCTGCTGGCCGCCCTGCTGACAGCGGGGACGGCTGGTGCGCAGGACTACCTGAACTGCCACTTTGTGCACGGCTGGGAGCAAGCCGGAGACAAGCGGCAGTACGCGGCGGAAAACCTATACGAGTACAAGGACGGCGGCGCCGAGGGCTACCTGCAGTTCAGTTTTGTTCACATGCAAGGAGTGACCTGTGCTTCCGCCGGAAACACTCTGGATATTGATGTTTCCGAGATGGCCGACCCCGACTCTGCCTACGGCATGTTCACAGCCAACCTTGATCCAAGTCTTGCCGTGTCTAAGATCGGTATGGGCGGACAGGTGCAGAAGCAGAGCGCAAGCTTTGCCAAGGGCAAATACTACGTGGAACTGGTTGAGGTTGCAGCGAACCCGGACAGCGACAACTCTGCGATGCTGCAAGCCTTCGCAACAAAGATGCTTGAGCATTTGGAGGGTCGTGAGACACTGCCAGAGGCGATGGGCTGGTTTCCGCAGCAGAATTTGACCTCTGTTCGGCTAATACCGGAGAGCGTGCTGGGGTTGAAGCAACTGAAGCGCGGATACGTTGCGAAGTACAAGGTAGGACAGGCGTTTATTGTGGAGGAGATATCCGCTGAAGAGGCTGCCGCTGTACTGAAGAAACTGCAGGATCGCTTTGACGGTGCCGTATCTGCGCAGGTTGGAGACGGGGCATTCCAGGCTAAGACCAAGTACCTCGACAGCATTTGCATCTTCCGCAAGGGAAAGGCGCTCGCTGGATATGCGAATCTGCCAGAGGCCAAGGATGCGGTGGAGAAGGCTGCACTGCTGGCTGTGCGCATTCCATAATTTGCCGCAATCCACCAAAGCACAGCTTGAATAGTGCCCTTTCATTCAAGCCAAGATACCGCAATGTTCATTCTGATGAAGGGATAAATATTGCGGTATTTCAGTTTTTAGCGCGGATAATAGTGGGGCCACTCCGTGTGTACCTTGATCGAAACCGAAGCAGCATCATCGTTGAAATCGCGGCGGAAAGGCTCGCCCGGCTTGGGGTCCCAATTGCGCCATGATCCAGGGTTCGTATCGGCCGTGCGCGACCTCGCGCCTTCTCCGTTGCCGTTGACCGCAGTGACACAGTAGGCAATGAGGCCAGGGTACGGAGTTCCTGCCGAGTCATCGGGAGTGGCGTTGCAAGCCTTGATGGCGGAACTCTTGTGTTCATATACTCGCTCAAGCCCGCGATAGAGAATGCGAAATTCTTCCTCGCCTGAGGAGCGCGCGTAGAGTCTGTATTCGGCTGCGCCGAGAATCTCACCCCAACTGATTGAGGCCTTACCATCAGATAATTGAACGCGAACACCATCGGGCGGAGGCGGAGGCATTTTTGTAACATAGACAGGATATTCCGGACCCGGTGCACTCTCATTCACTGAGTTCAATGCGGTTGCGCGAACATGAACCTTTTGCCCATCGGGAAGGTTGCTGAGTGTTATCTCCGGGGCATTTTGCAATCCGAGTGTGGACCACGTCGCGCCTGCGTCCTTGCTCAACTCGAATCGATATTGAGTTGCAGTGGCTACGGGTACACAGACGGCACGCGCGCCGCTCGCGTGATTCTCCGTTCTAGCCATGCTGGGCGCCAAGGGAACAGGCAGCTTGTCTGTCAACTCCCAATGATGAGTGCCCTCTTCCAGTTCGATCATCAGAGCCCCAGATTCGCGCTTTGCGGTTCGAGCTGCACCATCCACATAGAACACATCCTTGTCAGAAAGCGTTGACATCGCGATTCTGACAGAAGATGGCCCGGGCGCATAGTATTCGCCGCTTAGTTGCTGACCAGGGACGATGAAGCCACCGAATCCAAGATCGATATCGGTGGTAGTGAATGAGACTCCTGCCACTCCAATGCATGCGCCGTGAAACAGTGCAAATTCGCACTTATCTTTTCTAATCCGGATAAGTCCCGATGTGCCGTCGAACATGGTTGCGCCATCGACATAGTGAATTGTCTCCGGATTGCGGAAAACTAGATCGTCAATGCCGGGCGCATTTACGCGGCAGCCATAGGGGGTCGCGTGCGTCTCTATATCCTTGCGGTGGCTGACCACCGCCATGGAATCGCCCTGACCGTCGAACCAGATTCCGGTTGTTGCAGCAGCCTGAATCTCGGTACGCTGGGTCTCCTTTTGAGAGTTGACGCCACGCACTAGCTTGATGGTTGGAAATTCGTAGCCGCGACGCACAGTCCAAGAGAGGCGGTGGATTATCTGCGAATGAAGGACGGCATCATAGACGACGAAGTAGTCGTGGCCTGCAAGCAGAATGCTTCGGCTGAGGTACTCAGGCGCGGAATAGGTTCCAGGGTCCTGCCGCGGTACAATCTCTGCGAACTGCCCAGCACCCAAATCGTAAAAGGGGCGCGACAGTACGTTCTCGCCTATGCAGCGGAAATTGCCGTCCTTAAAGACAGCGAAGTTGGTACAAAAGTCTGTATCTTGAACATCGCGGTCTCCAACATCTTCCGCTCCGTTAAAGCTGTAGGACTTGCCGGCCGCATAAAAGTAGATGACGCCACAGCCGCCTTCACCCGCAACTCCCCAGCGATAGTTCGGGCCGTTATCTATTTGCTGCAGATGAATCGAGAGTTCGTCGGCTGTATCAACAGCTGCGCGAAGTGTGATGCCATAGCCCGTGTACTTGCCACTTCGCAGGTGTGGATTTGTCCCGGGATTTTCTGGCGTTTCATACATTACGTCCCATGTGTCAGGAACGCCTAGGGCTGACTCCATGTCCTGGTTCGCGGGGCGTGAGGCCCACATGGCATGTTCCGCCTGCAGCGGTGCAAAGCGCTGCAGGCAAGTACCCAGATACCAGAGAGAGCGCGGCGGCACCCGCTCTTCAGCGTGTGCGCCCTGCGGGGGATGTACGCGACGCATGCCATGGCCCTGCTTAAGCGCTCCCCATGCATGCCCATCGTCCAGAACTTGAAGTGCCTTATACGCCTCTTCAGTTTCGCCGCTGAAGGGCGCAGACAAAGCATTCACCAGCCAGTCGGCTACCTGCGCAAGCTGAGGCGATACGAAGCGTTCTACGCCATCGTATTTGCGTAACAAGAAATCAGTTCGCAGAGAGGGCCTGAGGAATGCCCATACATATGTGCCGAGATTCTCCGTCCATCGCCCACCAATGGCGTCCCATGTCTTTACTGTTGGGCGGGTGTTGTAGCGTGAATTGACCTCAACGCACTTCTCCCAAAGATCCGCCCATGTGGACGCCATGGGATGATCCGGAAACAGAAATGACATGGCTGCGGGAACGCCTTTGACATCTGCAAGAAAGTTGGAGTGGCCGCTAAGCATGGGAACAAGCGGCATGAAGTCATCGCCTGCATGCACATAGGCCATGAACAAGTACATTGCCGTAATCCGGCGACGTTGCTGAGCGGTCATGGACGCAGATGACCGGTTGAAGGTATCAATCCACGAGCCTTGCACCTGCCTGCTGGGAACAGGGCTGAAGTTCACAATGCTCTTGCCGGGGAATGGGCCAGCACCGCCATTTTGCCGCGTACCGTTTATTGGAAGCGTTGAGACAAAAGGCCCGGCCATAATTCGGCGCTCTATGTCGTCCCCATTTATAGCCTGCCCGTGAGGAAAGACAATCGGCGGACAACGCGCGCTGTCTGGGTATTCAAGCACCCAGTCTTTCACGCAGTTCAGATCAAGCGTGCCGTAACGATTCTGGAGAAGGTGTGCGTGCGAGGCAAGTATCAATCCAACGACATACTTGAGACCATTCCTTTGGACACCCTGTGCAGCCTGTTCAACAACGTGCATCGCCTCTTTGTCGCGAGCGTGATCGTAACAGGCAATGCATGTTGATCGCATGCCGCGTGTGAGGGGCCACTGCCAGGAGAGCTTGCCATCCCGGTAGTAATAATGAACCTGCAGCTTTGGTGATTCGACGTGATTGGTGTACTCGTGATCGCGCCAATCATTTGCCTTGTCAACGAAAACTCCGAGCGCGTCTCCCGAATTCTTGTCCCAGAAATTTGCAAATGTGCCGGTATGAAATGCCGTCCATGTTTGGTAGATGCCAAGCGTGAAGGGCAACTCGCCATGAGGCAATGCGACAGGATGAAGCGGCCACGGCTCGCCAACTTTCTCCCATGCGTAGTCGTCATAACTGCGAATTACTCCGGAGGAAGGATAGGGATGATTTGGTGCTTGTCGGTGAGTTGGGTTGAAGCCGGTCCAGGTTTGTGTAAAAGTG
>Ga0007854_10002240_pt1 | contig 12056 bp, 10 predicted proteins | sample CryBogCBH12Aug08_FD_60382 | JGI IMG/M metagenome (GOLD analysis project Ga0007854, IMG submission 60382) | Freshwater microbial communities from Crystal Bog, Wisconsin, USA - CBH12Aug08 | ecosystem: Environmental > Aquatic > Freshwater > Lake | place: Crystal Bog, Wisconsin, USA | collected... | reverse complement strand
AAAATCGAGAATGACCATGTCAAGACTACACTTGGCCCGTGAAGGGAATCATCCTGGCGGGCGGCTCCGGCACCCGTTTATATCCAATTACGCGGGCTGTTTCAAAGCAGTTGCTACCGGTGTACGACAAGCCGATGATCTACTACCCGTTGTCCACGCTGATGTTGGCGGGCATTCGGGACGTACTGATCATCACGACTCCGCACGATCAGGCCAGTTTTCAGCGACTGTTAGGTGATGGCTCCCACGCGGGCATCTCGTTGACCTACGCGATCCAAGATCAACCCAACGGTCTCGCGCAAGCGTTAATTCTCGGTGAGGAATTCCTCGACGGCGATAAGTGTGTCCTGATTTTGGGTGACAACCTCTTCTACGGACCAGGTCTTGGAACTCAGCTCGCCCGCCACCACGACATCGAAGGCGCGTTGATCTTCGCGTATCAAGTGAGCGACGCCACCGCGTACGGAGTCGTCGAGTTCGCCGACGACGGCCGCGTCCTTTCTCTGGAAGAAAAGCCGGCAGCCCCCAAATCAAATTACGCCGTGCCCGGCATCTACTTCTACGACGAACAGGCGTCGGCGATGGCTCGTCAACTCACGCCGAGCGCACGAGGTGAACTAGAGATCACCGCCTTGAACAACGCGTACCTGGAAAAAGGTGAACTTCGCGTCGACATCCTTCCCCGTTCGACCATGTGGCTCGACACGGGCACGCACGAATCATTATTCGAGGCGTGCGGCTTTATTCGTACCACCCAACATCGCTCGGGACTTCGAGTCGGCGACATTGAACAAATCGCCATGGATCAAGGCTGGATTTCGTCGTCCGACAAATAAGCGTTCGAGTGAGCAACTGCACCAGAGTCCCTATGTGAAGTGATTCACTCATGCAGTCACTCATTGTGCGTAAACGATGCACAGTGCGATAATTCCGAAAATCACGAAAGCGATGACGCCGCCGGTCATTTACGTCATGAAATTACGGTGTCCTGACGAACACACGTGCTCGACGCTACGTACTGCGACCAACGATGGAGTCCAATGCACAACGTCCCGGTCGAGCCGAAGCCAGACCGGGACGTTGTACTCATCAATGAACTCTTCGCAGAGATCATCATTTCGTGGCGGGGGCAGGATTTGAACCTGCGACCTTCGGGTTATGAGCCCGACGAGCTACCAGACTGCTCCACCCCGCGGCGGTTGTGAAAGTCTACTGCGCGAATGGCCCAGGAGACAAAACGATTGTCATCAAGTGGACACCGACTCGCGACGCGTCCGTCGCCCCGTGATCACGATGCATAGAACGGCCACAACCATGAAGTGTTTCACGAGAGCCACGACGATCGCCAGGTCCTCGTGTTGGCGTGCTCACAAACGTCCCCATTGAAGCGTGGCTCCGAAGGAAAGATCCCGCACGACGAGAGTCGTTATCGCCTACAGGTAGTAGTAGATAATTGCAATAGATACACTCGAACTGTGGCGACCCGAGACGTGATCCTTCAAGCAGCCGTCAAAGAAATCCGAGAGAGAGACGAGGCTTCGTTTCGGGTAACCGCCGTGGCGAAGGCAGCCGGTTGTGCCACGAGCGTCCTCTATCACTACTTTGGTTCCCGCGAAGGTCTTATCGACGCGGCGCTCGTCGCGATCGTCACCGAGGAGACCAACATGCTGCGTGAATTCGCCACCTTGAGTTTCCAGGCCGCACAGGACACGGACGACGCCGTCGAGCTCATGGTGAACTACGCCCTCATCGCGCACGACCCGTCGCGACGTGTCGACCGCGCACTACGAGCTCGCCTCGTGGGGGCCGCCCAGACTCGACCCTCGGTACGAGCGGAGTACGCGAAATATTCCGATCTCGCGCAACACCAAAACATGCAAATTATCGACACCCTGAAGAGCAAGGGCCTCATCCGTGAGGAGGTCAGTTCCAGCGCCGCCTCACTGGTGATGAGAGCGCTCGACTACGGGTGGGTACTCGATGAAGTGCACGACGCACCAACGGTGCCCTACGACGAGTGGATCGGCCTGATTCGGCTCTTGGCAACCGCCTTCTTTCGCAGTTCGGCCTACTTGCCCGACGCCAACGCCGATTGAGCCAAGCGAAGATACGCGTTCATCGCGTTGACGTCGCTCTGGTACTGAGCCAAATTCCCCGCCCGTAGGGCAGATTGCGCGTGATCGTACGCCGTGGCCGCCAGGGTGAGATAGGTCGATGTCGAGCCGTGTCCCGGGTTGGGAGGAATCACTGTTCCTCCTCCACCGGAGGTTCCCAGCACGTCGGCAACCGCCGCCGGCAGAGTGGTTTCAATGCCCACGTGTTGATTGAACACCGTGATGACGTCAGTGAGCTGAGGGAGCGGGTTCGCCGAACTCGTCACGTACATGGGCCGCACGTACAAGATGGAATTCTTGAGCGGAATCATGAGGTTGTTACCGAGAATGACGTGCGATCCGTGTTGGTCCAACGGAGTGATGGTGTCGCTGACTTTCTTGTTCTGCTGAATCTCCGAGTCCGCCTGCGCGGGACCAGTCACCGTCGTGCCACGCGGCGTGACGTACACGTTGAGTTGTCCGTAATCCGAAGGATCAGACGACGCAATCAGAAAGGCTCGAAGACTTTGTACCGTCGAGGAATTGCCGGCCGGGACGAACGACGCGGATAGCAACAACTGTTGCTTCGTCTCGCCGGGAAGGGCCATTACTTGGTACAGGGGATCCATGGGCGACAAGTTGACGTTGATGACGTTCCCGGCGCTGTCACGTGTCTTCGTGTACGACAACGACTGGTTGGGAGAACCTGCGCCGGCAGTCGGCGAGATCTCCCATCGGTCACTCGCGTTGTAGAAACTCGAGGGAGTGGTGATGTGATATCGACCGAGCGTCGCGGCCTGGATCGAAAAGAGATCTTGCGGGTAGCGCAAGTGACTGCGCACCGCACTCTCCATGGCGCTCATCGGCTTGAACATGTTGGGAAATGCTGCGCGGTACGCCTGCAGGAGCGGGTCACTGGGATCCTGTGCGTAGAAACTCATCGATCCGTTGTACGCATCGACCACGCACACAACTGAATTGCGCACGTAGTTATACGTAGCGGGAAGGCCATTGTCGACGGGCACGGTTTGGTTCGAGGCGTCTTCGCTATAGGGATAATTCGACGTCGTGGTGTAACCGTTCAGCACGTATTGAACGCGTCCGTCCGCAACGATCGCGTAGGGGTGAGCGTCCCACGACAGGAAGGGGGCAGCCTTTGCGGCCATCTCTGAGACGTCGCGCACCCACATCACTCGGCTGTTCGACGTGATCTGACTCGAGATCAACATGTTTGGGTCACCGAAACGAAGCGCGAACGCGGCTCGTCGCAACAGACCACCAGCTGGCACGCCGCCGGTACCGGTGTAGTGCGATTCGACGGGATTACCCGCATTGGGACCCGAGTTGATCTGGTAGTCAAATTCCTTTTGCTTCGTGTCCGCAACCGACCATCCGCTCATCCCGATACCGAAATAAATGTTCGGCTGGGTGAGAACGGGTAGGCCCGAGCTCGAGGTGGGAGGGACATTGCCCATTGCGAAATTGGGATTTCCCGTCGTGCCCGAACTCGTGTTGGCGGGAAGGATCACCGCGCCGATGCCGTGCGTGTACTCGAGGTGGGTATTCACCCACGATGGGGATGTCAACGCACTCGTGTTGGTGATACGCGAACCAATGAGCACCGGTGTTTCGGTGCCGTTGACGTAGTAACGATCAACCGCGAGGGACGCGAACTGGTAGTAGGACTGGATCGACTGCAGACGGTTGACGGTCTCTAAGGCAATCTTCGGGTCGGGATCCCAAAGTCGAATATTCGACAGAGTTCCCGCCGATTGGCGAACCACCGCGGGAGTAATCGTGGTCGACGCGGCGTAATTGTGTTCAGTCACATTCGCAATACCGAATGCCGCCCGAGTCGCTTCGATGTTGCGACCGATGTACGTCAACTCCAGATGGTTCTGGGCCGGGGTGACGCGGAAAGCTTGCAGGGCGACCGGATAAATGACACCGATCACGATCGCGACGAAGGCCCAGAGGCCCACGGCGATCACCGGAAGTGACCAACCGCGCATCCGAATGTTGAACAACAAAATCACCGCAGCGGCGAGCGATAGAAAACACAAGATGGTCAGCGCCGGAATACGCGCGTGCACGTCGGCGTAGCCCGCTCCTTCGACGTACGCGGTACTCGACGTCACGAGGGTCCACTTCGCAATGACATAACCGGCGGCTTTGAGAAGTGCGAGGAAGGCGAGGAGAACACTGATGTGCACCTTGACCGCCGGCGACACCCTCGGCGACACGCGGGCGGCTCGAATACCACCGTTGAGATAATGGAAGATGGTCGTGATGACCAGAATCGCGAACAGGGCCGCCAGACACCAATCCACGATGAAAGAGATAAACGGCAGGGAGAAAATGTAGAAGCCGAGATCTTTGTGAAAGAGGGGATCTTTGGAATGAAACGACTGGGCGTTCGCGAACAAGAGGTACGACTGCCACTGACCGGTCGCCGTCAAACCCGCGATGGCACCGATACCGAGGGACAAGATGGCGTAGATGCGTCCGGCGTAAGGGCGGACCACGTCCTGGAAGCGACGAACAATTTCGTCCTCGGGCTCAAAGGAAAGGTCCCGTGCCCCGAAGCGGTCCGTCAAGTAGAGATTGCCCCATAGAACGACAAAGAATGCGGCGCCAAAACTAACGGCGAGACCCACCTTGACCTCGAGGAGCGTGGAGAAGACGCTCGAGATGTGCAGCGACGAAAACCACAGCTGGTCTGTCCATAGAGTCGCCAGACTCCGCAAGGAGAGAAGCAGGAGAAAAAGCACCACGAGCGTCGAGAACAAGATGATCCGACGGCGCGGTGAAGGGGTTCGCGCAAACGAACCGTCTGAAGGGCTGCGCATGAACGCAGCCTAGGACCTAGGGGCTACGCAGGTACGACGGCGCACGCGCAACCGGCGTGCAGTGGCGGGTACAGCTGTCCGCTCGGGAATGGTGTGCCGACTGCGTGTAGTCCCGTACTCGCGTCGAGTGCGCACGCGTCACAAGGAGCATCACCCGGGGCGCAGAGAAAACGCACGTGGCCACCGGCCATCGCGCCGACGACACCGGCGTGAAAGGCGCGCCGCGCCACGTCAGTGCACAGTCGCTCGACGCGAGCACCGCGCCATTCTTTATATGCCGCGTTCGCGCGATCATCGCCACTGCCATTGCCGTCGGCCTGAATCCGCTTGCGCAACGCCAGGACAATGGTGACCGCCAAGTCCGCCGCTGCCTCGTCGACGGCGGTGAAGTCGGTCACAGTCGTAGCCGTTCCGGTCTCTTCGCCCGCGAATTGCGCGCCGGCGAGAGCCACGTCGCGCAAGACGTCACCGGCCGCTTCCGCGTAGCGGCGTCGCTGAGCGAATTCGTCCTCCATCTCATTGGTAATCACGCCGCTGACGTTGCGCAACTTCTCGAGCATGACGTTCTGATCATCCTGCAAGGCACGCTTCACCTTGCGAGTGAGAAGCGCGAGAGAGGTGTCCAGGGCGGCGTCACGGCGAGCAAAGAGTTCTTCCGCGGGTGTAGACGGGGCATTCGACACGACTGGCGCACGCTTCGGTGCGGGAGCGGCGGCGCCACGCTCCTCGAGCGTGGCCTTGCGTAGTCGAGCGAAGATTTCTTCCACGACGTCGGCCGCCGGCTCTCCTTCACCAATGGGTTCATTGTCGGCGGCCGCGGCGCCGCCCTTAACCGTCGACTCCGATTTCGGTGCCGGAGCGGGATTCTCGGACGCCGTCGGGGCACTCACGGTGCTCAAGTCGGGCGTCTCGAGAACGACCGGGGCGACGTCAGGAACCTCGCGCAGCGGCACCACCGCCAAAATCTCGTCCTCGCTGGGTTCGGCTTCCGGCGGACGATTGCGCAGAGCCTCGATCGCCGCGGCGCGCGCACCCTCGTCCGAACTCATCAGTCCGGAGAGGACTCCCTCGACTGATTCGCGAACACTCGTAATCGACGTGTGCAGCGAATCACGTGCCGCTCGCATCTGCTCGATTTGCAGGTGCATGGACTTACGCTTCACGGCCAAGTCATTGAGAACCGCCTTACGCGCCTCCTGGGCCTGAGCGACGATGGCGCGACCTTGCTCGCGAGCTCGTTCCACGAGAGCCTCGCCGTTGACCTTGGCAGACTCCACCAAACGCTGCGCGGCCGCTCGCGCTTCACCATCGAGGTGGGTAGCCGTCGCCTCGGCTTCTGAAACAATGGCCGCCGCTCGTTCCTGCGATTCAACGAGATAGGTCGCCGCGCGCTCCTGAGCCTGCGCGTAGATCGCAGTCGCCCGCTCTTGCGCTTCCGCCGTCACGCGTCCCGCTTCTTCGTGGGCGGATCGCAAAATGGCTGCGCTCTGAGAACCCAACGCTCCCGCCAGAGTGGCCTCGTCAAGAACGGGATTCGCCGCGCGACGCTGAGCTTCGGCCAATTGCTGCTGTAGTTCTTGAACACGCGTCTCGAACAGATGCATCTCGCGCGCCACGCCCTCGAGATACGTGCGAACTTCATTCGGGTCGTACCCCTTGCGCACCGTCCCAAAATTCGCGCGAACAATTTCGTTCGAGGAGTGTCGGGTCGTCGAGATATTCCGGCGTTCGTCCATCAGATAAAGACTAGGACGTGAACTAAAGCGAAGAGGGCTTCGTGAGCGGAATTGGTGGCTCTCCGCCCAGACGACGAAGGTCGGCCAACGCTTGGGCGAGGGTGTCCACACCCTCGACGTGCAAACTCGCATCCGCGGCGCCGCGGGCGGTCGCCACTTCGCTCGAGGGAACGATGAAGACGCTGGCCCCGGCTCGCTCGACCGCGATGGTCTTTTCCGCCACTCCCCCGACATCGCCCACCTTCCCGTCGGGCGAAATGGTGCCCGTCGCGGCGACAGTTCGTCCGCCCGAAAGTGAACCACTGCTCAATTGATCGATCAGCGTGAGCGTCATTGCGAGCCCGGCCGACGGACCACCAATGTTGGGGGTCGAAATCGTGATCGAGCCGGGCGTCGTGTAGTCCACGGCGTCCACGGGCTCGACGGCGATCATCGACAACAGCGGTTGCGACGACGGCGGACAACCAGGGAGTGTCGTGCCGTGAGGAACGGCGACGGTGGTGACTTTGACCGCCTTGGCGGAGCGCAGAATGATCGTGCCCGATGGCGAAATGATCGCGGTGCGAACGGACAACGTCACGTCAACTCCCGCCGGTTGCGCGCCAATCTCTCGCAATAGGTCACAGCTATTCGTCACCGGAAACCCGTTCACCGCGTCAATCTCGTCACCCACCGCCAGACCCGCGGTGTGCGCCGTCGACGGAACTTGCACCGCGTAGACCGTGGCGCCAACGTCACGGTGGGGAATCTTCCAACCCAATGACTCCAATGCAGCCACCTTGGCGTACTCCTTCGAATTCGACATGTCGACGTAGCCCTGAGCCACCAGTTGGTCGGTGGGAACGCCGGGGAGAGTCAAGTCTCCGCCGGAGACAATTTCCGTATGAGGTTGGAAGTGCGCCAGGAGGAAGCCCCACGCGGTCAGCTGAGTCAAATACACGTCGGTGAGAAGGATCTTGTCGTGGTGGGGATCAGTGTCGAGACCCTTCACACTGACCAGTTGGGCCACGGGTTGGGCATCGCCAGGGGTAATGGAGTACTCATTCACGTGCCACGTATTCAGGACGAAGAACGCGATCAGCACGACGAAAACAATCGCCACGGTGATGGGCGCACGTCGCGAAGGTGGTGAGATGGATGTATGGACCGAGATGACCAAACGCTACCCGAGGCTGTCCGCACCGTACTGCTGCGTGCCCGGCACGTCGTCAGTTCCGATAGTCGCAACGTCGTCACCTCGTCACTGCGGGCTGCTGACGAACACGCTCGCGTCCTCGCGCTGCGGGCGGGAGCTCATCACCGTTGGCTCAGCAGCGACGACTGGGATCACGCCAGCCGGGACGAGTCGGGCTCGGTTCGTAGAGAGGTGGCGAGCCTGCTCGCGGCCCACGACAACACCTTCGAGGGACGTAGCGAAATCCTCCTTCGCCTGCTCTCCGATGAAGACGCATTGGTCGTCGACGCGGCGGCGTTCGCGCTGGGTGAGGTTGAAGTCATCGACGCCGTGCCCGCTTTGATCTCCGTTGCGAATGATCACGAGGACGCTCGCTGTCGGGAAAGCGCCATCGCGGCTCTCGGCTCGATCGGTGATCCGAGAGCGGAGGCGACGGTGATCGCCGCGCTGACCGACAAACCTCCGGTACGGCGACGCGCCGTGGTGGCCCTCACGAACTTCGACAGCGAGGCTGTCGAAGAGGCTCTCGAGGCCGCACGCGACGACCGAGACTGGCAGGTCCGATCCGCGATCGACCAATTGGATCGCGACGACGACTAACGGTCGGCGTCGCGGAACAGCGCGTGCAGGGACGCCATCTCACGCAAACAACGTTGAAGACCCTCGATGACGACCAGTTCGGGGTCGTTCGCCAATCGAACTTCGACGCCCGTCTCGCGCGTCAGCAGTTCGGGCAAGTCGCGAAGTCTGCCGTGACCGCCGACGAGCGTCAGTCCTTGGGTCAGGACATCTTGTGCGAGGTCCGGAGGGGCGTCGCCAAGAGCTTCCTGCACCATCTTCACGGTCGCCAGAACCAGATCGGAAACCGCTGCGTTCACTTCGTTCGCGGTCGTCTCGACCGAGACGGGACGCCCTCGATCCACCGTGCGAGCGGGGATCACCTGAACCTCGCCCGCCGTACGACGGAGAGCTGAGGCAAGATTCTTCTTGAGCGATTCAACAACGTAGGGCGCGACGACCACGTTGTACCGCTGGCGCAACATCGTGGCAATCGCCGCGTCGAAGTCCGCGCCACCTGAACGCAACGAGCGTCCGGTGACAATGCCGCCGAGCGAGATCACGGCCGCCTCACTCGAACCAGCGCCCAACGTCACGACCGCCGAGGCGACGGGGTCATGCACAGGTAACCCGAGGCCGATGGCGGCGGCCATCGGAGCTTCCACCAGCGACGCTTCGACCGCTCCGGCCTGTAGTGCTGCTTGCCGCAAGGCACGGCGCTCAATGGCCGTGGCGAACGCGGGAACGCTCATCACTACCCGCACACGAGACACGCGAGAGAAACCAGCTCGGTCAAAGAACGATCGAAAGAGTCGAGCCGCAACGTCGAAATCGACGGTCGCGCCCTTTGCCAAGGGACGAAAAGCCACCACGTGTTGCGGACTACGAACGACGGCCTCGGCAGCGGCGTGGCCGACTTCGACGACCTCGCCGTTACTGGTATTGATCGCCACGATGGTCGGTTCGGAGAAGAGGACGCCCCCCTCGATAGTCGCCAGCCGTGTGTGCGACGTACCCACATCAAGAGCTACGTCGGTTGCCACGGTGACCAATGCTAGGGCGATACCCGTTGGCCCCCGCGACGCCTCTAGCCTTATCCCTCGTGGACAACGGCCCCAATGACCCCGCGCTGCAACCGCGGGGATCACGGTGGCGATTCTGGCGACGAGAGGGTGCGGGACCGCCCGCCGCGGAGGGTCGGGCGTGGATTCATCCCAGCGAACTTCCTAATTTCGACCGGATTCCGACCTACGACACGGCCACTCCTCGACGACGCCGACGGCCCCGTCTCGTGCTCGCGCTCGGCGTTGTGGTGCTCGCGGGTGGTTCGGTCTTCTTGATTCTCCACTCGTCCACGCCTCCGAGCACATCGTCACTGGGAGCCAATGTGGCCTCCTCACTTTCGGAACTTCCCTCCTACGCCCAGCCCGCCGCGCGCAGCACCATCGAACTCGTCGTGGCCGACCAGGGCCACATCACGACGACCGGAGCACTCGTCATCTCACCGGGTGATCTCGCGATCACCACGAACCCCATCCCGAACGGTGCCTCGATGACGGGCGCGTCGCAAAGAGACCTGCGTTTCCCGGTCACGCTGGTGTCCACCGACCACGCGTTGGGGTTCTCAATCGTGCACCTCGGCACCTCGCTGCCCGTCGCCGCGACCAGTGTCCTCCCCGCCTCCGCGACAGTCTTGGCCCTGTCGCCGGTCTTCGCGCTGCACCAAAACAGTCCCTCGTTCGACTTTGCCCAAACCACTCTCGGCGATCCCATCCAAAAGGTGGTCAACGGGGTCGTGAGCTACATGGCGACCGCGAGTGACACCAATCTGCGCGGTTTTCCCGACACGATCGCGGTGGACAATCAGGGCAATGTCGTCGCGGTGTTGTCCGCACGCAATCAGTGGTACTCGGCTGAGTACATCGCTCGCGTCGCGCGAGCCGTGACGGACAACGGCGGTTGCCATAGCCACCTCGGAATCGTCGGTGAGGACGCCCAAGGCGGAGGTGTCCTCGTGAAGTCCGTTGAACCCGGGACGGCCACCTCGGCCGTGCGTCCGGGCGACATTCTCACCACGTTCAATGGGGCAAATTTGGACTCGGTGAACACCTTGTTGTCGATTCTGTATGCCGATCGGGCGCGTAGCGACGTCACCCTCGGAGTCCTCCGCGGCGGCGCCATCATGACCGCCCACGTCATTCTCGGCTGTCAGCCATAAGTTGTAGGGATGACTGATAACCCCTTTGGTGGTGTCTTTGGTGACTTGTTCTCCGTCCTCGGACAACAGGGTCCGAACGCGTGGTTTGAAACAGCGCGCACGCTGGCTCTCAATGTTGCACGACAAGGTGACGATGACCCAAACCCCGAACCCACCGAGCGCCAGCGTTTAGAGCAATTTTCTCCACTCGTCTCGCGCCACGTCGCCACTTTGTTCGCGGTGTCGGTTCACGACAGCATCACGGCCACCAATCGATCCGGGCTCACTCTGGCCGCGCTCGAGCAGTGGCGCCCGCTCGTACTTCCCATGGTCGAAGCACCGCCGGCAGCGCTCGAAGGTCTCGATCCCAGTGGGGCCAACATGATGGGCCAACTCGCCGCGACGCTCGGTCCGCTCTTTACGGGATTTCAATTGGGTTCCGTCGCCGGACATTTCTCGGAGCGTGCGTGGTCCCTCGCGGCTCTGCCACTGCCGCGCGAGAACGACGAGCGCCTTCTGGTCGTCAATAACGTCGCCCGTTTCGCGAGCGACTGGTCACTCGACGCCGATACGACCACTATTTTTGCGCTCGCTCGCGAGATGATCGCCGCCACCGTTCTCTCGCAACCCGGCACCGGCGACGCGCTACGGGCCATTCTGCTCGACGCCGTTCGCGACGCCATGGCCGTTCAGGGCGACGTCATCACTCGACTCACACAAATGGTAAATCCCGAGGATCTTTCGTCGTTGATGGGAAACCCCGAGGCGCTCCTCGACGGGCTGGAACTCCCCGATCGCACGCCCGCCACCGACGCCATTAACGCGGCAGCCGCTGTTCTCCGCGCGGTCTTTGATGCGGTGGCCTTCAGCGTTACCGAGCAGATTGTTGGTCCGGCAACCGCACTACGTGAGGCCTACCTGAGATACCGACTCTCCGACGCCCGAGGCGAGGACGCCGCGGCCGCGCTGTTCGGCATCACGAGTCAGGGCGAACACCAAACGCAGGCCGATGCTTTCGTCTACCAGATCGTCGAGAAGTACAGTCTCGAGACCTTCACCGCACTCTTGCGGGTGGACGGCCTGCCGTCCGCGTCGGAGTTGTGGGATCCGGAGATGTGGTACCAGCGAGTAACGAACTCGCTGTTGGCCTAATTCTCTTCGTCGTAACCCAGAACCCACTCAACGAGCAGGTTCTCCCGCTCGGCGTCACGGTTCACACGCTCACGATTGCGACGGAATTGCGGGTCGTGCGGAGGCAGTAGGCGAAGACGGGCGTCGACCCGGTCAACGAATGCTTGAATCTGTTCTTCGTCGCCGAAGACCATGCGGCACTCCCAGTGCGGCGCGACCGGCCCCAGGTAGATGACCTGGACGTGGCCGACGGGGTCGACGACTTCGGTGGCCTCGGGGCTGGGAATCTGGCTCACTGCCGCTCCTTTGAAAGAGTTA
>Ga0007854_10002239_pt1 | contig 12059 bp, 11 predicted proteins | sample CryBogCBH12Aug08_FD_60382 | JGI IMG/M metagenome (GOLD analysis project Ga0007854, IMG submission 60382) | Freshwater microbial communities from Crystal Bog, Wisconsin, USA - CBH12Aug08 | ecosystem: Environmental > Aquatic > Freshwater > Lake | place: Crystal Bog, Wisconsin, USA | collected... | reverse complement strand
GGAATCAGTACGGCGCCCATGATTCCGTGCATGCCCATGCCCAAACTGGCGTAGGCGCCAGCCTCAGGATGCACGCTGAGTGCCCGCGATGTGCCAATGCCGTGTGCTGCTACACCGAGTGCAAATCCGCGTTGCCACCACTCACTTATATGCAGGATGTTCAAAACAAAGCGGCCCAGAACTGCCCCTAATATTCCCGTGCTGACTGCAAAAATAGCAGTCAGTGTTGGCGAGGCCTGCACACTTTCTGCAATGCCCATGGCGATGGGCGCAGTGACAGACTTTGCAACCAGACCCCGCACCAATTTTTCATCCACGCCCAACAGGCGGGCCATTCCAACTGCCGTAACTATCGACGTTATGGCTCCGGCAAACAAGGCAAGCAACAACGCCCAGACACGGCCTTTAAGGGATGCCCATCCCTTGTAAATAGGAATAGCCAACGCGACAGTTGCGGTGCCCAGCAAAAAATGTACAAACTGGGCACCCTCAAAATACTTTGCATAGGACATGCCAAAAGTATTGATCGCGCACGCCGTCAAAATCACGGCTATTAAAACGGGATTGGCCCAGGGCTTGCGCTCGGTTCGCTCATATATCGTCAACCCGACCAGATACGCGCTCAGCGTCAGGACCAATGCCAGCAACGGGCTGCCCGAGAGATAAACCCAGATTTCGGAAAACGGGGTCAGTCCAGGCTTCATGGGTTTACGACTTCGACTGTGAATCAGACATCGTCAGCTTCAACACCAGCGCACTGACACCAATAGTTGCCAGCACGCTCACTATTAGCGTGGATGCAATACCCCACGCATTGGCTTGCAACAACGGCAAATAAAGTACTACGCCCACTGAAGCCGGGACAAACAGTAGCCCAAGGTGCTGCAGGATGCTCCCGCCAACTGAGCCAATAGGATCAGGAATACCCGACCGAAGGCCAAAATAGGCCAGCAACAAAACCAGTCCTATCACCGGGCCGGGAATTGAATGCAGCCAGACTTTCGACAACAGTTCTCCAAGGGTCTGGAAAATTAATAGCTGCACAAAACCTTGAATCATGCGGTCAGTATAGATGAGGCAAAAAGATGTTGCCCACACCAAACGAGAGTCCGGGTAACATTTCAACATTCGTACGAAATAAACACAACCTCAATCTTGCGGAGGTGCATTTTTATGGTCTCGAACCTGAAGATTACAGCCAAACTATTCCTGGCTTTTGCGCTGATTCTGACCCTCACCCTGATCGTCGGCGGAGTTGCATTGTGGCAACTGAGTGCGGTGTCAGGAAAGACCGAATACATAGCCACTAACAATATTCCGAGTATTGAAGGTGCGGCACAACTGCGCGCTCTGGTTGTGGAAATACGCAATAACAATGCGCTCGATTTGCTCATAGACAACGTCAAGGAAAAGGAGCGACTGGAGAAGGCCGCAGAGGACGCGCAGAAAAATCTGGAAAAGCTTGCAACCGAGTTGGTGGTTGTATTTGACTCCGATGCCGAAAAATTGACTTTTTCGAGTTTCAAGGGGCACCTGTCCAAATGGATTGCCTTGAACAAGGAAATGGTTGAAAACTCCAAGATGGGCCTGATTGCCCAGGCGCAGGAAATCTTTGATGGAAAAGGCGGCGCCGAGTTTATGGCTGCGCTGGCAGACGCCCAGACGCTGTTACAAACCAACAGCAAGGCGGCCAAGGAAAGTTGGCAAGCGGCGCAGTCCACCATCCGCCAGGCCAATACCATCCTGATGGTTTGCATCGTGCTGGCGCTGATAGCGGGAGGCGTGTTGGCTTATGGCATTGCCCAGTCGATTGCGAAACCTCTGGCAGTTGCATCGCAGGCGGCGCAAAAAATGGCCACGGGCGACTTGTCCGAGAAACTGACGGCAAACGGGCGTGACGAAGTTGCGGAGCTATTGTTGTCACTGGAGTCGATGCGTACTTCACTGTCCGGGGTGGTTGCCGGGGTGCGACATGGATCGGAGGCCGTGGCATCGGCGAGTGCCGAAATTGCGCAGGGAAATCAGGATCTGTCCTCGCGCACCGAGAGTCAGGCCAGTGCTCTCGAGCAAACGGCGGCTTCGATGGAACAACTCGGCACCACCGTCAAACAGAATGCCGACTCGGCCCTCACCGCCAACCAGTTGGCGCAGAGCGCATCGACGGTGGCGGTGCACGGTGGCGAAGTCGTGGGTCAGGTGGTTGAGACCATGAAGGGCATCAATGAAAGTTCGCGGCGCATTGCTGACATCATCAGTGTGATTGACGGTATCGCTTTTCAGACCAATATTCTGGCCTTAAACGCAGCCGTGGAAGCGGCACGGGCCGGAGAACAGGGTCGCGGATTTGCCGTCGTAGCCTCCGAAGTGCGTTCGCTGGCCGGGCGATCTGCAGACGCGGCAAAAGAAATCAAAAGCCTCATCAATGCCAGCGTGGAACGTGTCGAACAAGGAAGCACACTTGTCGATCAGGCCGGCGAGACCATGACGGAAGTGGTCGCCAGCATCCGGCGGGTAACCGACATCATGGGTGAAATCAGCGCTGCGAGCAGCGAGCAGTCGCTTGGAGTGAGTCAGGTCGGGGAAGCGGTGGGTCAGATGGACCAAGCGACGCAGCAGAATGCGGCATTGGTTGAGGAGATGGCGGCGGCGGCGTCAAGCCTTAAATTTCAGGCTGAAGATCTGGTTAAAACGGTGGCCACGTTCAAGTTGGATTCCAGTGGTGGGAATGGCATGAATGGCGGGAATAGTGCCAGGCGTACTTCGCTGCCCAAGGCCGTGTCGCCGGAGCGCAGCCAGACGTCGGCAAAACCGTATTCCAAACCGAAACCGGTTTCTGCCAAGCCAACGCCCTTGCCCGGCCCTGCACCGCAGGCGACTGCCAGCGCAGGAAATAGCGACGACAGCTGGGAAACTTTCTGATCACGGCCCTACGGCAGCGTCGGCTTGTCGGGCCATGAAAACCTGATGCAGCGTGATCTTGCGCACTTCAGCCTGACTGGTCTCAATGTGTGCGCGCAGCAGTAAAGTGGCCTGCTCGCCGCGCTTACGCTGGATGGCCTTGAGGATTTTGGCGTGTTCCTCGTACGTAGCGTCGATTCGGGCCGGCTTGGTAAAGTCGAGCCTACGGATGATGCGAATGCGGTCGGTGACCTCTTTGTGGACACGGGCAATTTCCATGTTACCTGCGGCTTCGACCAGCGCGCAGTGAAACTGCTCATCCCACTGGCTGACCTTTACCGCGTCATCACTTCGGTCTTTGGCTGCAACCAGCCAGACGGCGCAAAGTTCGTCGAGCAAGTCCTGTCCCTTTTTGGTCCGTTCTACGGATGCATCGCTCAGTCGCGCTACCGCTGAAGATTCCAGCAGGGTGCGCAGATCGTAGAGTTGTTCAAATTTCTCGAAGTCAAACGGAAGCACGCGCCAGCCGCTTCTGAACAGCACCTCGACATAGCCTTCCTGCTGCAGACGGTACAAAGACTGACGAACCGGCGTGCGCGAAACATTCAGACGCTGGCAGAGCGCGTTCTCGGTGGACCGGTCGCCGGGGATCAGACGAAATTCGGCAATGTCCTGCTTGACTTTTTCATAGACCTCATCAGCGATCGAACGCCGCTCTTTGCGCTCCATTGCGGGCATGGCTTTGCTTTTTACGGTAGTCATTTCCGCAAACTCTACCACTCCTTGCATCGGGTTCAGACTATGACAATGCGTCAAGTATTTCCGCGCTACTCGCAGTCCATCCGACGATGGCCCCCTGGGCATGCACCATGGCAATCGTGGCGGCCTTGAATTCGGGGAAATAGCTTTCGGTGCAGTCGGTCAGAAGCAGACCGTCGTAGCCACGGTCGTTGGCTTCGCGCATGGAAGTCTGCACACATACCTCGGTGGTCACGCCCATGAATATCAGGTGACTGATGCCACGCGCCTGCAACTGATCCTGCAGATCGGTGCCATAAAACATGCCCTTTCCAGGCTTGTCGATCACTATTTCACCCGGTATCGGTGCCAGCTCGGCAATGATCTGGTTGCCCGGTTCACCCGCCACCAGAATGCGTCCCATCGGTCCCTCATCACCAATGCGCAGGCGCGGGTTGCCGCGTTCGCGCTTGGCCGGGGGGCAATCGGACAGGTCGGGCTTGTGCGACTCGCGGGTGTGCACCACCAAGCCGCCGCCATCACGCCAAGCAGCAAGCACGCGCTGGCAGGCCGGAATGATGGCCGTCAGCAGCGACACGTCGTTGCCCAGCGTCTCGCCAAAACCACCGGGCTCGACAAAATCACGCTGCATGTCGATGATGACCAGCGCCGTCTTTTTCAGCTCAAACGCAAAAAGAAACGGGGTCGCGTTGATCGTGGTGATTGGGGCCGACATGGTGTTTCCAATTTGACAAAAAATTGTTCAGTGAACATGGCCGCCCATGTGGGCGCCGAGCACCTGGCGATCGGCGCTGACGGCGGGGGTCTCATACACGATGCGGCCGTCACTCATGACCACGATACGGTCGGAAAGTTCCAGCAGTTCGTCCAGGTCTTCGCTGATCAGCAAGACACCGGCACCGCTTTGCCTGACTTGCACCAGACGGGCATGGATGTCATGCACGGCAGAAAAATCCAGTCCGAAAACCGGATTGGCGGCAATCAGTATCTTGATTTCTCCGGCCAGTTCACGTGCCAGCACGGCACGCTGAACGTTGCCGCCGGAAAGGCTGCGTATGGGCGCATTTTCGCCCTGTGTTTTGACGCCGTACTCGGAAATCCAGGCCCGGGCACGCCGGCGCCATTGTGAGAAATTCAGTATGCCACCCGGAATGTGCGGCACGCGCAACGGCGGCTGATCGAAGTCGCGCAGTGCCATGTTTTCGGCCACGGAAAGGTCGCCAACGCAGGCATTGCGCAGCGGCTCTTCGGGCAGACTGCGCACCATCAGGCGGCGGTTTTCTTCACGCGTGGCGAAATAGGGCTGGCCTGACACATGGACCGTGCCGGAGGCCCTCAGTCGCTGCCCCACCAGCGCCTCGACCAGCTCGCGCTGCCCGTTGCCGGATACACCGGCCACTCCGAGAATCTCGCCGGGTTGCACCTGCAGGTTGACGGAGTGCAGGGCCATCGTTCCACGGTCGCCCACGGCGCAAAGGTCTGACACTGAGAGCGCCAGGGTGCCATGCGCTGACGGCGCTGCAGACGACGCCGCAGTAGAAGCCACCAATGACGCTACCGATGCGTTCCCAGCCTCGTGCTCACCAACATTACCGGCAGCGCCCTCTCCCATCATGGCCGTGGCCAAAAGCGAGGGCGTAGCGTCGGACACACGGCAATGGTGCACCGCCCGGCCCTTGCGGAGCACCGTAACAGCGTCGGCGTAGGCCATGACTTCCCGAAACTTGTGCGTGATGATAATCACCGAACACGCACCGCTGCGCGCAAAGGCGCGGACATGGCCGAGCACTTCGTCGGCCTCCTGCGGCGTCAGCACCGAGGTGGGCTCGTCGAGAATCAGCAATCGGGGGCGCAGATAAAGTTGCTTGAGTAACTCCAGCTTCTGCTTCTCACCAGCGGCCAGTTCCGAAGGCCGGGCATCCAGATTCAGGCTGAACGGCGTGGTGGCCAGAAAGGCCTGCAGCTCAGCGCGCTTGGTTTTCCAGTCGATGAAGGCGGGAACGGTGTTCCCTGCGAGCAGCAGATTTTCGGCCACGCTCATGCCCGGCGCCAGCGTAAAGTGCTGGTACACCATGCCAATGCCCAGCGAACGCGCCACCACCGGATTGGCAATGTTCTGCTCGCGTTCGTCGATCATGATGCTGCCTTCCTCGGCACGCTGAAAACCGGCCACACACTTCACCAGCGTGCTTTTTCCTGCGCCGTTTTCACCCAGTAGCGCATGCACGCTGCCCGCCTCCACACGCATGCTGACAGAGTCCATGGCGGTAAAGGCGCCAAAGCGCTTGGTCAGCTGGTAGGTTTCCAGCGTCAGCGCGCCGCTGTGCGGTTTTTGCGGTGGAATCAGATTGCTGGTCATGCTGGTCTGCTCGTCATGCTGGTCTGCCGGTCATCCAAGCGCTTGCAACAGCTGTTGAGAGCTTGCGTGGGCGCCAAATACGCCGCCCTGCATGGTGATCATTTTGAGCGCCGCCATATGATTTCCGAGGTCGGTTGCGGCCGTGCAGTCGTTGAGCAGCAGGCACTCAAAACCGCGGTCGTTGGCATCGCGCATGGTGGTGTGCACGCAGACGTCGGTGGTGATGCCGGCCAGAATCAGATTGACGATGCCGCGTGTGTGCAAAACCAGTTCGAGGTCTGTGGCGTAGAACGAGCCCTTGCCGGGTTTATCGATTACCACTTCGTCGGGCAGCGGGGCGAGCTCGGGGATGATTTCCCAACCCGGTTCGCCGCGCACCAGAATTCGCCCGCACGGACCGGCGTCGCCAATGCCGACGCCGTTGGTACCAATCTGACGAGAGCGCCAACGTTTGTTGGCCGGAAGATCGGACAAATCGGGACGATGACCCTCGCGCGTGTGCATCACCATGTAACCCAGCGCCCGCAGCGCTGACATCACCGATTGCAGCGGTTCGATGGGTGCGCGTGTGAGCGAAATGTCGTAACCCATTTTGTCCACATAACCACCGGGCCCACAAAAATCGGTCTGCATGTCGATCACGATCAATGCCGTGTTGTCGGGGCGCAAGTCGCCATTCCAGGGCCATGCGTAGGGGTCGGCAGCGACAGTACGAAGGGTCATGCGGGATGCTCCTAGCGGGTGGAAGAAAGTTCGCCCGGACTGCCGGTTGCAACGTTGCCGGGCCTGCAGGTAAAGACCAGAATAACCAGCGTAAGCACGTACGGAACGGTGTTAAAAAGGTGGTAACCCCAGCTGATTCCCACCGATTGCAGCGCCGGTCCAATAGCGCCCGCACCGCCAAAAAGAGCCGCCGCACCCAGACACCGCAGCGGACTCCAGCGCGCAAAAATAACCAGCGCCACCGCGATAAGGCCCTGCCCGCTGGAGATGCCTTCGTTCCAACTGCCCGGGTAATACAGGGTGAGCGATGCGCCGCCCAGACCGGCAATCATCCCGCCCAGACTGGTGGCCATAAGCCGTATGCCGTTGACCGAATATCCGAGCGCGCGCGCCGCGTTGGACGAGTCGCCGCACAAGCGCACCAGCAAGCCCGCCCGCGTACGGCTAAAGGCCCACCAAAGCAAAAACGCAATGACAATTCCAATTGGCAGCAACGCATTGATTTGCAAAGCGGCCCGCACTGCAGGCGAATCGGACCAGTTGCCAAGCTCCAGTGCCGGTATTTGGGGCGCTTGCGGTTGCATCAATGGCTTGCCGAGGTAAAACGCCAATCCGGTGCCCAGCAGCATCAAAGCGATGCCGGTCGCGACGTCATTCACGCGTGGCAGCGCACACAGCAGGCCATGCAATGCGGCCAGCAATCCGCCTGCGACAGCGCCCGCCAAAACACCCAGCCAGCAGTTACCCGTGAGGTAGGCGCCGCCAAAAGACGCCATCGCCGACAGGACCAGCACGCCTTCGAGCCCGAGGTTGATGCGGCCGGATTTTTCGGTCAGGCACTCGCCCAGGCTGACAAACAGAAATGGCACGCCGACGCGCAACGCGCCGCCACCAATGCCGGCGAAGAGTGCAATGCAGGTATCGGCAGTCATGGTTGAACCTCCTTGACGGCGCCCGGCGCTGCGGGCGCGGTGCTGGATTGCGCTGGTGTTGGCATTGGCGCTGGTGTTGGTGTTGGTGTTGGTGTTGGTGTGGGCATTGGCGCTGTCGACGGTGTCGGCAACAAGGTTTGCCAGTTGAAATCGCGTAGCGCCTCGCTGGCCAGAATGAAAACGAAGGCAATTCCCTGCAACACTTGCACCGACGCATCGGGCAAGCCCAGCCGGCGCTGCAGCAAACTACCCGCGGCACCAAAACCGCCAAAAACGATGGCCACTGGAATGACCGCAAACGGACTTTGGCGTGAGATGAATGCAACCAGAATTCCGGCGTAGCCGTAGCCGGCAATCAGCGATGCGTTGGCGTTGGTGTGTACTGCAGCCACTTCCACGGCGCCTGCAAGTCCAGCACAGGCGCCTCCCACGGCACACGCAATGAGAACCAGTCTGGAGGCGGGCAAGCCCACCAGCTGGGCTGCACGGGGATTTCCACCCACCACGCGCACCGCGAAACCGGATGCGGTTTGTCGCAGCCACAGGCCGCTGATCAGACAGGCCAGCACGCCAATGACGAGCCCCCAATGCACGTCAGATCCGCCAATTCCACCCACCCGGATGCCTTCGCTCAGGGCCAGCGTGGACGGTTTGTTGAGACTGGCCGGATCGCGTAGCACGCCCTCCACCAGATGTTTGAAAAGGCCGATGGCAATGTACGCCAGCAACAGGCTGCTGATGGTTTCGTTGATGCCACGGTATTGGCGCAGCCAGCCCACCAGCGCAATCCATAATGCGCCGGCCAATGCGCCGGCGGCAAACACCAGCGTCGTGCCAATGACATTGTCGGGCAAGGGCATGGCGTAAGGCAGCGCGGCACAGGCCAGGCCGCCCAGCACCAGCGCGCCCTCGGCACCAATCACCACCAGACCCGCGCGTGCCGGCACCGCCACGCACAGCGCCGTCAACATCAGGGGTGCAGCACGTTGCAAGGTGTTCTGCCACGAAAACCAGTCGCCAAAAGCGCCTTTGAACAAGGTCAGCCAGACGTCGACCGGATTGACACCCGACAGACTGACGAATCCGCCAAAGACCAGCAGCGCCATCGCAATGGCGAGTATGGGCAGCAGAATGTCTTTGAGGGATTCGCGCACGGTGCTGTGCCTTTGCGGCGGCTCAGATCGAACCGATAACGCCTTCGACCAGGTAGTTCATCTTTTCGAGTTCCAGATCGGTCTGACCAAATGTTTTACCGGCAGGAACCACCACGTTGCCCTTGTTGTCCTTGAGCGGACCCTTGAAAATGTCGAAGCTGCCAGCGACCATTTTTGCCTTCACATCGTCGGCGTGCTTTTTGGCGGCATCGGTCACCATCGAACCGTAAGGCGACATCTTGACGTAGCCTTCCTTCAGACCGCCTCGGATGAAATTGGGGTGTGGCTTGCCGGATTGCGCAGCCTCGATCACGGTCTTGTAGGCTGTGAGCCAGTTCCATTCGGCGCCCGTCAGGTAAGCCTGTGGGGCGAGCTTGGCCTGCGACGCATGGTAGCCGCAGACCATCTTGCCGCGCTTGGCAGCGGTTTCCACAATGACCTTGGGGCCGTCGACGTGCATCGTAATAACGTCCACGCCCTGATCGCACAAACTGTTGGTGGCTTCGGCCTCTTTAACGGCCATCGACCAGTCGCCCGTGAAGATGACGCTGCAAGTGATGCCGGGCTTGACCGAACGTGCGCCCATCAGGAAGGAGTTGATGTTGCGCAGCACCTGCGGAATGGGCTTGGCGGCTACAAAACCAATCTTGCCGCTCTTGCTCATGTGGCCGGCAACAACGCCATTGAGATACTGGCATTCGTCGATGTAGCCAAAGTAACTGCCCACATTTTTGGGATGCTTGCCTTCGGTCCACATGCCGCCGCAATGGGCAAAACGCACGTCCGGATATTTGGCCGCCAGCGCAAGAATGTACGGATCAAAATAGCCGAAAGAAGACGGAAACAGCACCGACGCGCCGTCCTGCGCAATCATGCCGGTCATCGTCTTTTGCACGGCTGAAGTTTCGGGTACGTTTTCCTCTTCGACCACTTTCACACCGGGCATTTTCCGAACCACGGCAACGGCCTCGGCCTGCGCCTGGTTGTAGCCGTAATCGTCTTTAGCACCGACATAGATGGCGCCGATGGTGATGGGTTTCTGGGCCATCGCCAACGTGCTCCAGGAGCCCAGCGTGGTCGCGGCGCCGAGTGCGGCGATGGTCTTGAGGGATTCTCTGCGGTTAGGGTTTTGCAGGCTCATGATCGGGGTTCCTTTTGGTGAGTTGAAGACGATCCAAAACGGTGCGATAATTAAAATCCATTCTTGGATACAAGTTTGTGTGCAATATCTGTGCCTGAACCAGACTTAAGCTGCCAACAGACTGACGTGCGCGCTGACCACTCTCCAGCCATCGGGTGTTCGGACCCAGGTCTGGCTTTGCCGGCCCGTGTGCGGTGATCCCATGCGCTGAAATTCCAGATTGACGGTGGCAAAGTCGCGCCCATAGGTGGTGATGCAGGTGCGCAAGATGGTGCGTTCGAGCCCTGCAGACGGGCGTGCCGCACGAAAGGCCTGAATAGCCGGATAGCCATACAGGTTTTCGCCCGTGCCATAGCGCAGCGTATGCGGGCTATCCCAGAACAGGGCATCGAGTTCGGCCACGTTGTTGCTGACCAGCGCGCGCTCGTAGCGGTCGCTGATTTGCTGAACTTCAAGCAGGACGTCGGGAAGATTGATTTCCATTTTAGAGATTGACGGATTTGAGGTGTGCCACGCCCGAGTCTTGCAACACCTGTGCGGCACGAACGGCAAGATCTTCGCGCCAGGGTGCGGCAATCAGTTGCACGCCGATGGGCAACTCTCCGTTGGAGCCCGGCCACATTGGTGCTGTTACAACCGGACAGCCGGAATAGGAAATAGGTTGGGTTAGCAAGCCGATGGAGGGCCTGCACGGATATTGTTCGCCGTTGATGTCGAGCCATTGCGCGCCAATTTCGGGCGCGCTCAAGGGCGTGGCGGGGGCGATCAGCACGTCCCAATCCTGAAACAGTGCCAAAACCCGTTCCCGATAAACGCGCCGGAATTGTTGGGCTCGCAAATACCACGCAGCGGGTTGCAATGCGCCAGCCAGAAATCGGTCTACCGACAAAGGCTCAAAATCCTGCATCTGCGTGCGAAGGTCTGCCAGATGCAACCGGCCGCCTTCACTGGCAGTGGTAATAAAGGCAGCCGCGCGCGCCAGTGCCGCGTCGGGCCAAAGTGTGGTTGCCGTGGCGTTTAGTGCTGCCGCTGCCTGCGCAGATGCCCGGGCTGCTGCCGGGGTGGAATAGGCATCAAAGTATCCGCTCAGGCGGGCGATGCGCAGACCTTTGATGCCCGAACTTCTGACCGCATTAATCGGTTGAACTCGCTTTGCATGACAGCCGGGGTCGATTGGATCGGGGCTTTGCAAGGCATCGTAGGCCAGCGCCAGGCCCTCAACCGAATCAGCCAGTGGGCCCAGATGATCGATGCTGTGCACAAAGGGATAACTGCCGCGCCGAGACAAGCGGCCAAAGGTAGGCTTTAGCCCCCAGACGCCGCAAAACGACGACGGCACGCGAATGGATCCATTGGTGTCTGAGGCCAGCGCAACACCGACCTGCCCCGCCGCCACCGCAGCGCCCGAACCGCCGGAAGAGCCTCCCGCCGTGCAGCTTAATTTGTGTGGGTTGCGGGTCGGGCCAAAGTGGGTGTTTTCGGTGGTGAAGCCATAGGCGTACTCGTCCATATTGAGCATGCCCACCAGCACCGCACCGGCGCGCTGCATCTGCGTCACCAGAAATGCGTCGTGCGATGCAGCGGCATTTTTTTGGTTGACTTTTGAGCCTGCCAGCGTGACTTCGCCCTGCACGTCAAAAAGATTTTTTACCGCGTACGGAACGCCCGCCAGCGGCGGCAATACCGCGCCTGCGCTTCGCATTGCGTCAACGGCGTCGGCCTCACGGCGGGCCCGCTCGAAGGTGTGACCCGTGAAGGCGTTGACGCGGAGATCGCTTGCAGCAATGCGTTGCAAGCAGGCATCAAGAGCCTCGCGGGCACTGATATCGCCTGCGGCTATGGCGCTTGCCAGCCTGGGTGTTGCAGGAAGTTGCGCTGCGGGTGAAGCTGCAGGTGAAGCTGGGGGGGTCATCACAATGCTTCGGGCTCGGGGTCTGCGGCAGGAAACTCGGCCGGACAAAATATTTCGCTCATCTCTTCGTGCATCGGCAGCGAAAACGCTTCGAGCTGGCCTGCCATAACCAGCGTTCGGCCCAGTTGCAGCGCTACGGCACTGGCCCGTGCCTCGTCCAGTGGAATTTCCAGCAATCTGG
>Ga0007854_10002237_pt1 | contig 12071 bp, 11 predicted proteins | sample CryBogCBH12Aug08_FD_60382 | JGI IMG/M metagenome (GOLD analysis project Ga0007854, IMG submission 60382) | Freshwater microbial communities from Crystal Bog, Wisconsin, USA - CBH12Aug08 | ecosystem: Environmental > Aquatic > Freshwater > Lake | place: Crystal Bog, Wisconsin, USA | collected... | reverse complement strand
GTCGGAATTGCCCGGTTGGCCGGACAATCCCCACTTTGGGTTACTTGCTCTTGCCGACTGTGGATGGAGCAGGTTGACAGCAGCACTGCTTGTGACAGCAGGCGCCAAGTGTAAGAGTAGCGGCAGCAAGTGCGACAACTGCTGCGATTTTGGTGATGGTCATTGTATATTTCGCCTCCTTTCTATGCTGGTTGCACGTTAATAAAGATAATGCTGTTTGTAAAATGGACGAAGAAAAAAAGCCGGACCTTTGTTGGGTCCGGCTTTTTAAAAAGTTAGAACTGTCCGGTTGGCCGGACAATCCCCCCCCTTTTTACGTTACTTGCTCTTGCCAACTGTGGCTGGAGCAGGAGCCTGCTTTTGGGCACAGGCGCCAAGGGTGAGAGTAGCTGCCGCAAGTGCGACAACTGCTGCGATTTTGGTGATGGTCATTATATATTTCGCCTCCTTTCTATGCTGGTTGCTGTGATTTAACATACGATCTACTCAGATGTGGACAAAGAAAAATCCAGATTTTTTTTGATGCGCTAGGACATTTGTGTTTCAGGCCCCCTTATTTCAACAAGAGAGCCAGGTGCGACCATGTCAAACAATTCGATAATATCCCTATTATTAAGGCGGATGCAGCCATGGCTTGCCGCCGTTCCGATAAGGCCCTCTTGATTTGTGCCATGTAAATAGATGTGGCGGTCCCGAGTATTTCTGTTTTCAGCATCCAACCCATCCAACCAAAGGATGCGCGTAAGGATCAAATCCTCATCCCCACCAGGATCAGCAAGCTTTCCAGTTTGCTTTCGCCCCTTGAAGATCATCCCCTCCGGGGTGCCCACCCCGATTTTTTCGAGTATCTGAAAACGTCCTGTCGGTGTCCGGAAGCTTCCATTCTCCATGCCAACGCCGAATTTGGAGGATGAAATGGGGTAAGTAGCAATGGTGCACTCGCCTTCTATGAGATCCAGAGTTTGTTTCTCGATGTCGATCAGAAGGCGTTTTTTCCCTGATGGTAAAGCTTTCGTCATGTATTTGTTTCTGGATGCTTGCAGAAATAGGTGCGCAAAGGCAATTCTTACCCCCTTAAACATGACAACGAGTAATTCGCCCATTCCTGCCTCCAGACCCAAGCATATTGCCGTGGTTGGAGCTACCGGTGCTGTCGGGATCGAAATTCTGAATGTTCTGGAACGTCGGAATTTTCCAGCAGCATCCCTGCGACTTCTCGCCTCATCGAAATCTGCCGGAAAGATCCTCACTTTTCGAGGGGAGAAAATAAGCGTTGATGCATTGGAACCGAATAGTTTCGAGGGAATCGACGTTGCACTCTTCAGCGCTGGAGCCGGAATTTCTAGGGAGTTTGTTCCTCACGCCGTCAGGGCTGGTGCCGTTGTGGTGGATAATTCCTCCGCTTTCCGGATGGATCCTAAGGTTCCTCTCGTGGTTCCAGAAATCAATGCCGTCGATCTGAACTCCCATAGCGGAATTATTGCCAACCCCAATTGTACCACTGCCATTATTTTGATGGCCCTCCATCCACTGCACCTGAGTTTTGGCCTCAGAAGGGTGATCGCCTCCAGTTATCAGGCAGTTTCGGGAACAGGGGCCCGCGCGATAAAGGAACTCCGTGACCAGGTCGAGGCTATCTCTTCCGGCAGGACAGTTCTAAAGGAGGTTTACCCTCATCAGATTGCTTTCAATCTCATTCCGCATGTCGATTCTTTTCTCGAGGACGGGTACACTCGTGAAGAGATGAAGATTCAGAATGAGGGGCGTCGCATTCTTCATCTTCCGAATTTTACTGCCTCAGTTACATGTGTCCGTGTTCCCGTATATCGAGCCCACTCTGTCTCGGTGACAGCAGAATTTGAAAAAACTGTTTCTCTTGAGGAAGCCCGTCGCGCGATTACCGAAGCACCTGGAATACAGCTGGTAGACGACCCTTCCAGCGCAACCTACCCCATGCCCCTCGACTGCAGCGGCGAAGACGACTGCAGGGTTGGGCGCCTACGTCTTGACTGTGCACTTCCAAATTCACTTACCTTTTGGGTTTGCGGTGACCAGCTTCTCAAGGGAGCTGCCTTGAATGCTGTTCAGATTGCAGAGCGGCTTTAAATTTTAACTATTCCATTAGTATGCCAACATACGAATACGAGTGTTCAAAGTGTAAGAAGACCTTCGATGTCTTTCAGTCCATGAAAGACGCGGCTTTTACAGTATGCCCAAAGGAAAAATGCCTCATGAAAAAATGGGGAAAAGGGAAGGTGAAAAGGCTTCTCGGGGCCGGTGCTGGACTGATCTTCAAGGGATCTGGATTTTATATCACCGACTATCGAAGTGAGGGATATAAGAGTGCAGCGAAAAGCGATACCACTTCTAGTTCTTCAACCGCTCCCGCATCTGGATCAGCATCCAAAGGAGAGGGTGGGGGAAAGAGCGTGACCTCGGATTCCTCGAAGGCCAAAAAATCACCTCCCAAGACATCATGAGCGAACGTCGCTGTCAGTCGTGCGGCCAGATTGTCAGCAGCACCGTTGTCTATTGCACTAACTGTGGATCACTCCTCCCAATAGACTCGGGCCTTGAGGGTGGCCGAACAGCTTCAGGTCCGGCAACTAGTGCCATCCGTCGCCCTCAACAGATTAAGAGGACCCCCGTGGAGAGCCGTACCTTTTTCTCCCAATTCTTAGGGCTGATTTTTTATGCCCTGACCGTAACCCTCGCTGTGGTCATCGTTCTCGCGCTGATGGAACCAAACGAGTACACCTCCGAAAATCCAGAAGTCTTGGGCGCTACCGCGATTGTGAAACAAACCTTGGGAAATTCACGATTCGAACCTGCGCATATCTCACAGCAGATCCTGAACGATTTTTTGCGCACGTCTGGACGCGTACAGTGGAATTTGCCAATTCCATTCTTCACTCCTGAATGGAGAGCAAGCCGTGTAATTCTCAAAGAGGGACATCTAGTATATTTTCTTGATCTTAACTTCCTGAACTATCCATTTCATTTTTCTGAGACATTTCATATTCAGGGCCTGCCCTCTCATTGGGTTCTGGTGCCAGATTCAGGATCGATTGGATTGTTGCATCTCACAGGACCATTTCTTTATTTGCTGACCCCTGTGATTGCTTCAAGCACATCCCCGTTTGGGCAGGAGTTAAGATTATTGGAGAAGGCAGAAATGCTCCGCATCCATGCAGGTGTGCTCGAATTTAAAATGCCCTAGCATACAAGGACCGTGTCGTCGAAATTATGTTTGAGGAACGTGTATGGTATCCGTGATCTTGCACTACTTCCTCTTTTGATCACGCTCGTTGCGTCGTCGCTTACTGCTAAAACTGCCGATCTCTCCTCGCAAGGGGTCTTTTCAATCAGCATCAACGCCGAAAGTTCATCTTCACGGCCTTCTCGTTCACTTGATGCAGTAGAGGATGAATTTCTTACATTAACCGGCTTTTCCCCTGGGAGCTATCCGCCTGTTGCTGTTGTGATCCATCCTGCAAGCGAGGCCAATCAGCTTCTGCCCTCTCTCAGGGTTGATTGTATCGAGGGTGGAATGACCAGAGTTCAGGTGGATCTGACCAATCCGCTCATGAATAATTCCGCAAATCGGCAGTGCCTCGTAACTGCAATGCTTCTCAGGGAATATTATGGAACCAATGCTCCACAGCCAGGATCACCCATCGCAGCTTTTCCGGATTGGCTGACCCATGGACTTGGAGCTTTATGTCACCACTCCACTGAATCCGATAGCATCCCGGCGAACTATCTTCAGGGCAATGTCCCTCCCTCTATCGAGGATTTTCTTGTCCAGAAACCCCCGGACCCGGCCAATCCATCCCTTGTAGACCTCTATGATTCCATGGCTGCATCGCTTTTCAAAGCAGGCATAAAGGGCTCTGGAGGCGATGCTTTTCGCAATTGGATCGGACATTTGGATCCACATGCCCCTTTGCAAAATCCTCCTCCTTGGCCTCCGGAGTGGGAGTTGCGAGCGGTCGAGCGCCGCTGGCTACTAATAATGGCTGAAAACTCCCGTCAGGGGCATTCTTCAAGCATCTCCTTTCTAGGGGTGAGAGAGACTCTCTCACAATATGATCAGATCCTCTCGGAGGTAAATACAACCGGCCATTCTCTCTCCCTTCTTCGCGCAGAGAAAGGAGGGGATTATACCGCTCAACAACTCTCATTGCGCCTGAACTCATTACGCCTGCAAGCTAATCCGGTTACGTTGCCACTACTCGGCGATACCATCGCCTTTCTCACCAAACTCAAGCATCAATCACCAAAGAAACTCCTCACGGAAGAAAAGAAGCTGGCCGATCTCCGGGCGAGAATTCTTAAGCAATCCAAGTCTATTGAAGAATATCTAGACTGGTACGAGGCTGCTAGACTCCAAGTCCGTAGTGGTCTTTTCGACCGCCTTCTTGAGGCACCTTGTATTCCACTCAAGAAAGGACCTGTAGGCACTTATCTTGATACAGTGGAAGCAAGGGGGTGGTGATTAATGAAGCGAGGTATTTTGGCATCCTCATTATTAAGACCATCTTTCGGAAGACTGATTTTCTCACGATACTTGCGCAATATTCCAAGGGCATTATGGTTCAACGATGTTCTCTTTTACCCGATACGAGCAGATGGTTCGGACCTTCGTTTTGAAAACATTTTCTGTCCGGTCGGCAATCCTTGATACAGCTATGACCGTGGAAGAAAAGTCGTCTTTTTCCTATCTCTGATCAACCAGATGAAAGTTTTTGGATTCAACGAAGCCGTGGCAGCAGTTGTGGAAAAAGATCCCAGATTCCGTCCTGAGGGATACCAGTTTCTGCATGAATCTCTTGAGGCGATTCTCAAAAAGCGTTCCAAGGGAAAGCACTCACCCGTGTCGCCCCACGTCACAGCTAATGAACTCCTTGAGGGATTCCGCACACAGGCCATCAAGGAGTTCGGTCCAATGGCTTCTACCGTCTTGGATTATTGGGGTATCTCCTGCTGTCGTGATATCGGGCAAATGGTTTTTTATCTGGTCGAGGCGGGGGCCTTCGGCACAACAGAGAAGGACTCCATACAGGATTTTGAAACTGGGTTCGACTTTTACGAGGCATTTGTTCTTCCCTTCCTACCTCCATCGCTAATTCCCAAGGACTCGGTTCCGTCCAGCCTTAAGAATGGCATGATCACTCCATGAATTGGACTCCAATTTTGATGCCTCTCCTAACCGTGCTTCTTTCCAATTCCCTGAACTCTTCCCCAAAAAAGACAGACAAGGATGGTGTCCCTGGGGCTCAATCGCCTTTTGAAGCAACATTGGATTTTACTTCCACCAGTATTCTCGCTGCAAAACCGGAGGTTTTTACATTTCCGAACGGTCTCACACTAATCGTGGAGGAGAATCACGGGGCTCCTGTTGCCAGTGTCCAAGCGTGGTGCAATACCGGATCGATTCACGAGGGAAAACTCCTGGGAGCGGGGCTCTCTCACATACTCGAGCACATGCTCTTCAAGGGAACCACTTCGCGGGCTCCCGGTGTGATCGCGAGCGAAGTGCAGGATCAAGGCGGCTACATCAACGCCTACACTTCATATGACCGCACTGTCTACTGGATTGATGTGCCAGCCGCTGGCGCTGTCAAAGCTGTTGATATTCTCGCCGACGCGATGATGAATGCGACCCTTCCACAAGAGGAGTATAATAAGGAACAGGAAGTGATCCGCCGCGAATTTGCCATGGGTTATGACAATCCTGATAGGATGGCCTCTCTCTTGCTGTTCCGCACAGTATATCATAACAGTCCATTCAAGGAACCTGTCATCGGCCATCTAGACATCTACAACCGACTCACTCGACAGGACGTGCTTGATTACTACAAGCGTCGCTATGTTCCCAATAATCTCTGTTTTGTAGTAGTGGGTGATGTCAAGGCCTCGCTGATACGCGATCAGCTTGCGAAATTTTTCGAAAAATATCCACGTGCTCCTCTCGAACCAGTACCTGTTGAACAAGAACCGCCACAGCTTGGAAAACGGGAGGGCAGGGAATTCTTTCCAACGGAACTCACCCGCATAAACATGGCTTGGAGAGCTCCGGGAGCCAGCAGCCCCGATACCGCCGCTGCAGAAGTTCTGGCAAACATACTTGGGGCTGGCACCAGTTCAGTACTGAATTCCGAGGTGAGGGAAAAGAAGCATCTCGTTTTCCATATAGGTGCTGGTCTCTATACTTTAACACCGACTGAGGGGCTGATCTATGTCGGGGCGATTGCGGATCCCTCAAAGCGCGAGGCAGCCCTAGGTGCAATTCTCACTCAGGTTGCTCGGATTGCTCGTGACGGGATAACAGATTCGGAGCTTGCCAAAGCAAAGAAGGGAATCCTATCCGACCATTACCATGGACTTGCGACCATGCGTGGTAGAGCTTCCGACTACGGCAATGGATGGTTGCTGACCGGCAATCCTGAGTACGGAAAACGTTACCTGGAGACTTTGTGGAAAGTGACTTCAGCGGATGTGGGCAGGGTTGCTGCCACCTATCTCAAACCTGAAGGGCTAACGGTTACCTCACTTGATCCCATTGCCGGGTCAGGTGGCTCAAAGGAATCGGTTTCAAAACCAGCTTCAAATAAAGTCAGTAAATTCGAATTGAAGAACGGGCTACGTGTATTAATCGGACAGGACGCCCGTCTGCCAATTGTTTCTATCGTTGCCGCATTCCGCGGCGGCTTGCTTGCAGAGACTTCCTCCAAAAACGGTGTTTCCCAGCTACTCGCCAGCACGATTGTCAAGGGAACCAAGACCCTTAATGCAAGTCAGATTGCTGAAACCCTGGAGAATGTCGGTGGATCTCTGGGAGCTTCGTCAACCAACAACTGTTTTTCCATCTCTGTTGACGTCATGAAATCCGATCTTCCCCTTGGGATGCAGATCCTTTCGGATGTTGTGGCAAATGCAACCTTTCCAGATGTCGAATTTGCCTTGGAGAAGGATTCCCAACTTGCCGCTATCAAGAGCGAGGAGGATCAGATCACCGCAACCGCACGAAACCTTCTCAAATCCCGGCTTTATGGCGCGCATCCCTATTCGCTCCGCAATAACGGCACTCCGGAGAGCGTTAAGGGCCTTACTCAGCAAGATTTAAGGGATTACCGTGACCGCCTCATGGTCGCTCGCAATGGTGTCCTCTCGATTTTTGGGGATGTGGATCCTCAAGAGGTGATGAAACTTGTCAAAAAGGACTTTGGTTTACTTCCTGCGGGGGAAGCTGCTCTTCTTACTCCTCCAGCTGTCAAGCCCCTCACGGAATCTGTTCAGATATCCGCTGAGCGACCCAAACAACAGGCGGTAATCATGAGAGGGTATCTTGGTACGACAATTGAGAGTGTAGATAGGCCCGCCTTAGAACTTATCGAGGAGGCCTCTAGCGACCTTGGTTCACGTTTCTTCGTACGTATTCGAGAGAAGCTCGGCCTTGCATATTTCGTCGGCGCTTCCAACTCCGCCGGCTTGGATCCGGGCGCCTTTGTTTTCTACCTCGGAACAGACCCCAGAAAGGTAGATCTTGCAAAGCAGGAGTTTGACGACGAAATCGACAAACTTGCAAATGATGGACTCACAAGCGAGGAACTTCAAAGGGCTAAGGCCAAACTTCTCGGAGCCGAAGCGATCCGCAACCAGTCAAACGCTGCTCTTGGCGGTCTCTGCGCTACAAACGAATTGCTTGGACTCGGATATGATCATGACAAAGTTCGCTCAGATGAGATTATGAAGGTGACCCTTGAGGAAGTGAAACGTGTCGCCAGAAAATACTTTCATGACGCCAAGAGCGTTGAGGTGGTTGTTGGTCCGGCATCTTCTGCCAGGGTACCCCTGCACGAGTCTTAGTCGGCATCCGAAGTCGCTGATGAATGAGAACAGAGTTCTTTTTCACTGATTTCGAAATTCATCTTTTGATAGTTTTATGAAGGTATTTTATAAAGCATTCTCTATCGCGGTTTCAGGGTCGCTTTTGACGTTCATAGTCACATTCATCATGGGATATTTTCACCTTCTCAGACTACAGCCTCCACACGACCTGCTTCATCCCATGCCCCAAGATGTCACAGCCTTCCCACCATCAGCCGCCTGGCTTTTTGCACTTCCATGTAGTTTGGCTGCTCTCGTTTTGCTGTTCGCAGCTGCGTTGATAATGTTCAATTGCCAAAACACTGAGAATGCTCAGAAGCAGCAATAACCCTCTCCTGATGTCAGCTGACTAGGAAACAACGGACTTGAGAGGTTGGAAAGGATGACGTATGCTAATCATATTGAACCCTTAGTGATTTTAGTGACCCGCAAAATCGCAACTGTTTGATTCCTCTCTATTAAGAGAGCAGTATACCAACAGCGAACCAAATACTTGATATGGCCGAAATCCAGCAATCAACCAACTCCGCAGACCTAACCCGGCGCTTCATAGAACTCATCATGATGAACGCCCAGCAGGCGGCCCTTTGTCTTGGCCAGTTAGCGCACCCATCCACAGGGAAGGCCGAGATTAACCTTGATGCAGCACGGATGTTTATAGACCACCTTGAAATCATAAGGGAGAAAACGCGTGGCAACCTCAATAAGGATGAGGAAAAGATTCTCGCTAGTGTTCTTTCTGAACTTCAACTTTCTTTCGTTCAGGCAACAACCAATGCTGGTGAAAAGCAGGACGAGCAGCAGGCTAGCGTTGATCTTCAACAAAATGAGGAAATGTCAGGTATTCCGCAATCATCGTCCCCACCTCAAGAACCACCTACACCTTCCTCTTCCGATGAGGGAAGGAAAAAGTTTACCAAGAGCTACGGTTCATAATTAGCAGCGCCTTTCGGCGGGGTTAGCCATCTTCCGCATACAGCTGGTTGGATGGAATCGATGATAGTGAACCCTCTGATCGTGTTTCTATGGTTTCGTTTAATGTACTTCCTATTCAATTGGTTAGACGATCTGCAAAGCTTTATGAGTCGTTTCAAAAGCTATTCATTAAATGGGGAAAACACATTGCCTACTCGTGTAAAGAAAAGTAGTAGTAGAGCATGGTTGTCGTGAAGTTAATCCGCATTTCATTGCTTGCCGTTGCAGGAATTCTTGTCTCGGCCATTTATGCTGAGGAAGTTCCCAATACCGATGCCACGCGTTCTAACAATAATGCTCTTGTAATGCAGGGGGAGCAGGCCGACCAAGGCATCCAGGGTGATGCAGGCACCGAGACCGAAAATTGGATGAAATGGGAAAAGCAATTGAAAGACCAGCTAGACCAACTGGCGGATAAAGAAAAGAAGGCAGTACAGGATGAACAAAAAGCAGCTCAGGCACTGACAGCAGCGCGCGAAGCCGTGGACGTTGAGAGAGCAAAGCCAACGAAGCAGGACGACCTATTTGCTGAACAAAAGAAAATTGCTGAGCTGGAAAAAGTTGCTGAACACTGTCAGAAGCAGGATCTGGATGCAGCACAGTATGAGCACCAACTGGAATTGGATAGATTGTCAAAACAGGTGGATCTCTGGGCAATCAAAGCGTTGCTAAAACCTACGCAACCACCCCCCTTCCAGAACTCTCAATCATTGCCGGGATCGAATCCTTGATCCGTAAAAATCTGGTTCTCTGTACTTTCGGAGTGCAGTAATACACGAGTTAGTTTCCTGATACAGAGAGCGGAAGTTGCAGGGTTTCCGAGCGGAGAGATGATTTAATCGCCTACAAATCAACCGGAACTCCCGGCGTTGGAGCGCACACCTTTGTATACGGAAGTGCATTCGAAAGTTCCTGCTTGAACCACTCGATGGCAGGATTGTCACCATGGACGAGAAAAATGGTCTTGGGACGGATTTTTATTGCGTATGAAAGGAGATCCTCACGGCGAGAGTGAGCACTGAATGTGAAGATTTCCCGGTGGCAACGAAAAGGAACAAAGGCTTTCTCCGAAAGTTGAACATCGCTTCCAAGCTGCGCTTGGCGGACTCTCCCAGCCGGCGAGTTAGCATCTGAATAACCAACGAAGAAGATGTACTGGGAGGAATCCGGAAGAACTTTTCTGGCAAAGATATTGGAAAGCGTATGCTCTGTCATCATGCCGCTGCTCAGGGCGTAGATTGCCCGCTTGCGCGGACTGAGAGACCGGATCTCTGTACCTCCAGCTACGTAAGGAGTCACCGCTTCCATAAGCTTAAGTCGCGGAAGGTTTCTTGATACCTCACCGGCCATTTCATCGTAGACGGCGGTAATCTTGCTGCTCAACCCTCCAATGTAAAGCGGGGTAGGTGGGATGATTCGTTCTCTCTGCATCTTCCAAAGCATGGCCATAACCTCTTGTGTCTTACCTAGAGCAAAGACCGGGATTGTTATGCTGGCTCCCTCAGAAAGTGCCGATGCGACTGCAGATCCAAAGCGTTGCTCCTCCTTGATTCTGGTGAAATCAGAAGGTAGCGGGGCGTCTCCGCGGGTTGTTTCCATCAGTAGAACATCGATTTCTTCCTCTGGGAATCGAGCGCCTGTCTGGATAGTCTGGTCTTCGAAATTCACGTCGCCGGTGTAGAAAAACTTTTTTCCTCCTGATCGTATCAAAACACCGGTTGATCCCAAAATATGTCCGGCATCGTAGAAGGTGATTGTTGTTGAGGATACGTCGCCAGAATTCCCGCGTCCGCCGTCTAGGTCCAAAGGACGATCCAAGGGACAACGCCGCCACTTTCTGGAAGCAGTCTCTATGGACTGGTGCGTGAATAGTGGGGCATCGGTGATTTTTAACTCCTCCTGCTGGCGTGTCATTACATTGACCGAGTTGTGAAGCATGATCTCGGCAATCCGAGCCGTTCCGGGAGTCATTAGTACTGGCATGCCTGGTTGTCCTGACTGGAGCAGTGCCAGACATCCGACATGATCCTGATGTGCATGGGTCAGGATAGTTGTCCTAATTGCTTCGCCTCCAATCTCCTCCAACATCGGTGTTGCATCACGGCCCACACGTTCAGGATGCATACCACAGTCAAGAATCACGGTACCGTCGGGTAGATCTAGGCGGTAGCAGTTGGAACCAATTCCGGCTCCCCGAGTAAGATTGGTGAAACGCATTCTTTTTTCACCCTAATCTGGCTGATCGCATGCCGCTAGGAACAATTGGATCGTAATGCCAATCTGACATCCGGCTTCTACATTAAACTTTTTTTTCGCGCTGGATTATTTTCTGCAACTTTAGTCCCTTCATGGGTTTTCATGGGTGATATGTTTTCTCCCCTTTCTGAAAAACTCTGGAACCGCACGATGGCAGCACACCTGCTTAATAGGGCTGGATTTGGAGGCACCCCTACGGAGATTGACTCCCTGATGAAGAAGGGACCGGAGGAAGCAGTGGAATCTTTTCTTAAACCCGATGACGACAGCGATCTTTTTCCAAGACCAGGAATCGTTGAGCCATCAACTCGCTTTGACTATCATCAAAGGGAAAGAGCTGCTGCCAACGAGGATGAGAAAAGAAGGATCCGTAAAGAGATTCGTTCTCTCGATTACGCTTCCATGCTTGATCTTCGTCTCTGGTGGCTGAACCGGATGCGCTACACCTCTGCGCCGCTTGTGGAAAAGGCGACACTTTTCTGGCACGGCCATTTTGCTACCAGTGAAAAAAAAGTAAATAATTCGTACATGATGTGGAGACAGAACGAGACTTTGCGCCAGTACGCGCTCGGAAAGTTTCCCGATATGCTCAAGGCTATTTCACGTGATCCTGCCATGATCCGATGGCTTGATCTTGAGCAGAGCAAGAAAAACCATCCCAATGAGAACTTCGCCCGGGAAGTCATGGAGCTTTTTTCCCTAGGGGAGGGGCATTATTCCGAAAAGGACATTCAGGAGTCGGCAAGAGCATTTACCGGCTATCGAATTCAGTATGATACAGGCGAGTTCAAGATGCTTGATCGTGAGTTTGATTCCTCCCCAAAGACGTTTTTTGGAAAAACGGGAGCCTTCACTGGCGACGATATCATCAATGCAATTGTCGCCCAACCTCAGTGTGCCCGTTTCATAGGCCGCAAATTATGGGTCTTTTTTGCAGGCTCCAACCC
>Ga0007854_10002236_pt1 | contig 12077 bp, 10 predicted proteins | sample CryBogCBH12Aug08_FD_60382 | JGI IMG/M metagenome (GOLD analysis project Ga0007854, IMG submission 60382) | Freshwater microbial communities from Crystal Bog, Wisconsin, USA - CBH12Aug08 | ecosystem: Environmental > Aquatic > Freshwater > Lake | place: Crystal Bog, Wisconsin, USA | collected... | reverse complement strand
ATGTTGTTGTACTGATATTCGCGCAAGCCGTAAATTGGATAATGCTCGGGAAAGTCGCGCATAATAGCAGCGGCCAATATAGTCAGATCGTATGCAGTGGAATAATGACTGGCTTGCGGCAGACCGGAGGCATTCACAAAGTGAGTGTTTTTCATTCCCAACCGTATTGCTTCACTGTTCATCAACCCGGCAAATTTTTCCTCATTGCCTGCCAGAGTTTCTGCCAATACCCGCGCAGCATCGTTACCGGATTGTATGATGAGACCATGCAATAGCTCAGCCACTGTTACCGGCTTGTTGGCTACTAAAAACATTCTGGATTCTTCACCCGGGGTACGCAAGGCTTCTGCCGAAGGAGTAATAAATTGATCTTGCGCAAGACGCCCTTGTTTGAGTGCCACAAAGGTTAAATAAGCCGTCATCAATTTGGTGATTGAAGCCGGCTCAATTCGTTCATCCCCTTTTTCGTTAACCAGAATCTGGTTACTGGTGTAGTCATATAGCAGCCAGGATTTGGCTGCCAGCGCCGGGGGCGGGACAATTTGTTGGGCTTGAACAAAAGCGGGAAATAATACTACCAAGAAAAAAAATTGAGTAAACTTCATCGTATGCGACAGCAACCTGGTTATCGGAAAATCAAACAAACGAACTGGCAAACTGACTAGCTTGGTCAGCTTGCTCATCAATCTGCTCTTTTACTTCCCCTGCCCGTGACGGGTCGATTCCTAGTATTTCCCACTCTTCGTCTCGAATATCGGGGGTTTGATACTCGATAATTCCAAAGGATGGCAGCAATTTTTCTACGATGTAGATCATCTGCACCAAGGGCTGTCCAAGCGCAGCTTCGGCCTCACCGGGGGTATGGTGATAGCGCAACACCGAGACAATCTCCTCGGGCAAATTCCATTGTCTTCCTAATTCCGCACCCAATTCATCGTGAGTTATATCCAGAACTTCCCGCTCCACTTCCAGCGAGCGGCGATCGGCTTCGACAGCCAGACGGTTATGCAGCTTGTCACTCTGCTTGGGATCCAGAAATACCAGCGCGAGATAACCGATGTCGTGAAGCATGCCTGCCAGAAAAATCTGGTCATCTTGCGGACGCAATTTGGCGGGCATCAATCGTGCAAGTCCTAACAGTGCGAATGCAATTCCAAAGCTATGCAACCATAAATCCTGCATATTAAGTTTACTTGCGGGAGGTTTGGACATCAGCGACATGATAGCAATACTGATGGAAACAGACTGGACGCGTTTAAGTCCAAGCAACATCGCTGCATCTCTGACGGTTTTTATTTGGCGAGATGCCCCAACCATGGCCGAATTAGCCAGCCCAAGAATTTTCGCCGAAATTTGGGGATCCTGTTCAATCAACACCAGCAACATCCGCTCACCCTCATCGGTATCGAGCTTTAATCCAAGCAATTTTTGCGCAATGACAGGCATTGCAGGGAGCGCATCGAGGCTTTTGACAGCTTGCCTCAGATTGACTTGTCCACTAACTTGGGCCATAAAACTTTCTCCGATAAGTCATAATCTGATTTAGTATGCCCCAAAAATCAAGCATAAAATGTAAGTCTCTTCAGGTTTTAATTTGGGATTGATACCACTCCTTGAAGGCAGCTCGTGGTATGAAGTAAATTCTTTTGAAACCTCAACGTTAAGGTTAGACTCGCGAAGCGAGCTCCTGTCCATACTTCGCGCTATCGCTCCGCTTTCCCCACCGGTGGACGGCTGGGGGAAGCGGGCATCACGAGTTTCATGATTCAGGGCTGCACATTTGCCATGTCCGTTAGATACCCACTTTTTAAAAGTGTCTATTTGCTACTTTAATGAGTATTCTAACTCATGAGTTAGACAATGAACACACTAAAACTTACCCCCCAAAGTTCCCGATCCGATCCGAATCCCCACTATCGGCAGAACGATCAAAACATTGTCTACAAACTGAACCGTCCTTGCGAAATGTCAATATTTACCGGTCTGCCAACGTCATAATTGGGATGCGAGTAAAATACCTCCATGACAACCTTTACCATAGCCACCTACAACATTCACAAAGGATTCTCGCATTTTAACCGCCGCATGGTGTTACATGAATTACGCGAGCGGCTACGCGAACTGAATGCCGAAATCGTATTCTTGCAAGAGGTCCAAGGTAAGAACATTGGGGATGCTCTGCGCCATGCCAATTACCCAATGCAACCTCAACATGAATTTCTTGCAGAGCATATTTGGCCTCACCATGTCTATGGAAAAAACGCTATCTACGATGATGGGCATCATGGCAATGCAATTATGAGCCGTTATCCTATTACCAGCTGGAGCAATCAGGATATTTCAGCTCACCGATTTGAGAGCCGCGGACTTTTGCACTGTGAAATTTCCTTGCCTGGTGTGAATGCGCCGCTGAATTGCATCTGTGTCCATCTCGGTTTATTTAAGCGCGGGCGAGGACAACAGTTAATCGCTCTGGCTAAACATATCAAGCAGTTGATTCGTGCCGATGCTCCGCTGGTGATTGCGGGCGATTTCAACGACTGGAATAATCATGCCGGTCAATTTCTGGCGCGGGAGTTACAAGTACATGAGGTTTTTGACTCCAGCCAAGGTAAGCTGGCACGTAGTTTTCCTGCGGGTTTTCCCTTGCTGCGCATGGATCGAATTTATGTCCGCGGATTGGAGGTCAAACACAGCGATGTCTATGCGTGGAGAAAGATTTCCGATCACGCGGCTTTATCCACAACCCTGGTATTGTCATGAGCAGCGTTCATATTGTTGACGGGCAAACGCTCACCTTGCTGCATAACGGCGGTGAATATTTCCCGCGTCTGCTCACGGCAATAAACCACGCCACACATTCCATTTACTTGGAAACCTATATCTTTGCAACCGATCCAACCGGAACCTTGGTTGCCGAAGCCCTGAAGCATGCGGTAAAACGAGGAGTCAGAGCGCATTTGCTGGTGGATGGATATGGAAGCGCACACTTGCCAGTAGCCTGGATGGATGAACTACGCATTTCCGGTGTACAAGTGCTGAAATTTCGCCCGGAAATATCCTGGCTGACTTTTCGCCGGCAACGCCTGCGCCGTCTGCACCGCAAACTGGCTGTCGTCGACGGACGTGTTGCATTTGTCGGGGGCATCAACATTGTCAATGAGGTGCCGGGAGGCGAGATCCTGGAGCCGCGCCTTGATTATGTGGTAGAAGTACAAGGAGATACAGTCGCACGCGTGCATTCTGCGATGCGTCGTCTTTGGGCCCTGGTAGCCTGGATGAACTTAAGGAGGCAGCATAAACTGGAAAGAATTCATCCCGCAAAGACACACACACCTCAGCAAAAAGTTGTATTTCTATTGCGTGATAATTTGCGTCACCGGCGTGACATTGAGCAAGCCTATCTTACCGCGATTGAAAGTGCAAAGCATGAGATCATTATTGCTAATGCCTATTTTTTACCCAGCCAACGCTTCCGACTCGCTTTGCAAAGTGCAGCACGACGGAATGTCAAAGTGGTGTTACTGTTGCAGGGAAAAGTAGAATACCACATGCAACATTACGCTACCCTTGCCTTATATGATGAATTGTTGCGCGTGGGCATTGAAATTCACGAATATCATGCCAGCTACCTGCACGCCAAAGTGGCCGTTGTGGATGGACAATGGGCCACCGTCGGATCCTCCAACATTGAGCCGTTCAGCCTATGGCTGGCTCGTGAAGCCAATCTGGTTGTGTGTGATGCAAAATTCGCCGAATCTTTGCGTGCAAGCCTGTTGCAAGAAATGGCACAGGGAGCACGAATGCTTGAGCATTCCACCTGGAAAAAACGAAGTGCGTGGATGAGGTTATTGACTCGCAGTTGCTATACTCTGATACGCTTGCTAACCAGCGTGATCGGTTATGCGCGCGGACGTGATGATGTTTAACTTTTGCCAAGTTCCAATATGAACCCAGATTCACCTCTCCCGCCAAACAACTCCGCTCATGGTGAGTGGACTACAATCAAAACGCTGTTGCCCTATCTGCTCGAATTCAAAGGCCGGGTGGCACTGGCGATGACCACGCTGATTTTGGCCAAGCTTGCGAATGTGGCTGTCCCATTAGTACTTAAAGAAATCGTTGACGCGATGAACAAACCCAAAGCCATGCTAATCCTCCCGATATTTCTGGTGGTCGGTTATGGTTTGCTGCGTTTATTCAGCACCTTGTTTGGAGAACTACGCGACGCAGTTTTTGCCAAAGTGACACAGCGAGCGATCCGTCGCGTTGCACTCAAATTATTCGTTCACCTGCACAATTTAAGTTTACGATTCCATTTGGAACGACAGACTGGCGGCGTATCGCGCGATATTGAGCGAGGCACAAAAGGGATTAGCTTCCTGCTCAATTTCATGCTGTTCAATATTCTTCCCACGCTGCTAGAAATCTGCCTGGTCGCAGCGATTCTATTCAGTAAATACAATCCCTGGTTTGCCATCATTACCTTCGCCACCCTGATCGTTTACATTGCATTCACCCTGTTTATTACAGAGTGGCGTATGGTATTTCGCCGCACCATGAATGACATGGACTCCAAAGCCAACACGCGCGCCATTGATAGTTTGCTCAACTATGAAACGGTTAAATATTTCGGCAATGAAGCCTATGAAGCGGGACGGTATGACGAACATCTGACCACCTGGGAAACTGCGGCAGTGCGTAATCAAACCTCGCTTGCTGCATTGAACTCAGGACAAAGCGTCATCATCGCCTTCGGTGTCACGGCGCTCATGCTGCTTGCCGCAGATGGTGTAGTCAAAGGCAGGATGACGGTGGGTGATCTGGTGCTGGTTAATGTATTCATGTTGCAGCTTTATATGCCACTGCATTTTCTAGGTTTTGTCTATCGTGAGATCAAGCATTCTCTGGCCGACATGGAAAAAATGTTTCGTTTGCTCGGCGAACATCGTGAAATTGAAGATGCTCCAAATGCAGTCATGCTCAAAGTGGATCGTGCCGCCGTCCGTTTTAACCGGGTGGACTTTTCCTATGAACCCAATCGAAAAATATTGTTCGGGGTCAGTTTCGATATCCCGGCAGGGCACACCATCGCCGTGGTTGGAGCGAGCGGCGCCGGTAAATCCACCCTGTCGAGGTTATTATTTCGATTTTATGACGTCAATTCAGGACAGATTCTGATTGACGGCCAAGACATCCGTACAGTCACGCAAGCCAGCTTACGTGAGGTTATCGGCATAGTGCCACAGGACACCGTGCTATTCAACGACACGATTTATTATAACATCGCCTACGGGCGCCCGGATGCCTCGCGCGAGGAAGTGTTGCAAGCAGCAAGTTCGGCGCACATTCATACCTTTATCGAATCCTTACCTCTTGGCTACAACACCATGGTGGGAGAGCGTGGCTTGAAGCTATCCGGTGGTGAAAAACAGCGCGTGGCAATAGCACGTGCCATCCTTAAGAACCCTGCCATTCTGATTTTTGACGAGGCGACTTCTGCTCTCGATTCCAAATCTGAAAAAGCGATACAGGACGAATTAAGGAATGTTGCGCGTGATCGTAGCACTCTGGTAATTGCTCACCGCCTTTCCACCGTAGTGGACGCACACCAAATATTGGTGATGGATAAAGGTCGGGTAGTTGAACAAGGAACTCACCGTGAGTTACTTGTCGCCCAAGGGATGTATGCACAAATGTGGGCGCTGCAGCAACAGGAAGATCTGCCATCTCTATGAATTATTGCAAGCATCTGCTTGAATTCAAACTGCTAATAAGTAATCCTTAAATTGATGGGCGTTTGAGTTCTAGTATTTCCTTAAATTAGATACCCATCTATATTGTATTGTTTTGGTTTTGTGATATTCTAAACAGGTTAAATTCAGGTTGCGGGAAGATATGCACAAAAAACTGATTTTGTTGTTATTGTTGACCCACTCGTTAGTGAGCAGTGCAGAGCCTAATGATGCCGTGACGCTTAGACAGGAAAGTGAACTGACGAGCCTGGTACTCAAGAACACCTCGTCACCCAAGTTGCGATCGTCAATAGCATTGATTTATGACGAGCAGGGTCAGCGTGCACTTTATTCAAAAAATGCCGATACGGTTGCTCCAATCGCTTCCATTAGTAAATTGATGACGGCCATGATCGTGCTGGATGCAAAGTTACCGATGGATGAAGAAATTCGTATTACCTCGCAGGATGTGGATACCCTCAAGGGTTCGCATTCTCGTATGCAGCCGGGGATGATACTGACACGTGGCGAGTTGATCGAAGTCGCGCTGATGGCTTCAGAAAATCGAGCTGCAGCGGCCCTTGCTCGCACCTATCCGGGCGGTTCTGAAGCTGCGATTGCGAAGATGAATGCAAAAGCGCACGACTTGGGCATGCTGAACACACGATTTCTTGACCCTACGGGCTTAAACAGCGGCAATGTTTCGACCGCACAGGATTTGGTAAAAATGGTGTTGGCAGCGCAAAATTACGAAGCCATACATAATGCGACAACCTCATCTTCTCATATTGCAGAACCCGCAGGATATCGACCGCTTTTATACAAAAATACTAATCCGTTGGTTCGAAACACCTCCTGGGATATTAGTGTTAGCAAAACGGGATATATCAACGAAGCGGGACGTTGTTTGGTGATGAAAGCGAATATCAAGCAACGTCAGGTTGTCATTGTGCTGCTGGATTCGTGGGGTAAGAGCACCCGCATAGGCGACGCCAACCGTATCAAGAAATGGATAGAAAGCGCTCTTGTTATTCGAAACGTGCGGCGAGGATAATTCCGCTATCTTGTTATTTAACCAGTTTATTATTGTTCCACCTGCATCAACTGCTTGATTTGAATGCCGCATAATTCTGCAGCTTCTTGAACCGTGGCAACGATTCGTTCATCCAAATCTGCATTGCGCTCGCCTGAAGCCGGAAACTTCACCAACACTGATTCGGCAAATTCATAGATCGTTTTATAAGAGTCGCTTTGCTTGTCATTTGGACTATCCGCCTGAAAATAGAGCAGCCCATTGAGAAATGTAATAGCCAGCAAGTAACACTCAAATCCATGCGAGGTCACTTGATTATCTCGCACCTCAAAATATTGCGTCGCACTAAACTGGTTGTCTAAATCAGGCTTGCCCGCCAGTTTGGCAACGGTCTCAATGAAGGGTTGTGCAAGATTGAGTTTAGGAGCCAGTGTCATGTGATATTGACCAGGTCGCTCTATAATCAACGGACTGTCCAGCGGAGGTGTTTTACCGGGACGAAGAATAGACATCAATAACAGAGACAAAGTAATGAGCGTAATCGTTTCTATCATTTTAGAACCTCAGATCTGAGTCATTATAGAGCCTCTATTAATTCTCTGGATATCAGCTCGTATAGTATCAGATCATGAAAGATGCGTACTTACGCACCGATATTTACTGAAGATATTTATGAGCGCATAATATCTTCAAATGTCATGGAAGCTTTTCCTAAAACTAAACTATATAAGCTCTTTCGACCGACACAATTTCCTTATTATAGTAATATGAAATGTAGGCACCACATTTTACTGGGGACAATTCATGAATGAGAAAATTCCCGTTCCAAACTTCAAATACAGTTCGAAAGATCCCGCCAGCAAAAATTTCGGTGTCATTGAGATTGACGATGCCGTTAAATTCTGGATTGACAACCTGGATCATTTTTATCAGGCATTTGGTTACAATAATGAGCTGCAAAAGTGGGGAGTCTTTCCAAACCAGTTTATTTGGGAAGAGTACTTGAGTAATGCTGCAAAAAGTCATTTGTGTTTCCAGCTACACACTATCGAGTACCTGATGAAATATTCGGCCCCTTTTCTCAAAATGTACGGGGATCAGTGTGATGATTGGATTGCGGCTTTAGCCGAAGCAAGGTCACTTAACGGAGAAGAATGCCGTACTTGCATAGCAACTCGCAATGAAAAATATTGTTTGAAATAATTTCAACTCCTTCGACCCCAAGGTGATATGTTAGAAGCTAAACTTTAAAATGCGCTACCTCTTGCTGTAACTCTTCAGCTAGTTTCTCCAACTTGATTGCGGCAGAGGACACTTCAGAAACAGTCGCACTGCTTTCTACTGACATTTGGGCAATTAGCTCAACTTTCTTGGCTATATCCGCGCTGGCAATCCTTTGTTCGATTAGCGTTGATGATATATGACAGATCGCATTCATAACGTTTACTGAATTTTCATTGATTTTAGCATTGAACTTCCTGCCCGTTGCCTTTAGCTACATCACCTAATGCAAATTTCCTGCGCCCAATATGGCACATTAATGTGGCGCCATGTGCCACGTGGTGAACATCGTTCATAAAAACGTCACAACTAATTGTTAGCATTAGGATATGAAATAGAACAAGTGAGCTTAATAAAGTCGTATTTTCAGATCTTTATATCTAACCTCATGTTTTGGAAAATTTTTTATCTAAACTTGGGTGCATTGGTGAAATCGGGTCAATATGCAGGCATGCAAAGTGAATAGCGAAATGAGCAACCGTATCTACAACGTATTGTTCCTTTGTACCGGCAATTCGGTTAATTGCATTATGGCTGAAGCAATACTTAACCATTTTGGCAAGGGGCGATTTCAGGCATTCAGCGCATATATCAATCCTGTTGAGCAGGTTAATCCTCTAGCATTAGAGCAAATTCGGCGTGCCAATTTATCGAGTGAAGGATTGTGTAGCAAAAACTGGAATGTATTCACATTGCCAGATGCACCTCAACTCGATATTGTGATAAGAGTTTGCGGTCAAGTTGAGAAAGAAAAGTGTTCAAACTTTCCTGGTAAGCCGGTATTCGCAAATTGGGTCATTGAAAGAACTCATGATCTTGAAGGTAGCGAAGAAACTCAACGCCGGGCAATATCGATTGCTTTCGCACAACTGAATTGGCGAATCTCCATATTTGTTAACATTCCGTTCACCAAGCTAAGTGAAATGGCTTTGAAGAATGAATTAGATAACATCGCCCTGCTGCACGAACGTCGTAGTTCTTCAAGACTATAACAAGGTGTGAGTTATATTGCTCCATGGAGTAATTCGCCATGACAATCCGACGTCAGATTATCCTCCTAATTGCCTTGTCGTTATTTGCGACACTCTCAATCATAGGTTACGCAATCTATCAATCAAAAATCAATTCCATAGAAGTAAAAAAGGTCACAGAGGGTGTATTCCCAAGTGAGCTTGCATCTGCCGACCTGGTAGCTCAAGTTAAAGAAGTTCAATTGGTTACTATAGCATTAGTTACAGCTCCAGACGCTAATCTAGCCGCCCAAACAAAGGAAAAATTAATTGCCAGCAAAGTAAAACTTCAGGAAGGCATTGATTTTCAATTTGAACATGCTACCGATCAAATTCAAAAAGGCCTCGTTCAACAGGCCAAAGAAAATCTGGCTGATTACTTTCAAGCTATAGATGAAACAGTCCAGAATAAGTTTTCTGGAAATGCCGCTCTTGCCGAAGCGAATTATTATGCAAATGTCGTTGTGTTGCAGCGTGAGTTGCAGCAGATTGTTGATACTTTGCGAATCGAAAAAAAGCGTTCTAAAGACAATTCAATTTCTGATCTAAACCAGAATTTATCGAGAGCTACAGTTGGCTTATCAGTCGGATGGGTTATCACAATTGCTTTACTATCCGTATCCGGTACTATTCTTTTTCGTCAAATTATCTTCCCCATTGATTCCGTTAAAACGTTGTTAACCAACTCGGAGGCAGATTCATACCCGCGAACATTACCCGTAACACGTCAAGACGAAATTGGCATTCTGATAAGTTGTTTTAATAATCTTTTAGAAAAAGTGCATTCGAGCGAAGAGCGGCTTCGGCTCGCTATGAATGCGGCGGGTCAAGGGTGGTTTGATGTCGATTTGGTATCTGGCAAGACAATTGTCAGCCCGGAATATATCAGGATGATTGGTTTTGATACTGATGAATTCACAACCAATTTAAATATTTGGCCAGGGAGTGTCCATCCGGATGACCGCGAAGCCCTCGCTTTCGCTTTTCAGGCATGCGTCAAAGGGGGAGGGCCATCCTTGATGGAATACCGCCGTCAGACAAAATCGGGGAACTGGATGTGGATTGAATCCATCGGCAAAATTGTGCAATGGGATACTGATCATAAAGCCATCCGAATGATCGGAATCCACACTAACATTAATGAGCGCAAGAAATCCGAAGAAGAAATAAGAATCGCTGCAACCGCTTTTGAAGCTCAGGAAGGCTTGATGATCACTGATGCCGATAGTGTTATCCTTAGAGTGAACAGTGCTTTTACAGAAATAACCGGCTACGATTCAGAAGATGTCCTCGGGAAAACACCGCGAATGCTCGCATCCGGTCGCCATGATGCTCACTTTTATTCAAACATGTGGAAGAAAATCAATGAAATAGGTTCTTGGACGGGTGAAATATTGAACCGACGGAAGAATGGTGAAGTTTTTCCGGAACATCTAACTATCACTGCCGTGAAAAATTCAAACGGAATCATAACAAATTATGTTGCCGGAATGACCGACATTACCTTTAAAAAGGAAGCGGAGGAAGAAATAGAAAATTTGGCTTTCTATGATTTTCTTACCGGACTACCTAATCGCCGGCTTCTTCAAGAGCGTATCAAACATGCATTTGCTTCAAGTTCACGTAGCGACTTGTATGGTGCGTTGTTGATTATTGATCTGGACAATTTCAAAAACCTTAACGATACACTGGGACATGACATGGGGGATATGCTTCTGCAGCAAGTGGCAAATCGTTTAACATCTTGTGTCCGGGAAGGAGATACAGTTGCCCGTTTAGGAGGCGATGAATTCGTTGTTATTCTGGAAAACTTGAGCGCACAGCCACTTGAAGCGGCAGCGAGTACAGAAGATGCCTGCGACAAGATTCTTTCAATTCTGAATCAACCTTATCAGCTAACCACATTCGAACATAGAAACTCTCCAAGCATCGGAGCTGCGCTGTTCAAGGACTCTTTGCAAACAATAGATATGCTGATGAAACAAGCAGATATTGCCATGTATCAATCCAAGAAAGCAGGCAAGAACAGATTGAGCTTTTTTGATCCTAAAATGCAGGATTCAATTAACACTCGTGCAGCTCTTGAAAATGACTTGCGCAAAGCTATTGAGAATCATGAGTTTCAACTGTATTACCAAATTCAGGTAGATAGTTCCCAAAATCATCGTCCATTTGGAGCAGAGGCATTGATTCGTTGGATACACCCGGAGCGGGGTTTGATATCTCCCGCAGATTTTATACCAATAGCGGAAGAAATTGGATTGATAGACATCATCGGAATGTGGGTTCTCAAGACAGCTTGCGCTCAAATCAAGTCATGGCAGAATGAACCTCAATTTTGTAATCTCATTTTGTCGGTCAATGTAAGTGCAAAACAATTCCACCAAGCCGATTTCATCGATCAAGTAATAAATACTGTTCAATTCTTCGATATCAGCCCGAAACTGCTCAAACTGGAACTGACAGAAGGCATGTTACTTGAGAACATTGAAACCACAATAGCAACCATGTCTACATTAAGGACTATTGGAATTGGATTTTCTCTGGATGATTTTGGCACTGGTTATTCATCACTCTCGTACCTTAGCCGACTGCCGCTAGAGTATCTAAAAATTGATCGCTCCTTCGTCATGAACCTGGGGACTAAAGATGACTCCGTGGCAATCTGTTCAGCCATCATCAGTATGGCACATAGCTTAAAAATGAAGGTAGTCGCTGAAGGGGTAGAGAACGAGACACAAAATTACATACTTAGCACGGTGCACCACTGCGATTACCTGCAAGGATACTTGTTCAGCAGACCTGTACCTATTGAACAGTTTGAAGCACGGTTGAAACAAGGTTGAGGCTCGCTCTCTGGCGTCGAATTCAACAGACTGACTGTCCTTCCAGAATCGATGGACTATGTAAATAATTCTGTGTAACTGCCGCTCTTAAAGATGCCGTTGAAGGCGTTCTTCAAACTGAATCATAAACCTGCTCATGGCATTTCGCCAATTCTGTATCGGCATCGTCCAT
>Ga0007854_10002231_pt1 | contig 12086 bp, 10 predicted proteins | sample CryBogCBH12Aug08_FD_60382 | JGI IMG/M metagenome (GOLD analysis project Ga0007854, IMG submission 60382) | Freshwater microbial communities from Crystal Bog, Wisconsin, USA - CBH12Aug08 | ecosystem: Environmental > Aquatic > Freshwater > Lake | place: Crystal Bog, Wisconsin, USA | collected... | reverse complement strand
AAGTGAAAACATTGAGGCAAAATGAACTTTCTGCGATTCAAACAAAAATAAATTCTATTCAAGAAAATCTTATTCAAGCGAATAAATCATTATCTACATTGAATGACCCTAATCTTAATAGTGACTACCAAACTCTTAATAAAATTTTTATAAATACCCAACAAACATTTGATACCGTCAATACAAATATTAATACATTACAAGATTATCAAGCAGTTCAACAACAAGAAAATTCTACAAAGATTTTATTGAATAGTGTTTTAGTATTAGAAAAGAATGTTGCAGCATTCCAGCAAAGTATAATAGACAAACAGAATAGTCTAACAGATTCTTCTATGAATGAGAAACAATCACAGCTATTAACATTATCACACCAAATTGAATCTACTGATATGAATACTTTACAAAATCAATACAATAATTTAAAAGATGACTCTATTAAAGAGAAATATAATACTTCATTACAAAATATTCAAGATATTCTTACAAAGGTGAATACAGATAAACAAACAATAGTATCATATACCAATGATATGATTGATGCTCAAATTATTAATTATCAAAATTATTTAAATACTATAGGTCTTGAAAAACAAAACATACAGACATATTTAAATGAAGTAGCTTCTGAATCTAATAATGAATTGGTTACAAATAAAACAACACTTGTACAAACAATTTCACAATTTGAAGATTTACATGAAAATGTAAATACATTATTAAATAGTTTAGTTCTAACTGATGAGCAAAAACAAAAATATGAAACAGAAGTTTTAGATAATTACAACGAAGTGGAATCTATTAAGCTAGGATTGCCTACACAAACAAATAACACTTCTATTTTATCAGATATTCAAAGAGTAAATGAATTAATAACTTTAGATCAAGGTATACAAAAAGATTTACAAACAATTGAATTAGATTTACAACAAACAATCGCATCTCCTCCATCTATTCAGAATCCAAAATTATCTATAGGAGGTGCGATTAAAAAAAGAAGAAGAAAGTCTCTAAAAGCACATTAATCGTCAGCAAATAAACAACCATTTTCATCACCAACTAAAGTATTTTGTATCATGATACCTTCATCTTTCCCTTGTTGAATATTTTCAATAGTATATTTACATTTTTTATAATACGATTCTCTATGTCTCCATTGATTTAATAAAGGGTCATGAGGGTCAATAATATCAATAATCAGTGGTTGAACAGTTCGTTCACTGATTCTTGTTCTCAAAATTCTTCCAGTAGCTTGTTCTACATTTGTTCTTGGGCTTGCTAGAATAACAGTATTCAAGCTTTTAATATTCATTGCTTCTGATGCCATAGAATAACTTGCTAAAATAACTTGTGAAGTTTGTGCTCCAGATTCTCTTTCTAATTCTTTCATTCCACCAATATAATAACTTCTAGATATTTCAGAATTAATTTTTTTATCAAAATTTTCTAAATGTGCAATTCTAGCACTAAGAACTAAAATTTTTCTTTTTTTATCCAAACATTCTTTTTCAATCCAACGAACAATTTCTTTGTTTCGTTCTTCGCATTCAATAATATATGTAATTAATCTAGCAATGATAACATCTTTTTTATAATCATAAGGAATTTTTAAATAATTTGGGTCTTGGCATGTTATTTGAATTGCTTTTACAATAACAGTGGGGTCAGGTTCTCTTACCTTTTCCCAGTATAAAGGTTTTCCAAGAAACATTTCAAATACTTTTGTTAAACCATCTGCTCTTGTAGGAGTCGCAGACAATCCTAACATTTTCTTTGTTTGAATTTTAAATAATGCTTTACAGAAATGTTGAGCTCCTAGATGATGACATTCATCAAAGATTGTAAATCCAAATTCATGAAAGAAACTATCTGGAAAACTTTGACTACAAAGAGTTTGAATCATACAAATTGTAACATCATATTTTTCTTTTTCAGTTTGTCTTTTTTCAGCTTGGAGAATTCCAACTCTTAAATTTGGCATAAGATTTTTCATTTCACCTTTCCATTGGTTCATTAAGAATTCTTTGTCTACGACAATGAGAAATCTTTTTTTGAGTTGAGAAGCAATATTTAATGCCATAAATGTTTTTCCTTTACCACATGGAACACAAATAAGACCATTTCTTTTTGATTGTAAATATGTATTAATAATATCTTTTTGATAATCATAAGGATTTCCCACAAATTTTGCGGCATCGTCACTTAAATCAAGTCCTTCCGATAGAATATTTGTTTCTGCTTCTCCAAATTTTTGAATAGCCCATTCTCTAGGTAAGTAATATCGTTCTGGTGATTCTTTATAAATACGAAACTTCAAATCTTCTTTTTTCCCAAATCGTTCATCAACTTTTGGTTCTACAACACAATGCTTTTGAATAAGTTCATTTTCTTTTTCACTTAACATAGACTTACGGATTGCATATCCTTTATGAGTAATAATTGTATTATATTCCATTTATACTTACTATTTAAAAAAGAATAAAAACAATTTTTTTATTTTTAGTTTAGTATTTTTTTCAAAAATGAAAGAATAATTCTAAGTAGATGAATTTAGAAATTATTCTTGTTTTGCTTAACTTAGGAATTGTAGCAATTAGTCCTCTATTGCCCAATGTAGTATATAATTATTTTGTTGATACTTATATTGGTATTATATTATTATTAGGTATTGCTTTTTTTTCGATTACACAAGGATATTTAGTAGCAGTATCTACATTTATAGCGGTTGGTGCTTTGTATGCTGAATCACATGCTCGTAAAGCAAAAGTAGCTGTTTCAAATACAAAAACAATAGCTACTACTAATTCTGAAACAACTTTAGAGAAACAACTTGCCCCTGCAGAAAATTTAGTACCTAATGAAGAACATCCAGACATTGAAGTTCCTCCAGAAACACAAGAAAAGGTGACCTTTGTTCCTAAGGAAGAAGATGCTACAGATACTTTCAAACCGGTAGGTGAATCTATTAATCAGAAAACAGATCTTCCTACCACTTCTTTTTCCAAAGATGCAGAAGGAATTTATTTAAAGGATAATCTTGCTGAAAGTTCTTTACGAGACTAGTAGCTTTTTGAAAAAGCACCAACTAAAAATCCGCAAAATCCTATAATAAGTCCAATAATAACATAAAATCCAGTATTTTCAGAACCAACTGGTAAAAGAGGTGGAGTACCTATTATTCCTTGATAAACACTAATTATCCAACTAATACCATAAAGAATACCAACAACACCAATTAAAACACCTAAAAATATAGCAACATATTCTGCTAAATTTTTTAAATTTGTACTAGGATTAGCTCCTTTAATAGCTTCTCTTTGTGCTTCCAAATTACTTAGTAATACATTTCCATCAGCATCAAAATTAATATTACCAGAACTATCTATAGCATTATCTATATCTAATGGAACACATTTCATTGAATTAGTAGAATCTACTGTTCCAGAAGTTGTAGATGTTGTTGTGCCTGAAGGAGTAGGAGGAGAAGAAGAACTTAATCCTCCAGAAGGTGTTGAACCAATCCCAGAAGTTTGAAAACCTTCTTTAAAGTTTGTAAAACCTTCAGAATTACTTTTTGGTACAGGAGCAGTAATGACTGCTGCTGGAACATTTAATATTATATCGTATGGAGGTGTATATTTTGGCCATGTTTCTACTAAACTATTTATTGGAGAAACTTGTGTAGATGCTTGAATATTTGCAAGTTGATTTTGAATTTGTTGAATATCCGATGATTGTTGAATTTGTTTAAACAGACTATTTAAATTATTTTTTAATGGCGTTACATTATCTTGAATTTTTTGTTGAATTGTATTTAAATCTTGATTTGTCCATACAGATAATAATTGATTATATAACTGCTGAGTCATTTTTACAGTATCAGTATTCACATATACAAAAGCTCCATCACCATGTGGTTCTAAACATGTTGTGTAAAAGACAAAATTATTTAATCCTTCAAACATTGATTGTAAACTATATGTGGAGTCTTGTGACATATAAGCTAAACCTAATAAATAAGGATTATCCACTGTAATGGTATTATCAATAACTATAGGAACAACAATAATAACAAATCGTGGGTCTATATCTAATGAATTTTCAAATGTACATATTAAATCTATTTTATTTACTACTTTTGAATCTAACCAATCATCATGTGTCTTTAATGTGAGTTGAACAGACTGTAGTGTATATTTTATATCATTATATGTTACTATCATTGAATTCATATTTTCATCAATTTCACCCGTAGTTCTAGCACTATCTTTAAAGTTAGGGTTATTTGCTCTAGCATTATATTTTGCACTAATATTTGGTTTTTGTTGATTAATACTTTTATAATAGGTTTGTAAATCATGTATGGATGTTCTTAATGGAAATGATACAATTGGTGATTTTTGACAACTTCTTAAAGAAGTATTCATTCCTACTACATAATATTTGGGACATATGTAGGACCATTAAAACGATAAATATTTACTTTTCCTTCTTGGCCTGTAGGATTTATACGAATATTTTCTCCATCAAATAATTCATCACATCCAACATCATCTTGACAATCACGTTTCTTATAATTAATTGGCAAAGGAACTGGATTATTTGTATCCGTTCTTGTATAATAATTGAATCTATCTGAACGAGAAGCTACACGTCTTCCATATAATGGTAGAATTTCACCGCTTTGTGTTGTTACAACACCCATAGATTGATATTCATCTGGAAGTCCTTGAGTTGCGATTGAAGTTAAACCATTATAACGTTGTGTTGGTTCTGGTGCTCTCGTATATCTATCATCACCTCCTTTTACATTTACAATTACTGGCATTGGCATAGGAGATGTCATTGTTTTAATTATGGGTTCTGAGTATTGTGATTGTCTTATATGATGACCAGTTTGTTTTTTCTCATTATATACATACCAAACAAACGCAAAAATCCCAATACATATAACACCTACTAATATCAATAAATTAGGGGTTATACATAAAATACCGGGAGGACATATATTATTCTTTCTTGGAGCCATCTATATATTCTACATATCAACACTTTTCAAGTTAGAAGCATAAAGAAGAGGATTATCATTTGTTGTTCTCTTTAATGCGGTGCTAATTGATATATCATCATATGTTGATATGTATGGTCTATCTATCATTTTATTTTCAACTGTTCCAACAGCTGGGACATTAGATTCTGGAATTGTATTAATTCTAGTATTTGTTGTTAAATCTGTTCCACTTATATTTGCGGTTGCTTCCATAAAGTTGGGATAAGAAGGAATTCCATCAACATTTTTTGGATATTCACCAGTTGATTCTGTAACATCAACTAATCCGGAAGGATTTTCAGATTTTTTAATAGCATTATTTTTCATAATTTTTTCAACACGTTGAGAAACAGAATTTACATCTTGAAAATATTCTTTTGTGGGAGTTTCGGGATTTAAATTTACACCATTATTATATTGTTTATTTTTATTTAATTTAAAATTTGTTTGTAATCTATTACTAATAGCATTTGCATTTTGAAATTTTTCTTTTTTACCAAGTAAAAAGTTAATCAATTTAATAAATTGAGGAATTAAATATACAAAAGCAATAAAGTATGGAGATTTAGTAAAACCATATATTAAACCAGCAAATACTGATGTAATCAAAAAACTATTAAAAGGGATATTAAAAAAGTCATACAATCCTATAATTGCAGATAAAATGAATAGTATCTTTGTCTCTTGAGTAGAAAACTTCATCCTATTACTAATTGATTAAATTACTAATTTAATAAAAGTGGTGCAACAATTCTATGTAAAATCCAAAATAAAGCTCCCGCTATTAATGATTTTATTAATAAACCTACTGTCGTAAGTTCACCAGTTGCTTTTACTAATGAAGGTAAATAATGACTCATTAATACAGTTACAAATGGTAAACTTAATATAAAAAATAAAAGAGCAACTAATACTGGTGTTTTTAATTCAGAAGCAATCTCAGAATAATAACTTTTTCTTTGAGTAGGTGGCATATACATTTGAGGATTTTGTATAGGTGATGCGTAAGGATTCTGAGGAATATATTGCTGCTGTTGCATTCCTTGAACACCACGACCAGAACTATACATCATTGCCGCAAAATCAGCATTTGTAGGGTGTTCACCGCCAATAACATGTGCCGTAGAAGGCATTGAATCCATAGAATGTTGCATTGTTGAATTTGGATTGGGTGAATTTATTACTTGTGCCGGAGGTTGTCTTGATTGTACTGATGGAGGTTGAAGTTGCTGCTGAGGAATTGAAAGTTGCTGTAAAGGTGCGGGAGCACCGTTCATTTCATTTAAAATTCTTTGAACTGCAGTATCATCATTCATAGATGCTCCTCCAGCACTGTCTAAATCGCTTAATAATGTTCCACTCATTAATAAAACTTTATACTCTAATTATTATTTTTTACCGCTTCGAAATGTTTCTAGTGGTATACTCTTAAACTGATAACATTTAGAACCAATTTGATATGTTGATTTATTAATTTCATCTAAATTTGGAAGTTTATGTTTTATACAATTATCATCGTTACATACGGGTCTCCATATTATGACTATAAATATACCAAGTAGAAAACTGAATAAATAATGAAATTTTTTTGTTTTTAGAAATTCAAACATCCTCTACTATTAGTATGGCGGATAAGCATCTATTCTATATTTTACCATTTATTATAGGTATAATAGGTGGTATAATATTACTATATGCGTTTAAGGACCAGAGGCTAGAAATTGTTGATTATCCAAAACCAAATGATAATAGAATTTTTACAGATGTAAATGGTATTAAATTTCAGTATACTACTAAAGAAGTAAATTGTGATAAAAATGAAGGAAGTCTACGAATGTATCCTTTACAGGGTTAGCACTAGTGTTTCTTAAAATAATTAATAATAGCACCTTTTTTAGCATTAGCTTTTTCAGAATCCTCTTTTGTTTTAGATTTCTCAAAAATAATACCACCACCTTTCGCAACTTCTTCAATTGGTTTTTCTCTAAATTCACTACGAAGTTCCATTAATGTATTACCAACAATATTTGGTGTTAAAATTACATCACCGATTTTAAGTGTTTTCCATAATTTAGGATCTAATCCTTCTTCAGCTCCAATATTAATTCCAATTCCACCTAAATATGGTATATTATTCGCAAATACAAGTTCGGAATCATTTGTATTTAGTAAATCTGGTATTAATATTGTATTTTGTTCATATAATATTTTTAATATATCTTTCCATATTTCTTTTGTATTTTTAAGAGCTTTTGGTATCTTTTTACCTACCATACGAATCAATCTTGAACTTCTATTTTTTAATACATCATTTCGTAAATCTTCATATCCTAATTCATTTAAACGTGTTGCTTCAAATGCTTGATATGCCGATGTAAATTTTGTATTGTTATATACAAATTCTACTAAATTAAAAATACTTAAGAAAGAATTTTCATTATTTGTATCATTAAAAATTCTAGCAACTTTTCCATTTTTCAAAAATACTTCTCCTTCCAAAAGTGTAACTCCTTTCTGTTCAGATTCTTCAAGAATTTCTTTAGAATCTGTATATCTTCCATATAATTTCCATAAAGGAAAATCTCTATATATATTGAATTGAACATTCTGTAACTTACGAACTTCATGAGGCTGTTCAAAATCAATAAATCTTGTATCAATGGATTCTACATTTTTTGCTACTCTTATTGGTGACCGTAAATATACTTTTTTTAGCTCTAAATCATGTAGTTCTTCATTAATTTTCATAAATTCAGATGCTTCTTTAGTATTATTTATTTTATATTCTTGATACGCTTTTTTTAATAAACTTTTTTGTATATCAATTTCTTCTTCAATTTCAATAATTGCTTTTTTTCGTTCATTATCCATTTCAATAAATTCTTCTTTTGTAATAGGTCTATAGTAATAAAGTTGTATAGATGAGATTAATTCTTCACTCTTAGCGTCATATATTTCTAAATTACCATTTTCTAAACGTTTATATATAAACTTTGATTTTTTCTTACTTGAAATATTATTAAAAAATGATTTAATTTCATTTTGTGTTTTTTCATCATAAGGTAACTTAAGTTCACTCATCTACTTTTGGTCCTATATAAACATATTTAGGAAATCCCTCCCTTGATGTTGTTTCTTTATCTAGAGCATAATAGCCAGGTTTCATTACTTCTACTTCTTCTCTTATGGTTTCATGCTCTACTACAACATTCTTATTACCTTTCTTTTTTGTTACAACACTTACAATAGAAGTTGTTGCTGCTGTTTCTGATTCACCAATAAAAAAATTTACTAAAAAATATGATAAAACTCCCCAAAGAATACAAAATAACCAAAATGGAAACCATGTATGGTTTGGTTCGGAAAATCCAAATTCTTTCCAATTCCCATGTTCATCAAACATTATTTTTGGTTTTATAAAGAGTAATACAACTACTCCAAATAAATACAAACAGCAACTTATTAATAAAATCTTCATCTATCAAATATAATTTTTTTTATTAATAATCATCTTCCTTAGTTTGATGTGTATCATATGCGGCATTTTGTTCATAAAATGTATCTGCTTCTTTTTCTAAATTATCTTGTGCTCCTAATGCTGGGAAATCAGCAAATCCCATTTGTGCTCTTTGTTCCCTATCCTTCTCGTATTGCTCGGGATTGTATATATAGACATCCTTTGCTTTTATTGCCCAATCACCAATTCCAAGTTTTTTCTTTAATAATTCTACTGCTTTTTCTTCTTTTGTTAATCTATCAAACTTTGAAATAATTAACATTTTTTCTTTTTCATCTCGTTTCGCAATTTCAACACGAATATCTTCATCCGTAAGTTTAAATCTTTCACTGCGATATTTTGCTAAAATCTGTTTTAAAATTAATTTAGGAACTCCAGAAGAACCATCTATAGCATCATTTTCTAATTCATTATTTGGCACTATTACATTAGGATCCATCATATCTTTTAGAATAGATGCTATACCCGCTTTTACTAAATATGGGATTCCAATAATACCACCTTTTAATAAAGGTATTCTTACATGATTCTGAAAAATTTTAATAAAACTAGATAATTGTTGAATCGCATATTGTATCTTTGATTTACCAAATCCTTTTATTGTTATATTTTTTAAATATTCTGTATGAAGAGAAATGAATTTTTTAATATCTTTTATAATAAGTCCATCTAAATTATAACTTTTAGGCACATCAAGTTGCTCTAAATTAAATCCATTCAAAATTCTTGTTAATGGAATAACTATAGCAGATTCAACTGATTCTAGAACCTGTTTCAAAGGTTGCTCCAGCAACTGTTCAATTAATAATTTATCTTGTTCAGAAATAAATCCACGTAACTCTTCAATGCATTGAATCGCATAACTAGAAATCTTACCATACGCAACTGCGATATCTGCTTCGTTACTCCCAGGCTCTAATGTATTTAGATTATTGAATGTTTCTAACATCATTGCTTTCCATCCTTCATATGGAGAAGGTTCAATATTTGTAATTATTTGAAATAATTCATTTCCAACTTCAATCTTTATCTTTTTATCAGGTTTTACAGAATTTATAATATGAACTGCGTTTAATAATTTTTGATATGTTGTTTCATTTATTTCAACACCTTGTGTTTTTAGAACTGATTCTCCAGAATCTCCAGATTCTTCATCTATTATTCTTTTAAATCCACAATAAGGACATATATTATTATATCCAAATTCATGAGGTAAACCTAATCTTACTCCTTCATAACATACCTTTGTAAATAGTTTATAATAATCTTCTTTTGAAACAGAAAAATCAAGTCTTTGTTCTTTTCTTAATTCAAATCTAAATGAACTATGACTATTTATAGGTCCATTTGGAACATTTTTAGGAGGTAATACAATCTTTATTTTATTTTTCCAGAATTCTAATGGTTTATCAATCGTATTAAAACAACATGTTCTTTCTACAAATGCTGATGAACCTTTTTCTTTTGATTTTATAGATTCTTCTGCTTCTTTATATGTTTCTAAAATATATCCGCGAACCTTTTCATATATATTTGCTGCATCAGGAACTATTACTTCATCTACTTCTTTATACATAAATGGTGTAAATCCATCTCTTATTTTTTCAGATAAACCATCTATATTTTCTTTTTTGCCATATGTTTTTAGTAAATATTCTTTTTTCTTTATTAATAATTCTTGAACATCTGCAATTAATAATATTTCTTTCAATATACTTTCAGTATATTTTATAATTACTTCTTGTCGTTTCTTATCACTTCTTTCATCTTGAAATCTTGTTAATCTCCATGGATCATCTGTTTCAGAATGGGCTTTACTTATTATAATACTCGCTACTACACAACTCAAATATTCAATAATTCCTTTATCAGATTCTTTTCCTAAAGGATATCCTCGTAAATTAATATTACATCCTATACTAGAATATCTAGGTATATAATTAGGAATTCTAGTTTGTATCTCAATAATAGAATATGCTATAATTGCTGTTACAATTGTTCTATTTATATAAACATCATAATCTATTGCTTTTAACTTAGTTCCTTTCGCACCTTGTGCTTTTTCAGCTTCTTTAATTTTTGCATTATATTGCTCACGTGTTGGTCTTCGTGAGACAATTATATCAACACCATTCACAATTCGAATATATCCTATAGCATCAGGGAATATACCAACTTTATCAAATAATTCTCTTGTTTTTTGATAATACAATGTTTTTGCGGGTATATCAAATTCTATTTCCTTTTCATTTCCTATTGGTATTCCTAGAGCTTGTTCTATTTCATCTTCAGCTAGAGCATTTTTATCAACTAATTCACTTCTTCCTACCAAAGGAACACCATCATCACTATATTCTAAAGAATTTTCAAATTCTAACTCAGAAATTGGCTGACCACAATTATTACAAATAAACTTTCCTTGGAATACTCCACCAGAAAAACGAATCAATAATTCTTTATGAATTGTTTCTTTTTCACGAGGATGTAAATATTCTTGTAATAATAAATATTCATGTTCACATAAACAATGTTTATCACATTCAACACAATATATATAATTATCTTTTTTATAACTTTGATATTGTGTTAGAAATTTTGATAATAATTTCATACGATCAGAAGCATCTTTTACTCTTTGTATAACTGTTAAACTCTTCACATGTCCACATGTATTTTCTTCTGGTTGATAAAATTTATCTTCATCTTTTATACTTGTTAATAACGCATGGTGTAAACTTTCTACAAATTGTTTATTTACAAATTCATTACGAAATCTTGCTAAACCATCTGGATGCCCAGCTAATGTAGCATATAATAAATCTTGAGTATAATGATTTAATCCAGCAAATATAGCTACATCATTATTTTTATAGTAAGGTAAACGCTTCTGTATAACAGATATAAATTGTTGAAGAATTGGTTCAGATGTTAAAATAGTAAATATTTCTTCAAATCTTTCATTTACCAAAAGATTTTTATTTACAAATTCTTTATCTAATTGTTCTTTATTCGCCTTTTCACGAATATAGGATATATGATTTTTAATATGTGCAATTGTTGCTTCTATTTTATTTACTAATATATTTTGTTGCTCATATGAGAATTCTTTATTTTGAAATCCATATGATTTTAATTCTATTAGAGCATCACCTAACCCATATATTGATAATGGTAAATTCTTGAGCCAATCCTCAACTAGAATTCTACCAGTAGAAGAATTTCCAACAGCAAGAATAGAACCAACACTTGGAACAATAGAAATACCATTTTGTTCTTTTAAAATTAATTCCATATATTTTGGTTTTTCCATTGAACGAGAAATATCATACGCAAGTTTTCCAGAACGAGTTGTTCCTAAATTTGATTCATATATTTTAGGGAATAATAAATAACTATTTATAACTCCTTCTTCAGGTGATTCTAGTAATCGTGGAGTCTCCTTTTCACGTAATCTTCCTAGTCTTCCTTTTAATCCTCTTAATAAACTAAAAAGAACACTATCTATAGCATCAAGTGTTA
>Ga0007854_10002230_pt1 | contig 12088 bp, 14 predicted proteins | sample CryBogCBH12Aug08_FD_60382 | JGI IMG/M metagenome (GOLD analysis project Ga0007854, IMG submission 60382) | Freshwater microbial communities from Crystal Bog, Wisconsin, USA - CBH12Aug08 | ecosystem: Environmental > Aquatic > Freshwater > Lake | place: Crystal Bog, Wisconsin, USA | collected... | reverse complement strand
GAATTCACCTGCGTGTATGAAAAACCCAATCCGGCTCCGGTTTCCGAGGCGACGCCCCGGGTGCGCGGCATTCATTTCAAAAATGTCATCTGCGGCGCGGCGTGGAATGCCATTGAGATGATCGGCATCAGCGAATTGCCGATGGAGGACGTCACGCTGGAAGACGTCCAGATTGCGGGCGCGGTGGGCGCGCGGTTCTCGTTCATCAAAAACTTGAGCCTCCGCAACGTGACCGTGAACCTCCTCGCAGAAAAGCGCAAGCGGAAGGATCCCACCTTCCGGTTCGCTTCAGATGCCGCTTATGGTTTCCGCGATTGTGCGGACGTCAAACTCAACCACATTGCCGTCGGCAAGGATGCTCCGGTGTTCCTTGATTTGCGCGGTGCGGCCACCGCCAATGTCCGGTTGGCCAACACGGATGTTTCCGTTGCCGCCAAAGATGTGGTGTTTCTGGAAGGCGCCAAGGCCGAAGTGTTGCAAAGAGAAAAATGATTAGGATAGTCAACCGCGCTGGCACTGGGTTGCTTTGAAAGTGGTGCACTTGCGAAAATTCCAGTTTGGCGATGAAATGAACGTCATGATGCGCGCCAAACTAACCTCCCCTGGCCGGTGGCGATGGGTGGCACGAAGTGTTTCCACGGTAGCGATGTTTTTTGTCGCCCTGCCTTTTGCGTTTTCGCAGACCAATCAGGTGTTGGTGGACTGCGAGGTTGCCTAACCGATCGTGCCTTCCGTGGTGGCGCGATTCTCCAACCATATCCGACCCGAGCATTGTTGGCGGATGCTTTGCAACGAGTGCTTGCCGCCGGAATTAAAATTGATGGGGGTGGCGGATCATGGTGTGAGCGAGGCTATTTACCTGCGCGATCTTGATAACAACGGCTTGGAGCTTTATTGGATTACCACCAACTCAATGGCCGAGAACTCCAGATCAAAAAAACAACAATGTTTACCCGGGCTCTGGATTTGAATTCGTTGTTGAAGGAAATAGCGGCGTGATTATGCGGCTGAAGGATTGGTCGTTTCTGTTTTATTTACCCGATAAAACCATTTGTTTTTCAGGTCTGATACCGCCATCCGTAAGCTTGCGAACACAGTCGAGTAATTCTTTGGGATAAAAAGGTTTGGCCAGAAACAAATCCGGCTTGACCGGCGAATCGGCAAAAATCCGCCCATCCACCGTGCCGCTTACGAGAATTGTTTTCTGTCCTGAATTTAGACGGTGGCATTCGCGGATCAAGTCCATACCGTTCATTGACTCCATCACATAATCAGTAATGACAAGAAGCGGCTTTACTATAGGAAATTCCTTTAACGCCAGTGCCGCCCTATGGAACGGACGCACCTCGTAGCCAGCGGGATCAAGGATGGCTGCAATCAAATTGAGCATGCCATCATCATCATCCACCATAAAGATAATGGTTTTTGCAGGGCTGGGATTGGCGATAGTATTCACAACAACTTAACTTTGTTTTATTGCGATTCATGTTAAGCATTGGGCATACCAACTTGTTTGTTATGGCTGATTCCTCTGTTTTTTTGATGAAAAATAAATTGTCCCTTTAGCTTGCGACTTAATGCGCGATGCAAAGCACTGTGGACGCAATGCAGATGCAAACGGAAGCTAGTTTATTGATTGGGCCCCCATGAAATAGGCCATTGCGGGTGGCATGGATGGGCAATATGTAAACGCCGAGCGGCAACGCCGCGCCGGTCTTGGTGACTTTGAAGGTGGTCGAGGCCGACAGCGTCATGCCGCCGTTGGTGATGATGAAAGACGGATTCACGCCGGTATAGACCAGCGAGAGCCTGCCCGAAGCGGTTTTGTTCGTGCCGTTGATGATGGCTCCCGGCGCACTGTTGCTCAAGGTCTAGCTGCTCAACGATTGTGCCAGGGTGAACGCACTGCTCAAACCAGAAACGTTGAAGATGGCATTGCTCACCACCACGATAGCCGCCGAATTGGTAATCAACGCCCCACCACTCAAGGCCAACGTGTCGGCGATGATTGTCGTGTTGCCGGTGTAAGGGTTCGTGCCGGATAACGTCTGCGTCCCGCTGCCGATCTTGGTGATGGCAATCAGGCCGGCTCCGTAGTTTGGGTTCCCACCATAGCTGAAGCCAATGGCGATGGCTGTCGCATCGATGTTGCCGCTGAACGTGCCCGAACCACCGGCCACGCCAATGTTCAATGCGCGAAGAACGGCCGCGACACTGCTACCGTTGCGGATGGTGCCCGAGCCGTTCAGGGCGTCAATGGTCACCGTGCAGCTTATAATTTCACTCATTAATCACAACCAATGTGGCGTTCCGAAAATCTGCCGCGAAGTTTTGATCGAGGGTTTCTGGGTCGACGGCACGACGTTGCCACCAAAGAAATAATTTGCCACAAGTGCAGGTGATGGCAGGAATGCTTGGATTGGTCTATGACGCAAGATGCAAAGTTGGTTAATCGAGGTAAAATGTCCGTTCGACTGGAACCGCAGATTTTAGCTTTGGTGCAATTGAACGTCCGTATTGCCACGCTACGACCGTGATCTTTACCGGTAATTTTGCACGCGGCGGGATTTTGGTGAACACCAATCTGTCACCAGCAATTTCCGCCGGGCCTTCACGGACAAAATAATGAACCGGCACATTTGCGTCCGAAGTCGCAGTTAGATTCACAGATTTGGTTCCGACTTTTTGATCGGGAATGGCCGGAAAAGTGAGGTGCTGTTCCGCGCCTTGGGTGTTCTTTGCCGGCACAAACAGATGCGCTTGTTGCACCGCCGGCTTGTATGCCGCGCTGCCCGGACTTGTCGCCGCAATAACCAATTCGGCGTTCCGCGCATTGGGGTTGAGCAGCGTCTCTTTTTGAAAATCAACGGCAAACGTATCGGCGTTCAACTTTTTAACCGGGCCGCAAACCGGGTCAATCGAAATGGTTCCGCTCGTTTCGTGACCGAGCGGAGCGTTCGTTGGCAATTGTGTCCAGCCCGGCAGACGCGTGCTACCAACGGGAACGGAATCGTAAAATGCGCCGGTCAGCTTGAAGGTGATGCCATCGGCCTGCGGCTCGAATTTCGGCATGACCTGCAAATGGGTTTCAGTCTGCGGCACAAATTTGCCATCCTGTAAAATGCCGACGAGCTGCGGTTTCAACCTGTGGAATGCGGCCTCGTATTTTTCCGTCGCCCTAGCCAGTTCTTCATCAAAAAACCAGAACGCCTGCTTCGGGTCACCGGTGTATTTGCCGACCGGCGCAGCGGACGCGGCGGGCGGTTTATCGCGCCGCCATTTGTCCACGAGCCACCCGGTTTTGGTTGGATCAATGGGAATCAATTTCGGCGCAGACTGGCTGCCCCAATTTTTCGGCACGCGATACTCGACGGCTTTTTTGAGGTAGAGCGCGAGGTATTCCACTTTGATGTCGGTGCTGGCGAAGTGACCTTGTCCGGGATTGGCGAGCATCGAAAGCGGCATCAGCGGATGTTCGGCGCGCTGGCGCAGACCGGCGGCGGACCAAGTGTCAGCGGCTTCGTATTCGCCCATGCTTTCGAGACTGGGCACAAAATCAATGTTCCGGTCGCCCCAAATATCCGGCGCAAAGTTTTTGTCGCGAAAATACGGCCACTGGCCGCTCACCGACAACGCGCAGAGCGTGCGCTGCGGATTCCACGCCGCAAAATAATACGGCCAGCTCGCCGCTGCGGAATGGCCCATCGGCGCGACGGGAATGAAATTCAGTTCGGGGTAACCGGATTCATCCGCGAGCCGTTTCATAAAATCGTTGAACGTCTCACCCGCGCCGTTGGTGAAATTGAACAAGTGATCAAAAAATGGCGCGACCCAGACTTCGGCAAAATTTAATTTTGCCAGTTCGGCGCGGAACTTGGGGTTTTCCAAAATGGAAATTTCCTCTAGGTTGTGCTGCGCCACCACCACGCCGCGAACCTGTTCGCAGTCCGGCGGAATCCACAGCCAGACGCGCGCCATGCCGTTTTGCGGGTATTCCGGCTTCACTGAAACGGACCATTGCCACTCGGCCGCAAATGATTTTTCCACCGGCACCGCCGTTACCAAAGCAACTGCTGCCGTCAGCCAGATTTGAGTTCGTTTCAATTTCATAGTTTCAGAATTTTTATCGCGCCGGTGTCAATGTCGAGCGTCCACGGTGGTGGCGGCGGCAAACCAAATCCGAAGCAATTGATTAAGCTTAGAATCGAAATAATTGGTTGCAAACACGATTCTAGTTTCACTGGAAATCCGTTAAGTTTCCGGGCGAGCCCGTAAATTTCACTAGCCTCGGCCAGCGGTGCTTTCATCGAAATCTGCCGGGTGAGCGTGGTGAAGTCGCTGTAACGAACTTTTACCTGAACGGTGTGGGCCGCCGCCGGTGCTTGAGCCGCTTTTCAATATCCGCCGCCTGTTCCTTGAACCGATCGAAGTGGACATCGAAGGCCGGCACCGCATGGATTTGCTCGAGTGGTATCAGCAGTTCACCGATCTCGGCTGGCACGTTGACATCGTCCAGAGCCGAGGAAATCACCACCGGATTGCCTGCCTCGGAAGAGATATCACGCTGCGCCTTTGCCATGACCGTGCCTGAGATTGATGAGCTGACTTGTCCCGGTGACGAAGGATACGATGTTGAATTTACCGATGGGAGCCTGCTTCGCCGCCAGCATGGCTGAGATAGTTGCCGGGTAGCACTGAGCTTCGGCGGCCTTTTTGGCCCACTTCCCTTCGCTGGTGAAGTATTTAAGTGATTCCGCGTCTTCGATGAGGATTTTCATAGCCGTTCAACGTATCAGAGAATCCGGCATAACCAGCCTACCAAATCGGATTATCGTCCGCAGAGAGGTGGTGTTCTCGGCGGCGGAGCAGGGCGCTCGAAATGCCGAATTCTGGCACCAAGCGGCGGCAGCAATTTTATCTGGTTAGTTCCAAGTTCAAATAGTCATACATGACATGTGACGCGGCTCCACTGGTTTCCGGAATGCTTAAGCTGATGATGTTTTCGCCGGCCTGCAATTTCCCGGTGGGGATGCTGACATATTCAACGCAGTATTTCGCATGGATGCCTTCGCGCAGCAACGCGTTGCCGCCTTCGACGGACGGCGAGACGGAGGTCAGCGGGCGGCGCTCGTTGTTCACGTAGACTTCAATCCGTGCCCGGTTCGCGCTGGCAATGGCCAAGGTCAGGCTGGCCGTCCCGGTCGGAGCGTGGTCGAGGTGGAAATGAATCCGCCACTTCCACGCCTCGGCGTTTTTGCCAACGGCGGCGTAACGGGTTTGCGCGTAATTCCAATCCGTCTGCCAGTCGCTTTGGCCGACGTAATAATCCAGCGGGTTGGGGAATTCCTGCGGCAGGTTGGCCCAAACGTAACCGTGGAAATAATCTTTGCCGTGGCGGAATTCCTTTGCCGTGCGATCCGGCACGCCGATTTCCCAAGCAATGCGAGCGCCTTGGTGCGGGACATTCCACGTCAATTCTCCGAGTGCCGTCGCTAGACTGGCCGTGACGGTGATTCCACTTTTGGAAAATTCCCCGACCGCGCCGGTGGTGAAGGCGGAAAGCGTGTAGGTTCCGGGCCGGACATTCGGAATGGTGAAATTTCCCTGTGCGTCGGTCTTCACCCAGTATTGATAACGCTTGGACTCGAACTGCCAGTTGCCGCCCGCGTCTGGCTGCGCCACACCAATCCAGGCGTTCGCCGCGCTAACGTTTGGTTTCAGCGCATCCTGCACGATGAAATGGCCGGTGATCTGTCCGCGTCCGTTTGCCGGCGGATAAAGCGGATTGCCCGTCAGCCAGGCGTAGGGCCACGCCGCCTGCTCCGCTTTGGCCTGCGCCTGCGCGTCCGCCCAGCAGGCGTCGCCGCTGGCGGCATGATTGCAATAGAGCAGGAACGGGCCGTATATTTTTTGCCAGGCTTCACCGGCGGCCGCCGGCGTGCTGGAGGCATTGTAATGATTCAGACCAAAGTGCAAATGGTTGATGCCGGAAGCCGCCGTCAAATCCTGCTTCGTCGGACCGTCGTTAAAAAACTCGTGGCTGCCCAGCACGATCCACGCGCCGACCTGCCGCGCATCGCTGGCGTGGCCCCAGCAGCCGAGATCCCAATAGTTCGCGTTGAAGTCATATTTGCAGTCGAACGTCCCGGCGCGCGGGCCGGTGTTGATCTTGATGATCTCCTTGATGCCCGTCGGCGAGGCCTGCTTGAAATCTTCCGAGCTCGGCATCGTCCAGTGCCGCAGCTCGTCCACATAAATTTTTTCCAGCAGATCGGACGATAACTTCCAGACCATGCGCCATTCGCCGACGCTCGTGGTCGGATAATTTGCCGGGTGGCTCAACAGGGCATACGAGTAAAGCCCCGTTGCTCCGCGCCGCAGCACATAATGGATCTCGATGTCGAACGCCTCCGACTCGTTGTGCCAGAAACTTTTCAGGCCGATGTCTACCATGTCGGCCGTCTGCGTCTTGACGGCATAAGTGCAATGGCTCGGCACGCGAAAACTTTTCCCGCCGTCCATGCTGAAATACCCTTCGCGAAACATCTCGAAGCTCCGGTATTTCAGCGACGTGATGGTGGCGGTGGATTTGACAATGGTGGCGGTGATGAGGCCGTTTGCGAGCACCGCCTCCGCGCCGGAATCACTCAAGAACACGTCCGATCCGGCGGTGCCGCCGCCCGGAATGTTCGCCAATATGCTAGTCAGACCAAACGCCGAAATTATCGCGACCGGGAAAAACCGGAAAAACATTTGCTTCATTCAATTTTAGTTTACTGATTTTCACTGATTCTTAACACTGAGATTTGTAAACGGCGGTTGAAAAGCGCGGCGGAATTCATCCGCGAACTACCACTTCAGTGCCAAAACAAGCACGCCACCACCATCGCTGACGTTCGGGAAATTAGGGATCAGGAAAATATCGAGGGCACTGCGCTTAGGATGGCTCAGATTTTTGTCGTCGTCCATCGCCTTGTCGTGCCCGGAAAATACCATCACGATATCAAGACCGTTTTCCGTGCACGCCTGCGGATGCGGGTCGCTCAAACAGGTATTTTTCGATCTTGTTGTGGCAGGCAACAACCAACCCGCGCACCTATTGGCAACCGCTGAATAAAACCACCAGGCCGGCGTTGATTGACAGCAGCGACAATATCGGGCGAACTCGGATTGAGGTTTTCATAAATAGATGTCTTTCGGGTTTGAAGGGAGCGTGTGAAAAGTCCGTTAAGTTTTTGTGCGAAATCCGCCAACTAGAAAAACGATCAGGCAGATCAACAGAATCAGGCCAAACCCGCTGCCGCCGATGACGGGACCTCCAAGGTAAAACCCACCACCCCCGAACAATAAGAGTAAAACTATAATAATGAGTAATGGATTCATGGTTTAATAATTGCACACCATGACAACAGTTCCTATGGGGTGATCACCCCATTGTTCGAGAAGTGGAACTAGTTTAAATACACTGCGTCATTAACCAACTATGAAAATATGAAAAAAATACTCATCCTCTCCTCCCTTGTGATTGGCGTCGTCGGAGTGAAAGCGGACGAACCGTTTTTCCAGGCATCACTGACCCCGGACATCGCCATCTATTCCAAAACCACCCAGATTGATGGCCTTGCGCTGAGTATCTGGGGCGAAAATCCACAGCACGCGCTCGCGCTTGGTATTATTAACGGCAGCACTGGCGACAGCCTGGGTTTGAGCTGGGGGTTGGTTAACTACGCCGACTCCTATACTGGCGTGGCGTGGGGCTTGCTCAATGTCAGCCAGCGCAATTTCATTGGCTGGCAGGATGGGGTCCTCAACTACTCGCAGGGAACCTTCACCGGCTTACAATCCGGCTGGATCAACGTCGCCCAAGAATTCCACGGCCTCCAGTTGGGATTGCTGAACTACGCGGAAAAACTGCGCGGCGTGCAGATCGGCTTCGTCAACATCGCACGGAACAACCCATGGTTTAAGGAATTTCCGGACAAGCTAGCCACCGGTTTTCCGATTGTGAACTGGTCGTTCTAATAATCGCGCTCTATTTATACCGGCGGCTGGACTGGGGCAAGTTTTTAACTGATTGGAATCGACTTGGAAGAGATATTGACGGCAATTTTAGCAAATGAAAATCAAGCGCATTGGGTCAGTTTGGTGGGGAACAGTTATTGTTTTCGCAGTCATGAGCCTTCAAAGCAAAGCTAGCGGCAACGAGTCCGCTCCCTATCAAGTGGTGCGGACGGATGGTAGGTTTGAACTACGGGATTATCCTGCATTGAAGGTGGTGGAGGCTAGCAGCGGTCAGAATGCGGACAGCAGTTTTATGCGATTGTTTCGGTTCATCAGGGGCAGCAACCAAGGTCAACAGAAGATTGCCATGACGACGCCGGTGCTGATGTCGGGCAGTGAAACTAACGCGACGATGGCCTTTGTGATGCCGGCAAATCTGAAATCGAACCAAGTGCCCAAACCCAATGACAGCGGACTTCTGGTGAAAGAAATTGCCGCTGGCCAGTTTGCCGTTTTTCGTTTTCGGGGCGGACGCAATACCCGGAATGAACAGGCGGCTTTGCTTAAATTAAAAGACTGGATGAAACTGCAACAGCTTAACCAACAATCGCCACCCATATACGGCTATTTCAATCCACCGTGGATTCCTGGTTTCTTCCGGCACAATGAAGTGATGATTCGGGTTCAGCCGCAATAGGGCCACCTGATTGTATTTCTGCCGGAAGTCGCCCTCCACCACCCGTGCTTCCGTCAGGGTCAACAGCTGTTCCCGGTTCAAGCATTCGTCCCGGAACCGACCGTGAAAGCTTTCCACAAACCCGTTCTGCCACGGGCTGCCCGGCTCAATGTAAATCGTCTTGATCCGGTTCTCTTTCAGCCACCGCTGCACGATCTTCGCAATGAACTCTGAGCCGTTATCGCTCCGCAAAAACTCCGGGGCGCCACGTTCCTCGACGGCCTTTTGCAGTCAGTGCAACACGTCCTTGGCCTTCAAGGCCCGCTCGGCCCACAGCACATGACACTCCCGCGTGTATTCATCCAAGATGGTCAACCACCACATCGACGTCTTTCGTGCTCCGAACTTCCGAAAGTTTGGGATCATCAACCAGCAGGCCCAGCCCCGCCCCGTCGATGAATGAAAACGGAATTTCCAACGGTTGTAGTCGCTTGGCGACTGTCCGCATTTCTTCAAGTGGCGTTGACATGGCTCAGGTAGTTTTTCAATTCAACTTCGGCCAGCTTCCGTTCCCTTGCATGACCAATCCGTAATGTGTCAACCAAAGCCAGCAGTTGATACAGCGCCGCATCTGCTTTCGCGGCAGCGGGCACCGAGGGGTGCAGTGGTTCAATGGCGAATCCTCTGACAGTTCCCTCCGGGGCCGACCAGACCGGAGGCATGTCATTCAAATTCATTTTTTCAGCAAGTGGAGGGGCGGCATACGCAGTAGGTAATCCGCGCGCCACCGGCCCCGGTTTGGCCGGGAAAGCATATCGAACACCGTGCAGAAGATAATCTTCCAAGGGCTTCTTCAAGGGCAGTTTTGATTCGGCTGAAATTAATCCAGCGGTAATCCCCCGGCGGACAGCCGCATGAATTTCGGAAGCACTAATGCCCAGTTCACTGGATAATTGAGCATACGGCTTCCGCCCCTTTTCAAGCAGCAGCTTCAGCAATACAACCACATCCAATGACTTCGCAATCACGTTTATATGCTATTCGCGAATAGCGAATATATCAACGCAATTTGATCCAGAACGCTTGGTGACTCCAGCCAATATACAAACAATTTGTATAAACGTGCGCTGACATTGGTCAGAAAGAGCTTTCTTCGGGTGCCGGTTCAATTCCCTAGAGGCTTAAAAAACAAGACAAGAAACTTCCTAAATCGGGTAAATAACCACCCTCGTTTTACCTGAGCTTATTCGTAAGTCATTGATTATCAATGGAGCGGGTGAAGGGAATCGAACCCTCGTCTCAGCCTTGGGAAGGCCACATTCTACCATTGAACCACACCCGCATTTAATCCGCCCTGTTTCTAGCAGACCGCCGCCGCGCTGGCAACTCGTTTGCGCGTTATACCACCGTTTCCAGCCTACCGATGGCGGTGTGTAAGCGGTGGGCAATTTGTTCCAACTGTTCCGGCACGGTGATTTTTTTGCCCAGCACATCGCTTAGATAAAAACTGTCAATCGCCGCACCACGCTCGGTCACAATGCGCGCCGCAGAAATATCCAGCCGCAATTCTGCAAACGTCTGCGATATGATGTAAAGCAACCCCAGCCGGTCTTCGGTCTCGATTTCAATCAGCGTGCGATCGTCGGACGCGTCGTTGTCAAACCGGATTTGGGTTCCGAGGCGTTCGCCAAAATAGGCTGAATAAGTTGGTCGGAGCGCCGCCGCTTGGCGAACGATAAGTGCGTGCAAATCCACGGAACCACCGGTGAGCACACGGCCAATGACCTCATCAAATTTTTCGCGGGCCTCGCGGGCGGCCGGCGTGCCGGTGCGGGCGTCGTTCACAAAAAACTTGTCGATGACGATGCCATCGCTGCGCGTGAAAATCTGCGCGCCCAGAATGTTCAAGCCGGCGGCGCTGAAGCAGCCGGCAATGTTGCCGAACAATCCAGCCCGGTCCCAGGTGCAGATTTTTACGAGGCTGTAGCCACGGTCAGGATCGTTCTGCCAGCCAACGACAGGGACGAGCGGTCGCTCGTCTTCGGCGGCCTGCTGGAGAAAGAAACGGTGCACGAGGCTGACATCGTCAAGGATTTCCTTCGGCAAGTGAATCTGGAAATACCGTGCTGGCAGCGCCGAAAAATGCGCATCCAGTTCCGATTCGGCAAGCCGGTCATCGGCGAGCCGACGGACTTCCTGTCGCAGCGATTCCTGCTGTTCCTCACCGGCGCGACGAAACTCCGTGCCACCGGTCAGCAGTGTCATCGCGCGGGCATGGAGCTGCCACAGCAAGGAATCTTTGAAACCGTTCCAGAGTTTGTCGCTGGTGCCCTGTGAATCCGCAAAGGTGAGTAGCGTCAACAGATTCAATTTTTCCGGCGTTCCAACCTGCCGCGCAAAATTCCGAATGACCGATGGATCATCCAAGTCGCGGCGCTGGGAAATATTGGCCATCAGCAGGTGGTTTTCCACGAGGAATTCCAGCGTGGCGGTCGCGCCGCTTTCCAGTTGCAATCGCTTGGCGGCGCGCAGGGCGAGTGAGGCACCGGCGGCAGCGTGCTGGCCGCGTTCGTGTTCCCCAGCTTTGCCGACATCGTGCAGCAGCAGCGCGAGATACAGGATGCCGGGACGCTCAAGGCCCAGAAAAATCGGTGCGTAATTTTTAAACGGCTCCTCCTTGGCCTCCCAGATTCGGTCGAGTTGTTCGAGACAGACCAGCGTGTGTTCATCGGCGGAGTATTGATGATAAAATTCGTGCTGCACGAGACACGTCAGTTTGCCGAATTCCGGAATATATTTGCCAAGCAAATTTACCTCGTGCATCGCGCGCAGGATGTGGCCGACCTCGCCGCGCCGATCGAGAATGGTCAGGAAAGTTTCGCGAACGTGCTCATCGTTCAAAAATTCACGATTGATGAGCGAGGTCTGGTTGCGGATGAGCTGCGCGAGGTCGGGATTCAGCGTCAGCCGCCGCTGCTGGGCGTGCAGAAAAACGCGCATCAACCGGCGCGGTGAATCGCGAAAAATGCGGTTGCTCGCGGCGCGAATTTCATCGTCGACAAAAATAAAGCCATCCACCGGCTCCGGCATTTTGCGCGGCCGTCCGCCCGGCAGCAGCCGGCGCAGCCGGGCGATCCGACCGGTCTGAGCCGGTGAAACCAACGCCATGCGCTGTTCCAGCGTCCGCGTGATGAGATAGACATTTCGCATATGAACGTAGAGGTCGCGCATGAATTTCTCGATGCGCTGGCTCGGCGAGCGGTCTTCGTAACCGAGGTTCAGCGCGACGGCGGGCTGCAAATTTTTCCCAAGCACATCCTGCGGGCGGTTGGTGTGGTAATGCAGCTCCGTCCGCACGCGCAGAAGAAATTCGTAGGCGGCCTCCAACTGCTTGCGTTCGGACTCGCTGAC
>Ga0007854_10002229_pt1 | contig 12088 bp, 10 predicted proteins | sample CryBogCBH12Aug08_FD_60382 | JGI IMG/M metagenome (GOLD analysis project Ga0007854, IMG submission 60382) | Freshwater microbial communities from Crystal Bog, Wisconsin, USA - CBH12Aug08 | ecosystem: Environmental > Aquatic > Freshwater > Lake | place: Crystal Bog, Wisconsin, USA | collected... | reverse complement strand
TCAGAATCGACAGCTTATCTTCTAACGACCATGACTTGTTTTTCTTTGACATAATTACTCCGACTTCTCTTAAGTTTATAAGAGAGCCAAGTCCAAGTCACGCTGAACCAATACATACTTATCCAAAACTAAACAGGTAATTCTAAAAACACCTAACACATGTTTTTTATATATTTTTACAATAATTAAGTTTCTACCAGAGACATGGAAATGCCTGTTAATTTATGGATAAGTACTTATGCGTAAGTCATTCCGCCTTAATTTTCCGTGTGTAACAGAATACAGGGCGACAGCGTGTAAATTCATACTCGACGCTCCAGTTTTTAAATTTTTTTCAGTCTACTTCCATTCTACTCTAAAACCGTTTGACTCATATCATTACACACAACTTACATAGGGCAAGCGCATATAAATTAAAAGCTTTGACAATCAATATGATACAAGCATAGAAAGTATCAAAAATTGCTCGTTTTTATACAACACATTCGCTGAAAATCTTGGAAGCGGAACGAAGAGAAGCGAAGATTTTTAGTCCCCGATAGCCGTAGAGCCGAGCGGGTTGCCGTAGCGCAGCGGAGGCAACCTGCAAGGCATCCCGAAACGGCGTAAAGTCATGTGGAGTCGCCGTTCCGGTCCCCTTGTTGGGCTGAGACCAGGTGACGCGGACGAATTGGGGCAGCCGAAGGTATTAAATTGGTTCATGTCAGTTTGCCGCTTGTTGTGGCTGGGATACCCCTAAACACGCTTTCGCAAAAATAGCGACTCCCCGCGATTATACCATAATTTAATAAGTCAAATGCGTTTGCCCTGACAACTTACGGCCCTGGGCATAACTGAGTCCGGCAGCGAAGTCCATCACGCGCTGCAACCCCAACCAGATAGTTTTGACACCAGATTCCGCATCGCCTTTGCGGATCAGGAAGCCGCCGAGCATGGCGACCGCGCACAACCTCGTTGAGCTTTGGCTGTTTTCATTGGGCGGTTTCTTTTTGTTGATGTATGAGGCCTGCCATTCGTCCCGATGGAAAAGCTGCTCCGCATCCAGATCGGGGCACGTCGCCCAGGCGCATGAGCCTGGCGATCGACCAAGAGACCACCATATAAAGGGCGAACACCAGCTCCAGACACCTTCCCGTACGCAGTGTTTTCATCCTTGGGTTTCCGCGCCTACATCCACGCGTCCAAAACCCCCAAGGGTTTCCGGGAAACTGACCGCATAGGTGGGATGGACATACATGCCACGTTGTTGCGCCTCATGGCTTAAAGACCCAGCACGACAATTGACTGGTCGTTGAAATCCAGTTCGGTCGTGTCCTGAAGGCATAACATCACGTCATATCCGCGCATTCGCGCAAGTCATGTGGAAGGCCAAGATGTCCATCTATTCGACGTCGTTACAGGCCAAAAAACGATAGGGACAGCTTGGTGGTCAACCGTTCCGCACGCTTGTCCAGGCGTTTATCGCCTAAATCCATCCCTTTGAATTCCTCTTCCATCCAGCTCATTACGCTAACAATAGTGACTAAATTTTAATATTTTACCGTATTTTTGAAAGTTGCGTGTAATGAAATGCGTTTAACATTAGGGAAGCTCGAAAAACTACTGACTTTATGAAAAATAGCTTTGTAACCTATTGATTCATTAATGGGCAGTTTTTGTAAAATGAGGTTTTTCGAGCTTCCCTTTAGAGCGAGTGATGTGGTCGATCATTATGACAAGGGTATATCAATTAAAAGCATTTACAAACAATAAAATACAAGCATAAAAAGCATCAACAAATTCCCGTTTTTATAAAACACATTTACCCAGTATTGTCAATTAGGCTTTGCATTTGCACGTTGGTCATGGGCGGACTACGCGACAGTTGTTCCTGGAATACGCCCCGCCTTTTCATTGACGGTCAGTGTACAGTGGAGATTATACAAACCGTTCCCCCGAAGTTCGCGGGATTGAGCTATAGCGAATAGCTGGGTGTGTACTAAAAGCTTGTGTCAAACTACGGCAATGCCGTCTATTTTTTGTAACGATACGGGCTGCTGGTCAAACATTGCTTACGTCAATTTGAAACTTTTGTCAGATTCGCGGAATGCATAAGGGCGGTAGTCTCCATTGGTAGCTGTCTGCCATAATCGGCAGGCGTTACTTGCGCTGTAAGGGAGACCAACATGGAGGACTTTGGTCACAGCGGCGTTTCTGGCTGTATCCGCTTCGACGGCATATCACAGTCCAAGTTGCCGCTATAACAGTGCTTTTTTAAATTTGCCAAACCCGAACCCAGTCAACTTTAAGTGGTTGATTTATACCAGTCCCTAATATTAAAACAAGATTGCTTTGATCTATAATATTAAAAACTTGGTTGCCTGTTGGGGGAACAGTGTCAAGGCTATCTGCCTTATCCCATGTAACAGTCGACATTAGTTTTCCATCGAAATAATTTTGGACGTAGCCGGTATGATCGGCAGATGCCGGTATCCATAACTGCCCTATAGTATGAAATTCAGTCCAGTCTATATCATTAGATGTTTTAATGAATGCATTTTTAAAATTTGAACCACCTTTCGGTGTATTATTAATATCACAAAAACCTTTTGGGCAAGTTTTTTTATAAATGCCATACCAATCATGCATTGTTGCAGCATACGAGTTTTCACGAGAAAAAGAAGCGGTGACGTATTCAAAGAAGTCATCTTCAATGAAGTGCTTATAGCCATTGGCTTTTCCATGACATAAGTCTGCCCCTTTATTAGCCATATGTTCAATTCCCATTGACCAAAAAGACGGCCACCCTTTTGATGTGTCAATTTGAGTTGAATCAAATGATATCCTTGCTTCGAAATATGCCCCGCCATGAAAAGCATTGCCAATCCAGCCCTGATCATTATCGGATGGCATAGCTGTAGCAATATTAGTGTTCAGAACGCTTGTGTCATTGCTAGTAAGGGTTAAAACTCCATTATTGACACTAATATTACTAGAATTCCTTTTGGATGATGCTATAAAAAAAGGCGTAGTAAACCATTTAAATCTTGGTTCACCTGATTCATTAATATCAATAGTAGATATTGAGTCAAATTCATCACTAAAAACAAGGTGATAATTAGATAAATATGGATTATATGGGTTGAATTTTTTGTTTATGGTGTTTGTACAGCTATATAAGGTAATTATTAATAATCCAGCTATTTTGTTACAGTTACCATAGAACATTGATTATTTTCTCGCTCTTTTAATTATCTTTTGGGTGTATGCAGTCACGGTATAAGGCAAACAATTTAAATAATTTTTAATTACATAGCAAATCAATATCGTAGTCATTTGGGAAACTCAGAATAGACTTGTTTTAACACTAAAGAACAATTAGTTAGCCAAATAAAAATTCCATAGCCCCGCACAAACCCTAAGAATGACATCATATAAAACAAAGCCATGTAAACGAAACCTGTCGGAAAGGATGCTAAACCGCTTCAAGCCTGCAAAACTATTTTCGTAACTATTCAGCCCCCAACAAAGGCTGATCGAAAGGTATTAAATGGATTTTGCCCCTGCAACCTGTTTGTTTCCCATACGGAACGTAACACGCAAAAAGCTTCTGATCCACCAAGCGCACGAAAACCACCTGACACTTTGAGCTTGATCTTGACAGGGCGAACCATCCGTTCTGCCAGATTATTATCAAAAGGAACCTGCCAATCCGTTAAGTACCTGAGCACCTCCGTCTTGTAATCACGAAGCCTGACCAGAAGATTGGTGGCATCGTCCTGTTTAATCCGTCCTTTTTGGTGGGGTTCCTGTCTTTTTTCAGGCCACGCCGCCAAGCCAGCCTTGACGTATTGGTCATAGCGTTGGCTTAATAACGCCAACGTATCAGGCCCCGGCACCGCTTTTTTCCCCTCCATCAATACGTTACGCAAACCAATTGGCCAGTGGTGTCCAGTCAGTTCTTCAAAATAATTCAGCTCCCGCAAATGATGTGAATTGCAAAGCGCATGAAGACATTCTTTAAAATGCCAGTAGGATTTCCAGTGATCATGAACAGCAACACCTGTAAACGCCGGTAAAATTCCGGCTGAACTCATGGCTTCCAATCCACGCTTTTCGTGTGCCGTATAATAGACCGCTTGAGGACTCACCGCGACATGCAGCCAGTTAAGCTTGCCATTGACCCGTAATCCACTTTCATCGAAATGCGCAACCGCTGCCTGAGTCACCGCCATTTTACAAGCATCGTAAAGGGGTTGCAGTCGTTCTGATGCCGTCATCAGCCATGCCTGAATCGATCCATTTGATGGCTGAATACCGTATTGGTCCTGTATCAGTAGACCGGCCCTTTCGACTGAAATGAAATGCCCCAAAACCAAACCAACTGCATAGCTTTTCAAGCGGACACCATAACTCACATGCGGCGTCACATGAACAGGGAAATCACCTTGATGGGTGCGCCCGCAAGTACAGTTCGCTGATAACTGCCGATATTCCGTGACTTCATGCCGGGGTTCAGGGATATCAATTTGCTGGCGACATTCACCCAATACGGTCTTTAATGTGGATACCCCAATACCGCAGGCGCATGTTCCTTGCGGATGCAAATGCACAATGTGGTCTGGTCGGCCCGGCAGCGAGTCCTGCCTTTGTGCCCGGCTTGTCCGCCCGGTCTTCGCTCCCCTGGTTTCCGTGGCGTCGCTGCGCCTTTTTTAAGACCATCCATTGAAGGCGGTATGCCTGAGTTGCGGCTGGTCTTTTTAACGGTGTTTTCTAATTCATCCACACGCTTCTTCAACTGCTCAAACGCATCAAACAAAAATAGGATGGGCGCATCTTTCTCGGCATGGCTCATCTCATTTAGGTCGGCTTGTGTTGGGCGTGTCAGTTTCATCTCATAACCATAGCACTTTTTTGGGGGGCTGAACAGTTACTTACAAACAATGCATGTATAATCTAATATTTTTAAAATCTATTTCTTAAGATAGGCACTCTATTTGACTACTAATTTTTTGAGCTAAAATTTACATTCAGGTAACTGTTTGGGGTCAATACGATAATTAGAATAATAATGGATGCAGGGTTACCAATTGCTAGAAGGTATCTTGCAACAATTGATTCAAATAACACGAACACAAGTAGCCCTAAATATAAATCGGTTACAAATGAGCGTTTTGTTTTGGCAACCCTATATATTTTATAGACAAAAATAAAAACCACTAAAATAGAGATAAAAATACCTGACTCCCACAGCATATTGACATAAGCATTATCTGTTGCAATACCGTATCGTTGAGTATTCCAAGATCGAATTCCGTGTCCGAACATAAAGCCAGTAGCTGTTTCAGATATGAGAGCAATAATTACTGGCCAATTATCTGTTCTGCCAGACATACCTGAATCAATGCCACGATAACTTGAATTCAATTCAAATACATCCATAAAATAGTCTGCAATTCCTTTATCGTTTGAATACATAAAAAATAACAGCAGAAAGGCAAATATTGCTGTAATTGATAATGTCATTTGTACTTTATTTCTACTGTGGAAATAATGTGATAAGTAAATTACTATTAATCCTGTCGTCATAGCAGCTGTAGCTCCTTTAGAACTTGCTGCAAAAACCATCGATATAGATGCGACCGCCGCAAATAGGAATGCATACCAATAATAATCTCTATAATCTTTTCTCCAACATAAATAAACAGTGCAACTAATAAAGCTAATTGCGAATATATGTCCAGTTAGGTTTGGATGTTGATTAAATGGATTAAACCTTAATCTCGTACCTGTTTCATCTACAGCTAATGATAAAGTATCCTTTAATAGGGGGAATTCAAAAAATAAAGTAGCAAGTATAATTGGCAAAATAGCATAAACAAATAATAAACTAATTTTTTTTGTTCCAACTTTAGTTGCTATAAATCTAGCAGAAAATCCGCTTAGAAGATATAAAAAACTCTGAAAAATAACTTCTATATTTTGATCAATAAAGCCAACTAAAATTGATGTGGTAGGTAGTAATAAACACAAAACGAAAACTTCAAAATCTAAAAAAAATTTATTGTTTTTATTGTTTTTTATGGCGATAAAAAAACCGGATGCTATAAACAATAATACACCCAATATTTGAATTAGACCATTTTCATTAACAAAGCTAAATTGAAGGATAAATAGTGCGACGTAGAGCAAAGACATATATTATAGTTATTGTATAAAATTGGCGCGTAAATTATGGTAAAACCTATTAAAAACTAATAATGCCATTAAAGTTTCGCTTGCCAGTATTAACCCAGCACACCAATATGTTTTATGAGTAATAAATAATAACACCGATGACAAAAATGTTACTGTTATGCTAGCGATTATGTACTGTCGACCCTGTATACGGGTTTGATTTGCTGCTGATAATGCTTGATTAATTACTTGTCCAAAAAGGTAAAAAGAAGCTGCTATACATAATATAGTTAACACAGTTAAGTCTAAAGTCAATTTGTTTTTAAGCCATACCTTTTCTATGACATCGATGTTATTAACTGCAAGAATTCCAATTAACAAAGATAGGCTAACTGTTATGAGTGAAATTATACTAACAACCCTTATCAATTTATGATTTTGTTTTTTAACAATTAGATCAGTCAGCTCAGGATTGATAGATGCCAATAAAACAGTCAATGGCTGTACAGGTAACCTGGAAAGTGTGCGACATGAAACAAAAACAGCTGACTGTACTGGCCCTAAAATAGCGGATATCAATAATACTGGACTTTGCAAGGATAATTGCTGGGACAAAGTCATTAACATAAATCCATGTCCTGCTTTTTTGACAGGTTCAACTTCAGAAGAGCTTTCTTTCCTGAACTCAGTAACTTCTATATTCTTTTTTTGTTTCAATTGATTTCGTATATACTTTCTTAACTTACTGACTTCCACAGGTGGTTTTTTTTTCATTTGCTTACGCATGTGGAATATTATAATTATCACAGCTATCAATTTAAATATTAATGCAACTACTGCAGATTCCAATAAGCCATTACCAGCCATAGCCGTTAATGTAATGGCTGCAAATTCTAAAAGTCGAATTGTATTATTTATAAATATACCTACTTCATTCTTTCCTTTAAAACGCCAAATTGCCCCATAAATTACAAGAAGCGGTTGAAATGCTTGTGAAAATGCCAGTAGTGCAAATGAAACCACCATTTCAATTGTTAATTTCTCAGTTTCCATGCCCACTAAATAAAAATTTCCTGCAAAAGCTATCATTAATATGATAATTGAAGCATATATACTGTTTTTTATGAACTCGTGAATCACTGCTCGAACAAGCATCCAAGCTTCCTCAGATGTTCTGTTAGATTTTAAGCATAGCTGATTTGCCAATGCGACTGAAGCCCCTAAATCAGACAGCGCAAAAAATTGCGCTACTGCCGATAAAGATACCCAATATCCGTAACCTTCTGCACCCCATCTAGTTACGGCTATTGTTGGAAGCAATAATGTCGATGATATGGTTATTAATTGTCCGTAACTATGGGCAGATAGGGTACGAAACACACGATAAAATTTCAATTTATTTTATCCTTTTTTAAATCTATAGTTTAATTTCAACGGATTATTAATAGGTATTTTAATAATTAAAGCAGGAAAGCAGTTGCGTTTACATCAATCTTAAATTTAGTAGGACACTTTACTCAATCTTTCCCAAATAAATCCCTACTATAAACTTTCCCCGCCACATCCCTAATGTCATCAGTAACCCTATTAGCCACAATAACATCAGACAGCCGTTTAAATTCAGCCAAATCATTAACCACTTTAGACCTAAAGAAATCCGCTTCTTTTAGCTCAGGTTCATAAATAATCACTTCAACACCCTTGGCCTTAATGCGCTTCATAATCCCCTGAATGCTCGATTCCCTGAAGTTATCCGAGCCGCTTTTCATAATCAGACGATGGATACCCACAACCGTAGGATTACGCTTTAAGATGCTATCGGCAATAAAATCTTTACGCGTAGTGTTGGCTTCTACAATGGCATTAATCAGGTTTTGCGGCACATCCTGATAGTTGGCGCGTAGTTGTTTGGTGTCTTTAGGCAGGCAGTAACCGCCGTAACCAAATGATGGGTTGTTGTAGTGGCTGCCAATGCGCGGGTCAAGGCTGACGCCTTGGATAATTTGTAATGTATCTAGTCCATGTGTTGCGGCGTAGGTATCCAATTCGTTGAAATAAGCCACCCGCATAGCCAAGTAGGTGTTGGCAAACAATTTGACGGCTTCTGCTTCGGAAGATTCGGTGAACAGCACATCTATATCTTGCTTAATCGCCCCTTGTTTGATCAGGTTGGCGAACACTTCGGCACGTTCAGAACGCTCGCCCACAATAATACGGGAGGGGTAAAGGTTGTCATACAGTGCTTTGCCTTCACGCAAGAATTCTGGCGAGAACAGGATGTTGTCGCAATTGAATTGGGCTTTCACTTTGGCGGTGTAGCCGACAGGGATGGTGGATTTGATGACCATGACCGCTTTTGGATTGATGGCGATCACATCATGTATAACTGCTTCTACCGAACGGGTGTTAAAGGTGTTGGTTTCGGTGTCGTAATCAGTCGGGGTGGCAATGATAACGTATTCCGCACCCAGATAAGCTTCTTGTTTGTCTAAGGTTGCCTTTAAATCAAGGGTTTTGTTTTTAAGATAATCTTCAATTTCAACATCGACAATGGGCGATTGCTTGCGGTTGATCATGTCAACCTTTTCAGGAATAATATCAATGGCAACCACTTGGTTGTGTTGGGCCAACAGAATGGCGTTAGACAGCCCCACATAACCTGTACCGGCAATAGCTATTTTCATTTGCGTGATCTTTTTAGGTTGGATAAGAAATGTTGGATCAAATGCCACTTTCCCAATGAATAGGTATTGAGCTAATCTTGGCTTCTAGTGTGGCATGGTATTATTTATTTGTTAAAATTTTCTTAAGTTGTTAGGTGACGGGGTTGATGCTGAGTCAATAACACAGCAACAATAGCCAATAGCACCAAAACCGGCAAAGCAAACCTGAGCAACGGGTTTTGCATCATAAAATCTTCTTGGGCGGCAATTGTTGTTTGCGGGCGGTTGACCGGTATCAGCAATTGCCCGTCACAAGCGGACAAGTCTTGTGCTTGTTCACCATCACGCAAATATTTCACGATGCCGATTGGGGCATTAGGTATCGCAACCGTGCCGTTCACGACCATGGGCTTTTCCCTAAGCAGGGCATAGTCTACTAGCTGGCTGTGGTCTTTATCAACTCTTTTGCAACCATCAGGCAGGGTTGTGTAATTGGGCATGAATTCGCCAAAGCCCCATGTATGATATCCGTCTCTTTTGGCAAATAATTCTTTAAAGCCGGTATGCAGTTCAGAGTCTGGTTTAAAAAAATTGGCTGTTGTCATTCGGATTTCCAACACATTGTAGACAGGAATTGCCGATAAAATAACAAGTGTATGCACAATAAATCGCCCGGTGCATTTTTTCCATAGCACAGCAATGATGGTGACACCTATAATTGCCGATACAAAGTTCCAACGCCAAATAAATAGCGACAAGTTAATTATGGGCAGTGAGCTGATCCAGGGTTTGAATGGCTCTAACTGGATTAACAGTGTTGCTGTAAACGCTATGATGCCCAGTATTGTTTGCCACGTTAGAACCCGATGGGTGTTGATCATCATTATCAATACGATTGATAAGATAAAAATACCTACACACCTATAATCTTCCAGGCTAATAATGCTCGCCAAAGAGACGAAAGTGTCCTCAAATTTAATGGGTAGCCCTTTAACGCCATCAATTGATGCTTTGTTAACCAGACCAAATAACCACAAAGGCGAAGAAAGCACCATGGCACTGCCGTATACCGATGCAATTCTCCATATTTTTAAGAAAAATCGCTTATCTAGCATTGTCAATATAACGGCTTCTGCGCTAAATGATTGGACAAATAAAACGGGATGCACCATTATTTGTAACGCAATCAATAGCATGGATAAGAAATATTTGTTATCCAGTAAGCTGGCAATAATGACCGACACTAAAGCATAAGATAACGCTTCGGGCAGTACCCCCCGAGTTAGGTAGTTATGGTAAACATAGTTCACCGATAAAAAAGCCACGCTTAGCAGTGAGGCGGTTTTGTAATCCTGTGCAAGCGGATCAATAGCCCGGCAAATCATAGTGCGGGTGCTATAAGCCATTAGGATAAAGCCAAGCGAGGCGATAAGCCTGGTGGACTGTAATGCAGTGAACCCTATCCACAAAAAAGGCCAGCTCAGCTCGTAGGTCAGCGGGCTGTAAAAATAAAAAATGGGCAGGGATGTTTTGTCAAGCGTCAGCAGTAGGTCAAGGTGACCGGCCTTTAGGATTTCAAATAAGTACAAACTGCGCCATGCATGAATTGCTGTGTCCTGTCCATTGCTGACAACAATCAAACTGGTAATTGAAAGTGTCAATGTAAAGAACAGTGTCTGCGGTCGATTTCTAAGTGCTGCAATGATAAATGTTATGCAGCCAACAACAGCTGTACTGATAACTAGCCAATGAAGTGCATTTTGGCTTATTAGAGCGGGCAACAGCCCAACTTCCCCAGTCATTTTTTTAATTGTTGTCTGCTAAATCGGAGCAATTGCAAGGTGTTTGTGCGTAACTGACTAAATCCGACTACTGCTGCTTTTCAATTGGCTTAATTTTACACATTTTAAGCGTTGATTTCTGTTAAATTTGTAAGACAATTGTCATACCGGCTGTGGTGGGTAATTAAGTGTTTGTTTAAGCAGGCAATACTTGATGCTGGGTGATGGTGCCCAGGGGCGGAATCGAACCGTCGACACAAGGATTTTCAATCCTTTGCTCTACCGACTGAGCTACCTGGGCAACTTTGCAAAGACGAACATTAAAACCTATTTGCTGGTATTAGTCAATACGGAATTTTGTTTTTTGGTGCGCCCCATAAAAACCGCAATAACCAATGCTGCTTTGGTTTCGCTCGGGTTTCAACAAATCCTAGGCAATTGTTCCCCGCTCAATAAATCCAGCACACGACTAATGCCCATTGCCGTTTGCAGTGTCACCAAGCCTTGTGGGTGTGTTTGTTTAACTTCGCCAATCACACAGGCTTGTTGCCCTAATGGATGCTGATGCAACAAGCTTAAAGCCTGTTCCGTTTGCGTAGCGGGTACAAACAGCACAAAACAGCCTTCATTGGCGATATACCAAGGGTCAAAGCCTAAAATTTCACAAGCGCTTTGTACATCGGCATGGATGGGTAGGGCAGGCTCATCAATGTCAAAAGCGCTGTGTGAAGCGCAGGCCAGTTCTATCAGGCCGCTTGCCAATCCGCCACGGGTCAGGTCGCGCATACAATGGATGTCCAAGCCACCTGCCAGTAGTGTCTGCACTAAACCGGACACATCCGCGCAATCGCTTTGCAAGTGGCTATCAAAGGCTATGCCTTCGCGGGCCAGCATAATAGCCATGCCGTGCCGCGCCAGATCACTGTTGATGATGATGCGGTCGCCCACTTGGATGTGTGCGGGTGATATATTGACCGCTTCGGCAATTAATCCAATACCTGCTGTATTGATATAAAGCCCGTCGCCGCAGCCACGCTCAACCACCTTGGTATCGCCCGTCACCAGCAGTACACCGGCTTGTTGTGCAGCTTGCTGCATAGAAGCCATGATGCGTTGCAAGTCGGCAATCGCCAAGCCTTCTTCAATAATCAGGGCGCAGCTCAGGTACAAGGGCTTGGCGCCGCTCATGGCCAAGTCGTTCAATGTGCCGCATACGGCTAGTTTGCCAATGTCGCCACCGGCAAAGAATAACGGTTTGATGACATAAGAATCCGTGGTAAAAGCCAGCTTGGTGCCATTAATGGCCAGCACCGCGCTATCATGTTGGGCATCTAGTATCGGGTTGGCGAAAGCAGGGCGGATTACTGTGCCGAGTAATTGTTGCATCAGCCGCCCGCCCCCACCATGCGCCATCACGACGTGTTGGTATTGTAAAGGCAGCGGGCAGTTGGGTGTAAAATCAGGCATAGTGGGAGGATAGGTTAGCGG
>Ga0007854_10002226_pt1 | contig 12099 bp, 9 predicted proteins | sample CryBogCBH12Aug08_FD_60382 | JGI IMG/M metagenome (GOLD analysis project Ga0007854, IMG submission 60382) | Freshwater microbial communities from Crystal Bog, Wisconsin, USA - CBH12Aug08 | ecosystem: Environmental > Aquatic > Freshwater > Lake | place: Crystal Bog, Wisconsin, USA | collected... | reverse complement strand
TGATAAGGTTGATTTCCTTCACTCCCTCTGCCACCAGGGCGCGCACTTCGGCGGCCACCGATTCGATGGTCCGGCTGCGGTGTTTTCCGCGCATCTGCGGGATGATGCAAAAACTGCAGGGATGGTTGCATCCTTCGGCAATCTTGACGTAGGCGGAGTGGGAAGGGGTAAGGCGGTATCGCGGCGTGTCGTAATCGGGAATATAGACCGATTTGCGGGTGACAAAGTTGAGCGGATCCCAGCCGGGATTGGATAGCTGGCCGGGCAGCGTCGATTGCGGCATGGCGGGAGCCTCGGGACGTGCCAGGATTTGCTCGATGATCCCTCCGATCCCTGCGACCTGATCCAGGCCGATGAAAGCGTCCACCTCGGGCATCTCCCTGGAAAGTTCGGAGGAAAAGCGTTGAGCCATGCAGCCGCTGACGATCAGTTTCTGGCCTGCTTTTTTACGCAACCCGCGATGTTCGTGCGCCTCGAGGATCGCCTCGATTGATTCCTCCTTTGCCGAGTCGATGAATGAACAGGTGTTGACAATCAGCACATCGGCTTCCTCTGCGTCCGGGGTGATTTCCATTCCATGCTTGAGCACCGAGCCGAGCATGATCTCAGAATCAACAAGGTTTTTTGCGCAACCGAGGCTAATGAGTCCGACTTTTACGGGGTTGCTGCTCTTTGACATCGTTGCCTGGTGTATTGGATGGTTGGAGATCGAAAAATGATTCAGTCAACGGTTCGGCCCGTCGGATTTCAATGGAAGGGGATGGCGAGAATTCCAGAATGGAGGCGATGGATGGGGTTGACGGGATGGAAGCTGGAGTCGGGGCCGGAGTCCCTGTCGGCGAGGGCGCGGCAGCGGGCAGGGGAGCGGTCGTCTGAGGTGCGGCGATGTCCTCGACCTTGTGTTTGTTTTCAAAACGTTCCGGACTTCCAATCAGTGCGAGTTTGATGGAGAATTGCCAGAGCCAGAGCATGCAGCCGGCCACGGCCACCGTGCTCAGCACCATCCTGTAATTGAGTTTAATTTTCCGGGGTGCAGGCTTCGCGGGCTCGTAAAATTCCGCCGGAGCATTTAAATAATCGTAATCACTTGTTCCGACAGGGTTTCCTGTCGTAATCGAACTGGCATGCGCGGAGACATCGACCCCGAGGTAGCGGGCATAGATGAGAAGGAACCCCTTGGCATACGCCATGTTTGCAAACCGCGAAAAATCGTCGTTTTCAAGGCAGATCAACTGCTCCCGGCGGATCTTCGTCGAGCGCGATGCATCATCCAGGGTGAGATCTTTTCTGAGCCGCGCTTCACGCAGCAATGTTCCTGCACTTTTATTCATGACCTGAGTCAACTTTGCCGTCATTTTGGAAGGAGTCAATCAATCGTCGAGATCTTTTAAAATTTCCCGCGGTTTCGCCCCCTCGCCCGGCGCGACATAGCCGCGTTGCTCGAGAATATCAACGACCCGTGCGGCGCGGGTATAACCAAGGCGCAGGCGTCGCTGGAAGAGGGAAGTGGAGGCCTTTTTTTCCTGGCGCATGATCTCGATGCATTTTTGCACCAGTTCCTCATCCTCCTCGCTTACATCCTCCTCCTCGGCGCCCGCAGACTCGATCCGGTCGTGGATGTCGCTGTCAAACTCCGGAGTCGCCTGGGCTGAAACAAACTCGACGAGCCGGTGTATTTCATCGTCGGTGACCAGAACCCCCTGGGCACGCACCATCCGCGAGGTTCCCGGCGGCAGGTAAAGCATGTCTCCCTGTCCGAGAAGTCGCTCGGCGCCATTCTCGTCGAGGATAACCCGGCTGTCGATCTTGCTCGCAACCTGGAACGCAATCCGGCTCGGGATGTTGGCTTTGATGACGCCGGTCACGATATCCGCGCGCGGGGTCTGGGTTGCCACCAGCATGTGAATGCCTGCCGCCCGGGCCATCTGGGTGATCCGCGCAATCGCATTCTCCACATCCGCCGGAGCCGTCTGCATCAGATCCGCCAACTCGTCCACAATGACGACAATATAGGGCATCGCCTCGGGAACGATGATGTCGTCCTCGCGCGGAACCCTGATTTTTTCGATGCTCTCAAGGTATTCATCGACACTGCCGGGATCTGCCGCGTTTTCCTCCGGCTCGGGTTCCGTGGTAGAATTTGCCCCGGCGATTTCATCCAGTTCCTTTTGCGATTTCGGTTTGGGGCGTGCGTTGAAACTGGTGATGTTGCGAACGCCGCATTTTGCAAAAATCTTGTAGCGTTTTTCCATTTCATCGATTACCCAGCGCAGGGCGAGGAGCACCTTTTTGGGATCGGTAACCACCGGGATGACCAGGTGAGGCAACGTATTGTAAATTTGCATTTCGACCACCTTCGGGTCGATCAGGATGAACCGGATCTGCTCGGGCGTAAACCGGTAGAGCATGCTGGCGATCATCGAGTTGATGCAGACGCTCTTGCCGCTGCCTGTGGTTCCTGCAACAAGGCAGTGGGGCATCTGGGCAAGATCAGCGATGATCGTGCGCCCGTAAACGTCCTTGCCCAGCGCAAGCGGGATGCGCGCCTTGCTGCTCTGCCAGTCCTCGGACTCGAGCAATTCGCGCAGGGTGACCTTCACCTTGCGGGTATTGGCAATCTCAATCCCGACGGTATCCTTGCCGGGAATCGGGGCGAGGATGTTGATCCGTTCCGCGCGTGTCGCCCGCGCCAGATCGCGCTCGAGGCTGGTGATCTTGTCCACGCGAACCCCCTTGGCTGGATAGACCTCGTACCGGGTGATGGTCGGTCCCTTGGTGATATCGCCGGGGGCCACGGCAATGCCGAATTGTTCGAGGGTTTCAATAATGACCGACTGGATGGCACGGAGTTCTTCGGGATCGGCAGCCTGGCGGCTTGCGTTGTCGATCTCATCCAAAAGCTCGATCTCCGGCATTTTGTAGTCGTCAAAATGCACCGGTTCCTTCGGGGCAAGCTTGTCCGCTTTTTCCTTCCCGTTTTTTGCCTTGGGCTGCGGGGCGGCGGTATCAATGATCTGCGGGGCCGGACGCGAAGCGAGGTCTTCGTCCACAGCCGGTACGACAACCTCCGGCTCTTCCTGCGGCTCCTGGATGACCCCCTGTTTTTTGAGTTTCTTCTCCAGTTTCTGGGCCTGGCGCGCCAGTTTTTTCTCCTCAATTTCAAGCCGCTCCCGTTCATTGGCATGCGCAATCCGGTATTGCCGGTATCTGGCCAGCAGGATCGCCGGTTGCGCAAGCAGTTTGCGCAACAGCAGTATCGGGTGAAACCCGGTCATCATGATCAAACTGACCAGATAGATACAACCCAGGATGATGAATGAGCCGACCGAACCGAATAAGGCGTTGAAAAAATAAATGCCAAACCAATGGCCGATCACGCCCCCGCTTTCATCAGCTCGAACCGGGTTTTTCCAGTGAAACGGGTGCCACCTCTGGAGCTGCATCAGGCAGGCGGCAGAAAGCATGAATGCGGCGACCCAGGGCAGCTTGGGCAACAGACGCATCCCCGGTGAGAGCAGTTTGACCACCCCGTAACCAAGCAGTGACACTGCCAGCAGGTAAGCCGCCGCCCCGAAAAGAAAATGGGTGGAACAGGCGAGGATCGCTCCCGCAGGTCCGATGTAATTTGCGCGCGCAGAATGGCTTGCAGAGGCCGTCGAGCTGAGATTAAACCACGCGGGCACTTGCGGAGGATCGAACGATACCAGCGAAAGAAACAGCAAAGTTCCCAAGCCGAGCAAGGCGAGACCGATCACTTCATTGAGGGCGCGATTTTCTTGTCCACGAGACATGTGGCGACCATATTAAACGTAAATCAGGAATTGGAAATTTCATTTTTACAGTTAAATTGGGAATTCAATGGAAATATCTGAGCCGATTATTTTTGAACCGCTCTTCATGGAGCGCGTCTGGGGTGCGCGCAGACTCGAATCCCTGTACGGAAAACATCTGCCGCCGGGAGCCCGTATCGGTGAGTCCTGGGAAATTGTAGATCGTCCGGAAGCGCAAAGCGTGGTCCACCGCGGCCCGCTCAAGGGGCGCACCCTGCATGAGTTGTGGACGGAGTTGCGCGACCCGGTTTTTGGAGGGGTTGCCCCGGGGGTGCTGCGGTTCCCGCTGCTTTTCAAATTTCTTGATGCCCAGGAACGCCTCTCCGTGCAGGTGCATCCCCCGGCAAGCATCGCCCCGCGCCTTCACGGTGAACCGAAAACTGAGATGTGGTATTTTGCGGATGCCGGATCGGGAAGTGAAATCTACGCCGGCTTAAAGCACGGGGTGACAGCCGCGTCATTCGAACAGGCGCTCAACGAAGGACGGGTTGCGGATTTGATCCATACAATCCGCGTGAACAGCGGAGACGCGATTTTCATTCCAAGCGGGCGCATTCACGCCATCGGCGCGGGAAATGTCATAGTCGAGGTGCAGCAGAACAGCGACACGACTTACCGGGTTTTTGACTGGAACCGATGCGGGCTGGATGGACGTCCGCGCGAACTTCACATTGCGGAATCGCTTGAATCGATTGATTTCACAGATGTCGAACCCTGCCTGGCCAGCCGGGAGGGCGAGACCCTTGCTTCCTGCGACTTTTTTCATGTCGAAAAGTGGAATCTTGAGGCGCCGCGGGGAGCCTGCACCGCGGGAACCTTTGCGATATTCACCTGCGTCGAGGGTAAAGTCGGATGCGGAGGTTTAATTTTCAACAGGGGCGATTTCTTCCTCGTCCCGGCGGCTGCGTCTGACCTGAAAATCGAACCTCTCGAACCCCGCTGCGCAGTCCTGCGCACAACAATCCCGCCAATAAAATAGCCGCACAATTGTTGTGTTCAAGATTGCTTGTTTTTGGCGTCTTTTCGCGTGTTTGGCGGGTTAAGGGTAAGAATCCCGTTGAGCTTCAGTCTCGACTGATTGCGGTGCAGAATCCGCACATTTTCAATTTTCCAGTCCCCTCCTTCGCTCACCAGGGTGTAGATGCAAGGAACCACCTCGTTGCGTTTGCCAATGAAATAAACCTGGATCAAGGCGTGACGGCCATGAGTTTCGACACTGCCAAACTCGACGCGCTCGGCGCGGGCCAGCAGGGGATATTCCCTGCGGATCATCGACGTGAATTGGACGATGTCACAGTTCTGTTTGAAAGTTGCCGAGGCCTGGCGGTAAGCGCCGGGAAAGTCCGAAACACGAAGCGCGCTGATCTGGCGGTTCACAACCTCATATAATTCGGCAGGCTGCACCAGTTCCCGCCGAAGCTGTTGGTACAGGCTGAAAATCGACGCCCCGGCACATACCGACAGGAAAAAAAACAGCAGACTGAGTTTCCACCGGAATCTCATGCAGAGCCCTCCGTTGCAAGCCTCCGCAGATAATCAAAGGTATAGAGCCCGGTTGAATGACCGTCCTGCCAGACCGGCTGGAAGGCGTAACCGCCAATAATCTGGTAGCTTGTCACGAGAAAACTGGACGGGGTGTAGGTGACCGAAGGACGGATTACCCGTCCGAGGACATCCGGTTCACCGCCGCAACCCGCGCACGGACACGCGCGCCGCAATGTCTCCAGCGGTAGAAACGATTCCATCCCATCGTTCCACTTGAAAGCCGCCTCAGTTCCGATCATCTGAATATCTACAGGCATCACGCGCATGATTCATTCTAAGCACAGGGGCATCCAAGGGCAAGATGGGACTTATTCAAACGGATCAACCGCATTCTTCTTTGGTCTATCCCCGAAAATCGCGGTGCCGACCCGCACCATCGTCGCCCCCTCGGTGATTGCCACTTCGTAATCAGTGCTCATCCCCATCGACAATTCCATGAGTGGCACACGATACTCAGTCTGCAATTGATCCCGGAGACCTCGCAACGTCACAAAATAATTCCGCGAAGCCTCCGCCTCTTCAGCAATGGGCGGGATCGTCATGAGCCCTTCAACTTGCAGGCGATCCAGTGCCAGTAATTCCTCAAATCCACTTCGCAGGATTTCCGGTTTGAATCCGAATTTGCTCGCCTCGCCCGCGACATTCACCTCGATCAATATTTGAGGCCGGGCTCCGGATTCCCCGGCGATACGATTGATGTCGCGCGCCAGTTCGAGCGAGTCGATCCCGTGGAACATTTCAAACAACGGCAGCGCCTGCCGTATCTTGTTTTTCTGCAAATGCCCGATGAAATGCCACCGGGCTTTCGCAGGCAGCAGCGGAATCTTTGCGCGGGCCTCCTGCACCTTGCTTTCTCCAAATAATAAATGGCCCGCGTCAATAACCTCGAGGATCGACTCCGGCGGATGCGTCTTTGAAACAGCGATTAGTTTTACTGCTGAAACATCGCGTCCAGATGCCTCCGCAGCGGCGGCGATCCTTGATTTTACAGCTTCCAAACGATGAAAAATTTCGGACATAAGAATTACTTATTGACACTAAATTAGAATTACTTATTATTCACCCTATGCAGATAGAAACCTTCAAAATATTTTGTGATTTGGTTGAAACAGGCAGCTTCTCAAAGGCAGCTGCGCTAAATACCATAACCCAGAGTGCCGTCAGCCAGCAAATCCGATCTTTGGAAGGACGCTTTAAAGTTGTTCTAATTGAACGTGGACGGAGAAATTTTTCACTTACTCCTGAGGGGGAGGCATTTTTGAGGGTAAGCAGGGAGATTCTGGACATTTACGATCATCTTGGCGACAGGCTGCACGAATTGCAGAACATCATCGCCGGGGACTTGAAGATTGCAACCATCTACAGCATCGGTCTGCATGAACTGCCGCCGTTTTTAAAGGAATTCCGAAAGCAGCACCACGATGTGGAAGTGACGGTGGAGTATAAGCGTTCCTCAGAGGTTTATTCGATGGTATTAAACGGAGAGGCGGATGTGGGTCTTGTTTCCTACGCCACCAAACGGAAAGGAATTCTAATAGAGCCGTTCACTGAAGACAGGCTCGTGCTGATTTGCCATCCCGATCACCGGCTGGCGAGCAGGAAGGAGATTCGCATCCAGGAACTTGAAGGTGAAAAATTCATCGCATTCGAGCCCGATCTTCCGACACGTAAAATTTTGGATCGCCACTTGAAAGAGCAGGGTGTCGCGATTAACCAGACCATGGAATTCGACAACATTGAAACCGTAAAGCGGGCGGTGGAAATCGAAAACGGCGTCTCAATCGTTCCTCAAAATACTGTGGAAGAGGAGGTTTCAAGCGGTACCCTGATCGCCATAGAGATCAAGGATCCGGAACTCTGGCGTCCGCTGGGGATTTTGCTCAAACGGAACCGTTCCCGGACTCCGGCCTTGAGGGAGTTCATCAGCTTGCTCCAAAAGGGCGCACTGTTCGCCGTGTGACACATTCGGCGTGAAGGATTTGAAGGCTCTTAGCCGGAACAATTGCATCGCTACGGCTTGGAGAGCCTGCAACTGCTCAACGCGCTGGAGGTCTCTTTGGCCAGTGGCGCACCATGCTGAGTGACTGCAATCCCGCTGGCAGGTGCTCCAATACAGCATCATCCGCTTATCATTGCCTCTACAGCGGCATCGGAATTCTCCGGGGTCAGGAACAACACTGCCTGGCGGATCAAACCGCGTGAGCGGAGCCATGCGAGTTCAGCACCCTTTACTTTTTGAGCGATTAACATGATAAGGAACGGAATAATGAAAAAGACAATGAGAACAGTGATCGCAGGATTGATTCTGGGGGCATCTGTGTCGGCGATGGCAGAGGATAAGACAGTTGTTTTGGGAACTCCTGCCAAACCACCCGGCGACAAAAGCAAATTCAAGATATTCCTACTGGTGGGACAATCCAATATGGCAGGACGCGCGACCATCACCCCCGAAGATACTCAGCCTGATCCTCGTGTATTGGTCTTGAATAAGCAGAATAAATGGTATTGCCAGGGGGAGCCCATCCATTTCGATAAGCCGGAGGTGTGCGGCGTTGGACCGGGATTCACTTTTGCCAAGCTGCTGGCTGAGCAGGAACCGGGAATCACTGTGGGATTGGTACCTTGCGCTTTTGGCGGCACCACCCTCGAGCAGTGGAGCCCGACTTCCGCAGAGATTTTTTATAAACCCTATAATCTTTATAACAATGCGCTTCGACGGATCAGGATCGCCTTGGAGTCCGGCACGTTGGCGGGAATTCTCTGGCATCAGGGGGAGAGCGACGCCTCTCAATGGGAAAAAGAGCAGAAGGCGGAACAGACCGGGACAGTTGAGCCCTCGCTCGCGCCGTATGCCGTGCCTTACGCTACCAGGCTGGCAAAATTGGTGACCCAGCTTCGCGCTGATTTAAATGCGCCCAAGGTGCCGTTTATTGCCGGAGAAATTAGAGTTCCGCAATCCTATAATGCCCAAATCAATTTGATTCCTGTAACGATTCCAAATTCAGCAGTAGTTTCCGTCAAGGGTTTACATGCCAACAATGGTCTGCACTTCGAAAATGCGGAACAGAAAGAGATTGCGCGGCGCTACCTGACGGAATATCTCAAATTTCAGCAAAATTTGACCTCACCAGGGAATCATTGAGCCCCTAAAATTATGCCGTGTCACGCCAATACACGCTCATTTTCCAACGGAGTCTCCCGTTGCAGTTCCTCGGGGAGACAGCCAGGCTCACCCAAGGAGCCCACGGCATTCGAATCCGGCGCGACGAAGGCGAATTGACGATGAACAGATCGAAATAAAGCCAGTCTGTTAGTCCCAATTTATGAGAGCTATTTTATCACTATTGCTCCTCCTGTCCGTTATTCTTCCAATGTCGAACTCGATCCTTTGTGCCAAGCTTGTGACTGATGCGGGCCTTGCAGAGTCATCTTCCGGTGAAGACGGCTACCGGCTTTGGTTGCGTTATGAGGCTGTTAATGATTTGGCATTGGCTGACTCTTATCGCCACTTTTGTGCCGCGATTCACCTGCCAGGATCGGATCCAACCCTGGTCATTGCGCGCGCGGAACTTGAGTCAGGACTCAAGGGTTTGCTCGGAGCTGTTTACTTTACGGATGATCCATCCCACGCCAATGCCCTGCTGGTGGGGACTCCTGTCAGCAACCCTGCGATAGAGGCTCTCAATCTGCCTCTCGACGGACTTGGGCGGGACGGTTATTTGATTAAAGAAGTAAAAAAGGGAGATGGTTCCGTGGTCGTAATTGCCGCCAAGCAGCCGCTTGGGGTTCTTTACGGCAGCTTTGCCTTCCTCAGACAATTGCAAACCCTGCGTCCTCTCAAAGGCATTCAGATTCGGAGCGTTCCAAGCACCCAATACCGGATCCTTGATCACTGGGATAATCCTGCCGGCAATGTGGAGCGTGGTTATGCCGGCGGGAGTCTTTGGAAATGGAAGGAGCTTCCCGGCACGATCGATCCTCGCTACGCCGATTATGCCCGTGCCTGTTCTTCCATCGGCATTAATGTTGCCGTCCTAAATAATGTCAATGCAAGCCCCGAGAACCTCTCTTCCGAATACCTGGAAAAGACGGCCGTGCTTGCTCAAACATTGCGTCCCTATGGGATCCGCGTCGCGCTCACACCGCTCTTCGATCTTCCGATGCGCCTGGGTAAACTTGATACAGCAAACCCGCAGGATCCGCGCGTTATTCATTGGTGGAAGGATAAGACGGAAGAGATTTATCGTCTGATTCCCGATTTTGCCGGATTTCTTATAAAGGCCGACTCGGAAGGTCGCCCTGGACCCCATGCTTACGGACTGACTCACGATTTTGGCGCCAATATGCTGGGTGGGTTGCTTGCCCCGCACGGTGGCATCGTCATGTGGCGGGCCTTTTCAGTTGAGGCTCCCGCCAGTTTTATCGGCAAGTATTATCCGCAACCACCGAGTAAAAATGATTATTGTTCAAATGCGTTTAGAACATTCAGCCCGCTGGATGGGCGTTTTCACGAAAATGTCGCCCTCCAGGTAAAGACGGGGCCGCGCGATTTTCAACCTCGCGAAGTCCCAAATCCGCTTTTCGGGGCCATGCGCAAGACATCGACTTTTATCGAGATGCAAATCACTCAGGAGTATCTCGGGGAGAGCATTCACCTCTGTTACCTTGCTCCGATGTGGCGCGAGGTTCTTGATTTTGAAACCCATGCCAAAGGCAACGGCTCGACAATTGCCAAAATTATAGAAGGCAAAGTGTTTGAAAATCCGCTTACAGGCGCAGCCGGGGTTGCCAACACGGGCTCCGACCGCAACTGGACCGGCCATCATTTCGCCCAGGCCAACTGGTATGCCTTCGGGCGACTGGCATGGGATGTCAACCTTTCCCCGGAAGCGATTGCCGAAGAATGGACTCGCATGACTTTCGGGAATGATCCGCAAGTCGTCTCCACGATCGTGAGCATGATGATGGGATCGTGGGAGGCGCAGGTTAATTATACCGGGGCGCTCGGTTTAATGCAGCTTGTGGACAGAAAACACTACGGTCCCGATCCGGCTTTTCGCCAAATGTTTCACAACGCAAGTGCAACCTGCATCGGCATCGATCGAACGGCGACAGGGTTGGATTTTGTTTCCGAATATGAGCCGGCCGTAAGAGACCTCTTTGCGAACCCAAAAACATGTCCTGAGAAATATCTACTCTTTTTTCACCAGGTTTCGTGGGACGAAAAACTTTCGGATGGCCGCACGGTCTGGGAGGAATTGGCATTCCGCTATTGCAAAGGCGTCGAATATGTTGACCAGATGCAAAGACAATGGAAATCCCTGGAAGGCAGGATTGATCCCCGGCGCTTTAACGATGTCACCAATAAATTGAATCAGCAGCGCGCCGATGCAGCCATCTGGCGCGATGTCTGTCTCAAATTTTTCTCGGAAAAAAACGCCCGTCCAATTCCCACTGAAGCGACACCCTCTCCTGCATCTGCAGCGGATGTGAAGCATCGGACAGGCTATCAACCTACGCTCAGCCCGTATCAGGCATCCAATAGGGTTCCGTTGCTGTAAGATTGATGCGGGCCTGTTCCTCGCGCTTATCGGCGAGTTTGTTCTTTGCAAGGAACCGGCAGATGGTTTCCATACGGCGACGTATTTCCTTGCCGTTCTGCCTTGGACGGTCATATTAAACGCAATCAGGCAAAAACGGGGTGTAGCTTAGCTTGGTAGAGCGCGTGGTTTGGGACCACGAGGTCGCAGGTTCGAATCCTGTCACCCCGATTTTTTCCCATCAGTGTCCAATAGGGACAAATCGTGTCCAGAGCTTGTATTTATCAGGGTTTCAGAGGGTTTGCCATTTTGACTATTAGTGACAGGCGAGGACAGCAAAAGACCACTTGAGACTAATTTTTGTGAGTCTATTTGTGAGTCTGTTTTCAAGATTGATGGCAGACGCAACACGGATTCACCAGTCGGCAACAACCCCGCATCAGTGTAAACTTTCGCCGTCAACCGCATATCGCTGTGCCGCATCAGTTCCATCGTTTCACGCTGGGGCGTGTTTTCCAGAGTCAAAAGCGTTGCAAAGGTTTTCCGCAGGGAATGAAAATCAGCAAACTCGCCTTTCGCATCCTGGTATGGAATCTTTGCGTCTTTCAAATCTTTGCGGAACCGGGGAATTTTGGGAATCCACCCCTTGAACACAAAATCAGTTGGCACCATGCCGGGCCGTGAAATGCCCTGCAAAGCCTTCACCAAATCCCCATGCAGCACAATGACGGCCTGCTTGTGATTCTTCGTTGTGGAGGCCCTCACATTGAGAAACGGTTTTTCGGCATCCAGATGCACATCCCCCCATTGAAGTTGTTTAAGTTCCCCACGGCGCAAACCGGTAAATACCGCAGCCAGGTAAACCACCCCTCTTTGTCCAGAGACGGCCACCAGCCGCTGCATTTCATCCAGAGTCAATGCACGGCGAATTCGCTTTTGCGTCCCGCCAACCTGAACCTTTTGAACAAATCTGAAAGGGTTTTCAGGAATCCTTTGCCGCAGAACCATCCATTTCAGGAAGCTCGATCCGGCGCTATAGTATTCGTTCAGAGTTTTCGGCGACTGGTTTTGCCGTGAACGCCAGATTTCGAATGATTCTGCGGTAACGTCTTTTGTCATGTGCCAATGGCAATCTGCGCAAAGCTTCAAAAGTTGGCAACGAAGCTGTCTTACGTAACGCGAAT
>Ga0007854_10002223_pt1 | contig 12111 bp, 15 predicted proteins | sample CryBogCBH12Aug08_FD_60382 | JGI IMG/M metagenome (GOLD analysis project Ga0007854, IMG submission 60382) | Freshwater microbial communities from Crystal Bog, Wisconsin, USA - CBH12Aug08 | ecosystem: Environmental > Aquatic > Freshwater > Lake | place: Crystal Bog, Wisconsin, USA | collected... | reverse complement strand
CAGTGGTACGCGAGCGCTGACGATGCGTACGGGCGCATCGTCGAGGTGCGACGCCGGTCGAGGTGCCTGGCTGGCGTCAGCCACTACAGGCCTGAAGGCAGAGAAGAGCGCTCGATGACGGCGTCAATGAAACCGTACTCAAGTGCTTCTTGCGCGGTGAACCAGCGGTCCCGGTCGGAGTCTGCAGTGATGCGCTCTACCGACTGCCCCGTGTGAAACGCGATGCGCTCGGCCAGCATGCCCTTGAGGTACACAATCTGCTCGGCCTGAATCGCAATGTCGGACGCCTGACCCTGCATGCCGCCCATGGAGGGCTGGTGCATCAGAATGCGTGAGTGAGGCAACGAGAAGCGCTTACCCTTCGTGCCCGCGCACAGCAGGAACTGCCCCATTGAGGCAGCCATACCGATGCAGATCGTGCGAATGTCGCAGTTCACGTACTGCATGGTGTCGTAAATGGCGAGACCGTCAGTCACTGATCCGCCAGGTGAGTTGATGTAGAGCGAGATGTCCTTGGTGGGGTCTTCGGCTTCCAGGAGCAGCAACTCGGCGCAGATGCGATTGGCCGATTCCTGGTCGACTTGGGTCCCCAAAAACACGATGCGCTCGCGAAGGAGGCGCTGATTGAGGTCGACGGCGGCGAAGCTGTCCGTAATTGCAGAAGTAATCATGCCTTCTAATCTACCCTTTGCCACTTACATTCAATACCGCATAGAGGGCGTAGACTGATGCTGCTTGCGGGCGTGGCGAAATTGGCAGACGCGCTGGTTTTAGGTACCAGTTCCTAGGAGTGTGGGTTCGAGTCCCTCCGCCCGCACCAGCACAACATGCTGTCGTGTTCACCAATGAATCGTGGTGGATAGACCGCATCTCAAAAAGTTTTCTCGCTATTTCGAACTTTCTCTGTTAGCGTTGCATTTGCTGTATACGCCGCGCACTGCGGTGGAGCCGATTCGACTGTTGACATATTCGTCGAGTTGGGCTCGTCCAACTTGATAGGAGTCAATATGTCTATGTCCTTTGCCGACCTCGGCGTGCCCAGTAACCTGGTGCAGCGCTTAGCCAATCGTGGTATTCACGAGGCATTCCCCATCCAAGAAGTCGCCATCCCTGACGCCCTCGCTGGTCGAGACGTTGTCGGTAAAGCCGCAACCGGTTCCGGTAAGACGATGGCCTTCGGCCTTCCCCTGCTGGCCCGCATCACCAAGGCCCGTCCCCGCAAGCCCGTTGGCTTAATCCTCGTCCCCACCCGTGAGCTCGCTGCCCAGGTGCAGAAGGAACTCGCACAGTTGACCGAGGACCGCGGCCGTCGCATTATCTGCATCTACGGTGGTACCTCGTACAACGTGGCGCGCAAGGCGCTCAACATGGGTGTGGACATCGTCGTTGCCTGCCCCGGCCGTCTCGAAGACATGCTCGAACAGGGAGCTTTCGATCTGTCTGAGTGCGCCACCGTCATTGTTGACGAAGCCGACCGCATGGCCGACATGGGATTCCTCCCCGCCGTTCGTCGCATCATGGCGCAGGCCCCCGCCGACCGCCACGTGATGCTCTTCTCCGCCACCATGGGCCCCGACGTCAAGTCGTTGGTTCGTGAATTCACCAATGACGCCGCCATTCACGACGTCGTCGGTGAGGAAGCCCCGAGCGACGTCGATCACTTCTTCTGGCGCGTCCCCCGCGACCAGCGTCCATCATTCTGTGCCGACATCATCGACGAGTACGAGCGCGCCATTGTGTTCACCCGTACCAAGCACGGTGCAGACCGTTTGGCTCGCCAGCTCGAAGAGCGCGGCATCTCGGCCGTGCCGTTGCACGGTGATCGCACCCAGGCCCAGCGTGAGCGTGCACTGAAGGCGGTCAAGGCTGGTCAGATCCAGGTCCTCGTGGCCACTGACGTCGCTGCTCGTGGCATCCACATCGACCTGCTGCCCGTCGTCGTGCACTACGACCCACCAGCGCAGGCTACTGACTACCTCCACCGTTCGGGACGCACCGGCCGTGCCGGTGCCACCGGTGTCGTGATCTCCCTCGTTGGCGAAGACGCCATGGGGCAAGTCAAGCGCCTGCAGCGTGCCTTGGGCGTCCCAACGTCGATCGAACCTCGTGAAGACGCACCGGCCATTCGTCTGGGTGCGGTTGACGACACCGCGGCCGCCGAGCAGCTCGAAGACCGTGGTGGTCGTCGCACTGAGCGTCCTCGCCCACAACGCGACTTCGGTGACCGTGGACCTCGTTCCTTCGAGCGTCGGGACAGCGACCGCCCACGTCGTGACTTTGGTGACCGTGCACCTCGCTCCTTTGAGGACCGTGCGCCACGTTCATTCGAGGACCGTCCTCGCCGTGAGGGTGCCGAGCGCGCCCCACGTACCGAGCGCAGCTTCGAGAGTCGTCCGCCTCGTGAGGGTTTCGAGCGCGCGCCTCGTTCTTTCGAGCATCGGGACAACGACCGCCCACGTCGTGACTTCACCGAGCGTGGACCTCGTACCTTCGATGACCGTGGCGCACGTCCCGGCGCCGGCGAAGCCATTGTGAGCTTCTTCAACGACGCCAAGGGCTTCGGTTTCGCCACTGACGCCAAGGGTGACGACTTGTTCATTCACTTCTCGAGCATCCAGGGTGACGGCTTCAAGACGCTCGCCCAGGGTCAGAAGATCACTTTCGAAGAAGCTGAAGGCCCCAAGGGTCGCGAGGCTCGTAACGTCCGCCCTGTTGGTGGTGGACAGGGCCGCAGCGGCGGAAATCGTGGCGCGAGCCGTGGCGGCGGCCGCGAGCGTCGGTACTAAGGTTCATGTCCATGTCAGAGAAGCCATTCGTTGATCCACACATGGGCGATGCCCCGACCGAACTCATTATCGAAGACCTCATCGTCGGCACCGGCGCAGAAGCAACAACGGGTTCGCTCGTTGATGTGCACTACGTCGGTGTTGGCGTGAGCTCCGGCGAGCAGTTTGACGCTTCCTGGGACCGCAACGAACCACTCTCCTTCCCCCTCGGTGCCGGCTACGTCATCAAGGGGTGGGATGAGGGCGTCAAGGGCATGCGCGTCGGCGGTCGTCGTCGCTTGGTGATCCCTCCGCACCTCGCCTACGGCGACCGTGGTGCAGGTGGTGTCATTGCCCCCGGCGAGACGTTGATCTTCGTCGTAGACCTACTGAACGTTCGCTAGAACGACGGCGGCTCGTCGAGTGCCAGCATCCGCTGGAAATCGCCGTAGCGCTCGCAGCAGATTTCGACCAACAAGCGCAAACGCTCATTGGGATTACTCAAGCTCAAAATCTTGAACTGGTCCAGCGTCGCCATGGGCGTTAACGCACAGAGTTGCCACGCCGCTTGCCACGGATTATCCGAAATGTCGCAGGCCGATTCCAGCGTCACGTCCGTTTCGACTTCGCTCTGCAGCGTTCGCACCGCGCGCACTGAGGACTTCGCAAGTACGAGGAGTTCTGGCTCAATCGCGACCTCGTCGCAACACCGCTCGTCGATCACCGCCTGAGGGTAGGGGTTATCGGGAACCCACCGCATAATGCGGAAGCACTCTTGCCCTTCGACAACTATCAGGGTTTCGCCAGTTGGTAGTTGTTGCGACGCGACGAGACGTAGCATGGTCCCGAATGACGTACGCTCGTCCCCTCCGCCGACTTCACTCCCCCGGCTAATCAGGCACGTACCGAATTGATCACTCGAAGCGACATCACGCAGCAACTGCTGGTAGCGCTCTTCGAAGACGTACAGGCCCGTGCTTTGAAATGGAAAGATGACTGATCCCAACGGGAACATGGGTACGAGGCGCTCAGTCACGATGACAGCCTAAAGGTGACACCACGAATCAGGACAGGGCGTTACCCAACGCGAGCAAGGCTCGTGCACGATGGGACAAACCATTCTTCTCCTCGGGTGACAGCTCGGCCAGCGTGCGCCCGGCACCTTCCGCTGGCTGAAACACGGGATCGTAGCCAAAACCATTGGTGCCCCGACGAGTGAGGGTGATCTCCCCCTCCAGTACGCCTGCAACACATAGCGACGTACCGTCGGGATAGGCCACCGCAATCACGCTACGAAAACGAGCCGTTCGTGGTGTCGCTATCTCCGCGAGCGCTGCCAACAATTTGGTGACGTTGTCGTCGTAGCTCGCATGCTCGCCGGCGTATCGGGCACTGTAGACACCTGGTGCACCGTCCAGGGCATCAACGAACAGTCCCGTGTCGTCGGCAATAGCGGCGTGCCCGGTGGCGGCAACCAGTGCACGAGCCTTCAAGAGCGCATTACCCTCCAACGTTTCTTCCGTTTCGTCAACGTCAGGTACATCGGCTGGTCGAGGGAGGACGCCGAAACCGAGTGTCGCAAGAATTGCGGACATCTCCTCCGTCTTGTGGGGGTTGGCCGTGGCCAGCACGAAGGTCGTCATCGTGGCGTCGGCGCTACCGCCAGAATCGCTCGCTGCGCGGCGTGAATGTCGGCAATGCCCTTGCTCGCCAAATCGAGGAGTGCATTCAGCTCGTCACGCGAGAATGGCGCTTGCTCGGCCGTCCCCTGAATTTCAACAAAGCCACCTGATCCCGTCATCACGACATTCATGTCGGTGTCAGCTCGTGAATCTTCTTCGTAGGGTAAGTCGAGCATTGCTACCCCACCCACGACGCCCACGGACACCGCGGCGACAAGGTCACGCAACGGGTGCGTGCTGATAGTGCCGCGCTGGACCAAACGGGTGAGCGCGTCGTGGAGCGCCACGTAACCACCACAAATTGATGCGGTCCGCGTACCGCCATCCGCCTGGAGGACGTCGCAGTCCACGGTGATCGAAATCTCGGGCATGTCTTCGAGGGTGGTGACTGTTCGAAGGCTGCGACCAATGAGTCGTTGGATCTCCTGCGTACGGCCCGACTGCTTTCCCTTCGCCGCCTCACGGGTGGCGCGGTCCGGGGTCGAACCCGGCAACATGGAATATTCGGCGGTGACCCAACCCTTGCCGGAGTTCTTTAGCCAGCGGGGCACGTCTTCTTGCACGGAAGCGGTGCACAACACACGGGTTCGCCCGAAACTCACCAGTACGGATCCCAGTGCCATCTCGGTGAAATCGCGCTCAAAGGACAGTGGCCGAGCTTCTTCGGGACTGCGGCCATCAAATCTTTTTGTCATACATGCTCCTGATTCAGTGGCGAGGTGCCGCGTTCGGTACTCCAATGTACAGTGCCCCATTGTGCTGACTGTTAAAATTTCGATTCGTGTCCGAAGATTACGAATCCACTCGTCGCCGTGCCGTCACCGACTTCAACCGCTGCTGGGATCTGATTGAACAGCCCACCCGCACCCCGGAAGACGACGTCGAACTCCTCACGTGCGCATTCAGCTCGCGCTACCACTGGTCACTCATTGGTGGACCCAAAGAATTCTGCATCGCCGACTGGATGGTGGGTCGCGTCGCCTGCGCCACCAACAATCCGGCACTCGCGTTGTTGTTCGCGCACCGCGCCTACGACGCCGCCAGTAACGGGTTGGGTATCGATTGGATGCAGGCGTCCGGGGCCGAAGGGCTTGCTCGGGCGTACATGTGTGCCGGCGATGCTGCCGCCTTCGCCACCTGGCGTGCTACCGCTGAGGAGTTGGTCGTTGCTATTTCTGACGAAAAGGAACAGCGTCCTATCGCGCAACAACTCGCCGAGTTGCCCGCTTCGATCTGACGACTAGAAGTAAATAATCTTTTTGGCGCGCTCGACGACCTCGTCGATGTCGTCGCTCCAGGCACCCGTCGACAAGTACTTCCATCCGTCATCACAAACAATGGTCACAATGGTGGCCGTCTGATCATCGGGAACCAGATTGGCCGCCTTCACGGCGCCACACATGATGGCGCCCGAACTGATGCCGGTGAAGAGACCTACTTCGGTCAATCGACGGGTCCACTCGATGGACTCCTTCGGACGCACTACTACCTTGCGGTCGAGGAGTTCGGCACCGTTGTTGTCGGTGAAGATTGGTGGGATGTAGCCATCGTCAAGATTGCGGAGTCCATCGACCATTTCGCCACTGGGTGGTTCGATCGCCCAAATCTGGACGTCCGGCTTGTGTTCTTTGAGATAACGACCCACGCCCATCAGGGTGCCCGACGTTCCGAGACCCGCCACGAAGTGCGTGATTTCTGGGACGTCGGCCAGTATTTCGGGACCGGTGGTCTGGTAGTGCGCCAGCGGGTTGTTCGGATTGGCGTACTGATAGAGAAATACCCACTCGGGGTGTTCGAGCGCCAACTGCTGGGCCATACGTACGCCACCATTGGATCCTTCGGAGCCGGGCGAGTCGATGATTTCCGCTCCCCACGCCTGGAGCAGCTGGCGACGCTCGGGTGAGACGTTGGTTGGCAGAACCACTTTGAGGTGATAGCCGCGCATGCGACAGACCATGGCCAGCGCAATACCAGTATTACCGGAAGATGGTTCAAGCAGCACCTGGTCGGGTGCTCCGGGAATAAGGCGACCATCGCGTTCGGCCGCTTCAATGAGTGACAACGCGACGCGATCCTTGACTGAGCCGGCGGGGTTGCGCCCTTCCAGCTTGGCGAGGATGGTGACGTTGGGCTTCGGTGACAGCGCCGAGACGTCAACAATCGGTGTGTGACCAATGAGGTCGAGCACCGACTTGTAACGTGTCACGCCGCGCCTCCGGCAACTGCGGGGAGCAACGTAATGTCGTCACCGTCAGCCACTGGCGCCTCGAGGCCACCGATGTAACGAACGTCGTCGTCGTTGACGTAGATGTTGAGAAAACGGTGCAGGGCGCCGTTCTCGTCAAGCAGCTGCCCATCGGTCATGGGGTACTCCTGCGAGAGGGTGCGCAGTACTTCACCGATGGTCGTACCTTCCACCGAAATCGTGGACTGTCCGCCAACGGCGGGACGAAGCACAGTGGGGATGCGAAGCGTGGCAGCCATGGGAACTCTTTTCTCGGGCTAATTATGACCTACGAGGTCAACTTTAGCGGCTTAGCGCTCGTCCATGACCACGACGTCTTCTTCGGTCACCACCCCATCAACGATGCGGTAACTACGCACCATCGCTACCGGGTGCTCCAGAGAAATCAGCACGTAGTGCCACGAAGGATCGGGGGCCTGGGCGATATCGGTGGGGCTCGGGTAGGCCGCGGAATGAGTGTGCGAATGGAAGCACCCAATCACGTCGAGACCCGCATCTTCGGCGTTTCGGTAGGTCCGCAACATCACCTTGGGGTCAATTTCGTACACCTTGGCCGAGTGGGCCACGTTGGGACTCGCCACGACGTCGGCGGTGCGCCCTTCGTGGTCGCCCACGAGGAGCCCGCAGCCTTCGTCCGGGAGGGCCCGGATGCAGGTCGCCACCATGTGGTCGCGCTGGGTCGTCGAAAGAGTTAGCACGCCTAGAGCGTACCGCCCACTGAGCCTTGAACACGGGGTCACTACGCTGGAGGTGTGGCACGTGCGAAACAGATGCAGGAGCGACGGGCAAAAGCCAAGTCCGACGCGAACGGCGACCGAGTGGTCGCCACGAATCGTCGCGCCCGCCACGACTACGACATTCTGGAAACCTTCGAATGCGGCATGGTGCTCACTGGTTCCGAGGTGAAGTCGCTCCGAGAGGGCAAGGCCGTGATCGCCGAGGCCTACGCTCGCATCGACGACGGCGAATTGTGGCTCTTCCAGTCACATGTTCCCCCGTGGCAGTTTGCCGTGGGTTTCGGCAGCCACGACCCCGATCGCAAACGCAAGTTGCTGGTCCACCGTCACGAACTCAACCGCATCTTCGAAAAAACGAAGACGCAACCACTCACCATTGTGCCGCTCAAGATGTACTTTAAGGACGGTCGCGCCAAGGTGGAGATCGGATTGGCTAAGGGTCGTAAGACCCAGGACCGTCGCGAGGCCATCAAGGAGCGCGATGCCCAGCGCGAGATTGCGCGCACCGTGCGCAACGCCGAGAAGTTCGGGTAGCCCCCGTCACATGGCGGGAGTACACTGATACTCCATTCACCAGACGGTGAAGGACAAGGGGATGATTGGTTTCGACATCTGATTGCGCGGTAGAAGAAGCGAGCCGTGGTCTCCGGAGCCACGTTAAAGAGCCGGAAACAAAAAATAAACGCCAAGCCTCAGCTTGCGCTTGCTGCCTAGGCAGCAACGTGTGCCTGCTCCCAGTCCTGCGGGGTAGTTAACACACGTCATAAAAGTGGGACTTACCTTCATCGTTCGTTAGTGGTGACGAAGGGACAACACAGCTAACTACGGAGTGCTACTGGTGTTCACAGTGGAGGCACTCCCGACAATTTCCTGTGAACTGCGCTCGGAGAAGGACTAACAAGTAGCAGATGGACCTGGGTTCGATTCCCAGCATCTCCACGAATCGCCCATAAGGGCACTGTTCACTGCGCAATTCACGACCATACTCTTTTGAGAGTTCATACATTTCACCACCAGATCGTTGACAATCGAATGATGGCAACGCTCGTTAACGCACTCGTCCGAATGTGAGGCGACCATTGCCAGGTGATTCAACGGCTCCGCAAGCGATCAAACGAATCCAACCGGTAGGCGGTGAACGTAAGGTGCTCTGATTGCCTCCATTTCGTCTGACGTCAGAACGAGATCAAGCGCCGCTACGGCGTCAGCCAAGTGGTGAGGCTTCGTGGCGCCCACAATGGGGGACGCAACGACGGGATTGGCCAGAGCCCACGCCAGTGAGACCTGGGCCATTGGCACTTCGCGGGCTGCCGCGACAGCTTCTACGGCATTGATGACGCCACGATCACGGTCGTTTGCATTGCCAAACTGCGCGGCCCCAACAGGGTCGTGTTCGGCGCGGAACGACATCTCACCGAATGGTCGAGCCAGGCGGCCCTTCCCCAGCGGACTGTAGGGCATGGAGCTCACGCCGAGGTCGCTGAGCAACGGGAACATCTCTTGCTCTTCCTCGCGGTAAATCGCTGAGTACTGGTCCTGCATTGAAATGAATCGGGTCCAGCCATTGGCGCTCGCGACGTACTGCATTTTGGAGAACTGCCAAGCCCACATGGCTGATGCGCCGAGGTAGCGAACTTTACCCGCCTTCACCACGTCGTGCAGGGCTTCCATCGTTTCCTCAACGGGCGTGTTGGGGTCAACGCGGTGAATTTGGTAGAGGTCGATGTAATCGGTGCCGAGGCGGCGCAACGATGCATCCACCTGCTCCATCACGGCCTTGCGCGAAAGTCCCGATCCACCAGGACCGTCGTGCATTTTGAAGAAAATCTTGGTCGCCAACACAATGTCTTCACGGCGACTGAACTTCTTGATGGCGCGACCGACAAACTCCTCGGAGGTGCCGAAGTTGTACACATTCGCCGTGTCCCAGAAGGTTATGCCGAGTTCTACGGCCTGCTGGAAGTACGGCGCTGCGGCTTCTTCATCCAAGGCCCATTCGTTGAAGCCCGTTGAAATGTCACCGAAACTCATGCAGCCCAGCGCAATACGGCTGACCCGAAGTCCTGAGTTGCCGAGGTTGGTGTACTCCATCATGTCTCCTTCAATTTTTTACAACTGTACTCGGCGCAAAAAATCCGTCTCACCACGGATCGCTTCGTTGCGGGCTTGCCACCTACACTTGGAATTCGGTCCGTAAGCGAAGAGGCGTATGCGTCACACCATTCCCACCGTGCCGTGGCGCGCCACGACAACTTGGTCGATTACTCCGCGAAACCTTGTCCCGCTCATCTTTGGACTCTCCGTGTTTGGATTTGGCGAAGGTCTGCTCGTGCTCTCGCACCTCGGTGCTTCGCCATGGAGCGTGTTCGCTTTGGGCCTGGCAAAGGTTATGCATCTCTCCGTCGGCTGGACCACATTGTTGATCTCGGCCGCCGTGATGTTGCTCTGGATTCCTCTCCATGAGAAGCCCGGCTTTGGCACGATTGCCAATATCGCCATCATTGCGGGTGTCCTCGGTGTCACGGTGCTGTTGCCAACGCCGCACGCGCTCGTCGTTCGAGTCCTGCTTATTGTCATCGGCATTGAGTGCATTGGCCTCGGGAGCGCCCTCTACATCACCACCGGGCTTGGTCCGGGGCCTCGCGATGGGCTCATGACGTCGCTCCATCGCCGTACTGGCATCTCTGTTGTCTACATTCGCCTGAGCATTGAAGTCACCGTGGTGGTACTCGGTTGGCTACTTGGCGGCACGGTAGGTCTTGGCACGGTCGCGTTCGCAGCCTGTATCGGCTTTGCCCTTGGCGTGAATTTGGTACTCGTGCAAACGTTGGCCGAACGGCGCTCGTAGTCGTTCGGCGGCCCTCACTCACTAGGAGTACGGGCAACTAGTTTTGAATCGTGCCTTCTTCGCTCCTACCGTTCTGCATTGCCTCGATGGCCATCATTTTGGTGCCTGGACCCAGCGTTACGTTTACGATTGCCCGCGCGATTGCCTACGGCCGGGCGGTGGCAGTGCTCACGGTGCTCGGCAACACAATCGGCACCTATCTGTTATCGCTGCTGATCGCATTTGGACTCGGTCCGCTCCTGATGCACTCGCGTACGCTCTCTGTCGTACTCCAGTTGCTTGGCGGTATCTACTTGATTTATCTGGGGGTTCAGGCCTTCCGATCACGTACCGTTGACGCCCAGGGCATGGTGAGCCCGCACGGAGATCGACCGTCGCGACTCGACATTGTCCGACAGGGTTTCGTTGTCGGCATTCTTAACCCTAAGTCGCTCGTCTTCTTCGCCGCCGTGTTCCCCCACTTTGTAAATCGTCACGCAGGCAGCATTACCGAACAACTGGTGGCGTTTGGATCTATATTCGCGGTTATGGCCTTTCTCTCCGACTCGTCATGGGGCATTTTGGCCGGCACCGCGCGAGAATGGCTCATGAGCTCGCATCAGCGACTCGTCCGCATGCGCATACTCTCCGCGGTCGTCATGTGCTCGTTGGGTCTGCTCATTATTGCGAGTGCCTAACAAGAATTCTGATATGTTTCTCGCTCTGCATCCATGCTGACACGGGTATCGTGAGGCATATAAGACCCAACAAGGAGGTATTGCATGCAGACTTCAACGAAGCGCCTCGTGCGCGGTGCGGCGACGCTGGCTACCACTGCACTACTAACGTTGACCACGGTATCGGTCGCAGTCGCTGACGGCCACCACAGCCAAACCCCCAGCGCCTCGTGCCCCGCTACCCAAGGCGTCATCGGTACGGTCAGTGCCCTTTCGGCCAGCGGCTTCACCCTCACCACCGCCAACGGAACCGTCGACACGGTGAACGTATCGAGCACGACGGTCTACAAGGAGCACGGTGTATCGAGCGCCACTCTCTCGAACGTTGTCAACGGTGACACCGTCATTGTCGTGGGCACGAATACCTCTGGCACCATCGCCGCCGAGACCGTAATTATTGCGATGGCAACTCAGAAGGGCGGCCACCACGACACTGCGTGGTCTGGCGCAACCATCACAGCCGGAGCAATCACCACGATCGGCGCCAATACCTTCACCATCACCACCACCACGGGAGCGTCAGACACGGTGAACGTGTCCAATACGACGGTCTATCGCGAGCACGGTGCCTCGGGCGTGTCGTTCAATACACTGACCACCGGACAGAACGTGGCAGTAATCGGTACCGTCACTACGGGGACCGTCACTGCGCTGGCGATCATCATTTCGCCGGCACCCGACGCGCACCAGGGTGGCTCGCAGGGAACATGGCAGGGTGCACCATGGCCCACCGTCGGTACGGTGTCGAACCTGACGAGCAACTCGTTCACGTTGACCACGCCTCACGGCACGCAACTCACCGTCACCGTGTCGAGCGCCACGACATACACGGAGCCTGGCGTCGTCAGCCCCACGTTCACCAACGTGACATCCGGTGAAAGCGTCATCGTGGCCGGTACCAATATGTCGGGAACCATTAGCGCCACATCGATCGGTATTTTCCCCTCGCACGGGAACGGACGTGGTGACGCATTCGGTGGTAAGTCCTTCGGCGGATTCGGAGGAGGATTCGGCGACCACGGTCACTAGGCAGTGCCCATGTTGTAACAAAACTCGGGGGTCACGACACAGTGACCCCCGAGTTTTGTTTTATCGTCCGAGTGCGGTGACGAAGAGTA
>Ga0007854_10002214_pt1 | contig 12125 bp, 12 predicted proteins | sample CryBogCBH12Aug08_FD_60382 | JGI IMG/M metagenome (GOLD analysis project Ga0007854, IMG submission 60382) | Freshwater microbial communities from Crystal Bog, Wisconsin, USA - CBH12Aug08 | ecosystem: Environmental > Aquatic > Freshwater > Lake | place: Crystal Bog, Wisconsin, USA | collected... | reverse complement strand
CCCAGCATGACGACATCGGCAACACGCAGGTCGTCAGCAACCGTTTCGTTTTGACCCAGCCACGATAGGCGTTGTGCGCGCTGGCGGCGCCCCAGTGCGTGCACGTTCTGGCCACATAGCCGCACCTCGCCTTGCGCTGGTAAAAGGTTTGCCAACGCTTTCAGCAGCGTCGATTTACCGGCGCCATTGGGCCCGACGATGCTGGTCCAGCGCCCGGCGTAAATGGTGAGGTCAACATCGTGCAATACCGCAACGCCGCCCAAGCTGGCATTCAGGCGGACGGCCTGCAGAGCTACTGCATTTACATTCGCAGCGGCATTCATTGCGCCGCCCCCGTGACTCCGCCTACACTGCGCCGCATCAGCCACAGCAGATAGCCGCCGCCCAGAATGGCCGTCAATACGCCCACCGGCAGCTCTTGCGGCGCCACCAGCCCGCGTGCCAGCAAATCCGCTGCCAGCAGCAGCACACCGCCACTCAGGCCCGACAACCACAAGGCACCGCCCGAGCGGGTGCGGACCAGCGCACGCACCAAGTGCGGAGCCGCCAGCCCTACAAACGCAATCAGGCCAGTGTGGGCCACGGCGCAACCGGTGGCCAGCCCCAAAACCAGCACCAGCAACTGGCGCACCCGCGCCATGGGCAATCCCAGGCTGCGCGCCGTTGCTTCGCCCAGTGCGAGTCCATCCAGCACCGGACTCACCAGCCACGCAAGCGCCGTGCAGAGCAGCCAGCAAAAAAGCATCTGAAGGCTACCGGACCAATCCACAAAACTGGTTCCGCCCAGCAGGAAAGACTGCATCACCTGCAGCACTTCGGGCCGGCGAATAAGCACCAGCGAACTCAGCGCGCCCAGCACCACGCCCACCACCACCCCGCTAAGTAACAGACGCACGCTGTGCTGCACGCCGCGCGCCAGCAACAAGGTCAGCATGACAGAGGCAACAGCGCCGGCAAACGCGGCACCAGTGAGGCCCAACTGAACCAACCAGCCCAGCGCCAGCGGCGAGACGCCAAACAGCGCCAGCACCAGAGAAACACCCAGCGACGCGCCCGATGCACTGCCCAGCAAATAGGGGTCGGCCAGCGGGTTGCGAAATAGTCCCTGCGCAATGGCACCGCCCAATCCCAGTAAAGCACCTGCGGCCCACGCACCCAACGTACGCGGCAATCGAATCTGCCAGACGATGTCGGCAACCGGACTTGCATGCCAGATATCACCTGAGGGCCACTGAAAACCGTCGCTTCCAACCATCGCGCCCACCAGCAGCAGCATGAGTGAGAGCACCATCAACAAGGTCCCCAGAACACGGGAGCCCAACCCGGGCGAATAGTGCATGCTGTTCATGGCGCGTAGCGGTTTATGCAATCGGCCATCAAACGAGCAGCGTCGACCAGACGCGGCCCCGGACGCACCAAAATATCGTTTTGCGCCGGCGTAAAAATACACATTCTGTTGGCTTTGACAGCAGCGATATTTTTCCAGCCGGGCCGCTCTGTCATGCGCTGCGGATCGCTGTCGCTGACCATGATGAGGTCCGGATTGGCACGCACCACAAATTCAGGGCTCAGACGCGGAAATGCGCCCAGCGTGGCCGGCACAATATTGCGAACGCCCAGGCGCTCCAGCAACTCGCCCATAAACGACGATTCTGAGGCCGCATACGGCGCCCGGTTTACTTCTATATAGACCCGCAACGCACGCGATTTTGGCCCCAGAATACTTTTAACCTGCTGCAGGCCCGACTCCATTTGCCGTAGCACTTCGGGCGCCGCGTCACTGCCGAGCACCAGCGCGAGTTGCCTAACAGCACGCTGCACATCGGCATAGTTCTGCGGTTCCCAGACCAGCACCCTGAGGCCCAAAGCCTGCAGACGCGTGACCGCCGGAGAAGAACTGGCCAGCAGCACCAGATCGGGTCGGAGTTTCACAATGCGTTCTATATCCGGGTTGAGGCCGCCACCCAACCGGGGCAGTTCCTGCACGGAGGCTGGATAATTGGAATAGCTGTCCACGCCCACCAGATGGTCGCAGGCGCCCAGCGCACAGACGGTTTCGGTGAGCGATGGCAAGAGGCTCACGATGCGTGTGGGCGCGGTTACTTTTGTTGGAGCCGATGTTGTGGGGCTCAGGGTGCCTGCAAACAGCGGGTGGCCGAGATCGTCCCGCAGTGCATCGGCGGTGGGATTTGTACCTGCAGTTGCACTGGCGAGCGCACAGCCAAGGACACAGATAGTTGCCACGGCAACCCTGACCATCTGCGTCAGAAAATGGGCCGGGGCCGCAAGCCGCCAGACTGCAAAATGCAACATCAGGCAGCCCCCTTTACAAACAACGGCAGGCCGGCCACCATCAGCGTGACCCGATCGCAGCGCTGCGCCAGTTGCTGGTGGAGGATGCCCTGCGCGTCGAGAAACGCACGCACCGGAGCGCCCAACGGAATAACGCCCAAGCCAATTTCGTTGCTCACCATAACTAGCGGCCCGGTTGTGGCCGGCAAATGGTCGATGGCTTGCAGCAAATCCTGCGTGCACTGATGCGCAACACGTTGCAAATGGACCGGGTCAGGTGCTTCTAGTACTTCTGGTACTTCTGATGAGGCACTATTTGAAAACAACCGGTTAGTCAGCCAGAGCGTCAGGCAGTCAACCACTATCAGCGTGCCAGCAGCGCTGTGCTGTTCCAACGCGCTGGCCAGTTCCAAGGGCTCTTCCACGCATTGCAATGCGGCTGCGGTTTGTGCCCGGTCTGTCCGGTGGCGCGCAATGCGCTGGGCCATTTCAGGATCATTGGCCTGTGCCGTTGCAATCAAAATAGCTTTATGGCGACTATTCGCCGACAGCCACTGCAGCGCGAGTTGCTCGGCCCGGCGCGATTTGCCGCTTTTCTGGCCGCCCAAAACCAGCTCCCGCCGGGGCAAGGCCGTGCCCGATACAGACAGGTGATTAAAAACTATAGACGCCACTGAGCTTCACCACCTGTCCCAGATCGGGGTAGACGTTATACGCCGTACAACTACTATTTGTATAGCCGTTTGAATAGGTTCGACGATCGGTCACATTATCAACGCTGGCACGAAAGGTCCAACTGGTTGTGGCCCCGACTTTTAAGCGATACTGATATGCCAGATCCAGAAACTGGGCTGATGGAATAGCGTTGCACTGATTAGCCCAGTCGTTGCCAAACGGCATTTGGCTGACCCAGCGAATAGCCGCATCCAGTGAGGTTGCCGCATCGGGCACATAACGAGCGCGTGCATTCAGATGGGCGTTGGCAGTGAGCGGTACCTGATTGCCGTTATTGGGGCCGCTGGTAAACACGGCGTGCATCATTTGCGCCGACCCGCTAAACAACCACTTAGCCGTCGAGGCAGTCTGCGCTTCGAGTTCTAGCCCCTGCCGCGAGATTGGGTCGAGATTGATGTTGCTGATATTGTTATTGCTGTCGGTATAGAGCGCGATTTCATGGGTCGTGCTTTGCATGAATGCACGCAACGCCACGCTGTCGCGTCCCTGCTCATAGCGTAGCCCCCCTTCAAAGTCGCGCGTCTCCTGCGGCAATAACAATTGCACGCCGGGCGGCGACCATGTACGCAATTCATCTACATTGGCTATGCGATAACTGGTAGCTATACGCGTATAGGCGGTCCAGTGGGTTGCAAGGGTGCGGCTAATGCCCAGATCGGTGGCCACCATCTGCGGCGCGGTGCTGGAATGCAGGTTGTCGGTCAGGTCGTCAATTTGCTGGCTAAATCCTTCCTTGCGTAACCCGGCCGTCATACGCCAACCATCGGGCGTGCTACCGTCTAGCTTGATATACGCAGCGCTGCTGGATTGCGTAGCCCTGTTGGCCAGCGGATAAAGTACATCGTTGTAGTTGTATTCCCACTGATAAAAATCCATGCCGAATAATGCATTGAGCAGCATTGAGCTGGAATCGACAGTCATCAGAATGCGTGGAGAAACCTGATTGCTGGAGCTGTGCGTATCCAGATTGCTATATGCATAGCCACCCCAGAATTGCTCGCTGTGGGTGTTGCGCTGGCGGTTGGCCAGATCAAGCGAAAGCGTAAGGTCCTCTGTTTTCTTTTCCAGCAGCAAGCCGTAGCGCTCGGTTTCGAGCACACCAGAATCTTGCAGCGTAGTGCTCTGCGTACCGTCCTGGGCAAACTGATCCAGCGTCAGCGCTCCTGGCCAGCGCATGTGAGAAACATCGCTGAAGGCCGTAAAACGCGCCATCAGGTCACGTGCATCGCCCACCGTTACGCCGGCATTGGCCGCCGTATCCATGTAGGCTCCGTTCTTGCGAAAACCGGTGTTCTGATAATCGCGCACTTGCGCAAATAGTTTCATATCGGACGTATTTGCCGACACCTCGCCCTGCACATCCTGCCCGCCGTACGACTCAGCGCCTAGCCGCACCGACCCATGAACGCCCGGCGCGCTGGCCTCGCGGGTAATCACGTTGATAACACCGCTGGTGGCCCCTTCCCCCCACAATACAGAAGCACCGCCGCGCACTATTTCGATGCGCTCGATCATGGCGGGAGAAATAGCGGCCAGACGCGCGGCCGCCAGCTCGTTCTCGGAAATACGCACACCGTTCACAAGCACCACCAGATTGGTCAGCGACGAATCTCCGTAGCCACGAATATCTATCAGATCGTCATGCCCGCCATTAAGGTCGCGCCGCCCCATCAGGCCGCCTAGTTTGTGCACGGCCTCGTTGGCGTCGGCGACGCCGGAATCAACAATATCGTTGCCCGACAAAACTGTGGCTCCAATGGGAGCTTGCGCGAGAGCCTGCTCGTAGCGGCCTGCAGTGACCACCACCTGAGGCAAGACTGGCTGTGATTGGGCCAGCCCCGTGGCCGCCGTTTGCAACAAAAAGATATAGGAAATAGTGCGGCTGATAAGCCCCACGCGCTGTCGAGATAAAACGAAGTCCATAAACCCAGAAACAGAATAGCGCCCTAACCGTCTTCCCCGACAGTTCGTGGGCATGCAAGGCCACACCTGGGTGTGGCCACCTGATTGGCCGGTATCCGGGCTGGTGAAAACAATTGCACCGCCTTCCCAAGCGCGGAGCGCGCTCAGTGGCCTGGATGCAACCGGAGCGGCGTAGCCGATCCTTCCACTTACCGTTGCGGGGGCAGCGCAGGTTAGCCCTTGCCAGCGATGGCTTGGGCCCCCTGCTTCCCGTTGAACTGCGGCGTGTGAAGCACACCGCGAGCACCAACTGCACTATTTTAGCCTTAGCGGCTTGCCGAAACCCTACAATGCTACTTCTATGTCGAACACCACTCAAATCGACCAAATCGCCGAACGCGTCGACCGACTTTTGTTGCGCTACGCTGAGCTGCGACGCACCAACCAGTTGCTGGCCGCACAAATTGAAAACCTGACGCTCGAGCGAGATTCGCTCAAGTCGCGTCTGGCCGCTGCGCGCGCGCGCGTGGATGCCCTTATCGATCGTCTGCCCACTGAGCCAGCCAACGCCAAGGATGCGCCATGAATCAGCTTGAAGTGCAAATCATGGGTCAAAGCTATTTACTGGGGTGCCCGCCAGGTGGAGAATCGCGTCTGAAAGAAGCGGTTGAGCGGGTTGATCTTGCGATGTGCAAAATCCGCGACGCTGGCAAGGTGCGCGCGCGCGACCGTATAGCCGTACTTGCAGCACTCAATCTGGCCTTTGACCTATCCGAAAAAGTTTCGACCGAAACTAGCAACCCGGTAGAAAACGCCGGCGTCAAGCCCGAAAAGAGTCTGCCAGATCCCGAACAGCCGTCTCATCCGCATTCGGCAGTGCTTTCATCGCTGCTTACACGGCTGGATGATGCACTCAGCGAAGACGGCCAACTGCTTTAAACCAACAGTCTGAAAACTGTCTGGCATTTATCACAATCTGGGCAGCCTAAGCGCCTACAATTGTTACGTCTGCGATGCCGTCGGGCTTTATATTTCCTTGAACCAATGCTCATAGAGCCCGGGCTTGGAATATCGCCAGGCTAGCGTGATCATCTCGCGTCAGATGAACCCAAAGCCTGTGCTGACCTCGCCCACCTGAACCCCGGTTCAGGATGCCGGTCCGGTGGCGTTCGCAGACAACTTTTACCTAATCGGATCTTAAGCTAACTGTTCCTCCACCATACGAGTGAGGCTTCTAAGCTAATGGATCTCCAAATTGAGCTAAGTAATTTACAAAGACTTCCATCGGAATCGGTCGGCAAATAAAGTATCCGCGTTAACAGCGAAAACGATTTCAAAAGAAATTATTGCAACCGGAAGTGCTGCATATTTGGGAATCCGAGCCAGAGCAAACTGTACGGAGCCAATTCTTAAGTTGACTTTTTGCGAACTCTGAAGTAGTCACACAGCGCTTACATAACCCGGGTCGCTTCAGCACCGTTGAACCTCAACTCACCTTGACACCTTTCCAAAAAGCTACGCGACCCTTGATGTTGGCTGCTTCGGGTTTGGGATCGCTGTAGTACCAGACTGCGTCCGTGTTTACATCGCCGTTCACATTGAGCGAGTAGTAACTTGCCTGCCCCTTCCAGCCGCAGGTTGTCTTGTGGTTGCTGAAGGTGACGTATTCACGCTTCAGCGTGCTTTCGGGAAAGTAGTGGTTGCCCTCAACCATGACGATGTCGTCACTCTCCGCAATAACGGTGTTGTTCCAAATAGCTTTCATCGCGACTCCTTGAGGGATAGAAAAATCATCGGCTCAGGAGTGAGTATGTCACGCGCTTTGCGCCGCAGGAAGCCTCTGGTCTGTTTGGTTTATCCGCACTGATGGCGGCACCACCTACTCCGTCGTCAGCACGGTGACACCGGCATATAGCCTCACGATTCTGGGACAGGCGGCTTGGGGGGGGGGAGACCAGTCTGGGCTCGGCTGGCAACTTGTGACGACAGACTTGTCGGCCTTCGCCAATCAGACGGTGCGGCTAAGATTCTCGTTTCGAAGCGACCCTGCAACCACCTTTCCAGGTATCTACATAGACGACTTTTCGGTCAACTGAATCTGCACAAACATGCACAACTTTTGGTTAGCAACATGAACAATCCTGTGGGCTGGTTTGGAATTTACGTTGACGACATGGCGCACGCAAAGCGCTTTTCGCATACTGCGCCATCGAAGAGGCCCGGGTTACCGGCCTTGGCGGCAAGATTCAGAAAAGCAAGATGTCTATTGGCCCCTACGGCTATATTTCATTGGTAATAGATACTGAAGGAAATATGATCGGCCTGCATTCCATGTAGCGACTTGGCTATTACTTTGCTATTACTTGGCTATTACCTGGCTGTTACCTGGATATAGCCAACGGCGCCACACCGATCAACCATAAGTGTGCCCAGAAAGCAAACAACGCCCACGCCACGCAACCCACAACGAACGTGATAACCGTGGGCACAGTTGTACCCTGCGCATAAACGGTGCCCTGAATTCGATCTCGCTGGCGTGACGCGCGAAAATCCAGAATCGCCCACAGCAAAAAAGATCCAAATAGAACCAGATCGGCCAGGCGTCCGTTGGCCAGCAAATGGGCGAAAGCCCAAAGTTTGACGCCCAATATCAACGGGTGGTGCAAGCGTGCCTTGATCGAATTGCCGGGGATATACGCAGCACTGATTAATACAAATGCGCCGAGCGTGAACAGCACGGCAATATGGCGCAATGCCACCGGTGGTAACCACACGATAACGGGGTCGGCTCTTGCCGCACCAAAACCAACCACTATTCCGATCAACCCGACGACGGACAGCACCGAATGGATTCCCTTCCAGCCCTTGTCTCCAAACCGTGCCCTGTTTTGTTCCAGCCATGTCGGCGCAAAAATCCGAAGGGAGTGGGTGCCCAGAAAAAGTATCAATCCAACTAGCAAATAAGCCATGTATAAAACCTTTGAAACTCTTCAAGGTATAACATGAACGCAGAGTTTTCGCTCAGGTCGGGGAATTAGGGTGGGCCGGCACAACCCCGCTGATCGGCTTCTGCGTCCCGATTCCAGCAACGCGTTGGCTGCACCGATACAGGGCGCGGCGTCCCGTGTTGGTCGAGTCGGGCCTCAAATATGCGCCATCCGCGCGCGCCGTTTCTGTCAACGTCAAGTTGCAACATCCAGCCAGTGGTAGTTGGCAACGATTTAAAACCGTCAAACACAAAATTGCCCAGACTGTAGACAATGGGTTTGCCGTGGTATGCCTCCACGTCCTGCACCACGTGCGGATGGGCGCCCACAACGGCGTCGGCACCCGAATCAATTAATAGCCGCGCCAGCTGACGCTGTCTTGCACTGGCAAGAGGTTCGTGTTCCCAGCCCCAATGCATCATGGCGATCACGATATCCGCGTGATATAGCTGGCGCGCGTTACGCACGTCGTAGACCACTTGTTCGTCCTCGCTCCACGCGATTCCCGGCTTGTTGAAATTGGCTTCAAAACTACGCGGAAAAAATTCGTTGTAGCCCAAAAATGCAATTCGCAAACCACGACGCTCCAGGATGAGGGGCTGGTGCGCCTGCTCCAGATCATTGCCCCCACCAAAATAGGCCACACCATTTTCTTTTAATAATGTGAGCATCTGGGCAAACGCCGCCGGGCCAAAATCGCCCGAATGATTATTGGCAAGACCCACGGCATCGATATGGCGACGCAATACCTTAAGCGTTCGCGGATGTGCCCGAAACGTCCACGGCTTGTCGGGTTCGGGTTCGCCCACGTTGGCCACCGCGCATTCCAGATTGGCAACCCGAATATCCGATTGCGACAGCAGTGGTTCGAACCATTGCAACGGGTCCTGCCCGCGCGCTATGGTCTTGCCGGGCCCGTCGGCCAACATCACGTCTCCTACAAATGCAATTGATACCGCGCCATCCGGCTGCGCTTGCGTTTGCGTTTGCGTTTGCGCAACTGAACTTGAAGCGGCAACCGCAAATATAAATATTGCCGTTAATAACCGCAATGCGCCCCTGGTTCCTGCCGTAGATGCCGCACCTGCCGCACCTGTCTTCATTTTCGTCATGATTTGCGCCCAGTCAATGCACACTGATATTGCATTTCACGCTCGAGCCTAGGCGAATAGACCGTCTGAATTCCAGTCAACGATGCCGGGTCGGAAGATGTTGAAATCTCAGGCTTCAGATAGCGTGCGTATTGCACCAGAACGGGCTGACGTGCGGGGTTGTCGTAGGCATAAATCTTCACATATTCGACCGCATCGGACGAACCCATCACCACCATTTTGAAGCGAAAGCGGCCGTTGATGTCGTGCATGGGCACCCGATAGGGGTTTTGTACTGGCAGCGCTTCGAGATTCAAAACGCTTCCGCCCTGCTCGATCCTGCAGCGAAGCACAGGTTGTAGTCGGCTCGCCGCTTCCTCACCCGCAGCGGCCTGATCCGAATAGCCCGCCATGAAAGCGATAAGCAACAATAATCCGGTCAAAAGGCGAAGGTTTCTCTGCTTTGACAAAGTATCAATCTCTCAGGTTTTGAGGGCAAATAAGATCAACTACAGATATTATCTGATCACACCTCTTCTCTATTCAGCAAACCGGATAACAACAGCAGGCCAACATGAAAAAGAAGTCGATCGTATTAATAGTGGCACTGGAAAGCGAGCTGGACCCCCAGCTATTACCTCCGGACCTGACCGTGGTCTATACGGGAGTTGGCAAAATTAATGCGTCGATTGCCACTTACCGGGCCGTGCATAAATACAACCCTGATCTGATTCTCAACTACGGGACCGTCGGAAAAATAACGCCCACCCTTTCGGGCCTTATACCGATTCATTCTGTTGTACAGCGGGACATGATTGCCGAACCTCTCGCGCCCCGGGGAACCGTGCCTTTTTCAGACAAGCCCAATATCCTGCGGTCCAGCATTGCCAGCTCTACAGATTCCAACGGCTCTATTGCGCACCTGTGCGGCACTGGAGACAGCTTTGTCACAGCGCGCGACGAATGGCTGATAGCCAACAAAATAGACGTTGTCGATATGGAGCTATTCGCCATCGCGTCTGTTGCGCATGAGCACAAGCTGGACTGGGTGTCCTACAAGTTTATTTCCGACGATGCCAATGAGGCCTCTGCACAGGAATGGTCCAAACAAGTGCACCGGGGTCAAACGCTATTCCTGAAGCAACTTAGACAGCACCTCTGAGTTGATCGCCAGCATATATAGCAGGTATCGCAGGTGTTTAATCTGGTGCATTTTTTCTGGCATGTATTTTGCTCACTGCAGAGGGTGTCTCCAGCGTCTTTGCAACGAGTTAATGAGAGAGACGCCTTAAGCCCAGCGTTTTCCGCCGGGCTTTTTTTTGTTCCAATTTCTGGTCGCGCTCAATACACCCACTGCAGGCTGAAATCGATGCGGTACGCTGACGATTCGCTGGCTGAAGAAGTCAGTTGCTGACCAAAGGTTATTCGGCCACTGGTGTGTGTCGACAAACGCAGGTCGGCCCCCGCACCCACGCTTTGCAAGTCGATGCTCGTGAGGCCGGCACCGGTGGGTCGGGTCTCGCCATGGTCAAAAAAGACAAATGGAAAAACCTGCAATCCGGGCGGCAATTCTATTTTGTCCTGCGGCCAGTCGTGGTGATATTCAATGTTGATCACATAGCCCGACAGACCGCCATACGCTGAGCTGGAATAGCCGCGCACGGTAGACGTACCCCCGAGGAAAAACTGATCGCTGCCGGGCAGGAAGTCGTTGGCTGTACCTTGTGCGGTCAGATTGAAATGCCAGTAGCTCTGCGTATCAATCGTCTGGTCGCGTTGCACTGTGGCGCGCAGCGTCTGATAGTTTTCCTTCCCCGGAACGTTCTGGTTGCCCGAAGTCTCCGTCAGGCTCGCAAACCAGTTGCCACCGCCATCGCTGCGCGACATGTCCAAGCCCAAACTGGTATCGTTGGTTTTGGAGTTAGCGAGTTGCACTGGCTCAATAAAGGTGTTCGAGGCCGTTGTGACATAACCCACCGTGAAATGCACCAAATTGTTTTGCGTTGCCACCAGGGGCTGCACCACACTAATTCCGGTCGACTCCGCACCGCCCGTAATGTTGAGCGTACTAAACGGCCCGTAAAGCACGTGAGTCCGGTCATGGTTGTAGTTCAATACCGCTCTCGTGCCCCATGTGCCGACCGGCACACTGTAAGAAAAACCATTTCCGGTGTCGCCATCGGACGCTGTTTCAGAAAGGGTCAGCTCGTCGCGGAACCCAAACAGGCTGTGATTGATGTAACTCATACCAATCCGGTTTTCCCCCGTGCTGTGGCCGCCCGTGCTGTCTGCCGTCACTTTGAAAACGTGCTGCTGCGGTTCCAGCACGCCCAGATGCACGTCGCTAGTGCCCACCGCTGAGCCCGCGCGCAAGTCGGCACCGAGTTGAATGTCGTTGGTCCGGTTAAACCAGATCAGGTCACGCTCCAGGTCGATGGCATTGACCAGAGCACCTGGCAACTGGTGCATGCGATCACGCACAAAGCTTTCACGCGTAGTGTCATTGCCCTGAATCAAATAATCGCCGATGCGGCCTTCAATCAGTCGAATCTGCACCACGCCGCCCGACACATCCTGCGCTGGCAAAGTGGCACGTGCCGCAACAAAACCGCGCTCCAGATACAGCGTATTCACGCGCTGCAGTACCGCTTGCAGGTCAGCAAAACTTAGCTCCTTGCCTTCGTAATCGGCGGCAATGGTGGTGAGTTCCTGCGGCGTGAAAACTGCTGATTCTGAAAACACCATCTGGCGCACCCGCACCCGCACGACGCTGTCGGGCGCTGCCGGAGCCTTTGATGGGGCCTGTTGCGCCCCGCCCGCATCAAGTGGCGAGCCCTTGTTTTCCTGGTCGCGGAATTTGCGCTGTTGCTCTTCGTTCTGAATTTGCCGCTGCTGGTCCTGCGACTGCCGCTGAATAGCGCCCGGATCGATCGAGGGTGGCAACACCGGCGGCACTTGCGCCAGCGCCGACGCTACGGGCAAGGCCAACAATACGGCCAACTTGAAACGCGTCATAGCACGAAAATTTGAGAATGAATGCTTGATCATGGTTTACGTGCGAGCGCGTTGTTAAAGGCCGAAACATCGAGTTGAGGCTCACCTGGAAGTTGCAGCGGAT
>Ga0007854_10002209_pt1 | contig 12136 bp, 18 predicted proteins | sample CryBogCBH12Aug08_FD_60382 | JGI IMG/M metagenome (GOLD analysis project Ga0007854, IMG submission 60382) | Freshwater microbial communities from Crystal Bog, Wisconsin, USA - CBH12Aug08 | ecosystem: Environmental > Aquatic > Freshwater > Lake | place: Crystal Bog, Wisconsin, USA | collected... | reverse complement strand
ATTTTTGCCAAAGTGTCAAGCATTGATGGAGCCATACCAACAAGATCAGAAACTTTTCCATCTGTGTAGGTATTTGCAGCAGAAATTGCTTCTGTCTTTTTAGTGTCAGCATAGGACTCTGCATTTGCTTGTGCATTTGAAGCTGCTGTATCAGCATATCCCTCTGCATTAGATTGTGCGGTTGAAGCGGAACCAGATGGGTCATAGTTACCAGCTAATGAATCTGCATAAGATTTTGCAGCGTTTTCTGCGTTTGTTGCTGAACCAGCTGCATCATAATTTGTTGCTAAAGAGTCTGCGTATGATTTTGCAGAGTTTTCTGCGTTTGTTGCAGCTGTGTCAGCATATGATTGTGCTGCTGACTGTGCTCCTGCTGCAGCACCATTTGCATCATAATTAGATGCTAGGCTATCTGCATAAGACTTTGCTGCATTTTCAGCATTTCCTGATACTGTATCTGCATAATTTTCTGCTACTGTAAGTGCTGAATTAATTGCTGTTTGACGATTTGAGGCTTCTGTTGAAACTGCTGAATCTGCATAAGACTCTGAAGTTGAAAGAGCTGAATCTGTGTATGACTCTGCTGTTGATAATGCTGTTGCTATAGCTGAGTTACGATCTGATACCTCAGTGCTAATTGCAGAAGAAATTGCAGAGTTACGATTTGAAACTTCTGTTGAAATTGCTGAATCTGTATAAGACTCTGCTGCAGACTGGGCAGATGAAGCTGCACCATAAGCATCAAAAGTATTAGCATTTACTGTAAGTTTGCCTGAGCCATCAACATTAAATACTGCTGTGTCAACGGATTTAACAAGTGTAGCTCCGCCAACAAGATTGAGGATATACGAATCGCCTGCTGATTCTGTAAGGATATTATTGCCATTGATTGTACCTGTAGTACCTTCAACAACTAATCCATTTTTAATTCTAAAGTTTTTATCTACTGTTGCCATTGTTGGGTGTTACTCCTTGTTTTTATTTTATTTTTTTAAAGCAGTTCTATAAAATCTTACTGATACAGAACCTGAAACTGGTGTAATTGATAAATTAATTATACTTCCATTGTAATTAAAATCCAAATTTGCTAGGTCGTAATTGCCTGTGTAATTAGTCACTATATTGGATTCTGTTGCATAAGCATGAACGCCATCAAAAATTACTTTTACTGTTGAAGTATATATGTCTGAGTTTTTTGAAAATTTAAATTCATATTCTGCTGAAGCCCAAACACTAGTATCAATAGTATCTATTATTGTTGAGTTTTCTATACCGTAGACTTCTAAATCATTATTACCTTGAAGTCCTAAAACTTCTATTGTGTTCCCGCCTAAAGTTTGAACAGATGCCGCTAACGCTGTAATCTGTGCTTCTGCATTTGAAACTTTATAGTCAAGAGAATTTACATCCGTAGAACCATCAATACCAACTTTTGTTTCAAGAGCTTCTATTGCAGTATTTGCAATAATATGTTGTTCTGAATGTGATGGATTTGATAATGGATCTGTTGCATTTGGATTTGTTATTGAATCTATGTTGTTTGGAAAATTACTGGCCAATTATGCCACCGTCCGAATTTGAAAGATTTGATTGTGTAGGTTTAGTAAATACTGCACTTGAACCTCCACCATCTTCACCAATTATAACAGGTAATTCTTGTTGCACAAAACCACCATCAATATTTTTATTTAAAATTATTGGATCTTGAATATTAATTGTATGTACATCACCATCGTATGTATGTGTGTGTTCGTAAAATGGAACGGGATCATCAGATTTAACAATTGTTACCCATGTTATACCATTATAAATTTAATACTTTTATCTTGAGTATTAAAATAAATATCTCCTTCTATACCAGAAGATGGATCAGATGCTCTTGTTAAAAGATTTAATGGGGTTAACATTTTTCTTGACATCTGATCCTCCTCTAGTTTATTATATTATCCTACGATAATAATTTTGTATGCATTTGCATCTGGTGCATCTGTAAATCCAATTGTAACAGTATTATTGTCTTTAAACAAGACATCTGTTTCAACAAGATTGTACTCTGCATTATTTTCTCTTACCTGAACAGTTAAGTCACGTGTTCCAAGATTGTGGACTACATCGAACAATGTATTTGAAGCATCGCCAACTGTTGCTACAAACTTACGTGCGATTGCATAATAGTTTGAGCCATCATTTGTTAATGTCCAATCTTTGTTTGATTCAGACCAAATAATAGCTGTACTATTAGCTGTTCCACGATTTACAATAATTCCAGCATCTTGTGTTGGAGCACCAGTCCAATTAGTATTGAGTTTAATTGTATTATCTTCAATATTAATTTCTGTACGGTTTACTGCATTAAGTGTTCCAGTAACATTTAAGTTACCATCAATTGTTACATTGTTACCAAAATGTGCATCTTTTGTAGAACCATCTACATTTAATGCTATATTTCCGCTAGAGTCCTTAACGGTTAATCCACCATTGGTTCCGCCTCCGCCAACTGTTACATTAGAAGAGTTAATTTGAACTGCTGATGCATTAATGTTTAATTCATCACTTGAACCATTTTTAGAAACAATTGCATTTGTAACAAGGTTGTTATTAATAACAACATTTCCAGAATTTGGTGCCAAAATAAGATCTGAGCTATTAGTCTCAATTGTTCCATTTGAATCAATACGAATTTGATTGCTAAATGTTGTTTGACCATTATCTGGATCAATATTAATTCCGCCACCGTGTGATTCTAAGTGTAACCAGCCAGTTGCAGCAACAGTTAAGCTACCGTCTGATGGATGAGCAAGAATTGCACCATGGTTTGTACCATTCCAAAGCTCTACTTTGGTTGTATGAATTTCAACGTTAGTTGCATCAACAACGCCAGAATCAGCGTTTAATAATAGGTTACCATTTGTTGCATTAACTTGAAGGTTTCCGCTACTATTATCTATAGATCCAAAACGATTACCACTGGCATCAACAAGATGAATATATCCATCTGCCGCTGTAGCAGTTCCACCAATATTAAGACCTGTATTAATATTTACAGTGTCTGTAAGCGAAATTGTTGTTGTGTTGCTTATATCATTAACAGCAATTTGATTTTCTGTTCCTGATACGTTAAAGTGTGTTGCTAAAGTGATTATTCCTGTGGCTGGGTCTACTGTTGCATTACCCGTTACGTCACCTGTTAAGATAACTTGGGATGCTGCAGTTCCTCCTACAGAAAGGTCGTACCACTTAGTTCCTTGACTTGCATCTGCTCTAAATACACGAAGCTTGTGGGTCGTGTTGTCGTAGTAAATGCGACCTTCCTTATTGCCACTTTGCGGGGCAGAAGAAAGGTTTTGAATAACAGCATTTTGTAACTCGTTGTTATTCAGGTCAATATTAGTTAGATATAATCTAGCCATTTATATTTTACCTACCCTTTCGTTTTAACATCAAGAAAGATAAACTTTTCCTGATGTAACCCCGATAAATCGTAAAACGATTGTATTTTTATCGGGATAGGATATTTCTCCTTCTATAACTCTACCTGTACTATCAATACATGTAGCGTTGGGGTTATATCCAAGATTATGTTGTATATGCCATTCTCCATAAAGAACACCATTGTTTGTAAATTGTTGAACTTGATTTGTAGAAACTGAAATAACTACACCAAGCAAATCATGATTAAAACCTTCAAATAAAGATGCAGATGGCCAACCAGAGTTTGCTTTTGGACCATATACTATTTTTGTATTTGTGTCTACCCAAAGATCTCCAACACGTCCAACTAAATTTGATGGTTGTCCTGGACCTGTAAGGATAGATGTTCCTGGATCACCTTTTGCACCTGCAACAGATGATGCTGATTTAATAACAACTTTATCTGGTGCTGTAACTTTTACAACTTTAGTTGTTTGATAATATGCTTTTGCCATTATAAGTTACTCGCTTCTAATTCTAACCAGCCATTAAGTACTGTATCAGATGTGTCAACTATTTTAATTTGATAATAAGATTTTGGAAGCACAAAGTTTTTTGTTTGTTCTCCTGTAAAATTAACTGTAAAACTTGAACCTGTTCCATCTTGAACAGTAACTATTTGACCACCTTGTGTTGTAGCAGTAGCACAAATAATTGATCCTCCTGGCTTATCTGTTACCTCTGCAATAATTTGATATTCTGAAACGTCAATAGGGTTATCTAGGTTATCTAAATAGGTCAAATTTACAGACCATGCGTCACCTTGTATAATTTTAAAATTTGTATAAGCCATTTTGTCACCCCAGATTTATATCTAAATTATAACACCTTAAAGCTTGAAATCATAGAAAAACCCCTGCCACGTATTCGCCGTAGAAACAGGGGTTCTTAAACTAAATTATATCAGTTTTGACCAATATCTACAATTTCACATTCCCCAGATACACAAGCTAATGCTTGAGTTCCAGTTGTTGTGTCTTCTAGCTCATAAAGTGAAAGTGCTTCCCAATTAATAGTTTTTGGCATTTTTAAAACCATTTCTTCATATGCATCTTTATCAACTTCTTGGTATGGAGCTTGAACATAAGTATGTTCGGAATATGGCAAGAATGAAATTCCTGAAACTTCATCAAAATACTTATAAACCCATGCTCCAACTTCCATCCACTCGTCCTCTTTTACCGATACAGTAATAGATGGCTTATGCTCACACCAATGGCGTTGATATGTTAACCATACCTCAAGTTGTTGAATAGCAGTTAATTTATCTCTAGTAATTGCATGTTTTGGTGCTTTTACTGGAAATGAAAATATAGTTGTATCATTTGGCTTCATTACATCATCTTCTGCAGGAATACCTGAATCTTTAAGGAACTGAGTAATTGGATCTTTTTTATCCCCACGAACTGTACGAATATAGTAATCTGAATGCCAAGCATGCATTCCTGAAGACACCCCGACCAATTGGGACACTGTGCCCGAAGGCTTTACACAAGTAATTGCTGCTGAGGCGGGAATCCCAATTTTCTCTGCCTCTTCAATATTTGTTGCAAGAGCATACTCACGAAGTCTATCTAAAACATCTCCAAGTTTTGGCAAACCTTCTTGTCCAGAAAAGAACTTATGTCCAAATTGACCAGTAAGTGAGACTCCTAATAAACGCTCTTCTTCTGTGTTGTCTCTCCAAATCTTACGGATGTACTTAAAGTCTGTAAGTGTTGACTGCCATGTTCCAAGAATTGTTGCAAGGCGGACTTTATTAGCAACATCTTCAACTGTGTCTTTTTCACGAAGTACGACTTCTGAAAGATTGCAAAACTGGTAAGGACGTAAAATAATTTCTGAACAAGGGTTAGTTCCATAGTGAATATCTGCACTGCGTCTTCCATATTTTGCTGCTTGTGCTTGAGCTGCTGCCACATTATAGATACCTCTTTCACCCGACTTTGAATCATATAAAGATTTCCATTCTGCAATAAACTGAGCCATTTCTGGTTTGCGTGAATATGCAACAGAATTATTTGCTAAAGCACGTTGCGAATTTGATTCCCACCAATTACCAGCTTTTGCTGCTGCCATTTCAATATCATTAATATTTGAAAGAGAAATTAATGCTGAACGACGAACTCCTCCAACAACTACAATTTCTCCAACTTTACACATTATATCGTGGCACTCAATTGGTTTTAATTGACGACCAAGTGCTCCTTTAAATATTTGAATAGTAAAATCAAAAAGATTAATTAATGGTTGAGGACCAGAAGACCTACCCCCCATAGTTTTAAGTCTTGCACCTGATGGTCGAACTTTGCTAACATCAATTTGAGGAATTTGTCCAGCCCACAAAAGACCTAGCAATTCACGATATGCTTTTGCCCAACCTTCTTTTGAATCTCCTACAATAACAACTGTAGAAGACTTTTCAAGTGTTTCTGGAAGGGCGGGAAGTTTATTGATGTACTTATATTCAACAGAAAATCCAACACCAGTACCGCACATAAGTATATACATTGCTTCATCAAAAGATCTGGCATTATCTACTGGAATAAATGAACAATTATAGCCAGCAACATTCTCTCTTTCTAGTGCAGGTCCTGCAGTCATAACAGAACGCATAGATGGCATTACGTTACGATTATAAACGGCATCTTTTAATTCTGCAAGAAGTTTTTTATCTACAACATAATTATGTTTTTCTTTAAGATTGTTTTCCATAAAGTTAAAATAACGATCAACTGTTTCACCCCATGTTTCACGACGATTTTCATCTTCAAGCCATCTCGCATATCGAGATAAAGCAATAAAGTTTTCATATGGGTTTTCAATTGATTTTAACATTTTTTCTCCTAGTAATTTAATAGTACTTAAGTGTACCACATTAGATTTTTGAAAATCAAGAATTAAAGATTTTTGTATATTTCCTTTAATCTTTTGACTGCTGGCTCTGATACTTTTACCCAGTCATACTCTTCGTGTATTATAAATGCATTTTTATATGTTTCTTTTAATAAAGTCTCATATTCAACTACAGACTTTAACATTAAAGATTTTAAACTTGTTTTATCTGGCTTCATCATATCTCCTTGATGAACTTTAGGCCACGGAGATCTTTGAATAGAATAATCAATTTCATAATTTATATATTTTTTATAATCTGCCCATTCAGAAGTTGATATGACTGGCATACCAGACGCTAGTGCCTGCAACGGTTGAAAACCAAAACCTTCTCCCCACGAAGGATAAACAAATATATCACAAAGATCATATAGACCAACCATTTGATCGGGTGTTAATGGAGGATTAATCTCTAAAATATTTTTGTATTCAGCTGATGGTGAAGACATTGTATTATACTTACTATTCCATACCCTTGTAGTATTTATACCAGAGCATTTTAAAACTAATCTATAATCTTCATTTTTTCCAAATAGTTCCGTAAAGCAATCTACAACTAATTGAGCATCTTTTCTAGAAAATGGTTCACCAATATGTAAAAATGTAAATGGTTTATGTGCTTTTTCTCTAAGTTTTGGTTTCCACATTTCATTTATACCGTGCTTGTATACAAATATTTTTTTATCAGGAAATATTTTTTTATAAACTTCTGCAGTCCATGGAGATGTAGCCCAAAGCTCGTCTGCTTTATTTAAAGTTGCTTTTGCTTCTTTTGTCATGTCTGTGCTTTCCCAAGCAACATAACAAATTTTATAACTATTTGGATCAAAAAATCTAATGTTAGCTGGATCAGTAAAACATAATTCAATATCTGCTTTAGGTAATTCTATGCCAACATCTAAACCTAATTTTTTAAATGTTTCATAAATATTATATGATGCTTCACCATACCCTGCAGTTCTTTGTAATTGTTGAAATGCTATTCCTGTTAAAGATAATTTCACGCTTATTTTGCCATCCCGACTTGTTTTTACTAGTATATCATGATACGATTGTAGATACTACTCTTTACCCCAGGAGGTACATATGAATAATATGAACAAAGCAAGGATAAGAACAGTTTGGTTAACGATTGGTGTGAGCATTCTCACATTAATTTTTGGGATTGATTCTCAAGCCAACGCTCAAATAAAGGAAATGATAGTGTATAATAAAAATATATTATATATTAATAAATTTAATAATTTAGTTAATATAAAAGATATTATATATATAGATATAAATAATATTAAAAAGAATAAAGTTAAGCAACTTTATTTAATTAATGATCTTGTATCTAGAAACACTTTTTTAATGCCCGATTATAGCGTAAAGCTAAATTTAAAATCAAGAGTAGACAACAGGGTAATAATATCAAGAATAGCGAATGCAATTAAATCTCAGGAAACTGGTGGAATAAATGCATATTATCGTAATTCTTACTCAAGTGACGCATGTGGTGCATACCAATACATGCCTAGCACGTGGGACAATTTTATGGGCTACAAAAGTGCTTGCTTAGCCCCTACATGGGTACAGGATGAAAGAATGATTGATGAACTTAAGTATTCTTATTCAAAGTACCATAGTTGGACCAAAGCAGTAGCAGCACATCTAATGCCATCTAGGGCGGATAATCCAAAAACTTGGAACTTAAGAGTTCCTGGAAATCCAACAGTCCAAGAATATGTAAATTCTGTTTTCACCAAGGCGAATATAGCGATAGCATAATGCGAATTCAAGTCTTTTCAGAATACTACAATTTAGCACAGGCGGGGAAACTAAAATTCCCTGCCTGTCCTTATCATGAAGAAGATAAACCAGCAATTTTTGACCTTATTCATAAAATGGAAGATGATGAAAGAATAAGTCTTAACTGTAATGCTTGTGGGTACAAAACTTACCCTGGACTAGATTTTTATGATAAAATTATAAAAGAAATAATGGCCGTAAACAATGAGCCCGAAAAAACAGGAGACCCCCTTTAAATGGATTTTTTGCCCATAGTTGATGGCCGTAGTTGCGGAGATTGTACAAAGTGCTGTGAGGGCCATTTAAGGGCTGATATTAAGCTTCAGAATAATGCTGGTGAGGCATTTATGGGGATGAAGGATGATGAGACTTTATCTCCTTGTGCATTTGTTCAATTAGGCAAAGGTTGCGGGGCATATGAAAATCGCCCTGTAAATCCATGTCAAATATTTAAGTGCGATTGGCTTACAAACCCAGATATGCCAGAATCATTTAAGCCATCTCGATCAAATGCTATTTTTACCACTCGAACCGTAAACGGCATTCAATATATGAAGCTTATAGAGGCGGGTAGGAAATTAGATTCAGAAGTGCTATCATGGGCCGTAGAGTATATACTTATGAATGGATTAAACTTTTCATGGAGAGTCCAAAAAAATATATTCTGGATCGGATCAGAGGACTTTAATATTATGATGGATAAAGATTACCCTTTGCTTTCCACAACAGAGGCAAATGGCAAAGATACACATTGAAAGGGCTTATATTGAGTCCGAAAATGAGGAAGACAACAATTTAGCAATATTGCTCCATATAAAACGTGATGTGGAACACATATATGTTGGAAAAGTTGAGTTGGATGCTCCCATAAAATGGCTTCATGTAGAAAACGCCAAAAATGGAGATTTAATGGTTAATAATTCGGCGGGAATGGAAGCCAAAAAATGGGATTATCTTACAGAAGAGATTATAAGGGGTATAAATGGCAAATCTGAGTGAGATTCCAGATTATTATGATAGGCTAGAAGATGCTATTAGTAATATACGTGAGCTATTAGGAGCAATATTCATTCAAGAGCAACGTAATTATGATATGTTATGTATTATTGCAGATAAGCTAGGTGCAGATGCTAAGGGACTTAGCAAATTGCATGAGGAAGGACAAGTCCTTGCTCCCGCCCCTTCTTTTATATTTGAAGAAGATAGTGCTATCACTCCTAATGAAGGCGTTGTCAATTAAGTATATATGCTATAATTAATATATCATGAGTCCACATCATTTTTCTAAGCATCAATTTTCATTTGTAGGTAGAACACCTCAAAATGCATGGAATGACGCTAGAAAATATGCTAAAAAAGAAGAACGCCTACAAAAACTTTATAGAATCTTAGTCTTTGGATATTTGCTTAAACTTATTGTTGAGCGTAAAGTTAAAAATAAGAGCAAATTTAATTAATTTATGAAAATTGAAGAATATTCGGTTTTTTCTGATTTTTACGTTAATGAAAGAAAAAACCATCTTTTAAATGCCATCATTAGTAAATGGTCAAATAAATATGACATTGATATTTATGAGGATCAAAGAGATAATTCTAAATCTATAATTGCACTTATCTGTCAACACCCGTCAAAAATTGAAGTTTTAGGCCATGTAGATCTATTTCTTAATGAACATGATGTTTTAGTAGTTCCAGACACATTTAACGTTAAATCTGACACTGAAGAGTTTTTTGCATTAAAGTGGTTCTTTTATTCTGACAAAGTTTTATCAGAAGAAGAGCAAAATATGAATAAATATACTGTTTACGCTACACTATCAGATAAATATGCACTTAAAGTAAGAGCAAATAGTGAAGAAGAAGCTTATAAAAAAGCATATGATACTCATATTTCTAATTGGGAGCATTTAATTCTTAAACCAGAGCTTAAAGAATCAGTCAGGGTTCCTGATCCAGAGTGTTCTGACGCTCAAAGATGGTCTAAATGGGGAGATTTTTCAATTAATTTGGAAAATAGTTAAAATTCATGTTCATACTTGCCCTAATTGATGGTTTTACCTCATGTTTAACGCCACTTGGTATAAAAATCATATCTCCAGCCTCTAAAATGTATTCTCTTTCTCCATCTTGATCTTTTATTGACCAATGTGAAGACCCGAGGCACATCCATTGAAAATTATCACTGATATCATCATGATACAGAGTATCTGCACCATTGATTAAATTTGCAAAAATTAAATGATGACCATCTAAACGATCATAAATGTATCTTGTTGCATTTATAAAATCTTGAGCTTGCTCAATTTTTGTTCCTTCAACTGTATGTTCAATAATAATGTCAAATCTTTCTCCATAATGAATGTGATTATGAATATTAGATTTTTTTATTCCTTGAGCTGGTAAAACATCTTCGTAATCCCACGCAATATTAATTTCTTCTAAAATTTGATTCCAAGTTACATTATTTTCAAAAAAATTTTTAAAAACATATTCTTTTCTATTAAATTTGCATTCTGTAATTATTTTTTTTGCTTCTTCAAGATTGTATTTAATCATTGCAAACATTCTCCTTTTCAGTACAGCTAAAAATTAACCCCGCACGTAGATCTGTGTTGTTGTATACAGCATGAAATAGTTTTTTTGGTAAAAATAAAGCGTCACCAGGATTTAGGGTATATGCAACATCTTCGTTATCTAAACCTACCATCCATGTTGTAGAACCAATACACTGTATGTAAAGCCTATCCATAGGATCATTATGCTTTCCAGTAACGTTGTCTTTGCATAAATTAATTAAAGTAGCTACTCCGCCATCAATTCCACTTAAATCTTTGCAAATTTTTTGAAAAATTTTAGCTTCAGGTAAAAAATCTTCTGACGATCCAACACTTAACGTTCCAGAATCGTAAAATATAACTTGTCCCACCGAATTATCATAACCACTTAAATAATCTGTTTTTCTTAATGAAGAAAAAAAATGCTTAATAAAATCATTCCACTGTGGAAGATTTAAGTCTATCGGTTCAAGAATAACAGCTTGTCTTTCTTTTCTTGCTTTTTCTATTAAATCTTTATTCATTTTTATCCTTTACAAATGGGTCAATATTGCTTAATGCATTTTGTAAAAATGAAGTTCTTGACTGCATAATTTCAAAATGTTTTTCATCCAATGGTTTATCTTCTTTATATTTAAAAAAACATAATATCATATCAATAGAATCGTTTTCTGCAATTTCTATTTTTTCTCTCCAGTGCTGCTGTTGAGTTCCAGACAATATTATTGCTTCTCCCGCATTTAAATGATATGTTTTGTTTTCTACAACAATTCCCCATTTAAAGTTTTCTCCAATTTTTACATTGAATGTTATTCTTTGAGAATCTCTTGTATCATAATGTGGAAATAGCTGTGGCGTATATCCATTTTTAAATGAATAGTTTACCACCGAGTATTCCATGTCGTTTAAATCTAATTCTTCCGCTACAGATTCTTGAGCTTTTTCTTTTATCTTGTTTTTTATTGTATCGGATAGCACATCATGCCAAACTTTTTGTCCAGTGGCTTCTTGCACAAAACTAAAATTTTTTTCAGATAATGATTTATATATTAAATTTATATCATTTTGATCTATTACGGAGCTTACAACCTTTACTTCAAAATTTTCATTTGATATTGGGCTTTTAAGCTTTAGATCTTCATATTCTTTTATATAATCCATACCCCGCCCCATGTTCTATAACTCTATTATACTTTAAGCTCATGGCATACCATAATTGTGATGTACGTCACATATAAATTCAATTTGATCAAAATGTTAATGGATTTTTAATTTGTATGATACACATTTTGAAAGGGGATTCAAAAAAAAAGTAGTGAGCCCATAAACCATATCAAATCGGACATATCGGGCACAAATGACCAGTCACACTTAAAAATATTTTTTAATTTGTCCTATTTTGTCCGTTTTGCGACTTGATTTTT
>Ga0007854_10002208_pt1 | contig 12140 bp, 9 predicted proteins | sample CryBogCBH12Aug08_FD_60382 | JGI IMG/M metagenome (GOLD analysis project Ga0007854, IMG submission 60382) | Freshwater microbial communities from Crystal Bog, Wisconsin, USA - CBH12Aug08 | ecosystem: Environmental > Aquatic > Freshwater > Lake | place: Crystal Bog, Wisconsin, USA | collected... | reverse complement strand
CTTTTTCCGTATATGTAAGATAATACGCGGTTCTTGAGCATCTCCTCGGCCTGCATCTTCTTGATGCTCACGCTTCTCCCGCACCAGCGCCTTGAGCCGGCGGGCCTCATTGATAATGATGTGTCGGAACTGCTGCTTCCAGTGATGGAACATTACCTCCGAGAGGTTGGCTTCCCGGCAGATATCTGCCACACTGCGTTGGCCACAGTCCGCTTCGCGTAATAGGCGAATCTTGTCTTCCGTCGTATACCGTTTGCCTTTCATTGTCTGGTCCTTTCTATGACCCAGACTAACAACTCCTCCTCAGGTGGCCCGAAATAGTGAGGTTACGGCAATGTTTGAATCAGATTTGTGTGATTTTTTGAAACCTCATGCAGAATTAAGCGTCATTATTTCTGAATGATCCGATACATTGTAATCACCTGCATATTATTGCCGGTCCTCTTGGTGGCTCAGGATGTAAAATCTTATCTCTTGGATGTCGGGGAATTTCCCAAGGACACTCTGGGTAATCAGGTTGAGAAAGTTCTTAAATCTCCGATTGTAAGTATTGTTGAGAAACCACAGGCTTCACCGTCCGGAAACGCCCATGATTATATCAGTTACGGCCGTTATTATTGGCCTGATCCATCGAAACCGAATGGGCTGCCTTACATGTCAAAAGATGGCCACCCAAACCAGAAGCAGATTGAACAAGGAGATGAAAAACGGCTCGACCATTTTATCAACAATGTAGAATCGCTGGCGCTGGGGTGGGCGGTTTTGCATCGGGAGGATTGTTCGCGGCGGGCGGGCGAATGGCTGCGCGCTTGGTTTTTGAATTCCGCAACCAAGATAAATCCAAACTTTGAATATGCCCAAATCCGGTTGGGACGGAATAACAATCATGGCTCATCAAGCGGTTTGATAGATACTCGCGGGCTGATCCGTTTGGTGGATGCGCTTAATCTCTTGCATAATTCGCCGGGAGTAAGCAGTGAAGACGAAAAAATCATCAAAGCGTGGTTTGCCGATTATTTGCAATGGTTAACCACTAGCCCCAACGGGCGAAAGGAACATGAAGCCAAGAACAATCACGGTTCATGGTATCTTGCTCAGGTAATAGCCATTTCCCGGATGCTGGGGCAGGATGATGAGGCGCGGAAATATGCCCGAGAAGATTTTAATCGAATTGATTGGCAGATTAAACCGGACGGTGAACAACCGCTGGAGACGGCGCGTGTAGACGGTCTGACTTACAGCATGTTCAATTTGCAAGCACAGTTAACAATTGCCCGGCTGGCGGCACCTTTGGGCGTTGATTTGTGGAATTTTACGGCACCGAACGGTGGCAGTCTCAAGAAGGCGCTTGAATATCTCAAGCCATACGATTCAGCACCGGAAAGGTGGGCGCACAATCAACTTGCCAAACAAAAGCCCGGATTTCTGAAATCTGTGATGAAAGACGCCGCTTTATTGGAGGGAGCAAAAGAGCTTAAAAAAGGCAATTAGCCATCAATCTTTGGACCCCATCCGTATCTCGAAATCGTTGCCCGCGTAGCGTCCGGTAAATGCCCGCATGAAAAGCAATTTCCTATCGGTAATAAGACATGGCGCTCGCCTCTTTCTGTTTCTTGTAATCACCTCTGTATCGCGCGCCGTCGAAATCGGACCGCGCTTGAACGACTCGGCGTTCTTCCAGATGCACGACTTAAATCGCGCCGAGCTGACCGCAGTGAAATTCGCCGTCGAGAAATCCGACTGGCCCGCCGCTAAACATGCGTTCGCAGATTATCTGCGAAGCCGCACTCAGCCGAAGTGGTTCGCAGCCGACCTGCCGCCGGTCGGCAATGCGAAGACGCGCCGCAACGCTGGAGCGGACAAGGCGCTCGAACACCGTTTCAATAGCATCGACATCGAGTGGGAGTTTGGGGATCAGATCGACTGGGGTTTCAATCCGACGACCCAACCAGATTCGAAATGGCCGAGGAATAACGAGTGGACGTGGCAGCTCAGCCGCCACGCGATGTGGGTCGATCTAAGCAACGCGTATCGCGCGACCGGCGACGAAAAATACGCCCGGGAATTTGTTGTGGAATTACAGAGTTGGGTGCACGATTGTCCGGTGCCGCTGGCCCGGCCTGCGAACGGCGCGTTTTCGAAGTGGCGAACCATCGAGGCGGGCATCCGAACGGGGTCGGTCTGGCCGGAAGTCTTTTTCCGGTTCGTGCCGGCGAAGGCGTTCGACGACGAGGCGGTGGTGCTGATGGTGAAAAGCTTTGTCGAGCACGCGCAGTATCTTACAAAGTTCCACACGTCGGGTAACTGGCTGACAATGGAGGCGAACGGCTTGTATCACGTCGGCGCGCTGTTCCCCGAGTTCAAGGACGCGAAGCTCTGGCGCGCTACCAGCACTAGACCGGTCGTATTCGCATCCAGCCGATGCGCCAGATACGGGTGTTGGGGGTGATAAGCCATATTCAGAATGTGCTGGAGCGTGTTGAGATAAAATCTACCGCCAGCGTGCATAGGCAACGGGGCAGGTTTGTTCACCACAATCAGGGCTTCATCTTCGTATAAGATTTCTACGGCACCATTCACTTCTGGTTCAGTTGCGTCTGGAAAAAGATGCTGGTAACGTTGCCCGGCGCGGACTACTTGGGTGGCCGTCACCAGACTCTGTTCCAAATTCACAATTCGACCTCGATCAAATTCTGCCTGCCACTCGAAAGCTGGCACATTCCAGACCATGCGCTCCAGAGCTGCCAGCAAGGTCAAGCCATCACAGTCACCGGGAATGTTGATTGGTTTGAAATGATTGCGCGGCTGGCTTCCTGGAAGCGGGTTGACCACACAGCGGATTCCTGCGTGACGTTGAGTTAGGACAGACTCCAATGATGGGGTGGAAAACATTAAACTTTGAAACCCTAATTCCGATGCCAACACCCATGCGGCGTTTTAGTTTTGTCATGCATGTTTTGAACCAATGAAACCAAACCAAAATACACATGCAATGTCAAACAAAGGGGGGCGTATTTGCAGATGATGCATATTCTATATTTAAGGGGGTAGCTTTTCCCTCTTTTCAAAGTCAGCTCAACCGCTAATATTTAAAACCAATCAACCAGTGCAAAATTATTATCCATGAATCACTGTAAGCTATTGTCCATATTGCTGATTTCCGGATTGTCACTCGTGCTTGCGAGCGCGGCGGTGAAGAAGCCTGCGGGACCGAAGTTCCAGCCCAATCCACACAAATTCAACCCGCCGCCCGGCGTGGTTGTGCCGCCAGAAGTGAGGGCCGAGCTGACGGCGAGAGCTGCGTCTCTGGGTAAACTGATAGAGGAATTGAGCATCTCGCTCAAGGGCAAACCAGAACTCCTCGCCCTTCTGCCCGACGTCAAAATTTTCCACAATGCCGTTCGCTATGCCCTTGAGGACGATATTTTCACCAGCACGAACCAGTTCAATTCCGCACGCAACCTGCTCCAGCAAGGCACGGAGCGCGCGCAGCAACTCGTTGCCGGCCAGGCTCCATGGAACACCAAGGCCGGCCTGCTGGCTTTAAAGATTCAAATGGAAAGCGCTGCTACCGAAGCCGCACGAAAAAAGAAAACTACGCCTGCACCGATCACACATATAACGGTGGTTCGCGGTTATGTATCACAAATCGACGGCTCAGTGCAGCCTTACGGCCTGAGGGTGCCGCTGACCTATCTTACCGGCAACGACAAACCGCGTCGCTTGGACATCTGGCTGCACGGGCGCGGCGACACGTTGAATGAGATGGCGTTCATTGAGGGGCAGTTACGCGGCAATAGCACATTCCTGCCGGACGACGCCTTCGTGTTGGAACCTTATGGCCGCTTCATGAACGCTTTCAAGTTCGCGGGCGAGACGGACGTGTGGGAAGGACTTGAAAATGTGACGAAGCACTACCCCATTGACCGCAACCGACTCGCAATGCGCGGCTTCTCGATGGGCGGCGCGGGTGCGTGGCATCTCGGCGCACATCATCCGGACCAGTTTGCGGCCGTGAATCCCGGTGCGGGCTTTGTGGACGTAAAGAACTACCAGAAGCTCAGCGACAAGCTCGACACCGTTCCGTGGTGGGAGCAGAAGCTCTGGAATCTCTACGACCCGCTCGCGTGCCCCATCAACTTCGTCAACACCACGCTCGTGGCTTACAGTGGGGAGATTGACGCGCAAAAAGCCGCCGCCGACCTCATGGAAGCTGCTCTGCTCAAAGAGGGCGTGAAGATGACCCACATCATCGGCCCCAAGACAGGTCATGCTTACGAGCCGGAAGCAAAGAAGGTCGTGGCGAGGTTGGTGGATGAGTCCGTGACCAAGGGGATTGTTCATCAGCCGAAGCAGGTGACGCTGGTGACCTACTCGTTGAAGTTCAACTCCGCGCACTGGGTGACGATTGATGCGATGGAGAAACAATGGGAGATGGCAAGAGTTGAGGCTGCACTAACAGCTGACGGGATGACGGTGAAAGTGAGTAATGTGGCTGGATTAACGCTTACTCTTGAGCCGGATGGTTTCAGCAACAGGCGTCCGCGCATCACCATTGACGGTCAGAATGTGGACGGCCCTGCATTTGTTCCTAGCGTGAAGTGGTCCGCTAGCCTAGTAAAAACCAGCGGAAAATGGTCGCTTGCTGCTCAGTCTGAAATTGGAAATCAAAAATCGGAAATTGCCAAACGCCACAATCTTCAAGGCCCGATTGATGACGCCTTCATGGACTCTTTCGTGATGGTCCGGCCTACGGGCCAGCCGTTGAATGTTGCGGTCGGCCAATGGGCTAAAACTGAATTAGCCGAGGCCATGTTCCACTGGCGGCGCTACTTTCGTGGCGAGCCGCGTGTGAAGGACGATTCGGCCATCACTGACGACGACATCAAAAACAGCAATCTCATCCTCTGGGGCGACCCGTCCTCGAACCGGCTACTGGCCCGCATTGCCGACCAGCTGCCCATCAAATGGAGCCCGAAGGAAATCAAAGTTGGTGGCAAGACCTATGACACCACGAAGAACGTGCCCGCGTTTATCTACCCCAACCCGCTGAACCTGTCGAGATATGTGGTCATCAACTCAGGTTTTACCTTTTCGCAATACGCCGCCAATTCAAATTCTCTACAGACACCAAAACTTCCAGACTGGGCCATTCTCGACCTGAGCGTGGCTCTCGCCGAGCGTATCGATGGCAAAGGCGTCGTGGATGCAAACTTCTTCGGCGAAAATTGGGATGTCAAGCTCAAGTGAGCGCGTCCCATGCGAGTGCGTGTAGCTGCATAACTAACATTATTATTTATAATTAGCAACATGGGGCGGAGGCCGGAATCGAGCGTCAAAGGTGGCGAACGACAGGGATAATATCCCTGATTTTACGGACTATTCAAGCGGATTGTGCCACTATTAGGAACCTCGAGCTTAATAGGGTTTGTTAGCCATTTTGTTAGCCATCCGAGAATCATTTTACGTTTACGACGGCAGAGTAGGGGAGTCAAATGTTAGTGTCGGAATAGTTGTATATTGAGACTAAAGAGCAGGCCATACTAAAACAATTCAACTGGCCCAGTAAAATTAACATAGTGGAGGTGCGGCCGTTGACTGGAGCCGAGATTCATCATTCGAGTCTAATAGAGCCGTCAGCATCAGACCAAACCAGCGTATCTGTGTGTTCCGGCCATTTAACGGTAGTAATCCGTTTGCCATCATGTGACTCAAATCGGACATCCGGTTCTGCCACAGCCGCAGGTAGAGGCAGCAAAACTGCAATGAACCTTGGGTTTACATCATGCGTTGTTGCCTTGAAGCGCGGAAACTTGGCCGGGGGATGATAATCTATTGGTTCAAATATGTCGGTAGTAAGCACGGGTTGTGAGCTGGAATGAACCTGAACCACTAATCGGGCATCGGGCTTTTGCAATGGTTCAAACACTGCTTTTCCATCGCCCATCGTCACTGCCATTTGGTCGTCATACATCATTTGCCATGTGAATTCGTGAATTTTGTCATCTTTGCGAATATCGTCCATTACAACCGCATACGCTGGAGCTTCCTTATAAGGATAAATGAAGAATACATTACGTTTGGCGTGGTCGACAACAGCGCCAGGCATTCCCGCATTATTGTGATTGTAGGCTTCAGTGCAGTCAGCCAATGCGTAACCATAACGATCATTGTTGGCATAATTTGTAATGTAACCACTCGTGCCCCATCCCGCTCCTGATAGGGCTTGTCCTTTCCCATCGACAAGCACACAACTATGTCCAATCGTTTGCCCTCGTCCTTCAGGTCCGTGTTCGTTTGCATACCCTGGATCTGTTGCCCAACGATGCCCTAGGCCATAGAGCGTGAAATGCCCTTTGTCACCCTGATTATGTGTGGTGGTGTGGTATGGACCGGCCTCAATTGAAAACATCACATCGTTGCGTGTCCAGCCAGTGCGCCAGATGCAGAGACCACGCCCCTGAAAGTGTTTGGCCATTGGAATTCCGGCCGCAACGGGATTGGCTGCGGGAACATCATTCTCCCATAGTATCCGCAGAAAAGTATCATCCACCCCCGAGTTCTCCCAAAGCCATTTGTAAAGACCACTGTTATTCGCCTCGGCCAACTTAAGCAGGATGGCGCTCAGTCCAGCGTAGGGTGAATCATTTCTGGCATCGTAAACACGTTCACCGGGCAGGAGCGACATCGCATAGAAATCAGATAGCCTGCGAAAAGTCGGATTGGTGAAGAGGTTGCCTTTTCCACTACGTCGCAGTGCATCGGCAAACAGAATTGTGTTGGATAGACCATAGCCCGAATATGTCACGCCTTCAAAGTAGGCCCCGTCTTCGTCGAAACCAGACTCCAGCCATCGGTTAATAATTTTTTCACACTCTGCGAGCCAGCCGTTGACTTGATCCGGATATTCGTTGCGAATCGACAGGGCTAGACACCCAGCCGCTCCACCGTTGACACCATTGTAGTTGTGAACCTTATACCACCACACCTTGGGATTGTTGAACTCTTTGATGAAAGAATCGATGTAGTCTGCACAAGCTGTAGCAACGATCTTTCGTTGTTCATCGTCAAGGCAATCCGAGAGCAGATCGTAGCCAATGGCCAAACCACGCATGATGTCACCGCGTCCGCCGGCAAATCCTGTGGCGACAATCGAGTTGGAGACCGGATATTGTTTAATCGTCGCCAAAAGCAGCGCGGCTCCATGTTTCCCCAATTCCTTACGTCCGGTGAGTTGGTAGGCGAAGCCAATTGCTTCCATCCTTTGAGTCAGCAAACGCCCAAGCGTATGCACGCGCACGGCATCATTGCGTTGCTGACTCTCACGCGCTTGTTTTTTAGGAAATGAATATGGATCTACTGGATCTGCATAACGCGGCGATTTCGGGTCACAATAAGCGTCGGCATCAGCCAGTATCTTTTTCCAGATGGGTGCGAACTTCGGTTGGTTAATCCGCTGACGAAGGACATCAATTTGGGATTGATCGAAAAGCACTTGGGGAGACGACGCTGAAACGATGCCGGCATTTAAAAACGCCACAAAGGCTAAAATTGAAACGCAATGTTTCAAGGTCATCGTTCTGAGTTTCCCATTTGGCTTCTTGCCTGGGAGTATTATTAGCATGGGTTTACAATTCTCTGCCGCCACCACAGTATTACAAGTCATTTTCAACCTTTCCTCGCTTCCTTGGACAACAATACACAACACAAACTAGCTGCTTAATATTTCTCCTTTCCCGCTTTGCAAAGTCATTTTAGCCGCTAACATTGAAGATCAACCAAACGTAAATTAAATACCAATGAAACACCATATTTTCGTAGCGACCATCCTACTTTTGACCAGCCTGTTAATCACCCAGGCGCAAACCACGGTTCCAGCGGCGGTCAACTTTTCCACTACGGATTCCGGGATGGTTTTGAATCCCGAATTTTGCGGTCTGAGCTATGAAAAAGCGATGATGACAAAACACTTATTTGTCTCGACCAATACCTCAATGATCAACCTATTTAATCTGATAGGCCCAGGCGTCTTTCGCATTGGAGCCAACCAGGTTGACCTGACCTGTTGGAATGGTTTAGCGGGCAAAAAAGCCATCACACCAGATCAAGTCGATCAACTCGCAGGTTTTATTAAAGCCACCAAATGGCGCGTCATTTACGCCGTTAACATGTCTGTCAACACGCCGGAAAATGCAGCGAGCGAAGCCAGCTATGTCGCCAAGGCGCTAGGTTCGAGCCTGCTTGGCTTCGAGATTGGCAATGAATGTGATTTATATCACAAAAATGGTTTTCGTTCGACCAATTATGTTTATTCCACCTTTCGCGATGAATGGCGCACCATCGCGGCGGCGATCAGCGCGGCTGTTCCCGGCGCGAAGCTTACGGGCCCGGCGGATGCCTCCAATAATGGTGTTTTCAGCGTGCCATTTGCTAAAGATGAGGCGGGCTTCATTTCGATGCTGACGTCACATTACTATCGGGGTGATGGAAAGAAGCCGACTTCAACGCTCCCATTTTTGTTGAAACCCGATCCAAAGGCCGTCCCCCGATTGAAGCAAGCCGTTGCAGCCGCTACCGAAGCCAGACTGCCGATGGGGTTTCGTTGTGATGAATGCGGTTCCTACTACAACGGCGGCGCTCCTAACGTGAGCAATGGCTACGGCACCGCCCTGTGGACCTTGGATTTCATGTTCATCAATGCCATCAATGGTTGTCAGGGAGTGAATTTCCACGGTGGTGGGAATGGAAACGGATACACGCCAATCGCCGACAATGGCACCACTGTCGTGCAGGTCCGACCGGAATATTACGGAATGAAACTATTTTCTCTGGCGGGCCAAGGAACCGTTGTCCCCGCCACCGTTTCGCTAAGTTCACCCGTTAATTTCACTGCCTACGGTGTTCGCCGGGTCGACGGCGGGATTAACACTATCCTGATCAATAAGGAAACGACTGCTTCCGTCCAAGTGACGGTCACCTTTGGGAGTAAAATCACTGCCGCCGAATCAATGATGCTGACGGGACCAGATCTTAGCAGCATCAGCGGCTACACCATCGGCGGAGCTGTAATCAATCCAGACGGCACTTGGGCCGGCGGTTTTCAGCCTGTTTCCGCCACCGGCAAGCTGACCCTCACCGTGCCTCCTATCAGTGCTGTGTTGGTAAAGGCTGGCGGTATTTCTAGGTGAGCTGTTTTTCTACCTGCTGGGTAGAATTTAGTTCGTCCTGCATGGACGGAGGGTGATATGGCCGAATTATTTAAAGGTTGAACGCTGGCTGAAGCGGAGTGCGAAGTGATTGAGGTAGGGCCACTGGGGTTTGAGCTTTGCCATGGTCGATCACAGGTTTAGCATCAATTTTATGGACAATATTCCTGAACCTTCCCCAGCGAATCACCCTCGCGATCCTTTACACGGCATCACGCTTGAGAACATCGTCAACCAGCTGGTTCAAAAGCATGGCTGGAGCGAAATGGGCAGGCGAATTCCAGTTCGTTGTTTCCAGCTCAATCCCTCGGTCAAGTCGAGCCTCACCTTCCTGCGTAAAACACCCTGGGCACGCAAAAAGGTAGAAGACTGGTATATCGGGGAGCTTTGAAAATGCAATTCCCAGTTTGCTGGAGGTTGATCCTCGGTTTTAATGCCAATGGCGATATCGGTTAGGAGTTTGGCGGAGACTCGCCTATGAGAAGCCGTCACGCCCGGAACGGACTGGCCCCTGATGGTTCTTCCCAGTGGTAGGTGACCCGATCCCGGCCGAATCGCCACTCGCGCGGAACCGTGGTATGTAGCCAATCCAGCGGCTCACAAAGACCAGCACAGTCGCCAGACAAGGCCGTTTGCACTGCGTTGCGAAAGGTGGCTTTCTGTTCGGCTTGAATGGTGCGCGGATCGGCCGAGATGAAAAGTGCCGTGCCACTTCGAGCCACGAGGTCAAGATATTGCCGGTCAAATTCCCACGGAGTCTGATTGGTATGAGCGGCACAGTCGGCGTCACAGGTAAAAAAACTTCCATTCTGCGACAGGCGGTAGGCGAGCGTGTTGATGCCCATGCGCCGGGTGCGCTCCCAAGCGTGACCGGAAGTGTCATCACCCGTGCGCTGAACTTCAAAAATTCCGGCACCCAAATGGCCCATAGTGTTGCAGCCGATCAGCAGCGCATCACCCGCAGCGGCACGTAACGTCCGGTATAGTTGAAGCAGGATTTCGGCATTGGTGAGGGTCTGATCCTGAAAATGCCAACCACCCTCTGTCAATTCGGCTCCCATTTTGCTCCCCCATCGGCCTAACATGTCGAACGTCGAGAAATCGTGTTTGATAAGTTCGTAGCCCCACGAACAGATGCGGGCTACATCATCGTGAATGAGGGCAAGATTTTCCGGCAAGGTGAGGTCAAGTGGTTTTTCTTCGGAATCGATTGGGCCGGGGCGGAGTCGATGAGGATCATCCACCGTTGTCAACGCCGTCGGTCGCATCCAGATGCCAGGCCGCACGCCCAATTTTTTCATGTCCTTCGCCAAACCGGCCATGTCCGGAAACCGTTTTGAATCACCCGCCATCCACGGTCCGCCGGGACAGACCGAACCTGGCGTCCAACCAGCGTCAATCACACAAAACGGACGGTTTTTGTGCGAGCCGGCCAGTTCTGCAAGAAACGCGGCGTCGCGGCGCATGGCATCCGCATCAAAATCCCGACCGTAAGCATAATACCAATTGTTGTTACCGCAAATCGGAGCAGCGGCAAGTCGTGGTGTCGGGCAGAGCAAACGGCATAACCGCGTCAGCGCAGCCATGGGCGTTTCATCCGTGGCACCAGCCATAGAAATGATTGTGGCTGCGGCAATTTCACGATTGCCCGGAAACGAGGGGCTGCCGCCATTGCGAAAATCAAGCCATAGTGAAAAGCCTGCGGCATCCACTGTCCAGAAACAGAGTGCGGATGGCTGTGTTCTTACACCCATCATGAATGTTCTGCCGCTCGACTCCTGATGCGCGGCAAAATACCAGGGCAAAATGCGTTCGGGCTGAAGGAAGCGCCACTGCAAATCGCCGTAGCTGCGTTCCCAAGCATCTCCAAGAAACAGGGTGTCATCGGGAAAACTCGTTTCCCAACGTAACACCACACGCGACAAAGGCCCGACGGGACAGTTCACACGCACCTCTTGTCCGATGGAGGTGCTAACGAGATTCACAAGGATGTTTTCGGAAGTAAAATGCTGCCCCTGACGATTCGCAGGTTTAAGATGATTGCCTTCACGTTCGATTAAAACCCGCGTCGGTAGTTCCGGTAGGCTGATCAGAGGGTGGCTGGCAGCAGTTCTAGGCGATTTGTCTGCCGCCATGACCGGCAGAGCAGATTCCACCAGTAGTGAGCCCGCCCCAAGTTTAAGCGTATTGCCGAGAAAGGCTCTGCGCGAGCAGTTGGGCGACCCCGCCAGTGCAGCAATTTTGGTTTTGGACTGCATGCCTCTGATTGAGCAGAGCAAACCAAATCGCGCACCGATTGTCAAATAGGGCTGGTGAAGCTGGGAATTCTTTGGGGCATGCCTGTGCCAGAGAAAAACGAGGGCGGACTGGAAAAAGTTGTTGCAAATCTGTGGAGCAGGAAGAAACTCATTAATAAATCACTAGAGAGACTCACGCTGGTCGTAGGCCAGAATCTAAATGAGAAATTGCAGCTAAAGGCACTTCTGTTTGGCGCTTTGTTAACCCCATCTCCGCTTTGAAATTTTTCCCTACACTCCTCCTGCTTTTTGCGGGGTTCATGCCCGGGGCTTCAGGCGCGGAGGAACGCGGTGCCCTAGTACCCTGGCCGAAGGGGCCACTTCCCCTCTCGGCGGACTTTGCAGTCAAGGTCAACGGCGCGGACATCCCCGTCTACCAGGCCGGTTCCTTCCAGTGTGCTCCCTTTGCCTTCACCGGAAGCGTCACGGTCCAGGTGACCTGTCTCAAGAAGACGTTCTCCACCGTCCAGATCAACCCCCTCTCCAAGGGGATCACGGCCCGCAGGGTCGGGAACACAATCAGCTTCACGCTCAATCAACCTCGAAAACTCGAGATCCAGATCAACGGCGCCACCAGCCAGGTGAAGGAGGGGGACAAACTTCTCTACCTCTTCGCCGATGCCCCGGAAGCTGATCC
>Ga0007854_10002207_pt1 | contig 12141 bp, 1 predicted proteins | sample CryBogCBH12Aug08_FD_60382 | JGI IMG/M metagenome (GOLD analysis project Ga0007854, IMG submission 60382) | Freshwater microbial communities from Crystal Bog, Wisconsin, USA - CBH12Aug08 | ecosystem: Environmental > Aquatic > Freshwater > Lake | place: Crystal Bog, Wisconsin, USA | collected... | reverse complement strand
TCGTCTCCGGCGCACCCGGCGTCACCCGGCTCGCAGTCGTGGGCGTGAACAACAAACCACGCAACGCCGTTGTGGCCATCGCCGCTGTCACCGTGCCGTTCGACGCGCCATACGAATACACGCCGCCGCCGAGGTCGCTGAAGCCGCCGAGCGAGGACAACGTGCCTTTGGCCGCGCTGTCCAGCGTCACCGTGATGCGGAGCGCCTGCGTCTTGTCATCGTCCACTTCCGTAATCAGCGCGGTGACAAACGGCTTGATGAAGCTGCGGTCATAAACCAGTTGTCCCGCAACCGTGCCGCTGATGACCGGCACATCGTTCGAGGCGGTCACGTTCACCGTTGTCAGGTTCGTCACCCAGTCGCTGACAAATCCGTCAGCCGCGAACAGCGTCAGGTGAATCGGCGCGGTGGTCGGGACGGGAATGTGATTCGGAACCGGCACATAAACGATGCCTCGCAACGACGCCGTGATGTTCGACGCCGTGCCATAGATTTCAAACAGGCCGTTCGTAACCTGCGTGAAGCCGCCGAGGTTTTGCAACGCACACTTGTCGAGGTTGTCCATCGCGATGTCCACGGTCAGCGGCTGCAACCCGTCGTTGTCCACATCCGCCACGACAATGGTCGCGAACGGCTGCACGGTCTGTTTGTCGCTGATGAAATAATTTGTGTTGCCGGTAATCGTCGGCGCGTCGTTCGTTGAAACGATGGTCACGGTGGTCGTATTGTCCGTCACCGTCGGCGCAAAGGAATCATCCACCGCCAACCCCAGCCGCGTGGTCGCCGAGGTTGGAACCGGAATGTGGTTTGGCGTCGGCACAAACACGATGCCCTGCAACGCCGCAGTGATGTTCGTCGGCGTGTCGGTCATCGCAAAATAACCGTTTGTCACCAGCGTGAAGCCGCCGAGGTTGGTCAGCGACTGATTATCCAGATGATCCAGCGTGATGTGCGCTGTCAACGTTTGCAACGCGTCGTTGTCCACGTCGGCCACCACCACCGTTGCAAACGGACGCACCGTCTGCGCGTCGGTGATGGTATAAGTGCTCGTGCCCACAATCGTTGGCACGTCGTTTGAAGCCGTGATGCTCACGGTCGTCAGATCATTTGTCACGATGGGCGCAAACGCATCATCCACCAGCAGCGTCAGCCGCGTCGTCACCGTGGTCGGCACGGTGATGTGGTTGGGCGTCGGCACGAGGACGATGCCACGCAAGGCGGTGGTGATGTCCGCCGCCGTGCCGGAAAGTTGGAACACTCCGCTCGAGACCGGCGCGAAACCACCGAGATTCGTCAGCGACTGGTTGTCGAGGTGATCCAGCGTGATGCGGACAATCAATTTTTGCAGCGTGTCGTCGTCCACTTCCGCGATGGTGATGGTGGAGAATGGATTCACCGTCTGCTTGTCGTTGATGCTGTAACTTTGCGCCCCGGCGGTGGTCGGCGCGTCGTTCACGGCGGTCACGTCCACGGTCGTCAGGTTCGTCACCGGCGATGTGACATAGCCGTCATCCACGCTCACCAACAAGTGCGTCGTCACCGTGGTCGGCACGATGATGTGATTTTCCACCGGCGCAAAGACGATGCCTTGCAATGCGGCAGTGACATTCGGTGGCGTGTCGTGCATCTGGAAAACGCCGGGTGAAATCTGGACGAATCCGCCGAGGTTCGTCAGCGTCTCGTTATCGAGGTGATCCATCGTGATGGTCACGGTCTGGAGCTGCTGGTTGTATTCGTCGAGGTCGCCGATGACCATGGTGGCGAACGGATTCACCGTCTGCTTGTCGGTGATGGCGGAGTTGGTGCTACCGATAATCGTCGGGATGTCGTTCACACCAATGATGGTCATCGTCAGATGGTTGGTTTCCCGGTCGGAACCGCGTTGTGCGACGTGGACGGCGACGTTCGCGGTGAAGAGGTTCGTCGAATCATCCTTGACCTGATAGGTGAAATGCTCGACACCCACAAAGTTCGTTGCTGGCTTGTAAACCAGTGCGGTGGCGGTGCTGTTTGTGGTGACCACGCCACCGTTGTCCGTGGCGCCGACCTGATAAATTTTTCGCACGCTCGTGGCGTCGGGATAAACCAAATCGTTCGTCATCACGTCGAGAACATTTCCCTCCGATTCGGAAAGCACGCTGAAGACGTCATCGCGCGGATACAGGCTGCCCACCGTGACGGCGACGGTGTTCGTGCCTTTGTTGGCGAGCGCGTCCGTCATTTCATAATCAAAAATGTCGCAGCCAATGAACCCTGGGGCGGGCGTGTAAATCAGCGTGTTGTCCGCGCCGCTGCCGTTGATGGTGACCGTGCCGTGAATGCCGGTGGTGCGCAGTCCGGTGATGGTCAGGCTGCCGGGCGTCCTCGGCAACACGTAATCATTTTTCAACACGGCCAGCACGTTGTTCGTGCTGTCGCGCTGGACGCGATAGATGTCCGGGTTGGAAGGCACGAAGGAATGATCCGCGACATAAACGTGGACGCGGCCTTGGGCTCGCACCGAGTTGCCGTAGGCGATTTCATAGGTGAAATCTTCTTCCTGCCCGCCGAAATCCGCCGGCGGGGTGTAAATCAAACCGGTTCCCGCGCCGTTGAGGGCAAGCGTGCCGCCGTGGTTTGGCGCGTTCGTCCCGATGCCGAGGTCGCTGATGAAAAGATGCTCGCCGTTGTAGGGCAGCAACGTGTCGTTGATCATCACGGGCAGTGCGTTGGAGACGCTGTTTTTCTCGACCGTGAAATAATCATCATTGGCAACAAGCCCGTTGGCGATGACGTGCACCGTCAACGTCGCATTGCCGGTTCCGCCGGCGTTGTCGGCGAAAGAATACGGAATCACGTCCGTGTAGCCGTTGGTGTCTGTGACGGCGGGGTTCGGGCGATAAACAACCCGCGTGTGCGCCGTGTTCAGCGAGGCCGTGCCAGTGATGTTGCTGGTCACGAGCGTGGTGATGACCAGATTCGTATTCGGCGTGGGCAAGGTCAAATCATTGGCCAGCACATCCAGCGAGCTGCCGCCGCCGTTCAGGATGACGGTGAAGAAATCGTTATTCGCCGCGAGCGTCAACGCGCTACTGCGATCCACGACTTTGACATAAACCGTGTTGGTCGAAATCAGCGAACCGCTGGTGGCGATGTAAGTAAATTTCTCAATGTAGTCGCCCGACCGCGACGGGTTGGGCGAGTAGTTGACGAAATTGTTCGGGCCGACGCCGTTGAGGGAGACTGTGCCGCCGTTGTCCGGCGTGCCGAGCACCGCGACGGTGATGGCCGCGCCGGTCGCGGGCAAAACAGTGTCGTTGGCCAGCACGTCCAACACGTTCGTCGTGCCCCGCGCCACGGTGAAGGAATCGGCGTTGGCGTAAAGCGTGCTCGCCTTGGTCGTGACGGTGACGGTCGCCGTGTCGCTGCCGCCAAGACCGTCAGCAACGGTGTAGCTGAAAGTTTCCGCGCCCACATAACCGGTCGCCGGCGTGTAGATGACCACGTTGTTGCTCGCATCAATCGTCGCCGTGCCGCCCTGATTCGGCGTCGTCACGCCGGTGAGCGTGAGCGCGCCGCCAACTTGCGACAACATTACGTCGTTGGCCAGCACGGGCAGAATGTTATTCGTGGTCGTGGCCGTCACCGTGAAATTATCGTCGTTCGCGATACTCAAGCTGTGATCCATCACGACGTAATTGATGGTCTCGGTGGTATTCGAGCCGAATTTCAGCCAGTCAAACTTTCCACGCGGGTCGTAGCCGAAGCTGCCGTCCGCGTTCAGCACCACGGTGACGCCGCCGGGCGTGGTGTTGGTGGCGGGAATGACGCGGATTGAATCATCGGGCAAAATGCCGTTCACGTCGGGGTCGTGGTCGTTGAGCAACACGCCGGGCGCATTGGTGGCGAAGGCCGTGTCTTCATCGGTGGAATAGAAATCCGGCTGGGTGACCGGGTGATCGTTCACGCCGGCAACAGTGACGGTAATCAGCGAATCGCTGGTCAAGCCCCATTCATCCTCAATCGTGCAAACGAAAGTGTCGGTGGCAAATTCCTTGTTCGCCAGCGCGTTCAGGTTTGTGGAAGCAACCGGGTTGTAAATAACGTTCGTCCCGTCACTCGTCACGGTCGCGCCCATCGCGCTCACCGGCGTGACCGACAACAGGCTTAAGGTATGGCTGTTGTCCGGATCGGTGGCGTTCGCCAGCAAGGTTGCAATCGGCACGGGGAGAACCGTGTCTTCATCGGTCGCGAACGAATTGGGATTCGCCGTCGGCCCGTCGTTGACGCCGGTAACCTGAATGGTGATAGCCGCCGTGCCTATGGCGTTGTGCGTGTCCTTGATGCTGTAATAGAACGTGTCGTAATTGGTCTGGTGATAGTTCAGCGCGTTCAAAATCGCGGAGCCGCGCGGGTCGTAGGTGATGTGCGCCTGGTCGCGGCTGAAGCGGACATCCAGCGTGACCGTCGCGCCAAGCAGGCTGGTGATGGTCAAATTGTTCGGGATGTAGCCGTTGGTCGGCGAAATGGAAACGATGTTCAGCAGGTTGCTGGCGTCGTCGGTGTTCAGGTCAAAGTCGTTCCACAAAACATTTGTCGCCGTGGTGAAATCCAGGACCGCATCCTCGCGCGTGGTCAGGTGCGGATTGTTGGTCACGTTGTCATTTTGCGGCAGCGGCGCGGAGTTGACGCCGGTCACGCCGACGGTGACGGTGGTGGTGGCATTGTTGAGGTTCAGGAAATATGTGGACGAGTTGGTGTCGGCACTGTTTGTGCCGCGATCATGATTTATCGGGTTGACGTAGCTCCAGTTGGTGGAGATGACATCCAGATTGGTCGAGACAACAACCAGATTCGTGAACACAACATTCTGATTGGTGTATGTCTGAATAATTTGGTTGGTGGATGTGATAACCAGATTGGTGTCGGTAGAACCCGAGTTGGTATATGTGTAAATCTGGTTGGTGTATGTGTAGTTTGTGTAAATCTGGAAATTTACATAATCCAGAATTGTGTATTGGAAACTGTCCACCACGTTACTGCCCTGCGGCAGGGACATGAGGAACGTGGACTTTGTCGGATTGTAGCTGACCGTCGCGCCGGTCGTGGGCGAATCGTTGATGATGATTTGTGCGCCGAGAACGCTGTAGTTGGTGTAGCCGGAGACAAATCCATTCGTGCCGACAGCCACAACGCGGATCGCGTCGCCGATGTCCGGGTCAATGTCGTTTGCCAGAACATTGATGGCAGGAATGATGGTGTGCGCGTCCGTCGTCGCAGAGTCGGCGTAGGCCAGCGGCGGGGCATTGCCGATGGCGAGCGGTTGGGCGTGCGCATCGTTGCCGGGATTGGCTAAAAGGTTGGTGGTGCTGCCGCCAGCCTTGGCCACAACGCGTTGATACGGCAGGAACACGCCCTGGAATTCCGGGCACAACATGATTGACTGATAATCTGCGGACAGGAATCCGTAATCGTTGGTCGGGTCGGTCGCGGCAAACTTGCCGACGTAATCCGCCTCAAACACAACCTGATTTGACGCATTCAGCAGTGTGACGATGCCACCGCCCGCATCCATCAACAGGTTGCCAGACGCAATCTGCTTGTGAACACCATTGGGAACGGCATTACTCACCGCGCCGGAAGAGAACAGCACCAGCGCCTCGCCGGGCTGCATCGGCTGGCTCGTAAAGGTGTGGCGCAGCACGCCGTCCACGAGCACCTTGAATCCGGCCACGTCCAAATTGGTGGAATCGCGCGGGACGTAAAATTCGATGAACTGGTCATAAGGATTGGTCGGCGGCGGATTGCAGCGCAATTCTTCGATGATGATGCGCTGGCCTGCGCCGCGTTCAAACGCGCCGATGTCGGGATGGCCGTCGCGGAAATAACCGCGCTGGTCGGTGCCAAGCACGTTGGTGTAAGCGCCGTTGCCGGGAGCATTGGAAACGGCCTGCCCGATGGCCGCGCTGCCGTTGATGAGCGGATAGGTCAGCGTCGGCCCGCCGTTGTTGGACAGGGCGGAGAAAAGATTTGTGGCATTGACGTTCCAACGGTCGGAGGGCGCGTTGAAGATGTTTGTGCCGAGTCCGCCGCCGATAGTGAAGATGGTTCCAGTGGCGTCGTCGGAAATGTTTCCGCCGAGTGAAACCACTTTTCCAGCATGGTCCATGTCTATGTTTTTGCCGAGGCCATCGGCAACAATGGTGTTCAGCACCTTGACAACGGTGTTGTCGTCAACGTCCGGGCGGATGGAACTGCCGCGGCCAGCGACATCCACGTTGTCGTGGAATGTGCAGTTGAAAACATTCACATCCATCTCAACGCCGGGATCGGCGGTCGCCGCGTAAAGCGCGCCGCCGCCGAGTCCGCCAAGCGCGTTCTGGCGGTTCGTCGCGAAGGTGGTGTTGACGATGCTGCAAGGCCAGTCGGTGAAGATGGAGATGCCGCCACCACCAGAGCCTTGCGTGCTGCTGGTGCTGTTGCCGGAGATGAGGCAGTGGTTGACTTCAAGGCTGCCGCCATAGACGTCAATGCCGCCGCCCCAGGAATCTGCGCGCGAATCGGTGACAGAGCAGTAGTTCAATTTGAGGTAGCCCAGAACTTCAAATGCGCCGCCCGCATCCGGCGCATAGCCCTTGGTGAACGCCAGACGGTTCATGGTAACCGACGCATTGATGGTGAAGAGCTGGACATCGGCAGTTCCATTGGTATCGGAATCGCCGCTGATGGTCAGGCGCTCCGCACCGGGGCCGTCAAAGGTAAGATTTTTGTCCAGCACCAGCGGAGCGACGAGACGAATGACCGCCGGATAATCCGGAACGGCGTTCGTGATGGAGCGGATGTCAAAGGTAATATGATCGTTGCTGTCCGCGCTGGCGATGGCCTTGCGCAGCGTGCCATTCTTCTGGCTGTCGGTCACATGCGTGTCGGCGGGATTGTAGTCCGTAAGCTTGGTGACGATGTAGGACACCTGCGTCTTCCGCAGGATAATGGTGTGGGTCTTAATGTCATGGTTGGGCAGCGCGTTGGTCGCGCTGATGGTGAAGTTGATGGGCACGCCGAGCAGCAGGTTGGTGGCTGGCGCAAAATCAAGCAGCGCCAGCGAGACATTGATGTTGGTGTCCCAGCCGCTGATGGAATAAACCCCGCCACCACGGTTGGTGAAGCCGGATGCCGCCAGACTGTTCGTGGTGAACGCGCCCTGCGTGGCGTCGTTGAGGCTGATGCTCAAGTTCAAAAATGTGGAGTCCGAAACCGTCACACCTGCGAACGCAAAAATGTTCGTGGCGACACGGATAGAAGCTGGTTCCGCCGGCAGGGTGATGAATGGCCCGCCGCTGACGGAGACGACGCGCACCTGCGTCTGGGAGTTTGTAATGACGCCGCTATGTTGGTCATCCAGTTTGACGGTGAACGTGGTGATGTCGCTGAGTCCCACCGGCACTCCGTGCGGCTTGGGCACAAACACCAGTTGACGGATGGCCGCAGTGAGCGCCGCTGGTGTGTTCGTAAACGTGTAACTGGTGCTGTTGCTGGTGAAGCCTGACAGGCCAAGGCTGTTGGTGCTGAACATTCCCTTGCTGGGGTCGTCCAACGTGATGGTGGCCACTACCAACTGCTTGCCGCCTTCGTCGGGATCGGTGATGGACACCAGCGGGAACACCGTCCGTGTGTCCGTGTCCTGCATGGTCGCGATTGGCGAAATGCCGGCAATGGCCGGAGAATCGTTGAACGGAACCACGCCAATCGTGGTCGTGGTGTCAACGTCATTTGTGAACGGCCCGTCAACCAGCGTGATCCCAAAAGTCGCAGTTTCGGTGCTTGAGCCGGCGATGCGGTTGGGCGTGGGCCGGAACAGCAACGCACGGATGGCGGCCGTGGCTCCTTCACTGGTGCCCGTGTATTGATAGATTGACGGCTGGCTGGAGCTGGTGATTTGAGTGAAGCTGCCGAGGTTGATCAATTGTCCCTGGACATCGTTGCTCACACCGGCCGGCAAATTTGTCAGCGCAATGTAAAGCGTGACGGAATTGCCGTTGAAACTTTGGACGGTGACCCTTGAGAACGGCGCAATCGTGGTGTTGTCATAGACGCTCTGCCCGGACTGCATGCCGGAAAGTCTCGGCTGCGAAAGGACGGAATACAGGTCGAGAAATTCATTGGTCGAAACCGCGCCGTTCGTGTGGCCATCGTTCACGGTGATGTGCAGGGTCAAAACATTCGTGCCCGTCAAAGCCACAACCGGCGCGTGATAGTTCAGCAATCGGAGGTTCGCGGTGTCCACCACCGGATCGCCGGAACTGGAATAGTTTGTGCCGACGTTCACGCCGTTGATTTCCAGATAGCCGACCGCGCCGTTTGTTCCGCTCACGCTGACCTGCCATGTCAGGTCTTCACCGTTGGAATTGGTCAGGACAATATTTTGATCCACGTCGGACAACGTGATTACCGTAAACGGCTGCACCGTGTGGCCCGTCTCCGCCGGAAAATGCGTGGCCGCCGCACCCGTAATCACCGGCGCATCCTCAACGGACAACGCCGTGACGGAATAGCTGGAGTTCGTCACCGTGCCGCCAAAATGGTCGTCCACCAAAACCGTGAACGTCGTCGTCTCGTTTGTATCCACCGGCACATGGTTCGGCGTCGGCACAAAAATCAGTGCGCGCAACGCCGTCGTGGCGGCGGCCGGCGTGCCTGAAAAAACATAGCTCGCACCCGCGTTCGTGAAATTGGAACCGCCACCGGGAATGGTGAAAGTCCCCTTGTTCGTATCGTCCAGCGTCAGCGTGACAGAAACCACCTGCGTGCCGCTCAAGTCCACGTCGGCAATCGTCGTGTTGGTGAAGACCGGCGTCGTCTGCTTGTCCGTGATGTTATGCGTCAAAGGCGAACCGGCGGCAATCGTCGGCGCGTCGTTGATGGAAAGCGCCGCGACGGAATACGCGCTGGAATTCGTCGTCGCGTAACCGTCATCCACGGAGATGGTGAACGTCGTTGTCTCGGTCGTGCCCGGCGTCACGTGATTCGGCGTCGGCACAAAAACCAATTGCTGAATTGCCGTCGTCGCATTCGTCGCCGTGCCGGTGAATGTGTAGCTCCCACCGGAATACACAAAACCCGACAGCGCTGTGAAAGTCCCCTTGTTTGTGTTGTCCAACGTGATTGTCACCGTGATGGACTGCGTGCTGCTGTCATCCACATCCGTGAGGCTCACTCCGGTGAAGACCAGCGTATTTGTCTTGTCCGTGATGCTGGCGCTGAACGGCGCGCCCGTCGTGAGGACGGTGGGATTGTTCGTGGCCGTGATATGCAACGTCGTGTTGCCCGTCGCCGTATTCGTGGCCGTGTCCACCACGCGGACGTGGAACACCACGTTGGAAAAATTCGGGACCGGAATGATGTTGGGAACCGGCGTGAACACAATCGCGCGCAAGGAAACTTGCGCGTCTGTCGCATTCGTGACCGTGAGAAGATTGGTTCCGTTGAGCAACGAGCCATTCGCCGGCAGCGTCAGCGAGCCGAAATTTGTGGGGCTGTAATCAATGAGCACCTGCGTCACGTTCGTGCTGCCCGCCTGCGTCGCCGTGGCGGTGGAAAACAGATTGGTGGACTGCTCGTCATTGATGCTGACGCTGTTCGGCACGGTGATGCCTAACGACACCGGCGGGGCGGCGTGCAGCGACACGGACAGCGTGAACGACATGGCGGCCGTCAACATCGCAAGCTTGGCCAGCACACGACGGTTGAATGAGGATGATGATTTCATGACAAAATTTTTAGGGTAAACCCGGCAATGTTGACGGCACGGCGGCAATTTTTTCCACCGACTGGTTTGGGTAATCCACGCCGGACAACAACTGCAAATCCTTCTGCACTTTGCCGACGAGCAGCGAGTCGCTAAATTCCTTTTCAATCTGCGCCTGTTTCGCAACCTGCAACCGGCGGGCGATGCCGCCCTGCACCTGCTCCAGCGGCGTGACCACGGACGGACGGGCGTCCATCTTTTTCACAAAATAAAACCCGTCCGCCGCACGGATAATCTCGCTCGTGTCGCCGATGTTTTTCAGCGCGAGACCGGCGACGACCACTTCCTTCGGCCAGCGGTCGGCCAAAATTTCCGCAGTGAACCAGCCGCCGTCGCCGCCGCGATAACGGGTGATTTGATCCTCCGAAAAATCGGCGGCGACCTTGCCAAAACTTTTTTCCGTCGCGGGCAGTGCCAGCGCCTGCCGGTGCGCCTCGTCCGCGCGCGCGGCGATTTCCGCCAACTGGTTTGTGGACGACTTGGAATCGGCGGCCAGACGGACAAACGCAAGTTTCGCCTTTGCCGGTTGCGTGAAACGGGCGGCGTCCTGCTGGTAGGCCGCGCGGATTTCTTCCGGCGAAACTTTCACCGCCGCGAGGCGCGGTTCCAATTCCGTTTCCTTCAGTTTGGCAATGAGCATTTGCTCAAACGTGCGGCGCACGGCGACGGAATTTTCCAAACCGGCGGACTTGGCGCGCTGCACGAGAGCCAGCCGCGCAATCATCTCGTCCAGCAAAACCTGCCGTTCTGGGATCGGCTGGCGGTTGGCGACGCGATACTGAACCTCGTCCTTGAAATCGTCCACGGTGATGACCTGCTCGCCAACATGCGCGAGCACGTTGGGCGCGGATTTTTTTTCGCAACCAGACAGCAGCACCAGCGTCGTCAGCACGGCGCAGGCACTAGCGGTTTGGATGAGCAATTTCATTTTCAATGAAAATTTCCGGTTCAACGCGGCTGCAACACCACACGCATGAATTGTTTTGGCTTGGACGTGACCGCCGCCTTGCCGCGGAACGAGGCGGTTTCAAGGTCGTTGGTGTTCACATCCGGCGGCGTGAACGCTTCGAGGTCGTTGGAAAGCGAACTCCAGTTGACCAAGTCGTCGGAAACTTGCACGACGTAATCCATGTCTGTGACGCCGAGCGGATGGCGATACGTCACGGCCATGTGTCCGTTGACGACGCGATAGAACGGCAGGCCGTTCGTCGGCGATGGATTGGTTGGGTTCAACCCGAAGGCGTAGCGGTAAAGATTTTTGATGCCGGTGTTGCCGGAATCGCGGTTCGCAAACGTCGCCCAACTTTCCGTCGAACCGGCGAAGTAGCGCGACTGCCATGTGTCGCGGGTGAACAACTGGTCGACGATGAACACGCGGTCATAGCCGGGGCTCATCACTTTGTAAGTGGAATTGGTCTTGAGCGTGACGACCACATATTTTGTTCCAGCCGACAGGTTCGCCGTCGCCTTGGGCGTGATGTAGATGAACGCCTCGGTCTGGTTCGCCGCAAAGCTCAACAGCGGGAACGTCGGCGAGATCGTGTGGCCGTAATCGTCGGTGATGGTGTAGTCCGTGTTGCTGACAGCCGTGCCGCTGAGTCCAAACCGCACGGAAATCGCGCTGCTCATAATGCCACCGCGCGTGACGGAGATAAGACCCGACGTCAAGCTGCTCTTTTCCGCGACGGGAACGACGGTCTGGATGCTGACCTGCGCCGCCAGCGGCTCGATGGAAACCTGCGCGGTGGACGCCGCGCCGATGTCATAGCCAGTTCCCGACTGCAGAGAAATTTGCACAATCAGCGGCAAGGTGTCCGCCGTTTGATACGGGTTCACAGAAACCGTCGCCGTGTGCTGGCCGGCGGCAAAAGTAACTTGGTTGGCAATCGCCTGATAGCTGGCTCCGTTGATGGCGGAACCGGAAATTGAAATGTTCACCGTCAGCGCGGAACTGGCCGAGCCGCTGCGCGTCAGCGTGAATTGTCCGGCCACCGGGCCGTTCTCGCTCGCCGCTGGCTGCGTCGCCGCAATGGTCACGCTCGGCGAAAGCGCCTTGTAACCGGTCAGCAAATAGCCGCCATCGCACAGCGCGCGCAAATCGGCTTGCGCGAATTGCGTGCCGAGCAGCGTCACCGTCATGTTCGTGAAACCGCCCGTGCCGAGGTAGTTGATGCCGAGATAGGAATTCGTGCCGTCAGTTGTGAGCTGGACGTAATTCGTGAGCTGCCACGCCGCGCCAACCAGCACGCGCGAAATGTCGAGCGCATCGGCATTGTTCGTGGAGAAATCTTCGATGGTATCGTTGCCGGAATTGATGCCGGAGATGATGAACAAATCTTGTCCGCCATTGCCGCGTA
>Ga0007854_10002206_pt1 | contig 12141 bp, 11 predicted proteins | sample CryBogCBH12Aug08_FD_60382 | JGI IMG/M metagenome (GOLD analysis project Ga0007854, IMG submission 60382) | Freshwater microbial communities from Crystal Bog, Wisconsin, USA - CBH12Aug08 | ecosystem: Environmental > Aquatic > Freshwater > Lake | place: Crystal Bog, Wisconsin, USA | collected... | reverse complement strand
TGCAGCCAAGCCAGCAGCCAAAAAAGTTGCAGCCAAGCCAGCAGCCAAAAAAGTTGCAGCCAAGCCAGCAGCCAAAAAAGTTGCAGCCAAACCAGCAGCCAAAAAAGTTGCAGCTAAGCCAGCAGCCAAAAAAGTTGCAGCCAAGCCAGCAGCCAAAAAAGTTGCAGCCAAGCCAGCAGCCAAAAAAGTTGCAGCCAAACCGGCAGCCAAAAAAGTTGCAGCCAAACCGGCAGCTACGGCAAAAGGTATTCTCGGCGCCTAATCATCCGTAGATTGGGGCGGGCCGGATTGCGTAACCGCCCTTTCTCGGATGTATTTGATAGGGGTAAAGTGCTTTAATCCTTACGGGTTTTGAGTTCTAGTGAGTTGTTTCAAAGCTGGCAGAGCTTGCCCGGGCTCAGATAACTCTTCCGCAAAATCCAGACGCCACATTTGTTCTCCACTACGCAAATCCAGACCGTCACAGTCTAGTCCGATGGCTAGGGCTTCAGGTTCACTTACTCCGAATTGTTCTTTCAGTATTTGCTGCAGAGTATTTTTTTGTTGTGTATTGAGTGTTGTAAGGAGTTGAGTTTCTTGTTGTGCATACGCTTCGAATTTCTTCGGTGAATAATCTGCCAAATCGGCCCAGTAAATTTTTCCGAAGCCTCCAATGTATCGAATGGCAATAGGCAGAATGCGGTAAAAAGTGAAATCGTGCATTTCTAAATAACTCTCAGCTTCCGGAAAGTAGCGTAAATATCGCGCTTCCGTTTGCGCTCGATCTGCGATGAGATGGGCATCACCCACCACGGTGACCCGCCCTTGTGTTTGAATGTGGGGAGCATTCTGATTGTGCGTGATGAGGCTGACTCTCGGATTGTTCAGGATGTTCTTGGTGTGTTCGGCCAAGGTGCTGATCAGGATAATCAGCCCGCCATCGTGATTAACCAAATAGGGAGTGATCGAACCAAATGGATAACCCTCCAATTTTTTCGACAGTGTACATAATGCACCATAGCGGTGGGAGCGTAACATTTGGCGGGCTTCGCGTGCGGTGTTCATTGCAACCTCTGCTGGGTGGTGTCGGGTATCATTCGCACATTGTATTTTGTTTTATTCTGCAAAAGAATTTCTTATGAAAAAAAATTGGACAGATTTGCGCCATTTGCTGCATTTTATTGTGGTTCGCTTTAAACAGGATCGTTGTGCCCAAATGGCGGCCAGCCTCACTTTCACCACACTACTTTCACTGGTTCCTCTGATTACCATTGCGCTCACCTTGTTTTCTGCATTCCCGGTATTTGAGAATTTTTCAGGGCAAATTAAAAACTTTCTGCTGAGTAACATGCTGCCTCAAACCGGAGGCAGGATGATTTCGCTTTACGTGGAGCAGTTTGCCGAAAGCGCCGAGAAACTAACCGCATTAGGGATTGTATTGTTGACAATGACCGCTATGCTGATGATGCATACCATCGACGAGGCATTTAATAAAATATGGAATGTGTCCACACCTCGGACCATGTTGCAACGTGTGCTGATATATTGGGCAGGATTGACGCTGGCGCCGTTGCTGATTGGGGGCAGTTTGTCGCTCACCTCATGGTTGGCAGGAATGTCGATGGGCTATGCAAAGCAGGTTCCCGAATTTGATGTGGTGATGTTAAAAGTGATTCCCGTAGTGCTGACTACGCTGGCCTTCAGTTTGATGTTTCGGGTGGTGCCGAATCGCTTTGTACCGTTGCGCCATGCTCTTATAGGGGGGGTGGTTGCCGCCGCCGCGTTTGAATCGATGAACCGGGCTTTTGCGTATTACGTCGAACATTTCCCGACTTACAAACTGGTGTATGGTGCCTTTGCCAGCATTCCGATTTTCCTATTGTGGATTTATCTGTCCTGGCTGACTATTTTGCTGGGGGCATTGATTGCATCATCGCTCTCGCACTGGCGGGGTAATCCTGTGACAAAAATATCCGCTGCGGCAAAACTTTATTATGCCTTGAGGATACTAAGATTAATGAGTGACGGGCTGAAGACGGGCACGGTGCAAACGACTTTGATCCTCTCTAGACAATTGCGTATCGGTTTCGATTCTCTGGAAGAAATTCTGGATGACTTGGTTCGCATCAAAATAGTCCGTAAACTCGCAGATAAAGGCTGGGTGATGATACGTGATATCCAGCATGTCTATGTGAATGAGTTGTATCGTTTGTTTGTGTTTGAACCGGCTTCAATGGCAGTCAGGCAGGACGATGCAGAAATTCATCAATGGCTGGTGCAGATGAATCGTCACGTGGCAGAAGCCGCGTCCATTTCGCTGGCTGAGCTGTATGCCGGAAAGTATAATTCGGCGGATGAGTGACTTGATTGGGAGAGATTGAATTGATACGGGTTTTACGCATATTACTAACTGCGAGTCTGATATTTTCACTCAATGCAACCGCCTCAGATTTTACTCTGAAAGATACTCAGGGTCATGTTCATTATCTGAGCGATTACCGGGGAAAATGGGTGCTGGTAAATTTCTGGGCAACATGGTGTGCGCCCTGCCTGGAGGAACTGCCCACGTTGTCGGCGCTTTACAATGCACACAAGGACACCGATTTGGTTGTGATCGGCATTGCCATGGAATACCCTTCGGTCCAGGTGGTGATGGATTTTTTAAAGAGTCATTCTTTACCTTATCCGATTGTGCTGGGGGACCATAAAATGTCGAAGCAGATCGGTCCGATAGAGGCGTTGCCGACGTCGTACCTGTTTGATCAAACAGGTAATCTGGCGGGTTCGCAGTCTGGCTCAGTTACTAAAGAGAGCGTGGAAAAATTTATCAGCTCAAGAAAGTTCTTTTAATCGTCGGATTCAACCATTTCGCTGAACGCTGTAATCCGCAGTACGGTGGTTGAGGTCATCGTATTTATGCCAGGCAGCGCGAACCATGTTCGGATATTCGGGCCTGCCCAAGCTGCCATTGTAACGACCCAGAGCACGGAAGAGATCACCGTTTTCCATATCCAGATAGTAACGCAGAATGGTGCACCCGTAGCGTAGATTGGTACTGAGATGAAACAGATTTTGTCCGTCAGTGCCGATATCCTTGACCCAGAACGGCATGACTTGCATGTAGCCCCGCGCACCCGCTTCGGAAACTGCATATTTCCTGAAACCACTTTCAACTTCAATCAGACCCAGCACCAACTGCGGATCAAGTCCGGCCCGCGTGGCTTCGTAATGAACTGTTTTGAGAAAATCCAGACGGTAGTCTGCATCCGGAATGCGCTTGGCAATGCGCATTGACATCTCGCTCAGCCAACTGCTGGCTTCACGTTCAGAGGCGAATACCAGTTTGGGGGCTGCACGATCAGAAACCGCACGCTGCAGCACGCCGCGCACACTTGCGGAAAGCGCTTCCTCGGCCTGTGTCCCGCCATGCGCCGTGCCGATGAAAAGCAACAACAGGGACAAGCTGCAAGGTACAAGGTGCAAGCCAAAAGCAGAGCTAAGGTTTACCCTTCTCCTGTGTTCCTTGCCCCCTGATCCTGCATTCATCATAGTTTCATCTGCATGAATTTCACAATGTCTTGCAATGGTACTTGTTGTGCTTCCGCATCACGGCGTCCTTTATATTCCACCATGCCCTCCTTGAGACTTCGTTCTCCAATGACGATGCGATGCGGGATACCGATCAGCTCAAGGTCGGCAAACATCACGCCGGGACGTTCGTCGCGGTCATCCATCAAAACTTCGATGTCACCTTGTGAGGTTAGTGCAGTATACAGCTGCTCGGCGGCGTTGCGCACAGCTTCACTCTTTTTATAGCCAATCGGTGCAATGGCTATCTGGAATGGGGCCATGGCTACGGGTAGAGTGATACCGCGCTCATCGTAATTCTGTTCGATTGCGGCAGCGACAATTCGTGATACTCCAATCCCATAGCAACCCATTTCCATCACTTGTGCCTTGCCATTCTCATCCAGATAAGTCGCACTCAGCGCCTCGGAATATTTTGTACGCAACTGAAAAATATGGCCCACTTCAATTCCACGGCATAATTCCAAATGCCCCATGCCATCCGGGCTGAGATCGCCCGCCACTACGTTGCGCAAATCATGCACGCTGGTTTCATCCAGAAGCGCATCACGTCCGAAGTTTGCCCCCGTGTAGTGGAATCCATCCTCATTGGCACCGCAAACGAAGTTGCTCATGGCTGCGGCTGAGCGGTCAGCCAGAATGCGCACAGTTGCATTAACCGGTCCAATATAGCCTGTACGGCAACCCATGCTCTGATGAATTTCGTCGTCACTTGCGAAGCGGAATTCTCCCAATATTTTGCTGGCCTTGATTTCATTCAGTGTGTGGTCGCCTCGCAATAACAGCAAAGCAAAGCCACTTTCAGCGGCGATGACAGCAATGGCTTTGAGCACGTGTTGTGGAGTGACGTTCAGGAATGAAGAAACTTCCCCGATGGATTTCTGTCCGGGGGTGATCACTTTCTCCAGCTGTTTGCTGGCTTCTCCACGGGGTGTGGCCGGTGCAACGGCTTCAGCCAATTCGACATTCGCCGCATAATCTGAGGACGGGCAGAATGCCAGCCCATCTTCACCCGAATCGGCCAACACGTGAAACTCATGCGAGCCGCTGCCGCCAATTGCGCCGGTATCTGCCGCCACAGCGCGGAATTGCAAATCGAGGCGGGTAAAAATACGGCTGTAGGTGTCGTACATCACCCGATAGGTTTCTTCCAGACTGTCAAAACTGGAGTGGAAGGAATAAGCATCCTTCATGACGAATTCACGTGCACGCATTACGCCGAAACGGGGACGGACTTCGTCACGGAATTTGGTCTGTATCTGGTAAAAATTGATTGGTAGCTGTCGATAGCTCTTGATTTCACGGCGAGCAATATCGGTGATGACTTCTTCGTGGGTAGGGCCGAAACAGAACAGGTTGTCGTGACGATCGCGTATTTTTAGCATCTGCGGGCCGAACACCTCCCAACGTCCAGTCTCTTGCCACAGTTCAGCCGGTTGCACGGCGGGCATGAGCAATTCAATGCCACCGCTTTTGTCCATTTCCTCGCGTACCACTGCTTCAACTTTACGCAGGACTCGCAATCCCAGTGGCATCCAGGTATACAGGCCGCTTGAAAGCTTTTTGATGTAGCCCGCACGCAGCATCAAACGATGACTGACCAGTTCGGCCTCGGAAGGGGCTTCTTTCAGGGTGGATATAAAAAATTTTGAAACGCGCATATTATTTTCTGGCCAGTTCTAAATATCAGGATGGTAATTTTACAGCTAACTACGTCAATATGCGCTATAGAAGTAATGAGAGGCTTTCAATCTGGCTCGAAATGTGAAAAAATCACCCCATTGGAAATTAACCGAACAGGTGGCGAAAATGGTAGACCGAGATGGTTACCGCCCCAACGTCGGCATCATTATAACTAACGCCCAAAATCAAGTATTTTGGGGCAAGCGCATCAAACAGGACTCATGGCAATTTCCGCAAGGCGGCATCCAGCATGGAGAAACGCCCGCGCAAGCGATGTACCGCGAATTGCATGAAGAAGTCGGTTTGCAGCCTTGTCATGTTCAGATCTTGGGCCGCACGCGCGAGTGGATGCGTTATGAGGTGCCGCAGCATTGGGTGAAGCGCGAATGGCGAGGGAGTTATAAAGGCCAAAAGCAGATATGGTTTTTGCTGCGTCTGGTCGGGCGCGATTGTGATGTGTGTTTGCGCGCCTCGGAACATCCTGAGTTTGATGCCTGGCGTTGGATAGATTATTGGATTGAGATGGAAACCGTAATCGAATTCAAGCGAGATGTCTATCGCCTGGCATTAAACGAATTGGCGCGTTATCTACTCCCTATTAAACCGGCGGCTCGCAATGGTGCCCGCAGGCATGAATTAGACCGCCATCCTTGAGTGTTGCCCGGTTCGTTAACTTTTTGTGATTTTGGATCGGGTGGAATGAAACAATTAATGCGCAGGGTTTTTCTTATATTGGTCACGCTTACCATGGCGGCCTGTTCCAACATTACACCAACGTCCGTGGTCAACCTCCTGAATGGGGATGGGGAACAAAAGAAACCCACTTCCAATGCGTCCGTACAAAAATATGTGGCCAGCATCCATATGATTTCTTACTCTGATGAGCGAAAGGAAGGCAAGCCGCACATCATTGGAACCGGAGCAGAAAATGTATCCGGCATGAACGGTAAGGATATTACAGTGGAACAGGATGTGGCAACCATGGTCACTGCTGCGATCAGAAGCAAAATTGAGGATTCCGGAATTCAAATCAGCGAGGCCCAAATCGGCAATGCGCAATTTGAGTTAAAAGGGGTCGTGAAAGAGTTGAACTATAATGTTAAGGCGCGGGATGAAGTTTCCATCGCAATTGAAAGCACTTTGAAAGAGATCAGTACCGGCAAGGTAGTTTGGTCTGCCATCGTCACCGAGAAAGGTGACCGGTTTGCCGGGGTCTCGGGTAATTACAAGAGTGACGTTACCAGCTACCTGCAAAAAGAATTGGGAGTTGTCAGCCAAAAAACGGCTGATGCCATTGGTTCTATCTTGATGGCTGTTCATCCCGAATTGTTTAATCTGACTCCGGGTACCAAGCCGATTCCCGGTGTGACGGTGCTGGTTGCGCCAACGGTTATACCAGCGGTTGCGCCGGCCACCGCGCCCATAACTGTTGTTCCAGTACCTGTCACTTCCGTTCCGGCTCCAGCTGCGACCTATGTCCCCCACGCTTCGGAAACTAATGGCTTATTACTGGTTAATACCAACCCGGATCGTGCGAAAATATATCTGGATGGCGTTTACTTCGGCCTTTCTCCGCTACGCCTTGAAGTTGATCCGGGGGTACATGCGCTAAGTGCGAAGTTACTGGGCTACAAAATGGTTTCCGAGAAAGTGTCGGTGCGCAAGGGAGACAGTACCGAAATTGATCTGGATCTGGAACAGTAATTCTTATATGAAATAATAAATGTCCTAAGCCAGCTTGAGGGCAGGATGATATGTTGTCTTAGTGTTTTCCGGTACTTCCAAATCCACCGTTGCCACGTTCGCTCATCGGAAACTCTTCCACGATGTTGAACTGCATTTGTAGTATCGGCACAATGACCAGTTGTGCCATGCGTTCGAGCGGCATCAATGTAAACGGGTGATGGCCGCGATTCCATAATGAGACGAAAATTTGTCCTTGATAGTCAGAATCGATTAATCCAACCAGATTGCCCAGCACAATGCCGTGCTTGTGACCGAGGCCAGAACGAGGCAGGATCATCGCGGCGCAATGCGGGTCGGCAAGGTGGATAGCAATTCCGCTTGGAATCAGTTCGCACTGCCCCGGCTGAATAACCATGCTTTCGTCTATGCACGCACGCAGGTCAATGCCGGCAGAACCGGGTGTGGCGTAGGTAGGCGGATTATCATGCAGGCGCGCATCGAGAATTTTTATGTCTACATTTTTTTTCATGACTTATTTCCCAGTTGGTAGAGTTTCGCGGTATGTTCTAGTAAAGCATACGCCAGCGTCAATTTGTCGGCATGGGGTAGCACATGTTCCCCGGCATCATCAAATAAAATCAAATCGTTCTCATCACTGCCTATGGCCTGTTGTGCGAGATTGGCGGCGAGTAGCGGGATCTTCTTGGATTTGCGTTTGGTTGCCGCATATTCGCGCAAATTCTGACTTTCGGCTGCAAAACCAACGCAGAACGGAGGATTGGGCAAGCTAGCCACATACGCCAGAATATCGGGATTGGGAATCAGCTCCAATGTCAGCTTGTTTGCACTTTTCTTGATTTTTTGTTCGCTGGGCTGGCCTACGCGGTAATCAGCCACTGCTGCCACGCCGATAAAAATGTCGTTGTCTGCCACGTGTCGCTTGACCGCCTCAAACATATCTTCCGCGCTGATGACATCCACCGTTTGAGCTCCAACTGGTTTGGCGAGCGCAGTCTGACCGGATACAAGGGTGACTGCCGCCCCCATTTTCAGAGCCGCCTGAGCTATTGCATAACCCATCTTGCCTGAACTGCGGTTTGTAATCCCGCGTACCGCATCGATGGCCTCATAAGTCGGTCCGGCAGTGATGAGGATTTTCACGCCCTGCAATCTTTCTTCGTTTGGCCGGGTCAGTTCCCTCTCCGGCCGGGGTAAGGGTTGTGGGGTGGAGTTCTCGTCCAATGATCTGCGATTCTGAAGAAATGCCACAACCCCCAAGGCCAATTCCCCTGCCTCCAGCATTCGTCCCATGCCTTCTTCGCCACAAGCCTGCATTCCGTCGGTTGGTCCAAGCACTCCCACCCCATCTGCAACCAATTGCGCCACATTCCGTTGCGTAGCCGCATTCCCCCACATTTGTTTATTCATTGCAGGCGAAATCAGCAAGGGACAATCACGTGCGAGGCACAAGGTGGAAAGCAGATCGTCTGCCAGGCCATGTGCCAGTTTTGCAATAAAATCGGCTGTGGCCGGGGCAATTACAATGGCATCGGCAGCGCGACTAGTGTCAATGTGAGCCATGCCATTTTCGGTGGCATCCCACTGATTCACCAACACCGGATGTCCCGTCAGCGCTTGCATGGTGGCAGGCGTGATGAAGTGGCAGGCTGCCTCGGTCATCGCTACCTGTACCTCGATACCTTGCTTGATCAAAAGGCGTGCCAGTTCAGCAACTTTATAAGCGGCTATTCCACCGGTGAGGCCGAGAACAATTCTTTGAGGTTTGATTTTTTCCATAATGCCGCGCATCTTACAAGAAAGTGGGCTGGTTATGGCAATCTTGAATTAAAGGGGTGTAAAAAAACGATTGTTTTTTAGATGGAGGGTGGTTTCCCGGCATTCTCTGACGAATCAATAACTTTGTTTTCATTGGCAAGGGCTCTGCGCAATGCTTCGCGCTTGTCTTCATAATCATCAGCTTCGCCGTAATTAAGAAAGTGTGCATAACGTGCGTGTGTCCCCAGAATTTTGTGGGCGTGTTTGATCGGGCAAAAATATTGTTCGGTGCGGGCGGTAATTTCAAGTGTGTAGGCAATCAGCCCGTTGGCATAAGAACAATAAAGGCAGTGCGTTTTCTCAAAAAAATTCAGATAGGCCAGATGGATGTGATCGAACACAATATAGTCAGCCCGCTTGACCTTGGGGATGCCGTAGATGGGGAAAGAGGTGGCTTGGTAAATCGTTACACATAGATCAAGAAAAACGATCGGAAAAATCATGCCGTAAATGAACGGCGCAGTCAGATAGTTTTGCGGGCGTACGGACAGGAACCAGCGAAATAAACCGGTTTTGAGCGCGCGGTGTTTATTTTTAACGGCGCGTTCAAACTCTACCCGCTTGCCCTTGATGTGATAAAACAGGGTGTGTTCCTGCTCGTGGAGAGTATTGCGTAACTCATCTTCAAGCGCGGTAATCTGGCCGAGAATGTGACGGATTTTTTCATTCATGGGGTGATATTCCGATCTCGGCGGGTAAATTTTGCCTAGGCAGGATACTACGCCCAAAACCCTGCCAAAGATACGAACACCGGTGGTGTTTTAATGGACAGAAGTATTTACAGGTTTTAATCCCAGTACTTTGTCTGCGGCAGAAATGTGGTTCTTGCTGAACCATCCACTTTTCATTTCCAGTGCGTACAGTGCTTTGCCTTGTGCGTCATGGATGTTGGTGGTGTTGGGCAGCATTTCGTCGATGTTGATGATGCTTCCGTCGGTCGATATAAAGGCAATGCTTAAAGGGATCGTGGTGTTCTTCATCCAGAACTGGTATCGGTCAGCTTGCTCAAATATAAACAGCATGCCGCAATTTTCACATAAATGATCACGCTGCATGAGCCCGCGCTCGCGGCTTTCCTCGGTGTCGGCAATTTCAGCATGAATGGTTTTCGAGCCAATCTTCAGGATGGCGTCATTTGCCCTGGCAAGAGACAGAGAAAAAACGAGGAAACTTAATAAAAGGGTCGGTATGATTTTCATGGTATGTCTATTTTATCAGGACGCTGATTTGTCCGGTTGCCGGCCATATCGGCTACAATCGCATCCGGTAAATGCCCAACTTTTTGAATCATGAATCCTACCCTTGTTTTCGACATTGAAACCATCCCTGACATTGCCGGATTGCGCAGTTTGTATGAACTGGACGATGCCGTCAATGACAAGGAGGTAGCGGAGATGGCATTTCAGATGCGCCGCCAAAAGACCGGCAGCGATTTCCTGCAACATCATTTGCATCGGGTAGCTGCTATTTCGTGTGTGTTGCGCGAGGGAGATCATTTCCGCGTGTGGTCGCTCGGCGAGTTGGGTGAGGACGAAGGCAGCATTATTCAACGTTTTTTTGACGGCATCGAAAAATATACGCCACAAATTGTGTCGTGGAATGGCGGGGGCTTCGATCTGCCGGTGTTGCACTATCGCGGACTGATACACGGTGTGCAATGTCCCCGCTATTGGGATATGGGCGAGGATGACCGCGACTTCAAGTGGAATAATTATATTAGTCGTTATCACACGCGCCACCTTGATCTGATGGATTTGCTCGCCATGTACACGGGCCGCGCCAACGCCCCTCTGGATGAACTGGCAAAACTGATCGGTTTTCCCGGCAAACTGGGAATGGATGGCAGCAAAGTATGGGAAGCCTATCGGCAAGGCAAACTGGAAGAAATTCGCAATTATTGCGAAACTGACGTGGTGAATACCTATCTGGTTTTCGCTCGGTTTCAGTTGATGCGCGGCCAATTTACCCGAGCACGCTATGAGCAGGAATGTGAGCTTGTTCGCGCCACCCTGCAAAAATCCGATGAACCACACTGGAAAGAATTTCTGGCTCAATGGCCTGACAAGAAACCTGTATGAATCCTGTACTGATTGAATCAATCGACCATGAAGGTCGCGGAATCGCCCATGCCGAGGGTAAAGTCATTTTTGTCGAAGGGGCGTTGACAGGCGAACTCGTCACGTATTCCTCGTATCGCAAGAAAAACAATTACGAGCAGGCGCAAGTCGGGAAAATTCTGAAACAGTCTTTTATGCGCGTGCAACCGAAGTGTCCCAATTTCGGCGTGTGCGGGGGCTGTTCCATGCAACACCTTGAGGCTCAAGCCCAGGTCGCCGTGAAGCAGCGCGTGCTGGAAGATAATCTGCAACGAATTGGTAAAGTTAAACCTGAAACGATCTTGCCACCAATCTTCGGGCAATCATGGGGATATCGCCAGCGCGCCCGTTTGTCGGTGCGGCATGTGCTGAAAAAAGGCAAAACCCTGGTTGGCTTCCGCGAGAAAAATGGAAAATATGTGGCTGACATGCAGCATTGCGAAATCCTGCCGCCCAAGATCGCCAATCTGTTGCCTTTGCTGGGAGCGTTGAACGAAAGCTTCACTGCCAAAGATATCCTGCCGCAAATTGAATTGGCAGCAGGCGATCATGTGGATGTGCTGGTACTGCGTATCCTGCAAGCTTTGTCAGCGTCGGATGAAGCGGCCATCAAACAATTTGCCGATACCCATCAAGTGCAATTCTGGCTGCAAACCAAAGGGCCGGAAACTGTGGTGCCGTTCTACCCTCTGGATGCTCCGCAGTTGAGCTATAGCCTGCCGGAATTCGGCATCACCATGCCCTTCGCGCCGACTGAATTCACCCAAGTGAACAGTACCATGAATCGCCTGATGGTCAGCCGGGCAATTCGCTTGTTGAATCCGCAACCCGGTGAACGAATCGCCGACTTCTTCTGCGGTCTGGGTAACTTCACTTTGCCCATCGCAAGGCGTGGTGCTCAAGTGGTGGGTATCGAAGGCAGTGCTGCTTTGGTGAAACGTGCCGGGCAGAATGCAAGCTACAATGGCTTGTCAGATCATGCTGAATTTAAAGATTTGAACCTGTTTGAAATGAATGAGGCCGCGCTGGCAAAATTGGGTTGCTTCGACAAATGGCTGGTTGATCCCCCGCGTGAAGGTGCCATTGAGTTGATGAAATCCATAAGTGAAGAAACCGCTCCCAGTCGCCTCGTTTATGTTTCATGTAGCCCTTCCACTTTGGCGCGCGATGCCGAGATTCTGGTGCATGCTAAAGGATACACCCTGAAAGCGGCTGGTGTGATGAATATGTTCCCGCATACTTCGCATGTGGAATCGATAGCGGTGTTTGATAG
>Ga0007854_10002205_pt1 | contig 12142 bp, 13 predicted proteins | sample CryBogCBH12Aug08_FD_60382 | JGI IMG/M metagenome (GOLD analysis project Ga0007854, IMG submission 60382) | Freshwater microbial communities from Crystal Bog, Wisconsin, USA - CBH12Aug08 | ecosystem: Environmental > Aquatic > Freshwater > Lake | place: Crystal Bog, Wisconsin, USA | collected... | reverse complement strand
TCGGAAAAATGGGGGGAACCCTCTGGAATTTGGGGGGAGCTCCCCGAAAAAGGGGGGGCGTGGTTCGGAAATTGGGGGGAAGGCTCCGAAATATGGGGACGGTCGTCCGCAAATTGGGGGCGACGCCAAAAAAAACGGGGAAAGCGGTGACCAAACCGGGGGCGACCGGACGAAAACCGGTTTAGACCGTGATGGCCGCCGGTTAATCGGTGAACCGGCTGCGACAAGCCCACAGGCCGAGCGCGGGATTGGAAATGTAGAAAATCTTCTCGCCGTCGGGCAGCGTGTTCCAGCCGTCCTTCAGCTTCTTCGGATCGTAACGCTGGGTCATCGTCTTTAGGTCGGCGTATTTGAAATTCACGCTTTCGATTTCCTGCTGCGTCAAATGGCCGGGGCAATAGGTGATGCCAAAACGTCCTTCGCTGGAGCCGTGAATCAAGTGCGCCGCTGCGCTCAAATTATTTTGCAGCTCGGCGTTGGCCTTGGCCGCCGCCAGCGTCGCCGGCGTGCCGCGATAGCCGTATTTGCGGATGAGCCGGTCAATCTCGTGATCCTCGCCAAACTCCTTCAAGCCGGGCGCGAGGATGATGAGTTCGCCGCCGTCGGCCATCGCCATGCGGGTGCGATAAACCGCCTTGTTGCCGAGCCAAGTGCTCTTGAATTCCGACGGGTCGAGATAGACGACGACTTTTTTCAGCGGCTCGGCGAGCATTTCGAAATTCACTTCGAGCGACAGCTTCGCCGCCAGTTCAAAACCAGACGCATCGTCGCTGATGAATAGACCACGCACGACAAGTTTGCCATCCTCGCCGCGACCAACGACGGTGTGGACATAAACAATCGGCAGATGCTTGGTGAAATGTTCCGAGGCGTAGTTGAGGATCTTGCGAACGGGCGTGTTCGCCCGGCCCATCATGCGTTCCATGCCGTAGGCCGCGCCGACGTAATGGCTCTTGTTGATACCCTCGACGCCGCCGGTGCCGACGAAAATGTTTTTGTTGTAGTTTGCCATGCCGATGACTTCGTGCGGCACGACCTGGCCGATGGACAAAATCAAATCATGTCCGCCGCTGGCGATGAGATTGGCAACCTGCGCGGGCCACGGAAAGTCCACCGCGCCTTCGGAGACTTCCTTGACGAACGCCGCCGGCACTTCGCCGACGGTGGTAATGCCGGTGCGCCAGTTGTGAACGCGAAAAAGATTTTCCGGCACGCCGGGAAACATTTCGTGTATCTGCTCACTCGTCATCGCCGTGTGCGTGCCGAGCGCTGGTAAAACGTCTGTCAGCTTGTCACCGTAAAATTCATGCACGAGCGTCGTCAGCAAACCAGCTTGCGAATGAAAGCGCGTAAAATCCGGCGGCACGGCGAGGACTTTTTTGCGCGCGCCAAGTTTTTTCAGCGCGGCAAAAAGTCCGGCGCGCAAATCGTCTTTGGACAATTTGTCGGTAATGGAGCCGCGCGCGAAATACAGCATAAAATCAGCGTTGAATGCGGGCCGAACCGCCCTTGGCGAACGCCTTGACCTGTTCGACCGTCGCCATGGTGGTGTCGCCGGGGAACGTGGTCAGCAGCGCGCCGTGCGCCCAGCCAAGGTTGACGGCTTCCTGCTCGGACGCGCCGGACAGCAGGCCATAGAAAAAGCCCGCCGCGTAACCGTCGCCGCCGCCGACGCGGTCCACGACATCGAGTTCGCACATCGGCGACTGGTAGGTTTTGCCGTTGACCCAAGCGACCGCGCCCCAAGTGTGGCGGTTGGTGGAATGAACTTCGCGCAATGTTGTTGCCACAGCTTTGACATTCGGAAATTTCTTCGTGGCCTTCTCGATGACGGCGTAAAATGCCGATGGGTCGAGTTTGCCTTTGCTTTCCACGTCCTGACCTTCGATGCCGAGGCCTTTCTGCAAATCTTCCTCGTTGCCGACGAGCACATCCACATTTTCAACGATGCGGGCCAGCACCTTCACAGCCTTGTCCTGCCCGCCCCAAATGTCCCAAAGTTTCTGCCGGTAATTCAAATCAAACGACGTAATGGCGCCAGACGCCTTGGCGGCCTTCATCGCCTCAATGATAAGTTCGCCGGTCGTTTCAGAAAGCGCGGCAAAAATTCCACCGCTGTGAAACCAGCGGACGCCGTGGCCGAAAATTTCATTCCAGTTGAAATCGCCTGACTTGAGCTGGGCGGCGGCCTCGTTGCTGCGGTTGTAGAAAACCACCGGCGCGCGGACGCCCTGACCGCGATCGGAATAAACGGTGGCCATGTTCGGCCCGCGCACGCCGTCGTGCTTGAATTTTTTGTAGAACGGTTTCACGCCCATTGCGCGGACACGCTCGGCAATCAAATCGCCAATCGGATAATCCACCATCGCGCTGGCGATGCCGGTGTTGAGGCGGAAGCAGTCGGACAAATTTGCTGACACGTTGAATTCGCCGCCGCTGACGTGGATGTCACAGTGCGTCGCCTTGCGGAATGGGATGATTCCGGGGTCGAGACGATGGACGAGCGCGCCGAGCGAGAGAAAGTCGAGACTGCCGGTGGATTTGATGTTCAGGCCGTTTTGCATAGGTTCTGCGAATTATGGTTTATGTGAAAATTGAACAGGTTAAGTTTAGAATCTTCGCCGCCATCGGTCAAAAAAATAACCCCGGATTTTTCATCCGGGGCCTGCATTTTTGTATGAAAATTCTCCGGTCAGCCCGCGCCGAATTCCGAGCGCGCCATCGCGCCGAGTTGTTTTTCCGCCTGCGGCGTCAGGCTGGTGAAGAGCATGGAGACATTGTAGCCGGTATGCTTGTTGCCGGCGCAGGCAACAACGACGCCGTGGCAGGAAAGCTGGCTGCCATCGGTCGGCGACTGGAGGGCCACCGTCATCTCGGACCATTCATGAAACGGCGTGGGGCTGCGGAACTCAATACCGTTTTTGTGGACGGAAACTTTTTCCGCCGAAAGTTCGAGCGCCGATTCCCGACCCGTGACGTTGACCGAACCCGAAGAACCTAACTGCCGAATTTGTTTAGCACTCATAAGTAAATGAACGTAACACGCCGCCGCCCGGCGTCAAATTTAAGTTTTTCACCATTCGATGATGGCCGCGCCCCACGTCAGGCCGGCGCCAAACGCGACAATCAAAATTAAATCGCCGCGCTGAATTCTGCCGGAGGCCACGGCTTCATCAAGCGCGATGGCGACGGAAGCGGCGGACGTGTTGCCGTATTTGTGCAGGTTGATGAAAACCTGCTCCGTGGTCGCGCCGAGCCGTTCACCGACGGCATCAATGATGCGGCGGTTGGCCTGATGTGGAATGACGCACTTGATCTTGGTGATATCAATTTCGCAGCGCGCCAGCACCTCGGTCGCCGCGCTGCACATCGCCTGCACGGCGTTTTTGAAAGTCTCCTTGCCGTCCATCCGCAGATAATGCAAACCATCCGTGACGGTCTGCGCCGACGCCGGGCAGCGGCTGCCGCCGCCGGGCATGGACAGCAATTCCGCCTTGCCGCCGTCCGCGCCGAGCGCCGTGGTCAGCAAGCCGTGGGAAAACGGCCGGTTCTGCAAAATCGCCGCGCCCGCGCCGTCGCCAAAAAGAACGCAGGTGTTGCGGTCTTTCCAGTTGGTGATGGACGAAAGTTTTTCCGCGCCGATGACCAGCACGGTTTCATAGACGCGCGAGGCGATAAAATTCTGGCCGATTTCCAGCGCGTAGAGAAAACCGGAGCACGCCGCCTCGATGTCGAACGCTGGCACACGGCGCGCGCCGATTTTTTGCTGCACGAGGCACGCCGTGTTCGGGAACGGCATGTCGGGCGTGATGGTGGCGACGATGATGAGGTCAATCTGCTCGGCGGTGACGCCGGCCATCGCCATCGCGCGCTGCGCGGCCTTCGTCGCGATGTCGGAGGTGAATTCGCCTTCGGCGGCGATGCGGCGCTCCTTGATGCCGGTGCGCGTGGTGATCCACTCGTCCGTCGTCTCGATCATTTTTTCGAGATCGGCGTTGGTCAAAATCCGTTCCGGCACATAGGAGCCGACGCCGGTGATGGAGCAGGTGCGGCCGACAAAATTGTGTTTGGCGCGCGGGTTTTTCATGTGTTCGCGGAAGGTTTGGTTTCGGCGTCGAGGATTTTATTCGCCGCCGCGATGTCGCGGGCGATGGTTTGGTTGATATGGTTTTTAATCGCGTTGCCGGTGACGCGAATGGCGCTGGCCACGGCGCGTTCGCGCGCGGAGGCGTGGGCCTTGAATACGAGGCCGTTGAAGCCCAGCAGCGGCGCGCCGCCGTAAACTTCCGGATCCATGCGCTTGCGGATGGCGTGGAAGGCGTCCTTGGCCAGATACGCGCCGAGCTTGCGCTGGGTGTTGTGCATCAGCTCGCGCTTGAGCATCGAAAACATCCCGACGGCCAGACTCTCAATGGTCTTCAAAACGATATTGCCAACGAAACCGTCGCAGACGACGACGTCAACATGGTCCTTGAAAAGATCGTGTCCCTCGACGTTGCCGATGAAATTCAGGTCGAGTTTTTTGCAAAGCTTGAAGGCTTCGAGCGTGAGGTCGTTGCCCTTGGAATCCTCCGTGCCGTTGCTCAAAATGCCGACTCGCGGATTTTTGTGCTTCAGGATTTCGCGGCAATAGACGTTGCCCATCACGGCGAACTGCGCGAGGTGCAGCGGTTTGCATTCCGTGTTCGCGCCGGCGTCGAGCAGGACGAATTCATTGCCTTGACGCGGAATCACCGTGGCGATGCAGCCGCGATCCACGCCGGGAATGCGGCCTACTTTGAAAGTCCCCGCCGCAAAGATGCCGCCGGTGTTGCCGAGGGAAATGAGCGCGTCCGCCTCGCCGTCGTGGACGAGTTCCGCCGCGCGGACGATGGAAGAATCCTTTTTTTTGCGCAGCGCGACGACCGGCTTGTCCTCCATCTCGATGACTTCGCTGGCGTGGACGATGCGGACGCGATGGTCGCGGAAACCGCGCGGGGGTAGCGCGGCATGGATGTCGGCCTTGTTGCCGACGAGATAGATCGTCGTGATGTCCTTGTTTTCGAGCAGCGCGGCTTTCACGCCGGCGATGATGACACCGCAACCGTGGTCACCACCCATGACATCCACTGCGATTCGCATAATAGTTTTTAGTTTTTAATTTTTAGTTTCGAGTTGAACGGCCAGCGGACCGATGGCTTCAACTCAAAATTCAAAACTTAAAATTAAAAACTGCTTACGCGCCCGCCGTGACGGTCAGCACCTGACGGCCTCTGTAAAAACCACAGGCCGGACACACGCGATGCGGAATCGCCGGAGCGTCGCATTGCGGGCATTTGCCGAGCTGCGGGAGTTTGAGCACGCTGTTGTAAGCGCGGCGCATTTTCTGCCGGCTCGTTGACGGTTTTCTTTTGGGAACACCCATAAATTCGTTATTTTAGTTTTAGTTTGTCCAGCGCGGCCCACACGACCACCGCCGGTTTTTCGGCGGCTTCAGCCTTGTTTGCCTTGCCTTTCGGTTTCAATCCCGCGCAGTCCGTCTTGCACAACGGATGTTGCGGAAAGTTGAGCAGAATATCTTCCCGCACGAACGGAGTCAAGTCCACACAATCGTTGTCCACAGACACCTTGTCCTCGCCTTCCAGCGGCAGATGCGCCGCCCAGCCGGCCAGTTTCAACTCCATTTTGAACTTTTTCAGGCAGCGACCGCATTCGCAATCCAGCGGCAACGCCAGCGAACCGGTCGCCAGCACGGCGTCGTGCAGCAGTTCCACTGACAAATCGTAACGCAACGGTCTTTCCCCGTGAATCAGCTCGTCGTTCACGCCCAAATCCAGCTCCGCCACCGGCAATTCACCTTTCAGATGCAGGCCGTGGTCGGTCAGATGGCGCAGATTGATTTTCAGTGACATTTCAAACCTTTAATTTTTTCTTCAACGCCGCCTGCACATTCAGCGGCACGAACGAACTCACGTCACCGCCGAGGCGGGCAATTTCCTTCACGATGCGCGAACTCAAAAAAGTGTAAGTGTCCTTGGGCATCATGAAAATCGTCTCGATGTTTTCGTCCAGCTTGCGGTTCATCAGCGCGAGCTGGAACTCAAACTCAAAATCCGACACGGCGCGCAGCCCGCGCACAATCGCCCCGGCCCTCTGCGCCGCGACGTATTCCACCAGCAGGCAATCGAACGAGTCGGTCTGCACGTTCGGCAGGTGCGCTACCGCCTTTTTCACCAGTGCCACGCGTTCGTCCTTGGTGAACAGCGGATGCTTGGACTCGTTGCTGGCCACGGCCACGACCACGCGGTCGAACAATTTTGCCGCGCGCTGCACCACGTCCAGATGGCCGTTGGTCAGCGGATCAAAACTGCCGGGATAAATCGCGGTGCGTTTCATTGGTTTTGCGTTTTGAATTTTGCGGGTTGAGTTGAAACAGCATTTATCGCCGCGCCAACGGATTTAACTTAAAACTAAAACCTCAAAATTAAAAACTATTTCCACGCCACCTCATAGATGCGGACGGCATTCTTGATGCCCTTGACCGTCACCGGAAATAGCTCGGTGCAGGTCGTCGCGACCGCCGGCGCGTGACGCAGCAGGTGATTGTAAGTCGTGTCGCTGATAATGATGCGACCGCTGCCAGAAACACCTTCCAGCCGGCTGGCGAGATTCACTTCGCGGCCAAAAACGGTGTAATTCAAAATATGCTGATTGGAACCCATCAAGCCGACAATGACCGTGCCGGTGTTGATGCCCGTGCCAAGCTGAAGCGCGATGTGCAACGGCTTCGGCGGCAAACCGACGGCGGCGCGGGTGCGGTTGTCCGCCTCGCGCGCGGTGTTTTGCGCGAGCCGTTGCACGTTCAATTCGTTGATGGCGCGCTGCGCCTCGATGGCGGCGGCGACGGCGGCGGGCGCGTGTTTTTCGTTCGCCACCGGCGCGTTCCAAAACGCCATCACGCAGTCGCCGATGTATTTATCGAGCGTGCCACCGTGATTTTTCACCGCGTCGGCAACGGCGGCGAGATAAAGATTCACGGTGTCCAAAGTTTCGCGCGCGGACTCTTCGTAAATTTTTTCCGCCGCCAGCAAATCCACATCGTGCGTGTGGACAAATTCGGCAATGTCCTCCTGCACCTGATCGGTCAGCGTGGTGAAACCGCGCACGTCGGCGAAAAAAACCGTGGCCTCGCGCCGCGTGCCACCGAGCGAAATTTTTTCCGCGCCGAGCAGCTCGTTGACAATTTCTGGCGAAACAATTTTTGAGAAAACAGATTTCACACGCCGCTGCTCGCGCTCCTCAAACACCACGCGATAGGTCACAAGGCTGACGTGCTCAACGAAAATCGCGCCAAGCACTGGAAACACCAGCGGCAGCCACAGGCGAAATTCGATGAAGCTGAAAAATGCGAGCGCCGTGTAACCGGCGACGAGCAAAATGGTTCCGCCGGACGCCGCAAATGCGCGCAGTTGCCAGGTCAGCAACGCCGTGAACAGGCCGAGAAAAATAATGATGGCGATGTCTTCGCCCGGCGTAGTGCGGCGGATGAACTGGCCGGTGATGACGGAGTTGGCAACGTTCCAATGTTTGCTGACGAGCAGCGTGTCGTTTTCCAGCGGCGTCGCACCGCGGTCGGTAAGGTCGTTGCCCTGCGCGGCGGAACCGACGACGACCAGTTTATTTTTGAAGGTGTCGGCCAAATCATTTGTCTCGCCTAGCAGCCGGTGCTTGTCCTGAAAAAGCAGTTTTTCAATCGGCGCGCAGGTGAGCTGCGGGTCGTCCTGCGTGAGCCGCCAATCAATGTAAAAAACGCCGTCGCTGTCCACCGGAATCACGCGCTGGATGCCGCCCGCGCCACGCAATGTGATTTTTCCGTGTGGCAAATCAATCTCCGCGTGGTCAAGGTCGAGCGACAATGCCTGTGCGGCCAAAACGATGCCCATGTGCCAGACGCGTTCGTCGGTGAACGGCTTGGCCTTGGCCGGCGCGGTGGAATTTTTTTTGCTTTTGATATCCATCTCGCCGTTTTCATCCAGCGGAATTTCCAGCGTCTCGCCGTTGGTCAGCGGGAAAATAATTTTGTTTTTCTCAACGAGGAGCGCGTCCAGTTTCAAATTATTATTCACCGCCGCGTTTTCAATCAGCGGATGCCAATGACGCACGAGACAGAACGCGCGCGCCCGGCGCAGGATGCCGTCGGAATCCTTGCCGGCGGAAATGTCGCCGTGGCCGAGCGCGTTGGTTGCAAATAATTTCGGCGGCGAAATTTCCTGCGTGACGGCGATGAGGACATTGCTGGCGAGGCGCATTTGCTGTGCAAAAAAATCATCGGACTCCATCAGGTCGCGGCCATTCGCCATGACGACCGCCGGATGATCGTGGCGCAAACTGTCGAACAGAATATCGAAGGCAACACTCTTCGCGCCCTGCGCCGAAAGTTCCTCGACGACGCGTCCGTAAATCTGGCGCGGCCAGTAGAGGCCAAAATGAAATCCGAGTTCCTCGCTGTTTTTGACGGCGGCGATGCTGGATTCCTCAATCGAAACGAAAGCGAGATTGGTCGCGGTGGCGTCGGGGAAATTATGCGCGGCGCGGACGCGGAGGTCGTAGGTCATGCGCTCCAGTCGTTCGGGAAAATCCAGATGCAGCGCGCGCAGTCCGCACACCAGCGCGAGAACGGACACCGCGAGGACGAGCGGCGTGCGTTTGAGGCGCGAGAGCTTCACGGCGTTGGATTAAACAAAAAACCAGCGCAACTCAAGGCTGCGCTGGTTGAAAATGATTTGGGCGATTGATTATTCGCCACCACCACCGCCACCACCTCCACCACCTCCATGATGATGACCGGGACCACCATGACCGCCGCGGCCGTGGGTGGGCGAAATATAAATGCAGGTGCTGTCTTGGGTGACAAAGGAGACGGGGCAATAAATGGTTTGCAAGGCGGTGAACAACCGACTCAAAAACGTCTGTTCATTGCCCGGAAGAATCGTCAACTGGCCGGTGTTGGGATCGAAGGAAAAACCCTCGCCCACGACGGTGGTCTTCGGGCCGCCGCTGGGCGGAACCAGCGTCAGCACCACGCCGCCGCCGGTGCTGTGATAAACTGAAGTCGCGCCGCCGTCGTCGATGCTGAATTGCGTGCCGCGCACGCCGGCAATGCCGCTGGGCAGCTTGATGAAATATTGGGAAGCGCCGTTGAGCTTTTTGACGCTGGCGAAGATTTTGCCTTTTTTTAGATCCAGTTCGGTGTCGCTGACGGTGTCCGCGCCGGTGTCAACGATGTCCAGCTTGTCAATGGTGAGCGTGGTGTTGGGGTTGACGCGGATGACATTCTGTTCGGCGGCAGGCGTGTAGCCCATCATGCCGCGGACACTAGAATCTTGCGCCGGAGCGGGCTTGTTCGGTTCCCACTGGGCCTGGGCGGGGTTCTGCGGCAAATCAATATCCTTGCCCAAAACGATATCCGCCGTGCCGTTGTTGTCGGCATGGACAGTGGCCCCGACCGGCAAAATTTTACCGGCCACCAACGGAATCCAATTGGTTGTGTTGGCGTCTGTGGGATTCAGCGAATAGCCGACCACACCCTCCACGCGCACGACGGTGGCATAGCCGGTTTCGGCGGAAGCCCGGACGGCGATGCTGAAAATGATTCCGCACACGGCGGCGGCAAACAGGGCCTGAAGATTCTTCATAGGAACTTTTATTACGCGGTTTTTATCTTGTTGGAATATAGCCGCTGCCCGCCAGAACTGTCAATTGACATTTGGCTCAATAACCGGCGGGGAGCTGCGGGCGACCGGCGGCCCGGTCGGCCAGACGGGCGTCGCAGATGGCCAGATAACTCCGGGCGATATTGTTATCCTTGTCCCACAGATTCAGCGAGCGGATGAAAAACTCCCGCGCGGCGGCATAATCGCCGGTCTGCACATAATGCCAGCCGACGTTCGCCACCAAAAAGTAGCCGTTCGGATCGCGCTGTTCCGCCGCGCGGTAAAAGGGCAGCGCCTCCGCCGACCGGCCCAGCGTATCCAGGCACATCCCCGTGCGGAGGAAACTATAAGCATCATGCGCATTAAGCCGGATGGCTTGCGCATACCAATCCAGGGCTTTCTGCCCGGCGGCGGCGCTGTCCCGGCCACCGTTTTGGCTTTGTATGCGGAAACATTCGCCGATTTCGTAGGCGGTGGCGAAATTTTTCGGCTCGCACGCCCAGGCGTTTTGCAACGCCGCGGCGCGTTCCGGGGAATAGACTGGCTGGGCTTCCGCCGCCGCCAGCCAGCGCTGCTCGCCACCCAAGCGCCACGTTTGCATCGTGAAATAAATCGCCGCCACGCCCAGCACGGTCGCCAGCGCCAGCTTGAGCGGCCGACTGGGGCGGAACCAAAATTTCTCCGTGGCGTAGCGCGTATTGCTCGTGACCAGCGCCAGCAAAATCACCCCCGCGAGCGCGTTGGCCGGAATGTGCAGATTGAAGTCCATGACAGAATGCGCGGCCAGCGCCGCGAGTCCGCACGTCGCGCCCAGAAAAAATGCGAAGCGGTTGCTTTGGCCGGTGCCGAAGGCATTTTCCTCGCGCCGCACATGAGGCCAGGTTTGCTTGAGCCAGAACAGGAACAGACCAAACCCAGTCAAAACGATGACCGCTCCCGCCACGCCCCAGTCGGCGAGCAAATTAAGATAGTCGTTGTGGACGCGGTCGGGCCGGCCTTGGATATTCTCCGGCCGGTATTCCCGGAAACGATAGTCGAAGTGCGCCGGGCCGACGCCGAACCACGGCTGGTCCTCCCACATCTTGGCGGCGGCCTGCCACAACATCAGGCGCGACGCCGCGCTCGTGGCCAGCTCATGCTCGCCGGATTCGCCCTGCACCCGCCTCATGTAACCGATATTCTTGGACAGAAAATGCGAAGTCAGAAAGCCGCCGCCGAGGATTAAAATCAGTAGCAGCAGCCCGGCCTTCTTCTGGTGGTTGCCGTGGCCGAGCAGAATCACCAGCAGCAAAACAACTCCCGCCGCCGCCGCGATATAGCCGCCGCGCGAAAAGGTGACGGCCAAGCCCGCCGCCATCGCCAGCGTGGCGTAACCCAGCAGGATGCGCGTCACGACATTGACCTTCCCGACCAAAAGATATGCCAGCGCCAGCGGCAGCAGCAGGGCCAGCAAGCCGGCGAGGTTGTTCGAGGAAATATACGTCCCCGAAGCGCGCCCGATGAAGGGGCTGACCTGGTTCCACACCACATTGGAATGATGCGCCATCTGCGCCAGCGCGTAGCACGCGCTGAACGTCCCGGCGGCCAGCAGCGCGGCGACGACGACCGAAATCTCCTCCGCCCCGCGCAGATTATTTACGGCCGCGCAGAACAACACCCCGAACACCAGCACCTGCAATAATTCCTGCCGCGCGACGTATTCGATGTCCGCCGTGCAATAGCGCGCGACCGCATAGAGCGCGAACGCCAGCACGGCCCAGACGAGGGGCGGCACCAGCAGACGATTGCCGTGGCGCAGCCACAGCCGGGCGCTCCAGAGGAGTCCGACGGTCGCCGCCGCCATTTGCACGACCAGCCAGGCCCAAGTATCCACCGCGCCAAACGCGAGGGGCGCGAACACGAGCATCCCCGCCACCAGCGCCAGAATCAGGCGCTCGCACCACCAGTCGAGGTTCCTGCGGGTGTAAACCATGAACGGAAAAAATGAACTTTGCCCGCCGCCGAGTAAAGCGGCAAAAGTTCAGCCACAGATGCACACAGATGAAACACAGATATGGCAAGCCAACGATGAACGGCTTTCCGCCATCTGAGTTTCATCTGTGTTCATCTGTGGCTAGGATGGTTTTTCTTCGGGTGGCTCCGCCCGGTATTCCAAGATGTCCCCCGGCTGGCAGTTCAAGTGTTTGCAGATCGCTTCGAGCGTGGAAAAGCGGATGGCCTTGGCCTTGCCGGTTTTGAGGACGGACAAATTTTGCGGCGTGATGTCCACGCCGTCGGCGAGGTCATTCAGGCGCAGCTTGCGCTGGGCGAGGACCACGTCGAGGTTCACGATGATGGGCATAAGGCTTGAAAGGTTTTTGTCCCGCAGGGACGGCGGAGATTAGCCAGACACGGAGTGTCTGGAAATGTCCGTGTAAAAATCTCCGTCCCGGAGGGACGGGGGAGCGGTG